>OHHZ01000067.1_pt1 | contig 56729 bp, 85 predicted proteins | sample 1568081 | NCBI WGS metagenome assembly OHHZ01 (sample SAMEA3879597, study PRJEB24766) | human gut metagenome | biome: human-associated habitat; feature: feces | place: USA | collected 1985/1987
CAAAAGCTGTTTTCTCTTGGTGATTATAAAAAAATGAAAAAATATATATAGTAATAGAGAATAAAAAACGGGTTTTTGGCCATAGCGAGTTTTTACTTGTAAATGCACGCCCAAGGGTGTATCATAGAACCATAGTGTACGAACGTAACGCTTCCGATTCTACGAGGTGAAAACCATGAGCTACATGGATGAGCTGGCAAGAAAATGGCGCGAACACGACCGCTCTTTTGAAGGGCGAGATGTTCTTCCGAATGGCGATGAGGTTTGGACTTATACCACACTAGAACTTGGTCTTCCAGTATTATGGCTGAAACACCCGGATGGCTCATTTGAGTATCGAGTGATTCACACTCCAGGTTATGATCAGGATACCGGTGAGCATTGGTGCTGGGAGTGCCACAAGATGCTTGCACATTGCGGCGACATCTGGAAATGCAATCAATGCGGTAATGAGATTGAAAATCAAGATATTGATATCCTCTCATCGCCGACAGAAGAAGCCAGTTATCCAGATGATAATCTTGAGCCTGAGTCGGAATGGTTAGATTGATATTTGCATTTTATGCCTCTGCGCGAAAAACGCAGGGGCTTTTTCTTTTTCTCTGAAAATTCCTAAAAATTCACATTTTTTTCTAAAAACTCACGCGAGAAAAACATCCCCTTTTATGGGGGGAATAGAATGCGTCTCAGGATGCACTATTCCTCTTATTTTGGAGGTTGTATCATGCTCGAAAACAAATTCAAGACAGGATTAATAAGGGAGCTGAAAGAACGCTTTCCTGGCTGCATGGTTGTCCATCTTGACCCAAACGAGATTCAGGGAATCCCCGATCTCTTGGTTCTCTACGGCACAACATGGGGCGCATTGGAGGGCAAGAAGTCAGCGAGTGCACCTCATCGTCCAAATCAGGACTATTACGTTCAGCAGATGGATGAGATGAGTTTTGCGGCCTTTATCTATCCCGAAAACAAGGAGGAAGTTCTTAATGAACTGGCGAGATCATTCGAGGCTCACGGGGAAACATGCCCTCCTCGGAGCAAGTAACTACCATTGGTTGAACTATGACGCAGATAGATTGACCAATGCAGTTCTTAATTACCAGGCGAAGGAACGGGGAACACGACTGCACGCATTTGCAGCAGAGTGCATTGATCTGAAGCAAAAACTGCCGAAGAACAAGAAAACCCTCAATACTTACGTGAACGATGCCATTGGTTTCCGCATGGATACCGAGCAGGTGCTGTATTACAGCGACAACTGCTATGGAACTGCGGATGCCATTTCGTTCAACGATGGGTTCCTTCGCATTCACGACTTAAAAACCGGAGCTGTTCCTGCACACATGGAGCAGCTCTATATTTATGCCGCTCTGTTCTGTCTGGAGTACGGATACCACCCGAAAGATATTCGGATGGAGCTCCGTATCTACCAGAACGATGAAGTCTGGGTCGAGAACCCCACTGAAGAGGAAATCAGCCCCGTCATCGCTAAAATCAAAGAGTTCGACCCGATCATCACCGATATTTTGTTAGGAGTGGCAGCATGAATCCGATTGAAAAAGACCTCCGTTCTTATTTTGGCATCACTTCCGAAAGCAATATCCTGGAACACTATGGCACCAAGCGGCATTCTGGTCGTTATCCTTGGGGTTCCGGCGACAATCCGTATCAGCATTCCGGTGATTTCCTGTCTCGCATTGAGGTTCTGAAGAAGAAGGGATTGTCTGAAAAAGATATTCTGGAGAGCATTAACGACTCTCTTCCGAAAGAGTATCAGATGAGCCTGTCTGAGTTCCGTGTGGCAAAGCGAACTGCCATTCATGAACGGAAAACCTCAGAATACGAGCAGATCCATAAGCTGAAAGACGAAGATCACCTTGGCTGGACTGAAATTGCCAACCAACTTGGCATGAGCGAATCAAGTGTTCGATCCAAATATGCCGGAAATGCAGACAAAAAAGCGCAGCGTGCAAAAAACATCGCCGAAACTCTGAAAAAAGAAGTCGATAAAAAGGGAATGATCGATGTTTCGGAGGGCGCAAACTTTGCGTTGGGCGTAACTGATACTGAACTTCAGGATGCAGTATATACGTTAGAGGCCGAATACGGTTATAAGCGTTATGGCGTAGGCATTAAGCAACCGACAAACAATCGCCAGCAGACCAATATCATGGTGCTTGCGAAACCAGAGTTCGATCAGAAGTATGCCTACAATCATCAGGAACAGATCGATTCACTTGGCGATTATCATACAGATGATGGCGGCGACACTTTTACGAAGCTTCAGCGCCCCTCCAGTCTGGACTCCAGTCGTGTTGCAATTCGTTACGGCGATGAAGGCGGTCTGGATAAAGACGGCGTTATGGAGATTCGCCGTGGGGTTCCTGACCTTGATCTTGGCAAGAGCCATTATGCACAGGTTCGCATCCTTGTTGACGGCGACCATTATCTGAAGGGCATGGCCGTCTATTCTGATGATCTGCCGGATGGTGTGGACGTTATGTTCAACACCAATAAGCCTTCTGGCACGCCCAAGATGAAGGTCCTTAAAGAAGCAAAAGCAGATCCTGACAACCCGTTTGGCGCAGCTATCAAGGCCAACGGCCAGAGCATGTATATCGGTGATGACGGCAAAGAGCACCTCTCACCGATAAACAAGCTGAAGGAGGAGGGCGACTGGGACACGATGTCTCGGAATGTCTCTTCTCAGTTCCTTTCCAAGCAGCCCAAGAAGCTGATCGAGAACCAGCTTAACCTTACTGTTGCGGATTATAAAGCCCAATATGATGAAATCATGCGGTACGATAATCCTACGGTCAAGAAGAAACTGCTCAATGATTTTGCTGATACGGTTGAAGGAACATCCATGACCCTGAAGGCATCTGCTTTCCCGGGCCAGTCCACGAAGGTTATCCTGCCGATCAATAAGATTAAGGAGACAGAGGCTTACTGCCCCACCTATGAGAATGGCACCAGGCTTGCACTGATCCGTTATCCCCATGCAGGTACCTTTGAGATTCCCATCGTGACTGTCAACAACAAGAATGTCAGCGGCAAGCGGAATCTCGGTGCAATTCAGGATGCAATCGGCATCAATGCGAAGGTTGCAGAGCGGCTTTCGGGCGCAGACTTCGATGGCGACACGGTTATGGCGATTCCTATTACCGACAAGGTCAACATCAAGTCCACCCGTGCATTGAAAGCACTGAAAGGATTCGATCCCAAGACAGCTTATGCAGTTCCTGAAGGCAATCCGAACAATGTCAGGCTGATGAAGAAAGAAGACAAGCAGCGCGAAATGGGCGTGATCTCCAATCTCATCACTGATATGACACTGCGTGGTGCCGACGAGGATGAGCTTGCGCGTGCAGTTAAGCACTCCATGGTCGTTATCGATGCTGAAAAGCATAAGTTGGACTACAAGCGGTCTGAGCAGGAGAATGGCATTCCCGAGCTGAAGCAGAAGTGGCAGATTCGTGTGGATGAGGAAGGCGCTATACACTATGGTGGCGCATCCACTCTCTTGTCTCGCCGTAAGCAGACGGTTCGTGTGCCCGAGCGCCGTGGTAGTATTCGAGTCGATAAGGAAACTGGTGAGTACATCTACAAAGAAAGTGGACGTACCTTCGTTGACCCTAAGACGGGTAAGGAACGTAAGGCCGAGGACACAGTCAGCCTGATCTCCGAAACAAAGGATGCACGTACGCTGTCTTCTGGTACTATTCAGGAGAACCTGTACGCGGACTTCTCTAACAAGTTGAAGGCTATGGCCAATCAGGCGCGCAAAGAGGCGGTAAATATGAAGGGACTTGAATACAGTCCTTCTGCCGCCAAGACCTATGCGCCTGAGGTTGCTTCTCTGAAAGAAAAGTATAACAACATGATCGCTAACAAGCCTAAAGAGCGCAAAGCAATACTGATTGCGAACGCGAATATTAAGGCGAAGATTCAGGAACAGGGGCTTGATCCCAACATTTCGGAAGATAAGAAGGTAATCAAGAAGATCTCCTCTGTCGAGATGCAGCGTGCTCGCGATTCTGTTGGTGCAAGCGGACGCAAGTCAAAGGTTACCTTCACGGACAGAGAGTGGGAAGCTGTTCAGGCTGGCGCAATTTCCGACAATATGTTGACGAAATTCCTTAATTCGTCTGATTCTGACGAAATTGTAAAACGTGCAATGCCGAAAAATGTTACTGTTATGACTTCTGCAAAGATGTCCAAAGCAAACGCAATGCTGAGAAGCGGTTATTCTTATGCTGAAATCGCCAAGGCCTGCGGTGTTCCGGAGTCCACGGTTTACAGCGCGCTCAACAAATAACAATCAATTAAGAAAGAGGCTTTGAATAATGGTTCGATGCTTTCTCACCACCTTTGACAACCCGTACAGTCCGTACGAGGAGTTCGAGAAGTGGTATCAGTATGATATCGAGCACGGCTACAACTCTTCCGGGTTGCTTATGAGGATCGCCGAGACCTCATCTCAGTTCACGGACAACGAAAATGCCTATGAAATTGAGAAGGCAATCGACAAGATCGTTGCTGCTGACCCAATAAACATTTACAAGAAGCTCAAGATCACCGTGCCCGACGAGGACACGCTCGGTCAAACCGCGTAAACCATAGGGAGGGGTCTCAAAATCGACACCCCCCTCTCAAATCGCGCCGGTCTGTGATATTTCCCCGGAGGGAAAATTGATATTTGGGCTTTAAGAAGAAAAAACGCCAGTATCTACGCGGTATGTAGGTACTGACGTTTTTACATTTTATACGGTTCGATCTAACTCCAGCTTTTTGCACTTATCTGCAATCCACAGGAGAGTCTTCGTAATATTCTCCAAGATCTCTTCACGAGATACAGGAGCAAATTTGACCTTAGTAAAGTCATCGTAAGTGACTTTATCAATTAGAATCATATCGTCCATTCTATATCACCACCTTTCCTAGTAGAATGAACGATTCAAATGAGACTTACAGGTCAACCTCCGAGATAAGTATAAGTGCATTTGTATGCGCAGTCAAGTCGAAACGGGGCATAATCGCCGAGGTTCTGGGGTGTAGACCGGGGCTTCGGCGGTTTTTGCAAGGGCTCATGGGAGTAGTATCCTCCTATATATTTGGGTTCAGGGCTTTCACGATGTTCAACCTCCATTGGGCATGATCTGCTTTTTCTTCTCCTTTCAAATGAGACAGGCTTAACTGGTACTACTGCGACTCCCATGAACCCTTGCAAAAGCAAAATAGGAATGCGAAACGAGGTTATTACAATGAAACCTAAGAAGTCTGCTCCGGGTGAAATGTCGGCTGCAACTTCGCGGCCTGCAAGAACCCCGGAAGCACAAGAAAACTATATGATCAACCTGGCGATGAAGCTGGTTGAGAAACGACTGCTGGAAGGTACGGCATCCAGCGCTGAGACGACCCATTTTCTGAAGCTGGCGACCTCTAAGAACGAGTTGGAGAAAACAAAGCTGGAAGAGGAAAACAAGCTGCTGAGGGCAAAGACTGAGACACTCCAGAATGCAAAGCACTCTGAAGAGATGTACGAGAAGGCCATTACTGCCATGAAGAAATACAATGGTCTAGGCGAGGACGACGAGTATGATGGAATATGAGTTGATATTGATACCCAATATCCTTCTTTATTTAATGATTTTTCTGGTAGCGGCATGGCTTGGAAATAGGCCGGACAATCCGGTGAGTGCAAGCGCACTGATGGGTTGCGGCATCCTAGGGCTGGTTTTGTTTCTTTGCGAATGTACGAGGCTGTTTGGATGAAAAGCTACACGGAACTTTGCACCCTGCCGACCTACGAGGAGAGGTTGGAGTATTTACAGCTGCACGGGGAAGTGGGGAGAGATACCTTTGGGTTTGACCGATGGCTGAACCAGGACTTCTACCAATCGAGAGAGTGGCGGCAGTTCAGGGACAGGATCATCGCCCGGGACATGGGATGCGACCTGGGGTGCAAAGACCATCCCATCACAGACTGGGTGCTGCGGGATGGAAAGCCGATCCGACCGAAGATCTCCATCCACCACATAAACCCTATAACAAAAGATGACGTTCTCCAGCACAGCGAAAAGCTGCTTGACCCGGAGAACGCCATTTGTGTTTCGGCGGCAACGCACAAGGTGATCCATTACGGAACGGGGAAGGGCCCGAAGCTGCCGGATGGAGAAAGAAGACCGGGCGACACCTGCCCATGGAGGAAATGAGTATGTACCAGAAAAAAGCATTTAACCGGCGAGAGCAGGACTACGCCATGGGGCTGCGGAGGAAGCTGGAAGAGGCAGAGGCGATGCTCCAGCACCTTGCACCGAGCCGCGCAAGAAGTCTGGCGCTGACCAAGCTGGACGAAGCACTGCTCTGGGCGAACGTGGGCATTGCGGAAGCCGGGCTCCAGCAGGGCTATACGGCTGCTCCGCGGAACAGGGACTTTGACTTTGACGATGCTCTGGCGACAAATGTGGATGGGCAGCAGGTGCGGGCAACACGGGCCAGGGATATTACGTTTGATGGGATGAAGATCACCCCGGACAGCGTGGAGAACCACAGTGCTCTGAAATCCGGGCTGGACACCATTGATCACCAGAAGCTGACCGATATTGTTGAAGCTGCTGCACAGAAAGAAGCGGCCATGGGCAAGGACGGCGCGCCCCACCATCTGGCCGAACTGGAACTACTGGCGAGGGCTCAGAAGGACTGGTACTACGCCATGATGAGTTACATTATGGGCGACGACAGCGATGCCGAGGAGGAATCAAAATGAATTCGATCCTGACGAGCGTGAAGAAGCTGCTGGGCATTGCCGAGGAGTGCACCGACTTTGATGCGGACATCATCATGTACATCAACATGGCGCTGTTTGCACTGGTGCAGATGGGCGTGGGGCCCGGCGAGGGATATGCCATTTCCGGGAAAGAAAACGAATGGACGGAGTTCGTTGCCGACCCGGTGAAGGTGGAAGCGGTGAAGGCTTACGTGGCCGTGAAGGTACGGCTGCTGGGCTTTGACCCGCCCCAGAGCAGCACCACCATGGAAGCGCTGAAGAATACCGCCTCCGAGATGGAATGGCGGCTGAACGTGGAGCATGACAACACATGGGACGGACAGTAGCAGCGCGATGGGTGGAGCACTGGATGGAAACACCGGAGAAAAAGGACTGGTTTGGACGGGTAACACAGGATATCTGCAACGGATGCGCCAGACAGGGAACATGCGAATGCCCGGATGATATCCGATGCTTTTACACCCTGGACAAACCCTTTTACCGGCCCAAAGCCTAAACGAGTGAAACGGAGCAAGACGAGGAACCAAAATGGCATTATCGAACACGGCCACGCCGATCTACTACGGCCGTTTTCGGGAGGCCGTGATGCGTGGCGAAATACCCGTATGCCGGGAAATTGCCATGGAGATGGAGCGGATCGACGACCTGATCGCCAACCCGGGCATCTACTATGACGACAAGGCGGTGAACGGCTTTATCTCCTTTTGCGAGGATGAGCTGACCCTGACCGACGGCACCGACGTGAAGCTGCTGGACAGTTTCAAGTTATGGGCCGAAGAGATCTTTGGGTGGTACTACTTTGTGGAACGAAGCGTCTTTGTGCCGAACGAGCGCGGAGGCGGCGGACACTACGAGACCCGGCGGCTGAAAAAGCGGCTGGTGACAAAACAATACCTCATCATTACCCGATCGGCTGCGAAGACCATGTATCTGGAGTTTTTGCAGGCGTACTTCCTGACGGCGTACACCACAACGACCCAGCAGCTGACCACCGCCCCAACCATGAAACAGGCCGAGGAGGTGCTGGCACCCTTCCGCACCGCATTGGCGCGGGCAAAGGGGCCGGTGTTCCAGTTTATGACCGAGGGCAGCCTGCAAAACACCACCGGCTCCAAGGCAGACCGGGTGAAGATGGCTTCCACCAAGAAGGGCATCGAGAACTTTTTGACCAACAGCCTGCTGGAAGTGCGCCCGATGACCATTGAGAAGCTGCAAGGACGGCGCGACACGGTGGCGACCGTGGACGAGTGGCTCTCCTGCGACATCCGGGAAGACCCCATTGGTGCCATTGAACAGGGCGCGGCCAAGAACGAAAATTACCTCATCGTGGCGGCTTCCTCCGAGGGCACGGTGCGCAACGGCTGCGGCGACGACATCAAAATGGAGTTGATGAGCATCCTGAAAGGGGAGTACGTCAACCCTCATGTGTCCATCTGGTACTACAAGCTGGACTCCATTGAGGAAGTGGGCCAGCCGGAGATGTGGCTGAAGGCCAACCCGAACCTGGGCAAGACCGTGAGCTACGAGACCTACCAGTTGGACGTGGAGCGTGCGGAGAAATCACCCAGCGCCCGGAACGATATTCTGGCCAAGCGCTTCAACCTGCCCATGGAGGGCTACACCTATTTCTTCCCCTACGAGGAGACCCTGTGCCACAGGAAGAGAAGCTTCTGGCAGATGCCCTGTGCCATGGGCGCGGACCTTTCCATGGGCGACGACTTCTGCGCCTTTACTTTCCTGTTTCCGCTGTCCAACGGATATTTTGGGGTCAAGACGCGGGACTACATCACATCCTACACCCTCAGCCAGCTTCCGGCTTCGAGACGGCAGCAGTATGAGGAATTCATGAGGGAAGGGACCCTGTTCGTGTTTGACGGCACGGTTCTGGACATGATGCAGGTGTACGATGACCTGGACAACTTTATCATGGAGAACGAGTACGACGTGCGGGCGTTTGGCTACGACCCCTACAACGCACAGGAGTTCGTGAAGCGCTGGGGCGATGAAAACAGCACCTTTGGCGTTGTGAAAGTGATCCAGGGTGCAAAGACCGAAAGCGTGCCACTGGGTGAGCTGAAAAAGCTGAGCGAACAGCGGAAGCTGCTGTTTGACGAACAGCTGATGCAATTTGCCATGGGCAACTGTATTACGCTTGTGGACACCAACGGCAACCGGAAACTCTACAAACAGCGGCAGGATCAGAAGATCGATGCCGTGGCTGCCATGATGGACGCTTACGTGGCGTGGAAACAGAACCGGGATGCGTTTGAGTAAAACAAAATCGCCAGCATATTACGGAACGAAAACGTAGTACGCTGGCGGTTTTTTGTTTTTAGATCTTTTGATAGACAGTCCCGTCAGAGCGGAGGTAGAGTTCAGATGGCTCGGAGGGCTTGTCCAGTGCTTCTTCAATAAACGCAAGAAGCGGAGTCTCCGATTGCGAATTCAGAGTGTCGTACAGTTTCAGAACTTTATGTTCGCTCTGTGATACATCGCCTTTCAGCAGGCCCTTTTTCTTACTTTCAAGGTCCTTGCTGATCCTGTCGGAGAATTTTGTTATGGCACTGATCATGCGGTTCTGCGTCAGTGCAAACAGAGGCTTTGCATCAGCGCTGATATTTGCAAGATAGGATTGGTTCCAGTTTTGCGAATAATACGCTTCCATGATCGTGCTGATGGCGTAAAGCTGCGAGGCGAGATCAATTCCTTGTTTGTTCTGCAATACAGTTTTTGCTTGATTTTCGTTGGACTTTGCAGCAGCAGAACTCTCCAGCTGCTCTGTGTAAAATTCTATGTCCGCAACCGCTTTGATTTTTGCTCGCTGAAGATTCCCGATCGTAGCCATGCGCTGCGGTTCACTGAGCATGATAGTTGCGTAATTTGCGAGCGCATATTTTACGAAGGTAAGCTCTGACAGCAGCTCAGTACGCTTGGATGCCTGAAGGAATGCCAGAAGGTCGTCCAGCTTCCGGTTGACCTCTGTCAGCTTGGAGCTGATATCTGCAAGAAAATACTGGCCGGTTGCAAAAGATGCTACACTGAACATCTGGAAGGCAGCAACTGCTGTGGGATTGACCTTATACAGAGATGCACTTCCGGCAAAACTGCCTGCTGTGTCTATCATTGTGGTGGACTGACCGCCCTGATGGAGGTTCATTAAAGTCCCCTGGATGCCCTTCGGAAAATGGAGAACATACAGATTGGATGCCGTGTCAGCCACAAGCTGCGCAGGAACCAGCTGTAGAAGGGCGTTTGCTGTAATGCCAGCCTGCTCCGGAAATTTAATCTTCCGAAAGCGGGATGTATCGCTAAAATCAAAAGAAACATCGCTTGCGGTCACTTCGCAATTAAGGTTCTGCATGGAAAGCTGTTTGTCGTCCGCCATGGTGAGTCCTCCTCATGTTGATATGTTTATCATACAGCATAGGAAAGTAATTTGCAATAGAAAATCGAAAGGGGCAGAAATGTGGCGATGGAATGATGGTACAACGGAACTGTACCATTACGGAGTCAAAGGTATGAAGTGGGGTGTTCGGAGGACAAAAGAACAACTCGCGCATGACCGATATTCAATCGAAGCGAGAGCTGCTCGAAAATTCAGAAAACCGTTTTATACCTCAAATGGTGTCCTTGTGAAAGGTCTATCGATTCATGCACTGGACCGTACCCAAGACCCTACCAGACAGGTGACTCTGGAAGGATTGCTGGATGCGTTGCAAAAGCCGCTAAACTCTGATACAATAAAGGTGCGGTATAATCAGAAGGGACAGCCTAGTCAACGGTTTATTGGTCGGCACGCTACGGTAAACGTGAACCCCGAAAATGGCTGTGTCACGACTGTCTGGAAAACAGGGCATGATGCAATCCGAAAATACACTAAGAGGTGATCCATTATGCTTACCGAGAAACAGATCGATTTTTTGAAAAGTCTGGGCCTTGATTACGATTATACCAAAATCGATAATTTTTCCGATGAGTGGGCCGAAATCGAAGAACGAGTCGGCGATGAACTGGAATATCGGGGGCTGGATGACAATTACTTTCCAAATGAGATAGGAACGATGTGTGAATCTATTTTAGACATCATTCCGTAATACGGTACATCTGAACGCATCAGCTTAATTGCTGGTGCGTTTTTTTTGTTTGTGAGGAGGTGAAACATTACGGTATACAGAGATGAACTTTATCATTGGGGCATCAAGGGCATGAAGTGGGGCGTGCGGCGATACCAGAACAAGGATGGTACGCTTACTTCTGAAGGAAAGAAACACTATAGTCAAGATCACGAGGACTATACACGAGCACATACAAAGAAAAGTGTCCGTGAAATGAGTGACAGTGAACTGAATGCTCGAATCAATCGATTACAGAAAGAGCAACAGTATGAACGGCTTACTGCTTCTCCCAGCAAGCTACAGAAAGCTATTAAGATTGCCGGAACGACCGCTACCGCACTTGGAACGGTCATGACGCTTTACAATAACGGCTCCAATGCAATGAAACTCGGAAAGAGTATTGTTGAATCGAGAGAGTTTAAGAACGCTGTTGTTGGAGGCGCACTGGCTGCAACAATGAAGGCACATGGTGCATAAGGAGAAAAAATGCAAGTTTATAAAGATGAACTTTATCATTATGGCGTTCTCGGCATGAAATGGGGACATCATAAAGCAAAGGTATACACGGCGAACGCAAAAGTGCGAAACAAAAAAGAAACCGGCCCGAAGCGTACGAAAGTGAAAAAGCCTTCGTTCAAGAGCGATGCTATGTCCGCCTACAAGGAGGAAAGAAAGCGCCAGAAACGATTTTTAGCCACGCAAAGGGCAATCAAAGCAGGCGAATATTTTGCAAATCAATATCTTGCCAATACAAATACTACACTTAATGGTAAGCCCTTGCAGGTGAACCATGCTGCTGTGGTTCTGGTGCAGCATATGTTGAATAAGAAATACGTGGCGGATACATTTCGATGAAACAGAGTGAAGAACTCTATCACCACGGCATTCTTGGCATGAAATGGGGCGTGCGAAGATACCAGAACAAAGATGGCACGCTTACATCAAAAGGAAAGAAACGATATTCAGATGTAACAGAGTTGAAGTCAAAAAAGACAGGCGAAAAGTTATATGTGGCACAACGTCAAGGTAAACACGGTGATTCAGAACGAAACTTTGATATCCTTCAAAACGGAAAAAAGATTGGAAATGCCTGGCTAGAGGATCAAGGTGACAATCTGTATGTAAACTGGATCGACATAAAGAAGTCAGAACGAGGAAAAGGCTATGCTGATTCAGTAATGGGCTATATCGTGAAATACGCTGACGATAGTGGCTATAAAACTTTATCATTGGAAGTTCCGGGAAGCAGCCAAGACGCTCGACATATTTATGAAAAACACGGATTCAAAGCAGAAGCGTCTGTGCAGAGTAATAGTGACGATGTCTGGGATGGACTTACTGCTATGAAGAGGAGAAAGTAAATGGCATCACAAACCTTTGGCTCCAGACTGAGACACGCCTGGAATGCGTTTTTAAACCGTGATCCCCCCGGAAGAAGTGGCGAAGGATACAGCTACCGGCCTGACCGGGTAAGGCTGAACCGAAGCAATGACCGGACGATCATGACGGCCATCAACACCCGCATTGCAATGGACGCTGCGGCAATTACCATCAATCATGTAAGGCTCGATGAAAACGGACGCTACGACGAAACCGTTGATTCGGGCCTTAATTCTTGCCTGAACCTTTCCGGCAATAAGGACCAGACGGGCCGGGCACTGCGATATGACATGTTCCTTTCCATGCTGGACGAGGGATGCATTGCACTGGTGCCAATTGACGTGGACTACGACGGGAAGACCGGTAAGACCCGGATCGAATCCATGCGGGTGGGAAGGGTGCTGGAATGGTACCCGGACGACGTGCGGCTGGAAGTGTACAACGACCGGACCGGACGGAAAGAGGAGATCACCCTGCCGAAGACACGGGTGGCCCTGGTGGAGAACCCGTTCTATGCCGTGATGAACGAGCCCAACGGCACGGTGCAGCGCCTGATCCGGAAGCTGAACCTGATGGACGTGATCGACGAGCAGGTGGGCAGCGGCAAGCTCGACCTGATCATCCAGCTGCCCTACGTTGTGAAGGGCGAGATCCGGAAGAAACAGGCCGAAGAACGGCGGGCACAGATCGAACAGCAGCTCGCCGGTTCCAAATACGGCATTGCCTACACCGATGGCACGGAGCATATCACGCAGCTGAACCGCAGCCTCGAAAACAACCTTCTGAAGACCGTGGAATACCTGACCAACATGGCATACAGCCAGTTGGGTATCACCCCGGAGATCATGAACGGTACAGCAAGCGATGCGGTGATGACGAACTATGAGAACCGTACCATTGAGCCCCTTGTGGCAGCAGCCGTAGACGAGCTGAAGCGAAGTTCCTGACCGAGGACGACCGGGCGAACCGGGAATCCGTGATGTACTTCCGTGACCCGTTCAAGCTGACCCCTGTTTCCGCCGTTGCCGAAATGGCCGACAAGTTTACCCGCAACGAGATCATGACCTCCAACGAGTTCCGGCAGGCCATTGGCATGAAACCCAGCAAGGACCCCAAGGCAGATGAACTGCGGAATGCAAACATCAGCCAGAGCAGTGAGGAAATTGCGGCGCAGAACAAAACAATCACGGCAGGGCGGAATGCCGTAGAGAGGAGTATTGCAAATCAAAATGGTTAATTTTGACTACGATTGCAGCGGCTGGGCGACGAAAGCGAACGTCCGGTGCTATGACGGGCTGGTGATCGCGCAGGATGCCTTTAAGGAGTGCAGCGGTAAGGTTGTGCCCATGGTGTACAACCACGACCACTCCAACGTGGACAACGTGATCGGCCACTGCCTGCTGGAGAACCGGCCCGGCGGCGTGTACTGCTATGCCAAATTCAACGACACCGACACCGGCAAGACCGCAAGACAGTGCGTGGAGAGCGGCGACCTGAGCGCCTTTTCCATTTTTGCCAACGGCCTGAAGAAGGTGGGCAGCACCGTGAAGCACGGCTTTATCCGGGAAGTGAGCCTGGTACTGGCCGGATGCAACCCGGGTGCCCTGATCGACGAGGTGGTAAAGCACAGCGCCGATGAGGACTACGAGGGCGGCGAGGCCTTTATCTATAACGAGGACGGCCTGAGCCTGACCCATGGCATGGACCCCGAGGGCAACCCGCTGGAAGACCTTACACACAGTGCGGACAGCGGCGATGCCGTGACCGACGACAAAGCAACACAGGAGGAAGCCAAAATGGCGGACGAAAAGAACATGAACAAAGAAGAGACCGTTGAGGATGTGTTCAACACCCTGACGGAGAAGCAGAAAAATGTCGTATACGCGATCATTGGCTCTGTTATGCCCAGTGAAAAGGACGATGACGGTGAGGAGGACGATACCGTGAAGCAGAATGTTTTCGACAAGGATACCAACGCAACTGTGCTGAAGCACAGCATCGAAGAGATCAACAACGTGGTCAAGACCGCAAAGAGCCATGGCACCATGAAGGCTGCCTTTGAGGATGCCGGCATGGACAGTGATGAGCTGGCCCACAGCATCGACAACATCGACTGGCTGTTCCCTGAGGATCACCTGCTGGACACCACGCCCCGCATCATCGACAAGCCCGACGACTGGGTGAGCGTGGTCATGGGCGCTGTGCACCACATTCCCTTCAGCCGGTTCAAGAGCATGTTTGCCGACCTGACCGAGGAGGATGCCCGCGCAAAGGGTTACTTCAAGGGCAACTTCAAGAAGGAAGAGGTCTTTGGCCTGCTGCGCCGCTCAACCAGCCCCACCACCGTGTACAAGAAGCAGAAGCTGGATCGCGACGACGTGATCGACATTACCAGCTTTGACGTTGTGGCATGGCTGAAGCAGGAGATGCGCCTGAAGCTGAACCGTGAGCTGGCTCTGGCTTACCTGCTGGGTGACGGCCGTCTGGCTGCCTCTGAGGACAAGATCGATGAGAACTGCATCCGCCCTGTGTTCAACGACAGCGACCTGTTTACCATCAAGGTCCAGTGCAAGACCACCGGCCTGACCACCGTGGAGGACAAGTACAAGGCCCTGATCAAGCAGATCCTGCGCAGCCGCAAGGAGTACCGCGGCTCCGGCACCCCCACCCTGTTCACCACCGAGGACGCTCTGACCGAGATGCTCCTGCTGGAGGACGGCATCGGCCACCCGCTGTATGCTGACGAGGCTGCTCTGGCCCGCAAGCTGCGTGTGAAGAACATTGTGACCATCCCCGAGATGGAGGGCCGCAAGGGTGCCAAGGGTGGTGACCTGGTCTGCCTGATCGTGAACCTGGCCGACTACACCGTGGGCGCAGACAAGGGCGGCGCTGTTTCCATGTTCGACGACTTCGACATCGACTTCAACGCCCAGAAGTACCTGATCGAGACCCGCTGCTCCGGTGCTCTGACCACCCCGTTCAGTGCCATGGCTGTTGAGTGGGCTGCTTAAAGAGAAAGGATATGAATATGCTGAACACCATCTACGAGACCGGTTATGACCTGCACGTGGCAAACTACATTGCCTACCTGCACACCGACAAGAAGCTGTACGAGGACGAGTCCCACAAGGTTCAGGCCAAGAAGGCTGACGTGGAGAAGGCCTTTAAGCTGGGCCGTCTGATCGTGATGGCTGCCGACAAGACCTACCTGCCTGTGGCCCTGATGGCTGCCGGTGTGGTTGTGACCGACGGCACCACCGCCATCACCTGCACCATGGCTGCTGACGAGGCCTGATCTTTTCAGGTTTCAAGGTTAGCCACAACAAATCAAAATGGAGTGAGAAGAGATGAGATACTGCGGGAAGCTGGGATTTGCAGATGAGGTGGAGGAGACCACCCCCAGCGTATTTACCGAGAAGATGACGGAACGCACCTATTACGGGGACGTGCTGGAGTTTGGACGGCAGATGCAGGTGGGGGACAAGGTGAACCCCGACATCACGGTTGGAAACCAGTTGAGCGTTCTGGTGGACCCGTTTGCGAACGACCATCTCTACGATCTCCGGTATGCGGTGTTTATGGGACAGAAATGGCAGGTGACCGGCGTGAAGGTACAATACCCGCGCCTGATCCTGACTTTGGGAGGGCTCTGGAATGGAAGCACGGCTGAAGGTTGACACGCTCCTGCGCGAAGTGCTGAAGGAGAACGGAAAGTCGATCCACCTCTATTTTCAGCCGAAAGCGGGATTCCAGCTCCAGTATCCCTGCATCGTGTACAGCGAAACCAGAATCCGGAACAACCATGCAAACAACAGGGTGTACATCCAGCATCCGTTCTACACGGTGACTGTGATGGACAAAGACCCTGACAGCAAGATCAAAGCGGCCGTAAGTGTGTTGCCAAAATGCACCTACGACCGCTCTTTTGTTTCGGACGGATTATACCACACCGTTTTTACGATCTACATCTAAGGAGGAACTATATGTCCAGATTGATTTGGGACGCTGTCGGCGAAAAGTTTTACGAGATGGGCACCAAGATGGGTGTCCTGTATCCCATGAACAACACCGGCGCTTACGACAAGGGCGTGGCCTGGAATGGCCTGACCGCCGTGACCGAGAGCCCCTCCGGCGCTGAGGAGACCAAGCTCTACGCTGACGACATCAAGTATGCTTCTCTGCGCTCTGCCGAGGAGTACGGCTACACCATCGAAGCCTACACCTACCCCACCGAGTGGGAGCCCTGCGACGGTTCCGCACAGGTTGCAACGGGTGTTTCCATCGGCCAGCAGAAGCGTCAGGGCTTTGGTTTCAGCTGGGTGACCACCGTGGGCAACGATGTTGACGACGAGGTGGGCCAGAAGATCCACATTGCGTGGAACAGCACCGCTTCCCCCAGCGAGAAGAGCTATGCCACCATCAACGACAACCCCGATGCCATCACCTTCAGCTGGGAGTGCACCACCTCCCCCGTGAGCGTGACCGGTCACCGCCCCACCAGCCACATGGAGATCGACTGCTCCAAGCTGAAGCCTGCCACCGTGAAGGCCATTCAGGACAAGCTCTGGGGCACCGAGACTGCCGAGGCGACCCTGCCTTCCCCCGACGAGCTGATCAAGCTGATCACCGACAGTGAGGGCCAGGTGTAAGAAGCCAAGCATCAATGAACACGATAAAGGAGAAGAAAAATGCTGAAAAAGACGATGACCACCGTGGACTTTGGCGGTACTGAGCGGACGGAAGACTACTACTTCAATCTGACCCGTGCCGAGATCATGGAGATGGAGCTGACCACCGAGGGCGGCCTTGTGCAGATGATCAACCGCATCACTGCCGCCCAGAGCCAGCTGGAGCTTGCCAAGCTGTTCAAGCAGATCATCTGCAAGAGCTACGGTGTGCTGAGCCCGGACGGCCGGAAGTTCATCAAGAACGATGCGGTGCTGGCGGACTTTATGTCCACCCAGGCCTACAGCGACCTGTACTACAAGCTGGCCTCCAACGGCGAGGCCGCGGCCGCATTCTTTGAGGGCATCCTGCCGGAGGATATGAAGGCAGAGACCCGGAAGGCCGCCCCTGTGAGTACCCAGCCCGGCCTGATGGTGGCAACCGCAAGCGCCGTGGAGGCTCTCCCGACTGAAACGAAGGGCTGAGGCCTGCTTAGAAGAACATTCAAAATGGAGCGTGCTCTGAGAAGGGCACCTCAATGAACACACACCAGGGAGAGAAAGCAAATGATGACGCTTACGATACCAGGACAACAGCGGTGGAACGAAAAGACAGAGGAATTTGTCTACACGCCTGCCGTGGTCCTGAAGCTGGAACATTCACTGCTCTCCCTGGCTCATTGGGAAAGCAACTGGAACATCCCGTTCCTGAGCAATCTGGACAAGCTGACCGTGGAGCAGTGGCTGGACTACATCCGCTGCATGACGGTGACCAAGGGGGTAGACCCCGAAGTGTACGCCAGACTGACCCGGGAACAGTATCGTTCCATTAACGAATATATGGAAGCTCCCATGACCGCAACATGGTTCAGCGGGGAGTCGAGACCCAATGAACGAAAGACCGCAGGAAAGCCCCGGCCAAAACGACCGCCCCGGAAAAGCGGGACCGAGACCACGGCCGAGGTGCTGTACTGCCAGATGTTCAGCTTTGGCATTCCGAAAGAGTGCGAGAAGTGGCATCTGAACCGATTATTGACCCTGATCCGGGTATGCCAAGAGAGCCAGGCACCGGCGAAGAAGATGAGCAAGGGTGACCGGATGGCCCAGCAGCGGATGCTGAACGAGCAGAGAAAGGCCCGGCTGAAGACGAGAGGGTAAGATGCCAAAAGTAATTGTCTTTCGCCAGAAGGGCGACTGGAAGAAGAGCCGGAAATTTTTGAAGCGATGCTCGAACCTGAACCTGGATGAGCTGCTGGACCGATACGGACAGGAGGGTGTGGAGGCCCTTGCGAAGGCGACCCCGAAGGACACGGGAAAGACGGCAGCAAGCTGGAGCTACACGGTGACCAAGGGAAAAGAGAGCATCGCCATTACATGGAGAAACTCCAACATCGTGGACGGTGTGCCCATTGCGGTGATCCTGCAATACGGACACGGCACACGAAACGGAGGATACGTAGAGGGCGTGGATTATATCAACCCTGCGATGCGGCCCATTTTTGAGCGGATCGCAGCACGGGCATGGGGCGAGGTGAGGACAGAATGAGCCAGGAAGTAGACAGTCGCGTTGTTGAAATGCGGTTTGACAACGCAAATTTTGAGAAAAATACCAAACAGACCATCTCGACCATTGACCGGCTGATGGAGAAGCTCCAGTTCAAGGGAGCGGAAAAGGGCTTTGAGAAACTGGACGCAGCCGCGGAGAACGTGGACTTTGCCACCATGCAGACGAGCCTTGACCGGCTGGAATCCAAGTTCTCGAACCTGAACATCGTGGCCACCACGGCGCTGGTGAACATCACCAACAAATTTGTGGACGCGGGCGAGAAGCTGATCAAGAGCCTGTCCATCGATCAGATGGCCAGCGGCTGGGACAAGTACACCGAAAAGACCTCCAACGTTCAGACCATCATGAACGCCACGGGCAAGAGCATCGATCAGGTGAACGGTTACCTGAACAAGCTGATGTGGTACTCCGATGAGACCAGCTACAGCTTCAGCGAGATGACCAGCGCTCTTTCCCAGATGACGGCTGCGGGCGGCAACATCGACAAGATGATTCCCATGATCATGGGCATTGCCAACGCCACCGCAGACGCGGGCAAGACGGGCTTTGCGTTCCAGAGCACCATCCGGAACCTGACCCAGAGCTACAGCGCCGGACATTTGCAGCTTCAGGACTGGAAGAGCCTGAACCTGATGGGTACGGCCACCAAGGCCCTGAAGCAGGAGCTCATTGACACAGCGGTGGAGCTGGGCACCCTGAAAAAGGGCGAGGTGACCATCGCCAGCTTTGAGTCGAGCCTGCAGAAGAAGTGGGCCAACACTGAGGTCATGGAAAAGACCTTCGCAAAGTATGCTTCCATGATGGAGGCGGCCTATGAGCTGACCCAGAAGAACCCGGGCATGACCAGCTCCGAGGCCCTTGAAAAGCTGAGCGGTCAATACGGTGAACTGGCAGAACGTGCGGCACTGGCGGCCCAGCAGGCAACCAGCTTTGGACAGGCCATTGATTCCACCAAGGACGCGGTCAGCTCTTCCTGGATGAAAGTCTTCGAGACCTTCTTTGGCAACAAGGAAGAGGCCACCGACACATGGACGGAGCTGGCGAACCGGCTGTACGACATCTTTGTGCCGCCCATCGAAGCGCTGAACGAACGGCTGAAGGACGGACTGAACAGCGGATGGAATAAACTGCTTGAAAATGAGCTGGGCGATCAGGCAGACGTGTACGCGTATACCATGGAGCAGGTGGCACTGGCTTCCGGTGCGATCACTGAAAAGCAGATCTCCGATGCAGGTAGTTTTGGCGAAGCCATCAAACAGGGAGGTATCAGTGCAGATCTTTTGAAAAAGGGCCTGGATGAAGCACAGGCAAGTGCAGAGAAGATGCTGACCCTGAGCGATGCCGAATTAAAGGCGCGAGGACTTGAGCGGGAGGAAATTGAGAAACAGGCAAGCGCATTTGAAGAACTGAATCAAAAGGTTCAAAATGGAACGCTTGATCTGGAAGGATACTCGAAACAGATCCGGGAACTTTCGGGACGAGAGCATCTGGTGCAGAGCCTGTGGAACCTGATGGATGCAGTGAGTGCCATAGTGAAGCCCATCCATGAGGCATTTCAAGATATTTTCCCGCCAAAGACAGGCGAGGAGATCAAGAGCTTTGCACAATGGCTAGACAGTATCACAAAGAAGCTTATCATCAGTGATGATACGGCCAAGAAGATCAAGACAACCGCAGAGGGCGTATTCTCTGTTTTGCGGGTCGGGAAAGATATTCTGGAAGGTATCATTTCTGGTGTGGCACGGGTTCTGAACCTGACAAAACCTTTGGCCGATATTCTGCTGGATGCGGCATCGGCTGCCGGTGAATTTGCTTCGGAGATCACGAAAGGGCTTCACCCGCTGGATACCATTGGTACTTGGGTGACCAATTTTGTGGATGCGGCTGCTCCGGTGCTTTATTCTTTTGGCTCTGTTGCGGACAAGATCTTTGCACAGCTTGCACAGGGTGCGAAAGAAGCATTCAATGAATTTGACCCAGAGAAACTGAATCAGTTTATTCTGGGCGGCATGGGAGCCAGTATGTTGGTCTCCCTCAAGGGGTTCTTTGAAAGCATCAAGTCCATCGGTTCCAGTGCAAAGGATGTGGTCGGCGGTATCAAAGACTGCATCGAATCTCTGGGCGAAGCAATCGATGCGTGGAAATCAGCCAAGAAGGCAGACACCCTGATGACGATTGCAAAGGCTGTGGCATTGATGGCCGGTTCACTGGCTGTTCTCTCCATGGTGAAAGCAGATCGACTTGGTGCGGCCATTGGCGTACTGACGGTCGCATTCGGCGAACTGCTGGGCGTGATGGCCGTTATGACCCATCTGACGAAGAATGTTCAAAGCCTGAAGCTGAGCGTTTTGGCCGGTGGTATGGTGGCTGTCTCGGCTGCGGTGCTGGTGCTCTCAGGTGCACTGAAAGTTATTTCGTCCATTGATTCCGACAAGCTGCTCGGCAGTGTGGTGGCACTTGGCGGCGTGATGGCAGAGCTGACATTAGTTGCAGTCATTCTCTCAAGAGATGGAGGGCGGTTCACCAAGGGTGCTGCGGGCATGATCGCTTTTGCGGCAGGCATCCGTATCCTGGCATTCAGTGTAAAAGCCTTAGGCGGCCTGAGCGTGACAGCACTTGCTAAGGGGATTGCCGGAGTGGGAGCACTGTGCGCCGAGCTGGTGGTCGCCGCCAAGTTGATGAATGGCACGAAATTCGGCATTGGGAAGGGTACTGGCTTTGTACTGATGGCTGCATCCATGGAGATCCTTCAGGATGCCGTTGCAAAATTCGGTGAAATGGACTGGGAATCCATTGGCCGTGGGCTTACTGCGGTGGCGGGCGGCCTTGCAGCATTTGTAGTAGCACTGAATCTGTCGAAAGGCACCATCGGCAGTGCAATCAGCCTGACCATGATGGCTGCGGCAGTGAATCTGCTGGTTCCTGCATTGCAGGGTCTGGGTAATCTGAGCTGGGAGACCATCGGCAAAGGGCTGTTGACGCTCATCGGTGCGTTTGTTGTGATGGGCGGTGCGGCAGTGATCCTGGCTCCTGTGACTCCGGTAATCGTAGCACTGAGTCTTTCTCTGAGCGCGCTGGCACTGAGCCTTGGTGCACTGCTGGCACTGACTTCGGCATCCACGTTCATCGGTAATCTGGCATCCAGCCTGAGTTTGCTGAATAGCCTGAACTTCCAGGTATTTTTGAACGGCATTAAGGCCGTGGCATGGATGCTGGTTGAGTTCATTGCTGGTATTTTTGAGGGATTGGGTGAGGTTGCCAGCAGCCTGGTGACTTCCATTGCGAAGATCATCAAGGCCATCTGCGATGCAATCATTCTGGCAGCTCCGGCAATTGGCCAGGCATTGTATGTGTTGGGAACGACTGTTATTGATACGGTGGTCAGCCTGACAGCGTATGTCTGGGAAAAGATCGAGCCTGCACTGAATGATCTATGGGCAAAGTTTACAACATGGGCTGGAAACCACAATCCGCTTGATCCGAAAAACTGGGGCGGACAGGACAAAGGTGTTTCGGCCCAGACTTTTGTACTGCCTTTCGCAGATATTCTGGATGAACTGAAGAATGGTAATTCCGTGACTGCCGGATTTTACCAGCTGTTCACAGGCGTTGGCAAAAACGCAAGCGAAGGCGTGGCAAAAGGCCAGCTCGAAGGCAAGAAAGACGCGACGGACGCTTCCGAAGAGGTTGCAAACGCCGTAATTGATACCAGCAAAACGGCCTTCGACACCCATTCTCCGTCCAAGATCATGGCACAGATCGGCCAATATGTCACATTGGGACTGGCGCAGGGCATTGCAGACCCCAGTGCACTGGCGCAGGCCAAGGCCAACATGCTGAACGCGGCGACCTCCATCCGGAATGTCTTCACCACCTTCTGGGGCATCCATTCGCCCAGTGACGTTGCAGCCAGCGACGCGGAGAACATCCTTGAGGGTGCGATCCTGGGCATTGGCGACAAGACGAAACAGGACGAACTGCGACAGGCGAGTTATTCTGGCGCACTGGTGATGAAAGACGGTGTCCTTCAGGCCATGGACGAGACCGTTATTGCCATCCAGAAGAAGATGCCGGAACTTTATGACGCGTTCAAGCAGAGCAGTCTGCATCCCGGCAATCTGCTGTATCAAAATGGGCTGTCCGGCGCGATGAACGATTTCGGCGATGCCATGGACGATACCATTGTGATCCCCGGAAAGACAGGCATGAAGAGAGCAGGCAGCAGCCGGAACGCAACGAAGGCCGAGATTGCAGGCGCAAAACAGGGAAATGCGGATGCGCAGAAGAATCTGAAGAACCCATACGGCATCCTGAGCAGTTGGTACCAGAACGCCGTGGATGATGCACTGGACGGAGCGGGCGGCGGCACCACCAAGTCCAAAGCCTCCAAGACCGGCAAGTCATTGGCAGACACGCTGGCAAGTGCATTCTCCGACAAGCTGAAGGCCAACAAGACCGAGATGTCCAACGCCACCGGCGAATACGCACTGTGGGAAGTGACGGGCGGCGACACGGCCACGGTGGAAGAGCTTATCGCCAAAAAGACCGAGAGTCTGACAAGGGAGATCGAGCTCCAGACCAAACGGGTGGCCATTGCGAAAGAGCAGTACGACACCCTGCTGGCCAAGGTGGGCGCAAACAACAGCAAGACCAAGGATGCTTACGGCACCCTGCTGAGCGAACAGAAGACCCTTGCGGAGCTTCAGAGGAGCAAGCAGGACAGCATCCTGAAGGTCATTCAGGAGCGGTACGAGACCGATGCCAAGACCGCGGAGGACGAATACGAGCTTTGGAGCGCCCTGTACGAGGACAGCGCCGAGGTGACCGAGAAGTCCAACAAGAAGATCGACTACATCAACCGGAAGATCAAGAACCAGGCGGAGATCCTGCTGGCCACCGAGAAGGACTACATCGCCATCAAAAACGAGTTCGGTGAGGCAAGCCAGAAGACCCAGGCGGCCTACCAGCAGTATCTGGAGGCACAGACCGAACAGCAGAAGCTCATCAACGAGCTGAATCAGGCCCAGCTGGATGCCTACGACAGCAAGGTCTCCTACCTGGAAAAGCAGGAGAAGCTGGTGACCAACCGGCAGAACATGCTGGCCAAGCTCTACGGCGACGGGGACCTTGCGGGCCGGGAGGACGCTTACAAGGCTGCGGTGGAACAATACGGAGCCGACAGCGCCCAGGCACGGAAAGCCGCCACCCAGGGCACTATGACTGCCATCATTGGCGTGGGCACGGCACTGGACAGCATGAGCTACAGCCTGAAGAAGGTGACGAACAAGCAGCTGAAGTACGACGAGGCTGTGAAAAAGTTTGGCAAGAACAGCGAGACCGCACTGGATGCACTGGCGGACCTGCAAAGCGAACAGTACAACTTTGTGGGCTTTGCGGAAAATCTGGCGGATGCCTTTGAGCTGGACGACTCCGGCAAGCGGATGATGATGCAGCTGGGCTACTCCATCTCGAAGAACTGGCGGCCCATTCAGGAGGGCTTCAACAGCGTCTGGGCACAGGTGCAGAAGAGCGCCCCGGAAATGGCCTCGAAGCTCAGCAGAGCCTTTGGCGTGGCTACCCAGGACGGCGTGACCGAAGTGATCACCGACCTCTTTGGCACCATTACCGCCCTTGTGAGCGGTGACTGGGGCGGGGCAGTGACCGGCGGCATTACCACCGTGCTGGACTTTATGGGCAGCGAATTTGGCCAGACGATGATGAATCTGGGCAAGACCATGCTGACCTTCAACAAACTGGCCCAGGGCGGCGGTACCTTGAAGGTGATGGGACAGGTGGTCAAGGTGACCGGTGCGACCAAGAACCTTGGCAGCATCCTGGGCAACATGAGCGGCCTGCTGGGCTCTGCCACGGGCGGCACTGGACTGCTGGGAGAAGCACTGGGCGGACTTGGCAGCATCGGCGAGATGATCACCGGCTCCGGCGGCTTACTGGGCGGTCTTGGAGAACTGGGCGGCACTCTGGTGAGCGTGCTGGGCTCCATTGGCCCTGAAGGCTGGCTCATTGGCGCGGCCATTGCGGGCGGCGGACTGCTGATCGCCAACTGGGACAAGATCGGTGATTTCTTCAGCGGGTTCTTTGACTGGCTGGGAAATGCCTTCTCGCACCTGTGGGACTGGATCAGCAACGGCTTCAAAGGCCTGGTGGACGTGGGCGGAAACCTGGTCTCCGGCCTATGGCAGGGCATTACCGGTGCGGCGGGTGCGGTGTGGAACGGTATCTGCGACTTCGGCAGCAGTATCGTGGACGGATTCTGCGACTTCTTTGGTATCCATTCCCCCAGCCGCGTGATGGCGGGCATCGGCGAATACCTGAGCCTTGGTTTGGCACAGGGCATCACCGACGAGACCGGCTCCGTGGTGCAGGGCGTACAGGACGTGAGCGACACGGCCCTTTCCACCATGATGGATCTGGCCCAGCGAGTGGGCGACATTGCCAGCGACGACTTCGAGTATGAACCCAGCATCCAGCCCGTAGTGGACATGAGCGACGTTCAAAATGGAGTGGACTGGCTGAACGACACCCTGTTCCAGAACGGCACGGTCGCCCTGAACGCAGAGCGCACCGCAGGCCTTGCCGCCAACGTGGTGCGCAGAGCCGAGGTGACCAAGGCCCAGCAGGAAGAGGACAACAAGGCTGACCAGAAGGCAAACCCCAACGCCGACATCGTTTCGAGCGTGGAGGCACTGGGAGAGCACATCGACAGCATTGCCCGGGCCGTGGCCAACATGAAGGTCCAGATGAACGGCCGGAAACTGGTGGGCGAGATCATCAACGACGTGGACGAAGGGCTGGGGAAGATCAACCGGAGGAACAACCGATGATGGGACGGAGCGCAACTGACCCGGCGCTTTCCTCACAGATCCCCACATTTGCGGGGCTTATTTTTAAGGTATATGACAATGCAGGGGCTTCCCGGGAATACAGCACGAGAGACTTCAACCTGGTCCCCCTGAATCCCCTGCATGTCAATGCCTTTGAGGAAAAATACGAGACGATGGATTTTCCTTCCTACCACGGCACGCCGGAAAAGGCTCCGCTGGGAAAGAGGGTGTTCCAGAACTCGACCGGAAGCTGGGACTTTTATTACGTGGCGGACGGCGTACCACATTCCAGCTGGGATGACTACGGACGGCACGCCATGGACGATGTGCGGGAGCGATGTGGCATCCCCGACAAGACCGAACAGAGCATTCAGCTTTACCCCGACTGGTCGAGCCGGGAAGGTGACTGGACAAGCACCTATTTCCGGCTGATGCGGATCATTCAGGGAAGAGAATGCGAGGTGCGGATGGAACTGGGCGGAACCGTGCTCTCCACCGCGCAGACAAGAAGCTACAAAGGGCGCTGCTGGATCAGCAACGTCAAGAACGGCAATGACGGACGGGTGACACTGACCATCTCCTATGACTTCCAGCCGCCTGCCGACATGCTGAGTTAAGGAGGAGCCATGTACCATTCCATCACCATTGGTGACAAGAACACCTGGGATGACTGGAAGATGATCCCGGTCTCCCGGCCTGTGGTGGCTCCCCCGGTGGAGAAAGTCCTCTCTGTGAACGTGCCCGGACGAGATGGAACCACCTACCTTTCCAAGAGCCTGACGGGTTACCCGGTGTTCAAGGCCCGGGAGGGAAGCTGGGAGTTTTATCTGGATACGGACGAGTGGAGGGGACAGAACCTTTCGACCCCTGTGGGAACCGGAGCGCTGGAGTATCTTTCCAGAGCGCTGGCGAAGAGCAACTCGATCCCGGCACAGACCAGGGTGCGGCTGGAGGATGACCCGGCGTTCTTTTATCTGGGGCGTGTCTGGGTGAACGGAGGCATCAAGCAGAAGAACGGGCACAGCGTCGTGACCTTTGCTTACAGCCTTTACCCGTTCAAGTTCCTGTACGACAACATTCAGGAGGACTGGGTGTGGGATACCTTTGGGTTTGAGACCGATCTGGCCGTGCCCTACTGCAAGGACATCCCCATCAAGGCACTCCAGACCAAGACCTTCCGGATGCCGCCCAGCGAAAAACCGAGCCTGCTGCAAGCAAAATGGACCGGTAGCGGTTATGTGGGGGTTACACTGGCAAAGAGCCAGACCTACCCCTACGAAAAAGCAAAAGAGCTGGGACTTCCGGCAGAGGAGGTCTCGTACTGCCCAATGATGGACGAGGGCATGGGAAAGGTGGACATCGGCCTGATCGACAACGATCTGCGATATGACGTGTACGAAGTGCGGGCGAGCACCACGACCGATGCGGGAACGATCAATTTGTATTACCAGCCAGCGTATCTATAAACCTCTCCGTCAGGGAACGGATTAAACCCCTCAGTCAGCTTCTCTGACAGCTCCCCTAGTAGGGGAGCCCTTGGCATGGCGTGAAGTTTTGACTGGACAAAGAGGGCTTTACGAAATTTCAAAATGGATGCAGAAAGGAGGGAGGAGCCATCGGATATCAAGTTTATGCGGGAACCATCTCAAAGAAGACGGAGACCTTTAACGGCACGAGTGCTCTGGGGTTCCAGTGGGACACCCGGGAGTGCATCTTTGATTCCCAGGGCGACACGATAGAGGGAAGCGTTTCCAACCGATTCCTCGAAGACCCGGTGCTGAACCTGGCCAAAAACGAGTTCGGCAGCTTTGAGGCGACCATTCCGTATCAGATCAACACGGCATTCGGCAGTTACAAGAACCCTGTGTACACCACCCTGAAGTACGAGAAAACGTGGCTGGTGGTGGAAGAGGACGGCAAACCGATCTGGCTGGGGTATGTGACCGAGACGGAAAAGCTGTTTGACCTGAGCTACAAGCTGTATGCCGAGGGCGTGCTGGGATATCTCCAGCGATTTGTGCCGAAAGTGAACGGTGGAACCTACTACCTGACCACCGACAACCCGATGGAGCAGTGGTCGAGCGTGCCCTCCAACAGCATCTTCTACCTTGCAACGCAGGCGTTGAAGGACTACTATCAGGGGCCTTACGGGACCTTTGGCATCGGGAAGGTGAACATCCAGCCCGGGCGCACCATCGACACCTCCAGCAAGGGAACCCTGTTCGAGAGCCAGTGGAGCCTGCTGAACACCTTTTTGCTGGAAGAATACGACGGATACCTGCGGACACGGATCGTGCGGGCAGACAACGGCACTGCGGTATGGCGGGTGTACATCGATTACCTCGTGGAAACGGATGCCACCACGACACAGACCATTGAATATGGTGTGAATCTGCTGGATTTCAGCTATGTGGAGCAGATGTCCAGCGACGTGGTGACCCGTGTGACCGCATACGGCACCCAGACGACCACCAGCGGATGGTGGATCTTCAAGACGACCACCGTGAGCGCGATCTCGGAGACGGTGCGGGACGAGGCGGCAGAAGCAAAGTACGGCATCATTGAGAAGTGCATTCAGGTCGATGGCAACACGAACAACGACAACCTGCGCAAAGAAGCCCAGACCGAGCTGAAGGGGTACAAGCAGAACATCGAGCCTGTGATGACCCTGACCGCTTACGACCGGGTGGACAGCGGGGAAAGCAATGACCGACTGGGATTTCTGATCAAGACCCACATCATCTCCAGCCCCCACGAGATCGACAAGTGGCTGGTGTGCACCAAGCTGAAGCTGCCGCTGGATGCGCCCAACGAGAAGCAGTTCACCTTTGGTCTGACCCCCGAGAAGCTTACCAAGCAGCAGGTGCAGAAGCAGGCCATGGACAGCGTATGGACGATCGCACAGGCGATCATCAGTTTCCTGAACCAGCTGCTGGGCAGCCTGAGCAGTTCGTAAGGGCTCAAAATGGAGGAGGTTGAGAATAGGAATGGATTTTGATGCGATCATTACGGGCATCCGAAAAGCGATCTATGGCCGGGAAGTCCGTGAATACATCGCCAGCTCGATGGAGTGGACCCGGGACTTTGTGAACCAGAGCATCGCCAACATCAAAGAGCTGCTCCGTCAGGCCGAAGCGGCACGGGATGCGGCAAAGGCAAGCCAGGATGCTGCCAAGGTGAGCGAGACCAACGCGAAGGCCAGCGAGAATGCGGCCAAGGCCAGTGAGAACGCGGCGGCATCCTCTGCTTCTGCGGCAGCGGGTTCGGCCAGTGCGGCAAAGACCAGCGAGACCAACGCCAAGAGCAGCGAAACGAAAGCTGCCACCAGCGAGGCCAACGCGAAGACCAGCGAGACCAACGCGAAAGCCAGCGCCGACAGCATGGGAACCAGCGTGGCCACCTGCACCGCCAAAGCCAAGGAAGCCGAAGCAAGCGCAGGGAAGGCCAAGACCAGCGAGGGGAATGCGAAGACCAGCGAAGGAAACGCCAAGGCCAGCGAGAACGAAGCCCGCCAACTGGTGGAAGCGGCCAAGAAGGTGGTGAACACCGACAAGACCCTGACCATTGACGGCGCACCCGCGGACGCAAAGACCGTGGGCGACAAGCTCAAAAGCATCAAGACCGACTGGAATTCCGTGACGGATAAGCCGAGTACGTTTCCCACTACGTGGGATAGCGTGAGTGGGAAGCCGAGTGTGTACCCCACGAACTGGGGCAATGTGTCCGAGAAGCCGAGTAGTTATCCACCGAGCGCGCATGGTCATTATTATCTCGCAGATGAGGGAGATAATCGATCTACTGCAACAACGCCGGATACCTATAATAATTTTCCGAATTCGCCACACGGAGGAATCGCGTTCAGAGGGCTTAAATACTGCACCACAATCGGCTTAAACAGTGGTACAACCTATGCATATCTGCTTGGACTTCGCGGATGGGGCGATTTTTCTGGCGGCAAGGCCCATGAAATTGCGTTCACAGATAACGGAATCTACGTTAGAAATGGCTCAAGCACTGCTTGGGACAGTTGGAACAAACTGAACACCAACACCATCACCTCCCAAACCAGTGACCCCGGTGCGGGAAGCAGCCTTGCAACCGGCTCTATCCTGCTGGTGTACGCATAAGGAGGACGGAACATGGCAATTTATACCGGAATCGGCGGAAGTGCCAAGTCGGTCTCCAAAATCTACACCGGCGTGGATGGTACCGCAAGGCCAGTATACAAGGGCTATATCGGCGTGGATGGCGTGGCCAAGAAGTTCTATGATGGTGGCAATCCCATCAGCTCCTTTGCATTGGGGACGGAATTTGGCATTGCAGACCCGAGCGGCACGACCTGCTGGTATAAGCTGATCCACAAGGGCGTTCCGGGCGGCGGGTTGTATGACAGCACGGCCAACGGCGCATGGCTCTGGAGGACGAACATTGCAGGCTCAACAGCGATCGATAGCAGTAACTACATCTACGGTTACGAAGGGTGGGCACTGGACAACTGGTGTGTCAACTACCCGGGCGGAAATATCACACCCAGTGTAGCAAACCGCCTGATGACCGTACATCTGCCCTACGTGAAGCGGGCGGATTACAGCTCGGCCAAGGTTTCCTCCGGCTCAAACGGCCTTTCGAGAAAGTGCTTTCTGCTTTCCGCGGTCGAGATGGGTGTTTACACCTGGCAGGGCATAGATGGCCTGATGGCGCAAGAAGGTGCAAAACTGGATTACTTCGACTACACGACTGCTGCCACCGACAAACGAAAAGCAGACACTGAATACTGGACACGCTCCAAGCGAAGCTACAACAGCAACTATATGTACACGTTTTATGCGGACGGAAGTTTCTCCAGTGCAGGCCGCCACAGAGAGGACTCGTACGGTCTGCGCCCCTGCATCGTGCTGCCGCTGAATACGCTGGTGACAACGGTTACCTTTTTATGGACCTCCCTTAACTATATTAACTGAGCACCCGGAAAGGAGAGTTCAAAATGGAAGAAACAGCGATCCGCCCCGGGTACACGATACCGACCGAGACCGACGGCACCCCGGCAGATTACAGCGCGATCGAGGCTGCGGTAAACGCACACAACCAAAATGCACAGCCCGGGGAAGCTTACTGGGGTATCCGGCTATGCGGGGCGGAGTATGAGGTGTACGAATACGGAGAAGTGCCACAGCCGCCGACCGCCGAAGAGCTGGCTGCACAGGAAGCGGCGCAGCAGAAGGCAGCGGCAAAGCAGAAAGCCGTGGACACCCTGCCCGAAACACTGGCTGCCCTGCAAAGCGCCCAAACCGACACCGACAGCCTGGTGGTGGATCAGGAGTACCGGTTGACCATGCTGGAGCTGGGGGTTACGCCGGAGGAATAAGAGTCGAGTCAGCCCATTTGTATCGTTTCGCTTATTGGCACACTGAAAAGGAATGCTGATGAGCGATTTTTTACATTAAGATGGCTCATGCAGAACGTGAGCAGAAAGGAACCAAAATGGAACTCTACAACACCTGTGCACGCCTGATCGAACGCGGCAAGACCAACGGGATGCAGCGGAAGCTGGATATCTTCTTTGCCAACGACCGCCTGACCGAAGAGGAGTACGAGAAGCTGTGCACCCAGCTGGCCGAGAAACTGAAGGAGCAGGGGAATGCTTGATGTCATCGACGTTTCCCGCTGGCAGGGGACCATTGACTGGAAAAAAGTCAAGGCCAGCGGAAAAGTAGGTGGCGTGATGATCCGTGCAGTTTCCACCAAGAGCGGGCAGCTCTACGTCGATCCGTACTTTGAAGCGAACTATGCCGGGGCCAAATCTGTGGGTTTGCCAGTTGGCGTATATGCTTACACCGTTGCGGTAACGGAAGGCATGGCAAAGAAGGAGCTGAACCTGCTCAAGACCTGCCTGGAAGGAAAGAGCTTTGAGCTGCCCATTGCTATGGACGTGGAGGACCCCCATCTGAAAAGTCTGCCCGCAGCCGAGTTGACGAAACTTGTCAAAATGGAGCTCAGGGAGATCGAAAAGTGGGGGCTGTACGCGATCCTGTACACCTACTCGAACTTTGCCGACTACAACCTGAACATGTGGCAGCTGAACGACTTTGACCTATGGCTGGCGGACTACCGGAACAAACGGCCGACCCGCAAGCACGGTATGTGGCAGTACAGCTCCAAGGGCAAGGTGGCTGGTGTGAGCGGCGTGGTGGACATGAACCATGTCTACAAGGATTACCCGAGTATCATTGCAAAAGCGGGTCTGACAAGCGTGAAGGGAGCGTGAACCCCACGGAAAGCTTTATCGTGACCCATTTCAACGAGGTGGTCTCCCTGATCATCGCGGCGGCACTGGGATGGGCGGGGAAGGCGTTCTACGCCACCATCCAGGAGCAGAAGGCACTGAAAAAAGCGGTGAAGGCTCTGCTCCACGACAGACTCTATCAGAGCTGCCGGTACTACATCCAGCAAGGGTATGTTGACTCGGAAGGGCTGACCAATGTAGGGCTTGTATATGAGGCGTACCACGAACTGAAGGGCAACGGCACCGGCACGAACCTGTACGAGCGGATGAAGGCACTGCCGCTGCGGGAAGATCACACAGCCTGAACAGGAGGATTTCAAAATGGAGAAATACACAAACGCAAGCGCCGCGACCTGGGCGAGAACCATCTGCCTGATCGTGGCACTGCTGAACAGTCTGCTGGCTTCGTTCAACAAGAGCCCGCTGCCCATCGACAACGAGCAGCTCCAGCAACTGGTCAGCACCCTTATCACCGTTGTGGTGGCCATTATCAACTGGTGGAAGAACAACTCCTTCACCAAGGAGGCCATCGAGGCAGACGAACTGTTTGCACGGCTGAGGGCGGAGAACAACGCCAGGAAGTAATTAAAATGGAGGAAAAGTCTATGGAAAAATATGGTGCCGCTGGGCATTGATATTTTCATGGACTTTTCTTTTTTGAGTTGTCGGATTTGAGCGATTTGTCGATGGATATATGCCCCGGCATCTGGTATAATAAGGGCACGATAAACAACTTGCGCCTATACCTGTGAAGAACGGAGAATACCTCACAACAATTAGGTAAATTTCCTATCCTAAAAACGGCACCACCGCCAGCCGGGTGGAGCGCGCCATCCGCCACGCCATTGAGGTGGCGTGGGACCGGGGCGATGTGGATACCCTCAACAGCTACTTCGGCTATACCATCCACAACCTGCGCGGAAAACCCACCAATTCGGAGTTCATCGCGATGATCGCTGACAAAATGCGGCTGGATAAGCGGCAGAGAGCGGTGTGATGGAGGCACATGCCGACGTGATATTTTGTGCGCAAAGCTGGTAATTTTGGGATGGTGAAAAATGTTTATCGCTATGGAATTATAGAATGATGGATTCCGTAGCGATAAACTGATTGTTGATAGGGCAATAAATCTCCGGAATTTATTGGGTGTGGAGCCGAATGGATTCCGGAGGTTTTTTATGGTGGAAAAAGATGTAGAAATGTTTCTGGAGGCGTGCGAGTTAAAGGGACTGAGCATGAAGACGATTGGAAGCTACGAACAGACGTTGAGGTTGTTCATGCAACATTTGTACAAAAATGGAATTGAGCGCACGGAGGATGTGACGCATCTGACGATTCAGGGATACATTCAGGAGATTCGGAGGCGGGGAAAGTATACCGCTGTGACGAATCAGGATGCCAGAAATTATCCGGAAAACCGTCCGGACTACGGAAAACAAGTCTCAGATGTGACGATCAACAACTACCTGCGGAATCTCAGAGTGTTTTTTAACTGGTGTGTCGATGAGGATATTCTTCGGAAATCGCCGATCAAGCGTGGCGACTTTACGAAGACAGATCACAAGCCGCTGGAATTTATCTCAGATGACGACTTCAAACGGCTGTTGAGAGCGCTGGATATTTCCAAATTTAGTGAGTACAGGGACTTTGTGATTGTTCAGCTGCTTCTGGACACCGGTATGAGAATCAGCGAATGTCTGATGATCAAAGTCAATGACCTGAATTTGGTAAAACGGTTCATCTGGCTACCTGCGAAAAACACGAAAGGAAAACGAGGCAGGTCGGTATTCTTTTCAGAGAAGATGGCAGGGCAGATTCGGAAGTGGATCAAGTACAAAGACCGCTACCGTGACAGCGATTTTTTATTTTGTACAAACAAGGGAAAGTCACTACAGGCAAATAATTTTGAAGCCAACGTCCGAAAGTACGCTAAGAGAGTTGGTTTGAAGAACGTTCATCCGCATGTGTTCCGGAACAACTTTGCAAAACGGTTCCTGATGAATGGCGGAGATATTTACACCCTGAGCCGGATTCTGGGGCACAGCAGCGTGACCGTGACAGAACAGGCTTATCTTGACCTGACACAGGAGGATCTGGCAGAGCTGTACCGCAGGCACAGTCCTCTGAAAAACATGAGATAACGCTGAAAAGCTCGGATTTTCCGGGCTTTTTCTTTTATGAATTCTATTCTAGATTAAACGATAGATTTCAAAATGGGCAACGCTTCACCCAGAATAAAACAAAACAGGACGCAGACGACAGTTTTTTCCAGTAGTATTCCTTTGAACTCAGCGTGGGCTGAGAAATAGTGCAAAGGAGTCTACTTTATGAAAAACTGTAACGAAATCATGCGGGGCGAACGGGCGGAGCTATCGAAAAAGAATCCTTATTATATTTCAAAGCATCGGTATTACGAACTGAAACATTTTTGCCGACAATACGACGAATGGAAGCGCGCATTGGTACGCATCGACGGATGGAAAGCGTTTCCGGAAAGCACGGGAGCAATCGTCAATGCAACACCCTCGAACCCGACAGAGCAAATGGCGATGGCACGAGCATTCTATTCGAGTAGGGTCGATCTGCTGGAGCACTGTCTGGGCGAACTGGAACCAGCAATCGCACCTTATATTCTGCGCGGCGTGACAGAAGGACATTCCTATGAAGCCCTCCGGATCAAGGGGTGCCCATGCTGCAAGGATACTTACTACAATAACTATCGCAAATTCTTCTGGATCCTCAGCCGGGAGCGGGCATGACGCGAAAAATTCAGGCTCCTTTATGGACGAAAGTTCACGAAAATTTGATTATGTAAAGGAGATTTTACTATGTTTAAGGCAAAAAAGACTATTATATACATTGACGTGAAGGGTGTTGACGATATGACTGATCGTCGCGATCTTATGAGAGAAGTCATCCGCAGAAACTGCGATGTTGACAGTCGAATCATTGATTCACTGGTAGACAAGCTGGGAAGCTGTGGTGATAAGGATCATAAGAAATGCGAGTATCAGCTCAGGCTCGAAAACTATGACCTGGGCGGCATTGCACGAGACTTTGAGCTGCTGAAGAAAGCAGGAATCATCGAGCATGTAACCAAACCGACGAACTACATCGTTTTATAAAGGCGAGAGCCGTGGAGAAATCTGCGGCTCTTTCTTTTTATCTGGACGCGAAAAATTCAGCTGCCTTTATGAAAGGTGGTATGTTGATATGTTTAACTTGATTATCTGGATCTTGATCGTTGTGATTCTGGTCAGACTGGCAAAGCTGATCGGAGCAAAGACAAACGAGGTGAAAAGCAGAACAAAGAAGAAACGCTGATCAAAATGGAGCTTGTGGAAACACAGGCTCTTATTTTTTTACGCAGACGCGAAAAATACATGCTGCATTATGGAAAGGAATGGAATAGTAAATGGCGAGCCTACGGGTGGAGACGGAAGTTTAGAAATCGCCGCCGTTAATGCTAACGGAGGATGTAACTAGCATGTGGCTATGAGTAAATCATGGCGTTTCCTTTTTTTTTTCACAGACGCGAAAATTTCACCTTCTATTATGGAAAGAAATAAACAATTTTAGGAGGTATTTACTATGCTGGAGAATATTGTGAAGGGCTTTGAGGAAATGATGAACTCTATTATGGCCGCATTTAACGAGTCGTATAACGACAAGTATGCGGGCTGGAATGAGGGCGAAGAACTCCTCATGCTGAACGATGTTCGGTGTGGTATCCGCTGATGGATTCTGACCGGAAAACGGGCGTATGGAAATATACGCTCTTTTCTTTTTTCTATTTTAGAATAGGCCGTAACGAAGCAGCGCGAAATTTTCCCTGTGCTTTATGGAAGGATGTCTTCCGAAATTTGAAAGGAGATTATTATTTATGAACTATCGAGTAAAGACGAACTTTGACCGGGGCTATGTGAATGCAATGGATAAGGTGCGGGTGTTTATAGAAAGCAACCAGAAAGTGATGTTTGTGAATACAGACGAATACAAGGATGCAAAAAATGCACGTGCGGCTTATGTAAATGCAATTACATTGATCCGTGCAGGAGGAATTGTGAGAGCAACTCGAAGCAGAAATGACCTGTTTCTGATTCGCAACGACATCTAAGGCGTAGAGAGCTTACGAGAAATCGTAGGCTCTTTTATTTTTTCATCACGCAGAAGACCGTTTTATCCACTACATTATTAAAAGGAGATTTTCAAAATGCTGTACATCTACTATGCTGTGTTATTCGTTGCCATCGTTCTGGGGCTGCTCTTCGGGATGGCGCTCTACCGCTGGTTCCATTACCGTGATATTTGCGAAGTGGGGGAGCTGCTGATCGGCGAGGAAGATTCCCCGGACTGGCCCTACCTGAGCCTGAGCCTGGATGAGGAGGTGAAGAATTTTGAAGGCGACAAGTACATCATGCTGCGGGTGCACAAATTGGACCTGACGCGAGAAAAACATGGTGCTTAATGGAGGAAACTCTAATTACTTTGTAAAGGAGAAAATCAAAATGGAAAACTACGAAAACAAAGAATTGCTGAAGGAAGCGGCAAAGCAATCGCTGGAGAGTCTCAAGGACTTGAAACCGGGTACGGAAGAGTACACGAACACGGCGAAGATGGCATTGCAGCTGTACGACATGCAGCTCAAGAGCGATGAGCAGGAGAGCAACCAGAACCTGAAAGAGGATGAGGAACGGCGGAAGGGCCAGGAGGTCATCAACGATCAGGAGAAGACTGCAAAGGCACGGCGCATTGAGTGGGCGAAGTTTGGCATCAGCTGCCTGACGTTTCTGGGAACGATTGGTATGACGGTATACGGGTCGATCTGCGAGGCTGGTGGTGTAGTGCCGCTTTCCAGAGCATTGAACGATGGTCTCCATGAGATCAAGAGAGGCTTTACGGACAGAAAGTAAAGGAGGAACCGAGAGGGTTCGTGGCGAAAGCAGCGGGCTCTCTTTATTTTTTATGAGATATCACGACATACCGCCAAAAGAGTGGACGAGCTACTACGGAAGCGTTTACCGATGCAATCACCCGGTGTATCGTGTCTGCACGCTCTACCGGGAACAGGGGAAAGGCCTGTGTGTGATCCAGCAGCGGTACAACGAGAAAACCAAGGCTACTTACTGGAGCGCCATCGACCCCTGGCTGACCGACAAGATCTATCTGCATGAAGGGTTCCGGCAGTATTTTGACAGCCACGCCAAGAAGAAAAACGCAAAGGGCGAGTACCCGACTGTGACCGTACGGCAGATCATGTGGGCACTGCGCATGAAACCCCTCAAGAAAGAACGCTGGGAGACCGTGTTTGACCGGAGTTTGATCTGACAAAGGAGAACTATTATGTGTGAATGCTGTAATGACACTATGACGATTGAAAAACATGAAGCTCATGATACCGTGGAGCTTGAAACCGATGACTATCTTGCCTGGTTAGCCAGAGAGAAACAAAGAATAAACGCGATAAAATCAGCTTATATTATGGAGGTGATTAAGAATGGTACTTATTAACGTTGAAAAGTATTTCAGAGTTCATTGCAGGGCATGCTGCGGCGAACGAATCAAAGAAGAAGCAAAACAACTGGGCGCTTATATTGAGCGGTATGATTACTTTGAAAATAAGCACACAGGTGTTACAGGATTTATATTCGATGCGCATTGCAGCGAAAAAGAATTCAATGAACTTATGAAGCATTTCGACGAAGATAAAGAAATCATAACGGTTTTCACTAAATAAGTAAGAGAGCTTACGAGAGATCGTAGGCTCTTTTCTTTTTGCCCAAACGCGAAAAATTCATGTTCCCTTATGGAGGAGATAGCTCAAATGGTAGAGTGCCACTTCATTGTGGAGGCTATGGGTTCGAGGCCCATTCTCTTTTTTTAATTTTTATTTTTGGAGGTTGAACATTATGGAGGACATTATGCTGATCCGGTCGAGTTTTCTGCGCCGCATCATCTCGCAGATCATCAATAAGATGCTGAAAAAGCAGTTACCCGGTACAGAGGTACAGCTGGGCGAGGTTCAGGCGAACTGGAGCGAAAAAGAGCAGAAGCTGAAGATCCATCTGGTGGTGGATGCAGAGATGACCAAGCCGCAGCTGATGGAACTGTTGAAGCAGGCCGGAGTGTTGTGACGCGAAATGTTCATAGTGCTTTATGAGATGGTTAGTCTCAGAATTATATTTTGGAGGTACGAAATTATGAAGACATTGGTGAAAGTTGCTTTGGGCGCAGTGGCGTTTTATGGCATTACCGAATTGTCCTGCGTTGACTTCATTGCTATCATGTGGAGACGACTTATGATGCGCAATGAAGATTTGGCGGCAGATGCACTCGATAACGCTATGAAGGACCGGAGTCCGAATTGGGAACGGAAGCTGTATGAATTCCTGAGAACGAATCAGGCTAAAAGGTATTTGAAGCGCTAACCAAATCGAGAGCTTACGAGAAATCGTAGGCTCTTTTATTTTTCAAAATGGAGGTTGAACAATGAAACTGACGAAAACATGCGCGAAATTCCTGCGCAAGCACGGCGGAACTATTCTGGCAGTGGCTGCATCTGTAGGCGTGGTAGCAACGGCCATCGAGACCGGGCGGGCGACAACGAAGGCACAGCACATACTTGAAGTTGACAAGGAGCTGACAAAATTCAACGAAGACGAGTTTGGCGTGACAGAAGAGCCTCCGACAAAGAAACAAATTGTTCTGATGTGCTGGAAAGCATACGTTCCGGCTGCGATTCTTGGCGGCGGTACCATTGCCTGCATCCTGGGCTCAAACGCGCTGAACAAAAAGCAGATCGCAGGCCTGACCGCGGCGTACATGGCACTGGGAAAGACCTATCAGGAGTATCGCAGGCAGGTGGCGGAGCAGATCGGCGTGGAAGAAGAAAAAGATATTTACAAGGACACGCAGGATGTTCTGGAGACCCCCGCCCCGGCAGGCACAGACGAAGAAAAGCTGCTCTGCTACGAGCCTATCTCAAAAAGATATTTCCATGCAACGGAAACGGAGCTGATGGATGCCTTCTACAACGTGAACCGGAACTTTGCGTTGAATGGAGAAGTCTCGCTGAATGACTTCTACTCCTTCCTGCCCGGACTGGACTTTACACCGGAAGGAGATATGCTGGGCTGGTGCGCGGAGTATCTGAGCAACGAGTGGGAATATTACTGGATCGACTTCAACTATGCCCGGCAGACAACGGATGATGGACTGGAAGTGTACTATGTGACAGCATTCCAGGAGCCGATCAAAGAGTATCTGGATTACGACCCGACCAGACGGGAACCATTTTGAATTTTGAAAAGGAGACTAATATTTTATGAAGAAGATCAATTGGTGGAAAGTTGCATCCGTAGCCATGATGGCTGCAAGCGCGATCCTGAGCTTTGGCCACGACCTGATTGAGGAGCAGCGCAGCGAAGAGGAAATGCAGGACATGGTGCGGGAGGAAGTTCAGCGTCAGCTTGCAGAAAAGAACCTGTAAACGCGAAAAATACAGTCTCCCTTATGGAAGAGATATCCAAACTGACAAACAAAGGAGATTGATATTTATGTACGATCACGACTATTATGCAAAGATGGACAAGGCAATGGTACGCGTACTGAAGGCAGTTGCACGTTCAGTGGGATACGGCTTTACAGGGCTGTATCACTATCTGAAGAAGCAGCCGACCAGACTGTACGAGTATATCCGTTACCAGATCCAACTGGAACGCGATGATCAGCGTGAAACGGAAATTCGCTTCGAGAATTTGAAGCAGCACGGACATATCTGAAAGGCGAGAGCTTACGAGAAATCGTAGGCTCTTTCTTTTTATAAATTTTTGGAGGTACAAAGATGAACCTGAAAACATTTGCAAAGGCAGTGCGCAGAAGCGCAGGCAAGAATGCATCCAAGATTCTTGGTGGTCTGGCGATCACGGGAAGCATCACGGCGGTCTATTTCGCTGTGACCGCGACCCCCAAGGCCATGATCCTGCTGGACGAGAAAAAGCAGGAGCTGGGCGTGGAAAAGCTGGACGTGAAGACCATTGTCAAGACGGCTGGCCCGGTGTACGTGCCGACTGCGCTGAGCATGGTGCTGTCTGCGGGCTGCGTCATTGGTGCAGTTCATGTGGACGAGCGGCGGAATGCTGCACTGGCCGCGGCGTGCACCCTTTCTGAGAGCGCGCTCAAGACCTATCAGGACAAGGTGCTGGAGGCCATCGGCCCCGAGAAGGAACAGGAGATCCGGGAGGCCATTGCGCTGGAAAAGATGGCCAAGTGCCCCGAACCGGCAACCATCCAGCCTGCCAAGAACCTTGCCACGACCGATGTTTCCTACGACCAGCGGGTGAAGTGCTGGGAAAGCCTAACCAACACCTACTTCTGGACGACCAAGGCCATGATCGAAAAGGCCGTCAATGGGGTCAACAAACAGCTGCTCAGTGACTTCCGGGTGAGCGAGAATGATTTGTTCGACTATCTGGGCATCGACCACTGCGTCAACGGTGACCTGCTGGGTTGGGACACGGATTCGGGGCTTAACGTTGATATTTTCTATGCGTCCCGGCTGGACGAGGATGGAATGCCCTGCCTGACGCTGGAGTATCACACGCCTCCGAAGTGGCTGGGCGGCTATTGATATTTGACCAGGCGCGAAAAATTCAGCTTCCTTTATGGAGGTAATACTCCGACATTATAAACTTATATTTAAGAAAGAGGTAACAAAAATGGACGAAATGATGAACATGAACGAAACTACTATGGAGAACGAGACTTCTGTTGAGGTCGTTCCGGAGGAGAATGTTCAGATGATCGATAACGAGGAAACTTCGAGCAACGGCTCGGGCATTGGTCTCGCTGTTGGCGCTGTGGGTCTGGTTGCAGCCGTGGGATACGGACTGTACCGGAAGCACAAGGCCAAGAAGCAGAACAAGGACGAGGAGAAGCCGAAGACCAAGAAGAAGATCGTCTGGCAGAAGCCCTGGAAGATCGAGAATGTCGATTCTGCACAGGTGGACGTTCCTGACGAGGACGTTGAGGAAACTTCTGAAGAGAAGTAATGTTAGGTAAGGTGAGAGCCGTGGAGAAATCTGCGGCTCTTACTTTTTTGTTTTTTTGAAAGGATGACAACATGGCACAAGTAAACATGCCGAAGAGCAGCATCGGACAGCAGCCTGCCACAGAGCCTCAGAAGAAGTTCCAGAAGGTCGTCAAGGGAAAAGTGACCCTCAAGGAGCAGAACGATATCCAGAAGATCGCCAACGAGTTCCTGGCCGAGGACCTCAAGACCGTGAAGAACCGCATCGTGGTGGACTATCTGCTGCCCATGCTGAAGAACGGTCTGTGGAGTATTTTTAACTCTGCGGTCAGCATTGCACTGTTTGGCGAGGACCGTTCCCGCGGCTCTTCGAGCAACTACTCCGGCTCCCGCACGCAGCGGAACAGCTATGACACCTACTATCAGGGAGGCTCCGGCAACCGGCAGGGAAATCCGAACCGGGCCGTAGGACGCAGCTTGCAGAACCTGGACTTTGAGTTCCGTGCGGATGCAGACGACACACTTTCCCAGATGTATGATGCGATTCGCCAGTACGGTCAGGTTTCTGTGGGTGACCTGTGGGATCTGATGGGCGTTTCCAACGAGAGCACCGATTACAATTACGGCTGGTACAACCTTGACGGGGCGTTCATCAAGGGTATCCCGGGCGGATATCGCCTGATGCTGCCTCGCCCTGTACCGCTGCGCTGAACAATAAGAAAGGATTGATATTTATGAAGTTCCTGAAAAAGATCGACAAAACCGAAATCGTGGAAACGATGACCCGTGCTGCATCCAAGTGCGGCTACAAGCTGAAGAAGGCAAGTCCCACCATTATGATCGTTGGCGCTGCCATCGGTGGTGTGACTGCTACCGTGCTGGCCTGCAAGGCGACCATCAAGGCGCAGGATATTATGACCGAGCACTATGCTCAGGTGGAGAGCATCCACACGGCCAAGAAGCAGATCGACGATGGCACGGTCCAGCTGAGCGAGGGCGAGACCTACACCGAGAAGGATTACAAGAGCGATATTACGACCACCTACGTCCAGACCGGCCTGAAGCTGGCAAAGGTGTATGCGCCTGCGGTCACCCTGGGTGCGGTATCTCTGGGCTGCATGTTCGGTTCCCACCACATCATGTCCAAGCGCAATGCGAGCCTGACTGCGGCTTATATTGCTCTGGACAAGGCCTTTGAGGAATACAAGAGCCGTGTATCCGACCGCTTTGGCAGCCGTGTACAGGAGGAGCTGGAGCACAACATCAAGGCTGTGGAGCTCGAGAGCAAGAGCACCAACGAGCAGGGCGTGGAGGAGACCATCAAGGAGTACAAGGATGTCGCCATGCGGCACACCAGCCCCTATACCTGCATCTTTGACGAGACCGTGGACACCTGGCAGCCAGACAACATGCTGAACCGCAACTATCTGTTCCTGATGGAGCAGGCGGCAAACAAGCGTCTGCGCACCCAGGGGCACCTTTTCCTGAACGACGTTCTGGCATCTCTGGGCACCCACGGAGGTGTGACCTTGAAGACCCCGGAAGGCCAGATCGTGGGCTGGATCTATGACCCGAACGATCCGACCCGACAGAACCACGTGGATTTTGGTGTGACCAACTACGTCGAGGGCGACGAGGCACTGAACAGCTTTATCAACGGCGGGGAGCGCTCGGTGATGCTGCGGTTCAACTGCGACGGGCCCATCATCGACAAGATCTGAGACTGATATTTTGGAGGAATACGCTATGACCAGATTCGTTAAGAGACTGTCTTACCTGTTTGCTGCCATGGCCGGAGTCTGCTTCGTCTCTGGTCTGGCGGTTCTTTCTGAGTGAGGTGGAACGATGGAAACTTTGGAAAGCACTTTCCTGTTTCTGGACTATCTGACCGATACCAAACGCAAGCGCCACATGGTGGGAGGCATTCTGATGAGTGTCTCCCTTTTCTTTGGCGGATTGGCGTTTACCATGATGACGATCAAAGGAGACATCGACAATGAACAAGACCGCGCGTGATATTCTGCTCTTTGCAGCAGGCTTTGGGGCAGGTGCCCTTGTGATGCACACCGTTTTCGAGAAGAAATACGAGACCTATTACGGCAAACGGTACGAGGCCGAGCGTGAGAATCTGCGGCAGAAGGAAGCCGATATGGACAAGACCATCGAAGAAAGGGCGACCCAGAAGAGCTTTGAACAGCTGGCCGGGAAGTACCGTACCGAATCTGACCCGGAAGATGTGGTGGCACATGAGGCCATCGAAGTCATTGAGCCGGATCAGTTTGGTGAGCTGGACGACTACGAGACTTCCTTCCTGACTTACTATACGGACGGAACGCTGGTATTCGATACGGAGGATCAGCCCGTGGACGACGATGATATTCCGAAGATCATCGGCAACGAGGCACTGGACCGCATTGGCGAGTTCGCACCGAACGCTGTTCATGTCCGCAACCACAACTACCACAAGGACTACGAGATTCTTCGGGTTCGGGAGAACTGGACCGGCAACCACGACGATGAGGAGGATGAATGAACTTTATGAGGGAGACGGAGCAGTATTATGACTGGCTCTACAAGATCGTCTGCGGCGAATGGGAACCCCGGAACCTCAGTTTTCACCGCTTACTGATGTATCTTTTTAACCGGGATTATATTCCGGCGTGCGAAATGGATGTCTGCCGGGCAACGGACGGCATCAACCTGCGATACCGCTTTGCATCGGAGAATAATATTCCATACGGAAAGATCGATGCGGTATTTCAGGGCGTACCCTGCTCTATGCTGGAGATGATGGTTGCGCTGGCGATTCGCATCGAGGAGCACATCATGGAAGACCGCAGCATGGGCAACCGTGTGGGGCAGTGGTTCTGGAGCATGGTCGTCAGTCTGGGCCTGGCTGCCATGGACGACACCCGTTTCAGCGAAGAGCGCGCGGAACCGATCCTGGCCCGGTTTATGGATCGGGACTATCAGCCGAACGGGGCTGGCGGTCTCTTTACGATTACCCGTACGTCCATCGACATGCGTACCATTGATATTTGGTACCAGTTGATGAGCTGGTTGAATGAGAATGAGTTTTGATGACATATGAATCGAAAATCTGCATCCCTATGGAAGGATTCGTTGAGAAGATACTCGACGATTCCCATGTGATGCTGCGAATCACGGCGTGTCGAGACGAGAACAACATTGGTCGGCTGATTCTGGCTGACCCGAATTACTGGAGGAAAATTGACAATGGAACTGACTGATATTTTGATCGACCTGAGCAACAGCAAGGCTGCACTGGAGGTGGCCAATCACACCATCCGCCGCATGAAGGGCAAGTGCATCCGGAAGAACATTCTCATCGCTGGCCTGCTGTGGTTTGGTTTTGTTTCCTGCAAAATGGTGAACGAGGCAGAAAAGCAGCGCAAGGAAGCCGATGAGCGTGCCCGCGAGGCAGAGGCAATGCTGGCACAGATGACCCTCCAGAAAGAGAAAGACGTATAAAAACCTCGGAGAAAGGAGGAAGTCAGTTACAAATGATTGATTTCCTGATGATTGCAACGCGGACGGGAAAACGCGGGACAATCGAAATTTATCCCAAATTCATCATCAAGAAGTCGAAAGACCTGATGATCCGGGGTTCTGATTTTTACGCGGTCTGGATGGAAGAGCGGGGGCTTTGGAGCACGGACGAACAGGATGCGCTCCAGATGATCGACCGCGCGCTGGATATTTACGCGGAGGAACACAAGCAGGTCTTCAATGACAGCTACCGTGTTCTGCACATGTGGGACGCGGAGAGCGGGATGATCGACAACTGGCACAAATACTGTCAGCGTCAGATGCGGGACAACTACCACACCCTTGACGATACATTGATATTTGCGAACACCCCGGTCAAGAAGGAAAGCTATGCGTCGAAGCGGCTGCCGTATCTTCTGGAGGAGGGAAACATCAGCGCCTACGACGAACTGATGACTACCTTATATTCTCCCGAGGAGCGAAAGAAGATCGAATGGGCGGTTGGCGCGATCGTGAACGGCGATTCCCGCAAGATCCAGAAGTTCCTCGTGCTCTATGGCCCACCTGGAAGCGGTAAATCGACCGTGTTGAACATCGTCCAGAAACTTTTCGACGGGTATTGGTCGGTGTTCGACTCCAAGGTGTTGGGGTCATCATCCAATGCGTTTGCGCTGGAGGCGTTCAAATCGAACCCGCTGATCGCGATCCAGCACGACGGTGACCTTTCCCGCATCGAGGACAACACCCGGCTGAACTCGCTGGTATCCCACGAGACCATGCTGGTGAACGAGAAGTTCCGCAGCCAGTATTCCAGCCAGTTCAAGTGTTTCATGTTTCTGGGCACCAACAAGCCCGTTAAGATCACGGATGCAAAATCGGGCCTGATCCGACGACTGATCGATGTGGAACCTACCGGTGAAAAGATCCCTGCAAAAAAGTACCGTGACCTTGTAGCGAAGGTGGACTTTGAGCTGGGTGGCATCGCATGGCACTGCAAGGATGTATACGAGCAGAACAAACATCTCTACGATGATTATATTCCGACCCGTATGCTGGGTGCATCGAACGACTTTTACAACTTCATGCTGGATTCCTTTTATATTTTCAAGAAGGAGGACGGTGTATCCCTGAAGCGGGCCTGGGCGATGTACAACACCTACAATGACGAGGCAAAGGTGGCGTACCCCTATTCGCGCCGTGCATTCCGGGAAGAGCTGATGAACTACTTCGAGGAGTACAAGGAACGCGCGGAGACCGTGAATGGCGAGCGGGTGCGGAGCTACTACAGCGGCTTCAAAGCGGAGAAATTCAAAGAGTTCCTTGACGAACCTGTGAAGGCAGAAGAACCCACTGCCGAGCCGGAAACGTCATGGATCGAGTTCAAGGAGCAGCATTCTCTCTTCAATGATATTTGCAAGGACTGCCCTGCACAGTATGCGACAGACGATGGCATTCCGATGCGAAAATGGGAGAATGTCAAGTCAAAATTGGCCGAACTGGATGCTTCGAGACTGCACTACGTGAAAGTTCCGGAGAATCACATTGTCATCGACTTTGATATTCCCGGGCCGGATGGAAAAAAGAGCTTCGAGCGCAACCTGGAAGCTGCCTCCAAATGGCCCCAGACCTATGCGGAGCTGAGCAAATCTGGTGCGGGAATCCACCTGCATTATATTTACACCGGCGATGCAATGAAGCTGAGCAGGATCTACGACGAGAACATCGAGGTCAAGGTGTTCACGGGAAAGTCCTCTCTGCGGAGAAAACTGTCGAAATGCAATGATATTCCGGTTGCGACCATCAGCAGCGGCCTGCCACTGAAGGGAGAAACGAAAATGGTTGATACAAAGCAGATCCAGGATGAGCGGCACCTGCGTATCCTCATCAAGAAAGCCCTTGCCAAAGAGATCAGCCCCTATACGAAGCCCAGCATTGACTTTATTGCGCACATCATGGACGAAGCCTACGAGGGCAATGTCGTTTACAACGTGGACGACATGCGGAATGCGATCCTGGGCTTTGCCGCCAGCAGCACGAACCAGGCGGACACCTGCCTGAAGATCGTGGCGAAGATGCACTTCAAATCGAAGGATGATATTCAGCGGGAGGCCCCTGTGGGGGAGGAAACGCCATTGATATTTTTCGACGTGGAGGTGTTCCCGAATCTGCTGCTCGTGAACTGGAAGTTTGCCAAGCAGGAGCCTGTACACCGCATGGTAAATCCTACGCCGGAGGAGATCGAGAGCCTGACAAAGTATCGGCTGGTCGGCTTCAACAACCGCAAGTACGACAACCATATCCTCTGGGCCCGCATGATCGGGATGTCGGTGGAGCAGATCTATGCGCTGTCCAACCGGATCATCAACGAACACACGGGCTTCTTTGGTGAGGCGTACAACCTGTCCTACACTGATATTTACGATTTCTCGTCGAAAAAACAGAGCCTTAAGAAGTTTGAAATCGAGTTAGGCATCCACCATCAGGAGCTGGGACTTCCGTGGGATCAGCCGGTGCCGAAGAGCCTGTGGGACAAGGTGGCCGAGTATTGCGACAACGATGTGATCGCGACCGAGACCCTGTTCTACTCGAAAAAGCGTCAGGCAGACTTTGTGGCGCGAGAGATCCTGGCAGACCTTGCCGGCATGACGGTGAACGACACGACAAACTCGCTGACAACACGCATTATTTTCGGCAAGGAAAAGCACCCCCGGCTGGTCTACACCGACCTTGCCACGGGAAAATCCGATGCGATCGTGGAAGTTGAGCCTGATATTTTGACCGACTGTAACATCATCAATGCCTTTCCCGGTTATGAGTGGGCCAAGGGCGAGGACGGCAAGTACCACAACATGTTCCGGGGCACGGACCTGGGCATGGGTGGTTATGTCTACGCTGAGCCCGGGATGTACACGAACGTAGCCCTGCTGGACGTTGCGTCGCTGCATCCACATTCGGCTGTTGCCATGAACTACTTTGGTGAGTACACCAAGCATTTCAACGACCTGATGGATGTACGAATCTACGTCAAGCACGGCGAGTACGAGAAGGCAAAGGGACTCTTTGGCGGCAAACTGGCAAAGTACCTCGATGATCCGCAGCAGGCGAAGGCTTTGGCGCAGGCGTTGAAGATCGCCATCAACTCGGTTTACGGGCTGACCAGTGCAAGCTTCGACAACCCGTTCCGCAACCCCAAGAACGCTAACAACATTGTGGCGCTTCGAGGGGCTTTATTTATGCGCACTTTGCAGGATGAGGTGCAGCAGCGCGGCTTTAAGGTCGCGCATATCAAAACGGATTCGATCAAAATCCCCGATGCGACCCCGGAGATCATTGCGTACTGCATGGATTTTGCGAAGAAGTACGGCTACACGTTCGAGCATGAGGCAACCTACGAGCGGATGTGTCTGGTAAACAATGCCGTTTATATTGCAAAGTACATGACTGCGGACCGCTGTGAGGCGCTTTACGGCTATATCCCGGGCGACTGCAAGGACGAAGGCGGTGAATGGACGGCTACGGGCACACAGTTCCAGGTACCGTATGTGTTCAAGACCCTGTTCTCCAAGGAGAAGATCGAGTTCACTGACCTCTGTGAGACAAAGACCGTTTCCAAGGGTGCTATCTATCTCGACAAGAACGAGGACCTGCCTGAAGGCGAACACAATTATATTTTTGTGGGACGCGTGGGACAGTTCTGCCCGATCATACCGGGAAAGGGCGGTGCTCTGCTGCTGCGGGAAGCAGGCCTGACGGATACAGGCGAACGGAAATATGCTTCTGTGACCGGAGCAAAGGATTACCGCTGGCTGGAAAGCGAGGCGGTCTATCAGCTCCAGATGCAGGAGGATATCGACAAAAGATATTTCAACCGGGAAGTCGATGAGGCAGTTGAGGAGATCTCCAAGTACGGCGACTTCAACTGGTTCGTTGGCGACGACGGTATTGCTCCCTGGACTGCGCCGGATCTTCCCTGGAGCGATGCGCAGGAAGAAGCAGCAAGAAATTTTGACGTGAGGTGATATTTTATGACGAACAAACTGTACGATTCTAAAGGACAACTGATTGGCTATATCAGAACCGTTGAGAAGAATCAGCACGACGACCTGATGAAGGTGATTCTTTCCACTGGTCACGAACTCGTATTTGGCCCGTGTGATCTGACCTCTGATCGAGACGGCAATTGGCGTATCCGTTCTGGTGCGCTCTATCCTCGGTGTGAGGGTAAGAAGACGGATTCTGCTACGAACACAGCTGCTATCAAGGACGTTATCTTTGCTCCTCCGGCCACGATCGTTTACTGGTCGGATGGTTCCAAGACCGTTGTGAAGTGCAGCGAGAAGGATGTTTTCGACCCGGAGAAGGGGCTGGCCATGGCGATCGCAAAGCGTTGCGGCGGCAACAAGGGCAGCTATTACAAGGAGATCCAGAATTGGGTCGAGAAGAGCGGGAAGAAGTATCCCGGGAAGCCTGCCGCCGGAAAAGCTGTCGATCTGGATGTGCTGAAAAAGTACAGTTCTGAGGCAAATAAGGATTTTGAGAAGTTCCTCAGCGCGGCCATGAGCAACAATCAGTCTGGTACACTTCTCCACCTGACAGCACTCGTGGCAGATCTGAAAATTCTGGAAAATGAATTCAACAAGTAAAAAGGAGACTGATATTTATGTACACCAAGCGCCAGAAAGTCAATATCGACGATACCCGTTTCATCTTTGCCACCAACTTCAGCGGTGATCCCAGCCGTGATCGCTTTGGCTCGGACAAGCGCCGCGTCAACGTGGTGATCCCGACCATGGAGCTGGTGAATCACCTCATGGACCTCGGCGTGAAGGTTCGTCAGACCAATCCGAATCCTGAGCGTACCTACGACGAGCCGTTCGTTCCGACCTACTTCGTGCCGGTGACGATCAACATGGATTCCAAGTGGCCCCCGCATATCTACTGGGTCACCACTTCCGGCAAGCGCCTGCTCTGCAACATGGACATGATCAGTCAACTGGACTTTATCCGGGTCAAGAACGTCTGTCTCCAGGCAAACCTTGTCGAGAAGCGGAACGCACCCGGCGAATACAGCCTGTATGCGGATGTGATGTACGTTGAGCAGGATGCGGATGCTGATCCGTACGCAGAGCGCTATGCCCGGTTTGCAGCTCCTGAAGCAGACATGGCAGAGCCGAGCGACCACACCGAAATTCCGTTCTGAGGTGAAGCATATGAAGAAACTGTTTATCAGCGTACCGATGAAAGGCCGCACTGAAGCACAGATCCGGGCAACCATGGAGCAGATGCACCATATTGCTGAGGCTGTGTTTGGCGAGGAGCTGGAGGTGATCCAGACTTATATTTCTGATGATCCTCCGGCTGACGCGAATCAGGCAGTCTGGTACCTTGGTGAGAGCATCAAGAAGATGGCGGATGCAGACTACTTTATCGGGATCTACGATGAGGAGAAGGCGTTCCGTGGCTGTGCAATCGAAAACCTGGTTGCCCGTTCGTACAATATCCCGAGCTATGTGATCAACTTTGGTTTCGTAGCCCCTGATGTTACGGAAGCTCGTGCAAAAGCCAATCGGAAGTACAACAGCTATTATTGATCATTGATATTTTTCGAGTGCCGGGGTCAGTCCCTGGTCGAATGCCCAGTCGGTGAGTGCCCACGTCGCAAATGGCGGCTCTAAGGAAACAGCTCGATTTATATTTTTGATGTGCAATTTGGGAGGTTGACAGTATGAAAGTTCTGAGGGTTCGCCCAAAGCATTACCCTGAAGTGATCGACATTGACTGTTCTCCGGAATCGCTCCAGAAAGAGGTGGAAGGCCCGATTCAGGCTGTTTACCCGTGGGACGATGCGGTGGCATTGATTTGCAACGAAGAAGGAAAGCTGCATGATGATTGCATGGAGAAACTCAACCGGACGCTCGACGGCCCTTATGGTATCCCCATTGATATTATTGTTGGAACATTCCTGATTGTAGGCCTCACGGAGGATGATTTCGGTGAGCTTTTGCCGGAGTTCGTCGAGAAGTACGAGAAGATGTTCCATCAGCCAAGAAAGTTTGTCACCTACACGGATAGCAACGGCAAAGTGCATCTCGACGTTGATTATTGTACACCTGAAGAATAAGCACATGAGAGTCCTGGAGAAATCTGGGGCTCTTTTATTTGAGTCATTAGCATGGGCTGTACGGTGGGTTCGATTCCCGCATGACTCGCAACCGGGCCAGAGAGCCTGATATTTGAATAACAGAAGGAGTAAGGATTATGAGCAGAGAAAAAGTAAAAGAGATCGTCGATTACATGGTTTCGGAGGGTACACAGAACACCAACTACGGCTGCTGGGCCTTTGATATTCCGGAACTGTGCGACAAGTTCGGCCTTCCGTTGGAATGGTTCTATGAGCACAACGATGATATTTGCCGCGAACTCGACGAGCGTGATGAGGTTGCTGATTACGAGCAGAACTACGACTGGAACAACCATCCGCTGGATTACGACCTGGTTTATTACACGGACTTCTGCCATTTTGAGGAGGCGTGATATTTATGGGCGGACTTCGCAGAGTAGATAAGGCTTGCAAAAAATGCGGCGCTATGATGTACCAGGTTCCGTCAAAAAGATTGTACTGCGATAAATGTCGAGACACTGTACCGCGTAACATGTCAAAGACGGAAGAAAAGCCTAAAAAGCTCACACTGTCAGAAATCATGCGCGAAGCAGACAAGGAGGGCTTGCAATATGCGTCCTACTGCAAAAAGCACGGACTTTACTAAGAAAAAAGAGCTCTGGAAGGTGTTCAGGAAGCACCGGAAAGAGCTCTTTGCTTATACCGTCAGAGGGGAGGGCGAAGATGAGGAAGAGGCGACGATCTCGCTTCTGGCCTACGAGAATCACTGCAAGAAAAGTGACATTTATGTGACGTTGGAAATGAGGTGAGCGACCTGATGGCAGGTGTAACGCTCTACGACTACCAATTGGATGCGATCAACCGTATGAAAATCGGCTGCATCTTATGCGGAGGCGTAGGAAGCGGAAAATCGAGAACGAGTTTGGCGTTCTATTACAAACTTTATGATGGGGAGGTGAACACGGAGAATTATGTACACATGACAGAGCCCCCGGATCTTTATATCATCACGACTGCCCGGAAACGGGACACCGGAGAGTGGGACGAAGAACTGGCCCATTTCTATATGTCTACAGATCCAGAGCATGATATTTACGAGCACAAGGTCGTGGTGGATTCCTGGAACAATATCGGAAAGTACGTTGGCGTAAAGAATGCGTTCTTTATATTTGACGAGCAGCGAGTCGTTGGAAAGGGCGCATGGGTGAAATCTTTCTACAAAATTACGCAAAATAACGAGTGGATTCTGCTCAGCGCCACCCCCGGGGACTGCTGGACGGATTACATCCCGGTGTTCATCGCCAATGGGTTCTACCGAAACCGGACAGACTTCAATAACCAGCATGTAGTATACAGCCAATTCTGCACGAAGTATCCGAAGATCGACCGGTATCTGAATACTCAGCGCTTAGTACGGCTGCGGGAACGGATTCTGGTTGACATGGACTTCGAGCGGCCGACGGTATCGCACCATGAGAATGTATTTGTGGAGTACGACAAGGTGAAGTATCTGTCGATCTGCAAGAACCGGTGGAACCTCTGGGAGAACAAGCCAATCGAGACTGCCAGCGAGTTCTGTTATCTGCTGCGAAAGTTGGTGAATGCTGATGCAAGCCGACAAGAAAAAGTGCTGGACATTTGCAAAGGCAGACCTAGGGTCATCATCTTCTATAATTTCGATTATGAGCTTGATATTCTGATGGGTCTGGACTACGGCAAGGGTACCGAAGTTGCACAATGGAACGGGCACAAACATCAGCCACTTCCTGAAGGCGACAGGTGGGTGTATCTGGTGCAGTACAATGCCGGTGCTGAAGGCTGGAACTGCATCAAGACGGACACCATTATATTTTACAGCCAGAACTACTCATATAAGATCATGGAGCAGGCCTCGGGGCGTATCGACCGACTGAATACCCCGTACAAGGATCTGTACTACTACCATCTGAAGAGTAGGAGCGGTATTGATCTGGCAATTTCGAGAGCCCTGAACTCGAAGAAGGCGTTTAATGAGAGGAAATTTTATGGAGCAGGTTAACTTTGAAGATGTATTTGCTGACCTGATTCATTCTTTTGAATCTGCGGCAGATAAAATAAAGAAAATCACAGATGAACTGGAGGACGAGGTTTATATGAGAATTGCAAATGACCGGAGAGCTGCCAATGGATTCCGTCCGAGCTATCCGAAATGCAAGATTCCTAAGACCGATATGGCTAACAAAGTTATGCAGGGGCGGATTCATAAACACTGCTAATAGAAAGGATTGATATTTGTGATCAAAGATTCTGGAGATCGCACCGAGTTTGAAACTGGTGCAAAGCGTGATATGCACGCAGGGAAGGGGCGCATGGACCTTCTGCCTTGGTATGGCATCATGGAAGTCAGCAAGCACTGCGAGGAGGGCGCACTGAAGTATGGTGAGCACAATGTAGACAAGGGTATTCCGCTGCATTCGCTGCTGGACAGCGCTTCTCGGCATCTGGCAAAGTATATGGTTGGCATGGACGATGAGGATCACCTGCGAGCTGCCTGTTGGAACCTGCTGTGGGCATTGAATCAGCGGACGACGCATCCTGAGTTGGATGATAGGTTCTCCGTTGAGCAGGAGAAGGCTGAGAAAAAACGTCCTTGGATATCGGTTGAGTGTACCAATTGCATGAAGCGCCATCCGGTTGCGCCTGAGGTATGGTCATATAATGCAGACGGAGCTCCTATCGACCACAAGGTTGTGAGGTGCCTATTCTGTAAAGCAAACGAGGAACACAAATACATCGGCGACCTTGACGGATATGCAGATCCTGACGAAAAGCTCGTTGCTGTTAAATGCGGTGGCTGTAATGCTCATTTTGGGATTCCTGCATCTAACTGGAACAGTATGAAGGAGTGCACAATCCATAACGGTGAGGTTCTGGCACGTTGCCCTCGCTGCGGAAAGGACACTTTTATTTCGGAGGTGAAACCTGATGAGTGACCGAATAAAAATTGTGTGCATGGACTGCGCTTGCAAACGCACAATCGCACTTCATAAATGGAATGAAGCTGAAAGGTATTCAAGGTACTATCCGAACATCCGCTATGCCAAGTGCAAGATTTGCAATGGATACACGATGCATAGATACGACGGAGGTAAGCGCTGATGAATAACTGGATGCGCGAAGTGGACTATGCGACCTACTGTCCGAAGTGCAAGAGCTTCAAGGTGCTGGAGACGGATGAACCCTGCCACGAGTGCCTGACGGAGTGTGCGCGGGAGGGTACGGTGAAGCCTCTGAAGTTTGAGGAGAAGACGCGAAAATAACAGACTCCTTTATGGAGAAATCCAAATACTGACTATAAAGGAGAAATATTTATGGCAAAGGTTTACACTATGGAAGAACTCGAAAGAGCACGAAAGAAAGCTCAAATTCGGGAGTGGTTCCAGGACAAAAAGGTAAAAGCACAGACTTGGTGTTATGAGCACAAAGAACAGATTATTACTTATGGTCCGGTTGTTGTGGGCGGAATTGCAGCAGGAGCAAAAATGCTGTCGAAGCACGCGGCACTGGCCAAGGAGCAGAATCTGAAGGATTTGTACTGCTACGACAGAAGTTTGGGACATTACTGGAAATTGCGTCGGGAACTGACGAACGAAGAATGGCTGGAAATCGATAAGAGAAAGAAAAACGGTGAAAGACTGAGTGATATTCTCGATGATATGAGGGTATTGGACTGACTTCATTATGGAGCCGTGGAGAAATCTGCGGCTCTTTATTTTCTGAACTGTAACAAAAAGGAGCGATTCAAATGCACGAGATTCAGGAAAAAGCCACGACCCATAAGGTCTTCATGAAAATCATCCGCCCTTGGCCCGGACGAAGCGGATATTTAGAAAAGTTCTCTGATTTAACCTCGAACGGTATGGCAAGGTTTCGCTTTGAGGGTGATAACTACGATACCATTGCCCATGTGAGCAATATGGAATATAAGGTATATGACTGATTTCAAATCTAAAATTGTAGAGTATCAGGAGGAACGGTGAACGCTAAATGATATTTGCTGAAGAGGATTTGAACTCTTTGAATGCTATTGCTGGACTATTGGCTTCATTCGGGTGTGATAGTCAGGCTGGCTGTGTGCTTTATATTCAGCATAAAATCGCAAAGACCATGGAGGCTGACGAAAGGAAATGCAGAAATGAGAAACATGTCTAAGAAAACCTGGAAACTCCGGGTTTGGAATCACATGACCGAGATGCAGAAGCTGGATATTCTGCTGAAGCACGCTAAGGTTCCGCATACTTATGGCCATCGTTGGGATGGTGGCGAGCAAATCACTGCATATGATGCTGCTGGAAATCGTATCTGGGATGGCATTTGGAGTTTGGGTTCCTATGGCTTTGAGCAGGGGCTTATCGAGGTGATGGGCGCACAGCTGCTTGGCCATGATGATGTTGAGGGCTGGCTCATGGCTCGTCAGGTCACAAAGATGTGGAGGTGTAGAAATGCTGCGAAAAATCGTTGATTTCGCCAAAAAGATACTCTGGACAGAACCGATGGTTTCGACAGTCAACACGCTGAAAGATGCCATGCGGGACCTTGAGGTGGCCCGGAACCACTTTGAGAACTGCGATCCGGAGTTTATCACGGCTGCCATCTTCGAGCTGAACGCTGCGGAGAGCCGTCTGGATGCGGCGAGGAGGTGTGTGGGGTGAAGCCGTTTTATTATCCGACTTACAAGTGTCGATTTTGCGAGAGGGAATTTAACGATGGGCATCCCTACTGTAATCTCGAAGATGCGAAGAACAATCTGGCCGGTCTGATGGCGTTCCGCCCAATTCATTATTGCGATGGTGGTCATATTGGCATTGGATATTTTACAGGTCTCGAAAGGGTTGATAAGGATGAATGATGTTTGGGAGAAGATCGGCCATATGCTGGGTCATATTCTGGCGGCAACGCTGGTTATTTGTGCATGGCTGATCATTATTACGTTCACGCTGAAGGTGATCTGGTTCATTTTGTTCCGGATTCTGCTGTGAGGTACGATATGATTGACTATGAAGAAGTTGTTGAGGCCATATGGAGGTACGACTGTCCTCGAATCGACATTGATGAGGATGTTACGACCCTTTATGCGGATGGCAAAGCCTTTGCGCAAGTTATTCACAGGGCCGACGGGTCACGCGAGGACTTGTATTTTGAGGATTACGAGCTTCAAAAAGATATCCTGATCAAGCCGAACGCTACATTGCGTGATGTGGTCGAGCTTTGCATGAACGGCGACATTTGCTATTCAGATGCTCGTGAATGGTGCATGGAGAATAATATTTCACTTAGGCAGTTCGACAGGTGGCTTTATGGTGCGCTGAGAAAGTCTGATAACCCTGCCCGGGTGAAACCGAAAGAACCGTGGCTATATCGAGTGGTGGCGGGCATAAACCGGGTGCTGGAGATTCTGCTTAACTCGATTTTGGAGGATTTTATATGAGATGTTGTCCGGTATGCTATTCAAAAGTGAGGCCAACTGTATACGGAACAGCGACCACTGGGACAAGCCTGGAAATCAAGTATAAGATTCAGTGTCGGAATTGCGGATTTGGATGCGATAAAGCAGGCAGTGTCATAGTGCAATATGATGAAGAAACGATGAACCCAATAGCAGATGATCATGGCTTACGGAAACTTATTAGAGACTGGGATTCTATTTTGCGAGATCCTGATAGAGAAAGGCTGGCTGATATATGAAGCACACATTTTGGTTTGAATGTACCGACAATGGTGGTGGGCATCAGGCTTTTGAAGTCAAAGCAGAGAATAAGCAGGAGGCCATCAAGAAGGGCATGACGTTTGCAAAGAAACATGCTTCGGGTGATATCTGTGGGGATTGGGAATGCAAAATGATATCGGAGTGGACGACATGAACAACGACTTCGGAGCACTTACGATACTTGCACCTAAATGCCAGAAGTGTCCGAAGGTGGAAACTTGCGACCATAAGCAACTGGCTCATCTCGGATACATTATCCCGATCGAGGATATTGGCATCAGCATGGTGGCCCAAAGAGGTAATGGAAAGAGCCTGCGGCAGCTTGAAATCATTGATTCATTGATGAAAAGGAGAACTAATTATGAAAATCGTTGAACCTAAGTACGAAATCCTCACTGATATTTCTGAGGGAGGCATTAAGGAGCTCCAGCAGATCGAGCGAGTGGCCCGGGTCTGCTACAAGAGCGAAGACAAGATCACGCCGGATGGTGAGTCGGCAAAGAAACTGGTGGGCTTTCTGGTGAAGCAGGGGCATGAGGCTATGCTGGAGCATTCGCAGCTGTCCGTGCTGTTTACCTGTGACCGGGCCATTGCCAACGAGTTGGCACGGCACCGTATTGCGAGCTTTGCGCAGGAGAGCACACGGTACTGCAATTACTCGAAGGAGAAGTTTGGCGGGGAGT
>OHHZ01000080.1_pt1 | contig 53081 bp, 49 predicted proteins | sample 1568081 | NCBI WGS metagenome assembly OHHZ01 (sample SAMEA3879597, study PRJEB24766) | human gut metagenome | biome: human-associated habitat; feature: feces | place: USA | collected 1985/1987
GCGCTGGATACCGTATATTCAAACCTTGATGACATGGAAACCTTCCGCAAGGAGGCAGGCGTGAATATTGATGATAACGCTTTCCGTCTGTGCTCCGGGTTTGGCGGTGGCATTGGTCATGCGCGCGATTTGTGCGGTGCGATGGCAGGCTGTGTGATGGTTATCAGTACGCTGGCCGGCCGCAATCAGCCGAGCGAGAAGCCGTTGGCAGAAATTTATCCGTTAACGCTGGAATTTCATGAGCGCTTTGCCAAGGAATTCGGCTCCTGTGCCTGCGGTGATTTGATGCCTTACGAGTTTAATACGCGTGAGCATTTGAAAAATTGCCTGAAGCTGGTGAATAAGGTAGCGCAGCTGCTGGCTGTGTATCTGGAAGAAAAGGAACTGCTGAAGCAGTAAAGGGAAGCTAAAAGGGGACTGCTGCATAAGTTGATGCGTTTAATGCAGCAGTCCCTTTATTGTGCTTGCAACGGGAATATCCTCATGAAATTGTATCGAAGTGTTCAAAATAGGCTCATGAAATGGTAATGGAGCGCGCCAAATAGGCTCATGAAGAGGATAGATAAGCATTTATTAGGAGTGATTCGACAACTAAAACGGACGAAAAAATAGAAAATGACCATGAATCAATCAAAAAACCAATCGTAAAAATTTGTGATTGATTTTTTGCGCGTTTATGCATACAGCCTTACCGGAAGAGGTTAGCGAAAAAATGCAGGCCTTGCCTTGCTGCACAGGATAGATATAAGGCATATTTGATTGAGTATTAAAGGAGTTGACAGCAATGATGCATGCTTTTATGCAGTTAAATGATGGTACAGAAATAGTTCATTCTGATATTCTGTATGATGAAAATGGTCAGGAGTATGTAAAGGTTTATATGGAAAAGCCTATTATGCAGGGTTTTAAATCCGCGTATTGTATTTTACCGCAATATGATTGGAAGGAAATAGAAGGCTTTGATGAACTTGAGCTGACGCAATTAAAAGATATCATTAAATCAACCGCGCATTTGATAATTCGTTTTGCACGTCAGGGAGGATTGGGTAATGCCGCAAATTTTTAGGGTTAAACGTTGGCATGATTTTCATAATGAGATTAGGTTCTATTGCTAACGAAAGGACACCTTATGCACAAAATATTATTCATCTGCCACGGCAAATGAGTGGGCAGGCGGTCCAAGCCGCGATAAACGTGGCAAAATGCGGCGAGATAGCGCTTTGCGCTTGGCGATTACTACCAGTTCTACTACTAACGTATTTGACGCTTATCCCAAGAGAGACAAAGAAGCCCACACCATTGAAACAATTCCTTCGATGTGGGCTTCTTTTTTATTTGTTGCTTGCGTAAGGCGCAGGAGTTTCTGCAGCCATTAAAAGAGTACTTTGCTGTTCATAGTCAGGATAATTACTAGTGGAAGATCTGTCATCAAGATAAGCGAGAATGTGTGTGTTCATGATTTCACTTCCGGCATACATCTTATATTCTATACCACTGGCTACAGCCATTTCCTGAGCAGCGGCAGCTTTGGCTTTAACCACAGTATCGTCAATCTTATTATCGCCTTTTACCTCAATCAGCTGATAGGAACCATCTTCAAGCTTGGCCAAGAAGTCAGGGTAGTAATGTCTGACACGGCCAGCTTCAGGGTCATAATATTGAACAGATAAATCTCCTTGGTTTGCTGTGAACATTCCGGTGAAATATACTTCTTTGATTTTGCTGTTCGTGATGTACTGCAAGAAGCATTCCTTCTCCGGTTTGGAGTCAAAGCAGTATGTGTCTGCATGGAAGCTCTTTGCAATTTGTTTTGGGGTGAGAGCCTTGTACTGATTAGTGATAACAAGATCATCTTTTGCAGAGAACTCATAATAACCGCTTTCTTTCGGCGCTTTCAGTAGGACGAGCTCCTTGTCTTCTGTGTGAAGCTCAGATTTTAATTCGTATAGAGCATGGAAAACGCCTGGAACAATTACGTCGTTCAATATCTCATTATACTTGTTGACTGCTCCTAATATTGCATCAATACCATCCACAGACTCCGTGAGTATCCTCGAGGCAAGGAGGCAAGAAATATTTAGATATCGTGCAAGTTCACCGGGCAAGGAGAAGGCACTAAACTTCATCTGCTCTCTGATATAATCGATGTTTTTCTCCTTTAAGGAGGAGTCACGTGCGATGGTGTCTTTCTCGTACATAACGCTGGCGTACTTGGAATAATCAATATCTCGAACCTTAAAATCAATCGGAACAGAATATTTCTTTTCTTCCAACTTGTACTCATGCCATATCTTCTTCATAGTGATAGTTCTTGGCGGTGGAATAACACGAACCTTATAGACTGTCTTGGGCGTACCGGTATTGGTCTTCATGTTCTTAATATCCATATTGAAGTTCTTATGCAGCTCGTCGTCCAAGGTATCATAGTTTTCCTTCGATAAGAACACTGTTGCTGTCAGTCGATCATTTGTGATGGTTCTGAGACAACGCATTGTGGCCTGTAATACGAAAATCTTTGAGTTAGGATTTCTGAACATTGCAACACCAAAGAGGGAGCGACAGTTCCATCCTTCTTTTCCCTTATCTACAAGGATAATAAACTGCTTCTCATTTCCTTGACTTCCCTGTACATCAAGGTCATTGAAGTTTCGAATATCCTCATCCTTGGTGTATTTTGTCTCGCCAACATTAACGAGGATAGAACTGGTAGGAATTCCTAAGTCAGCAAGGATTTCTTCCAAAGCAGGACGCACTTCGTTAACGGCCTCTTCAACACGGGAGGCATAAATTGCAAGTTTTGGATTCAGGCCTTCATAAATCTTTCCACCATATCGCTTCCAAAATATCGTGACGGCCATACGGAGAAATTCGGTATCTTTGACATTCTTGAATGCAATCGGGTCAGCATCCTTCAGATAACCATTCCAGATGGATTCTCTCAGACCATAAGCATAAACAACTTCCGGAAGCACCTGTTTATTAACATAAGGAGTACCGGTGTAGTTGTAGCAAGCTACGATGGATGTTCTCTCTGCAAGCATATTGATGGTGTCTCGGAGACTGGTTTTATTTGCTGTTTTCTTCCTTATCTGTTTCTCCAGGTCTGCGCCAAAGAGGTGATGAGCTTCATCTACATATACACCAAGCTGTGGCAGTCGGCAGAGCTTCTTGAAACGCTGATTGTCCATGAGTGATGCATCATCCCAAGCATCATCGGTATCTCCATTCTCATCACCGTAAATGGATGAAAGCATTGAGCTGGAACCAAATAATACTTCGCCCGGTTTAGGTTCCTTGCGTTTTTTCTTTACGATGATTTTCTGCGTATTGGAGATGACGATATTAAAGTCAGAGTCATCAATCGTGTGCAGTGTGGTTCCGGTCTCTTCCAGAAAATGAAACTTGATATTTGCATCGAGTACACGGGCATATTCTGGAGGAACAACCTTTGTTTTATCAAAAGTGATAATCTCACGCAGGGACTGCAAAACAGTCTTATCGGGTGCGAATACCAGTGCATTATGGCAAAAACGCTTATCCTTTGGATATTTATTGGCCAGAAGGAACTCATAAAAGATGCATGTGGCCATAAGGATAGTTTTTCCCAATCCCATAGTAAGAGCGTAGATATAGTTCGGGTAAACCTCTTTGTATTTCTTCATTTGTTTGAAGAGGGTGTCTGTCACAATCTCAGATTCATTATCAAATAATCGAATCAGACCACCCTTACGGACAGAGTAGTAGGAAGCATCGGAGAATTTTTCTCTTCGATTTCTCCAATCATCGAACATTTCGTATACTTGGGGGTTACCCATGAACTCTTTGATGAATACATACATTTCTAAGGCTTCAAACTGTGGAAGACGTAGGAATGCATCTTGATTTTCACTTTTATCATTATAGGCGAGGAATTTCTTGGTTAAATCGTTATATCTTGAGCGAATTTTGCCACGGTTAGAATCGTAGTAAAACTTAAGCTGTTGATAAAACGCAAACTCCTCTGCGTATTGTATGTTGGCCATATTTAAACCTCCATTTCCAAGGATTCAGAAAGCAGGTCTGTTATTTTCACTTTAATAGTTCCGGCATCTTCGGGGATATCGTAAATGCCGAGTACCATTTCATTCTTGCCCGGCACATTTGTAATAGTTGGCTGCATTACAACGCCGTCATAGTTCCAGTCAATCATTATGGATTCTACAAGCTGTCTCCAGTCTTCAACAAATTCTTTCTGCAAGGAGAGCTTTTGCATCAGGTTCATAGGATAGAATGCTCTGATGACTAATTTATTGCCCTCACGGACAATCTCTGCTTCAGCTTCACGCTTTAGCTGGAGGTCTGCCTTATCGCGCAAGATATCCACGATTTCGATATCTAACTTATATCCAGAAAGTTCTGCTTCGAGGGCAGCTTTCAAGTCTGGTTCATGTCCCATGCAGACAATCGTGATTCTCTCTACCGGCTGATTTGGATTTTCTTCCTTGCGCTTTTCATAGGTCTTGTATGGAAGATTGGCCTTCAACTCTTCAAGATCAGCTTTAGTTGCTATACGATTAACCGGCATGATTTTAACCATGCGTCCGTCAAGCTCGCCATCCCAAATACCACTCTGGGGGAATGGCTGGACTTCCAATGCTTCAATCAGAAGGTCTCGGGCTTCCACAGGGTTACGGAAGAAATCATAGTTATTAACGTTATATACTTCGAAACCGGTATATTTATCGGATACATCTTCTAGTGAATCTGCAATAGTTATCAGTCGTTTTGTTGTTGTCTGAATTGCACCAAGATTAATATCTGCACCAATAAATTTGCGACCAAGTTTCATGGCAACAGCCTGTGTTGTTCCACTTCCCATGAAACAATCAAAAACAATATCACCTTCGTTTGTTGAGGCATTAATAATGCGTTCGATTAATTTTTCGGGCTTTTGCGTCGGGTAATTACATCTTTCCTTGGCAACAGGATTTACAGGAGGAATATCACTCCAGACAGAATCGATGATATCACCCTGCACTTCATCCAAGTAAATAATTCTTGTTCCGCCACCAGTTGGATTAACATCATCTCTGTATAGGCGGCCATTTTCGTCTTTCTTGAATCTTTTGATATACTCTGGAGAGTGTGGTCGATATTGAACATTCCATGTATAGTTTTCGCTATTCTTAGTATAGGAATATATCAGGTCATGTTTCTGGGGAAACTTCTTTGAAGTAGCTCTTTTAAAGCCAAAATAACTCCATACGATTTCATTTCTGAAATTTTCTGAGCCAAAAACCTCGTCTAAGAGAAGACGTAAAAATGACGAACGATGCCAATCACAGTGAAGATAAATACTTCCGGTTTCACTCAGCAATTCTTTCATAATTAGTAGACGTTCATACATAAATTGAAGATATTCATCATTAGTCCAAATATCTCCATATTGCTTTTCCTCAAAAGATGAACTGTCTGTTTCTGCTTTGCCAATACCTTTTACTTCAATTTTCTTCTTATAATCTGCTTTGGAATCAAAAGGAGGGTCAATATAAATAAGGTCAATTTTTCCTCTATATTCCTTAAGCATGTGGCTCATTACCTGAAGATTATCTCCCCAGAAGATTTTGTTAATCCAGCCATCTTTTTCTTTACCATAGCGCTCACGGAGCTGAGCCGGGAAGTATTGTGTAGTACGGTAAGGTCTTTTCCCCGTCCATCTAAGCTCAGGAAATCCCTTGATAGTAGGTCTCTGAGCGAATTCAAATGTCATTTGTCCATCCATTGTTTCGTCCTCCGTTTATTGGTTCTGGCAGTAAAATCTAAAGTCACAGTTCTTGCAGACTTTAATATCATTTGCGCAGTGCGTGTATTCTTTTCGCATGATTTTATGTACTGTGTCCTCAAAAGCAGCTACAGTTCCATCGATTGCGGTCTTTGTATATGGATATGTGATAGTAGGAACTCCATTTTCTTCACCGGTATAGTAGAGATGCATCTTGCTTACTTTTTGACCGGTACGTTCCTCAATGAGGTGAGCATATAGGTGGAGCTGTCTACGGTACTGTTCCAAACGGTCAGCATGTTTCACTAAATCTGGTTTTTTCTCCGATTTGAAGTCCACAATTTCAACGGTTCCGTTTTCACCTTTTACAAGGTCAATTTTTCCTTCAATAATGTAGTCCGGCTTTACGAGGCTGACATCAACCTCCGCCTGTTGGATGAGGCTCCAGTCTCCATGCTGTCGTTCTACATATCTGAGCACCTGCTTCAGAGCTGCTTCACGCTGAGGTTCTGCTAAGTAGGAGTGCTCTGATTTTGAAATTGATGCATAGTTGGAATCGAACCATTTTGTTACATTGTCTACCGTGATAGTTGCTTCCTCTTTTCGCAGAGCAGCTCGATGCACATCCTCAATGGTTTCGTGCACCAACATACCGAATATCATGGCACCGGCTCTAACCGGCATGAATTCCAATTCTTTGTAGAACTTGTATTGAAGAGCACAGGTCTCGTATACTGTGATATGAGAAGTGAAGGAGTAGGTATCCTTGAGGTTAACGGCCTTCACGTCTTTAAAAGTGAAATCAGTAATATTGAATTCTGGTGATTCCACACTAGGAAGCTCACTGTACGGGTATTTGAAATATTTGCTCGGTGTCCGCTTATTTTCATTACAGGTAAGTACAAGTAAGTCTTGCGCTCTGGAAAATGCTGTGTAATATAATCTCCAGAAATCAAAATATTTCATTTCGCTATAAGGCTCATAAGCAGGACGTTGGAAATACTTTTCTTCGATTTCCAGTATCAAGTCTCGTGAATTCTTGCGAGGAACACTGGAGAGTGAGTCTACGAGCACAATCGGGAATTCCATTCCTTTTGATTGATGGATTGTCAGGAACGAAACACATCCGCTTGGCGCGTACTCCGCGTCATCTTCATACTCGTTAATGCCACCGTCATATAGAAGGCGCAGATAGAGATTAAAGAATTTCTCTGTATTGTTATCGATGGTTTTCCCATTTAAGACATCGATTCTATGGATGTACTCGTATTTTCCGATGACCTGAGAAAGAAGAGCTAAGTTTCTGGCAGGTCTTACATCAACAACACCGGCTGTCATATCAGTACCGAGGATGCTGAGGAAAGGTTCATATTCAAACATCTGGTAGAGAAGGCCGGAGTAGGTGTAGTCTGTGGTTCCCTTCAGTGTCACATGAACTTTTCCGTGGTGACGAACCCATTTCATGAATTCTGTATTCTCTGGTTTGGTTAAGAACTCATTGGCGGCAAGGATGCAGTCTCTGTAATAACGGCAATGCTCTGGTTGCAGGAACTGATATTCATCATTCTCCAGTCCCAGTACATATTTCGGGAAGAGCAGCATCATAGTTCCAAGTGCAATCTTGATTTCCTCACGACCAAAGAACATATCTGAACGTGGCGAGTATACATTGATATGATTTGTTTCCAAGAACGCAGCAAGTCGAGTGACACGTTCATGCTTTACGGAACTAAAGAGGAAAGCAATCTGGTTATAGTTTGTCACCTTGCCGGAATCCTTAAGATTTGTAATGAATTTAAGTATTTTCTCATGCCATTCATCCTCGTCATCTATACTGGCGAGCTTCACAACTGCGGGGTTGCTGATAGTGCTCTTAGCGTGTGGTTCAATCTGTTTTTGATAGCGATACTTGTCCCAGTCGAATTTGAACTTGGCACCATCCGTTGTGGTCATCCATTTATTGTAAAAATTGACAATATCGCTGTTTGAACGGTAATTGATAACCAGAGGAATTATTTTGCACATTCCTTCCGGAAACTTATCTGGGAATTCCAGAATGTTACGTATGGTAGCACCACGGAATCGATATAAACCTTGGTCATCGTCACCTACCACGCAGATGTTCTGTCTTTCACCGGCGAGAATGAATACAATTTGTTCCTGAATGTAGTTTGTATCCTGATATTCATCAATCATGATGTATTGGAGCCTGTCCTGAAGCACCTTTAAAATATCAGGATTATCCTTCATGAGCCGATATGCCTCGGTCTGGATGGAGGCAAAGTCAACTAAGTTATTCTCGTCCAGAATATCCTTATATGCTTCTAGTACATTTCCTAAAATACGGACATCAGGATTTCCATCAGACTTCAATGCATCTGGTTCTACCAACTCCTCCATTAAGTTATTCACATACACGCAGATTTCCTGCGCCATTTTCCATGAACCTTTAGGAAACAGAGTATCGATATCTTTGATTGCTCTGAACCTACCGATGTTTTGAAAAACAGTGTAGTTTTGGTCAAAGGCATCCAGTGTTCGATAGTTCCTTTTTAATCTGGTAAACTCCAGATGCTCCTTAATAATTCGCAGGCATAGAGAATGGAATGTTCCTATATACATATCATTTACATTTACTATAATGCCTCTGGATGCTAATTCATTTGTAATTCGAGTCACTAATTCTTTGGCTGCTTTCTCTGTAAAAGTAGCCATCATTATCTGTTCTGGAGCAACGCCACACTCCTGTATCAAGTAAATAGCTCGCTGAACCAGAGTAAAGGTTTTCCCAGTGCCGGGGCCAGCAGTAATCAGAACTGGGCCGTCAGCAGTGGAGATAGCTAAACGCTGTCCTTCATTTGCATTTCCAAAATCAAACACGTTATGGCCTCCTATCTTCGTATTCAATAAAAAGAGAAAAAGTAAATATCCAACTCCTGTAGTAGTGGTAAATTCTTTGTTAATAGATTCGGTAAATATGGAAATGTTATTCCTTGTTTGAAGATCAATGACTTCTTCGTCGCGTTATTACACGCAATCGTATTTCCTTAATTTTGTTGAGACCTCCAATGTTAGTTATCATTCATTTCATTCCATGATTTTTCCAAATCACTAAAATAAACATGATTCGCTGCACAAAACTCTTTTATCTTTTTCATAGCGCTCATGTTGGGCTTGCTCTTTCCGCTTTCCCAACGGTTAACGGTAGAAAAAGAAACTTCCAAAGCTCTGGCAAATGCTTCCTGCGAAAGGAAACATTTTTTACGGATACTCTTAATTTCATCTGAATATGTCATTTTTCATATCTCCTAAATAACGATTGTTACTATAGCATTATCGGATGTGTATTTCCACTTTACCTATCTTCAAGATAATTTTTCTTGGAGATTTTTTATTTTTAGGTAGATTGTATAATGAAGTTGCACACCTAAGTGAGCAAAAAGAAAAAATCTATAGATTAACTCCTTGTGTTAGAATTAACTTACTACACCACACCTAATCGGTATGTCAATTGATGCCTGTATAGGTGAATCTTATGTTTTTAAGACTATAACCACGAATAACGGCTCTGAATTTGCGGAGTTGAGCAAGCTCTAAGAAAGCGCTAAAATTTTAGTATATTATGCCCATCCTTACTCTTCATGGGAGAAGGGCAGCAACGAGCGTCATAACCGTCTTGTGCAGATGGCAGCTTTATTCGCTATGCTGATGGTAATATAGAGATAAATGCGAAGGGAAAGCTGGTGCTGAAGGGCGCAATGATGGAGATAAATTAGAGATAAGTAGATTGATTGTTGACTGGGAAAAAGTAAAATGCTATAATAAATTTACCAGAGAGGTAAATTTATTATAGCGGGAGGCGATGGATTGCAAATTGAATATAAGTCAAAAAAGCTTGAAAAAGTTTGCACTGTGTATAGTGAAGCCAAAAAGCAGTATGATGAAAATATGGCTGATAAAATCCATCAACGCATAGATGAAATTAAAGCCTCTGATACTGTTGAATTTATGGTTCAGTTTCATATAGGAAGGTGTCATCAGTTAAAAGGAGATCGAAAAGGGCAATATGCTATGGATTTAATACACCCTTATCGGTTAGTTTTTGAGCAAATTGGTAATAAAATACAAATTGCCAAAGTAATAAGTATTGAAGATTACCATTAATCGAGGAGGAATGTAAAATGTTGAAAAGCAAGAGCTATATTGCTATTCCGCCAGGAGCAACAATAAAAGAACAGCTCGAAGATAGGGGAATAACTCAAAAAGAATTTGCTGTTCGTATGTGTATGAGTGAAAAGCATATAAGTAAATTAATAAATGGAGAAGTACAATTAACTCATGAGGTCGCTAATAGACTGGAGAGTGTTTTAGGTGTTCCTGCAAAATTTTGGAATAACTTAGAGTCGATTTATCGCGAAAAAATATTAAAGGTTCAAGAAGAAAATTCTATGGATGAAGATCTTAAGATAGCTAGTAAGCTTCCCTATCGTTCTATGGTGCAAAATGGATGGGTAAAAGATACTAATAATAAGGCTGATGCAGTTGTGCAATTAAGAAGTTTTTTTGAGGTTGCTAATTTGCAGGCATTGAAAAATCCATTGTTGAATAAAATTGCTTGCAGGCGTTTAGGTGAATCAGAAAAAGCTGATTATGCTCTTATGGTTTGGGCTCAACGAGCTAAAATAGTTGCAAGAAATATCGAAACACAGCTAATTAATTTAAAAAAATTAAATTCGCTCATTCCTGAAATCAGGGCAATGACGGAGATGAATCCTAGCAAATTTTGTCCTCAATTAAAGCAATTATTAGCTGATTGTGGTATTGCTATAGTTTTCTTACCGCATATTGGTGGTTCTTTTTTACATGGAGCGACCTTTCCTGATGGAAAGAAAATAGTTATAGGCTTAACTGTAAGAGGAAAAGACGCTGATAGATTTTGGTTTAGCTTATTCCATGAATTAGGGCATGTTTTGCTAGGACATGTTTTACAAGCAAATGGTACAAGCGAAGCCGATGAAAAAGCAGCAGATTTGTTTGCAAGAGATACTTTGATTGACCAGAAAAGCTTTTTTGAATTTATTGCTAGAAATGATTTTAGTGTAAATTCAATAAAAAATTTTTCTAGAAAAATAGGCGTTGCAAGTGGTATTGTTGTTGGCCGTTTGCAAAAAGAAAACTACATTAAGTACAATTGGCATAACGATTTAAAAATAAAATATGAGTTTGCTTGATACTTTGGCTTTCTTTAGGCCGCTTATAATGCGTAGGCGGATTTTTCTATACATAAAATCAGGCGAATGTCTGATGTAATATAGAGATAAATACTAAGATTTAAATGTGGTGATTAAGATGGTGATTGCGGATACGCATCAAGTCTTTGTCTATGTAATTATAGATGGTCTTAGTGTAGAGCATCTGCTCACTAGGAGTGCTATTATCTTTGAGTCTAGTTTGAATAATTACCCTTTCTTCAAAAGATAAGTGATTACCATTTTGATGTTGTGTGTTAGAATTAAGTTGATCCATAGTGATTCTCCTTTTTAGGTTTGGTGTCGCAACTTAATTCTAACACAAGGATGAGCACTATGGATTTCTTTATTCTCGTTTTACTTGCTTATGTGTGCAACTTCATTATACAATCTACTGGAATGAATTTCAGAAACAACGTTTCGGGAATTTGCTGCATAGAGATTCTGATAGAAAGTAAAAAATACGCGTGCAAAAAAAGCAACCGTAAAAAAATACGATTGCTTTTGCGTGCGATTTCACTCGTAAACTGAAAACAAACAACCTTTACCTAAAGAAAGGATACCCTATGCACAAAATATTATTTATCTGCCACGGCAACATTTGCCGTTCACCGATGGCAGAGTTTTTACTAAAGGACATTGTAAAAAAGCGTGGCATTGCCGCAGATTTTGAAATTGCTTCGGCAGCGACGAGCAGGGAAGAAATCGGCAATCCTGTGCATTATGGCACGCGCAGTAAGCTGGCGCAGTTCGGCATCAGCGTGGCAGGCAAGCATGCGGTACAGGTAACGAAGCGCGACTGCGAATATTACGATTTGCTGCTGGTTATGGATAGCAATAATATACGCAATCTGCGGCGCGTAATCGGTGAAGATACTCAGGGCAAGGTGCATCTTTTGCTCGATTATACCGAGCGTAAGGGAGCAAGCATTGCTGACCCATGGTATACGGGTGACTTTGAAGTGACCTATAAAGATATCATGGAAGGCTTGGAAGGCCTGCTGGATTATCTGAAATATTAAAACATACAAAATTCCTCTAAACCGTTAATTAGTTAACAAAATTACCGCTATAGATGAGCAAATATAAGCGAAAGCTACATTTTGCTTGTACATTCCTGCTCTCGGGGTTATAATGTAATATACGTTGAAAAAACAAAGTTCCTAATAATGAAGAGAGGTTTTTAATCATGAAATTCGCAACACGTATGGAGCGTATGCAAGCTTCTGAAATCCGCGAGCTGTTAAAATTAACTGCTCAGCCTGATATTATTTCCTTTGCTGGCGGTCTGCCTGCACCGGAGCTGTTCCCTGTAGAAGAAATTGCCAAGGTTTCTCATGACCTGGTACTGAAGGAAGGTCGTCAACTGCTGCAATATGCAACTACCGAAGGCCGTCCGTCCCTGCGTGCAAAAATTGCTAAACGCATGGCTGATAAATACCACACCAATGTTGATCCCGATGACATTCTGATTACCACCGGTTCTCAACAATGCTTGGACTTCGCAGGCAAGCTGTTCCTGGATCCCGGCGACGTTGTTCTGTGCGAAAGCCCGTCCTACCTCGGCGCTTTGAACGCATTCAACGCTTACCAACCGAAATTTGTTGAGGTTCCGACCGATAACGGTGGTCTGATTCCGGAAGAATTGGACAAAATTCTGGAAACCACTCCGAACTGCAAATTTATCTATGTAATTCCTGACTTCCAAAACCCGACCGGTCGTACTTGGTCCATGGAACGTCGTCAAAAATTCATGGAAGTTGTTAACAAACACAACCTGCCTGTACTCGAAGATAATCCGTACGGCGAACTGCGCTATGAAGGCACTATCCTGCCGTCTCTGAAATCTATGGATACCAAAGGCCTGGTTATGTTCCTGGGCACCTTCTCCAAAATCTTCTGCCCGGGCCTGCGTCTTGGCTGGATCGCTGCAGAGCACAGCCTGCTGAGCGAGTTTGTTAAAATCAAACAAAGTGCTGACCTGCACACCTCTAACTTTGACCAAGGCGTTGCAGATGCTTACATGGAACAATACGACCTGGATGAGCACGTTAAAGAAATCGTTGCTCTGTACAAACATCGTCGTGATTTGATTCTCGAATCCATGGAGAAATACTTCCCGGTTGGCACCGAATGGACTCATCCGGAAGGTGGTCTGTTCCTGTGGCTGACCTTCCCTGAAGGCGTAAGCGCACGCAAAGTATTTAACAAGTGCATCGAGATGAAGGTTGCCGGTGTTATCGGTGATGCTTTCTATCCGAACCAGAAGACTGACCGCAGCATGCGTATCAACTACTCCAACATGCCGGATGACCGCATTGTTGAAGGCATTCAACGTATGGCTAAAGCAATCAAAGAGTGCATGTAATTCTTTGACGGCTTAAGCTGTCTTGTAAATTTTACAGCTGATAAAAATTTAACCCCTGCAGAAAAATTTCTGCAGGGGTATTTTGTATGTATGAAGTTTTAAGCTTTAGCAGCTTTTAAAGTTCTTTCAAACAGAATGTATAAAACTCCGGCAGCCTCGTCACTAAATTTAAAGATACTGTCGGTACCATCGGTGTGATGGAAGGTTACAAGGTTGATGCCGTCAAAATCAGCACCGCTGAGAACGTTGAGCGGGATGTGGAAGGCATTTTTCTTACCAATGTAAACTAAACGTTGGTTAGTAAGGAAGAACATGCCAAGCTCTTCGATAATAGTCATTTCTTCGGTGAATTTGGGATGCTCGATTTTTTCGCCCTTGAAGGCAACAGTTTCATCAATGCGGAATTTGCGTGTCAGCTCATAGTAGTTGTCCTCGCGTTCTATCATTTTGTTTTGGCAGAGACCGCAGTTGGTATAGGCGTGGCAGATTTCGCCCGGGTTGAGCGGGAAGGCATCCTGCTTGATATCACCTAAAGGCATATGCTCTGCATTCCACAGGCTGCGGTATTTTTGCAGAGCGCTGACAATATTATTTTTTAATTCGTAAGGGATATCCAAAGTTGCACAGTCGGCACGCAGGGCAGCTTCTTCATCCGGAGTATAGCGCTGCGCGCTGCTGATTTCGTCAAACTTCTGATTGAAGTGAGCCTGGAAAACCTGCTTACGCATGGAAAGGCTGTCTTCGTAGTCATAGCCGAATAACTCATTCAATTGTTTGATATCCAGCTTTTCGGTGCCTGCAAGCAAATCACGGCAACGGACAAAATAAGCAGCTGTTTTTGCTGCCTTATCAGCCTGCTTTGCCAGATGCGGCGGCAGCTCCAAAATTTCAGCTAAGTGTGCAAGCTGCGCCCAAAGGCTGTCTTCTTTATTTTGTACTTCAGTGAAGATAACATCTGCCAGCTTGCGGTAAATGCCGCTGCGTTGGTTGAAATTATCATCGTTGAATTTTACGCCCCATTTTTTCAGAGCGTGATGTACATCATCGGCACTGACAGCCAAAGCGTCGGGTGCTGCAGCCAACAGATTGTTGAGCTCCTTCCAGCCGTTTTCGGTAGGCTTGCTGCCGAATATTTTTGATAAAAAGCCGCATTCTTCTAATTCTTGCATGCTATAAGGTTTCAAATTCTGCACTCTCCTTTACAGGCTTAAAGTCTGCATTTTGATTTTTACGCTGATAAAGTTGCCAGCGGTTTATTTTATCGCTAACAATACGAATTTAATCTAAACAATATTATACGCTAAAAGTGTATCTATTGTCTAGAAAGAAAAAGCTTCGGCATTTATCTGCTGTGACTATCTGCCTGCATTGTGTTATAATAGCAATTAGAGAGATGAGAGGGAGATAAAATGTCAATACAAGCTTTTACTTCTGACAACAAAAGCAGCTGGAAGGCAAATTTGCCTGTATTGTGGCTGGGGGTATTTTTATGCTGCGCCAGCTATACTATGTGCATACCGTTTTTGCCTGTTTATCTGCTGCGCGAGCTGCATGTTGCCCAGCCAGATGTTAACTTCTGGGCAGGTATTACCTTTGCCGTAACCTTTATGGGTTCTGCCGTGATGGCACCTTATTGGGGCGCTTTGGCTGACCATGTCGGGCAGAGAAAGATGGCGATTCGCGCCGGCTATGGCCTGGCGCTGACCTATTTTCTTACCGGCGTCTGTCAGGATGTCTATCAGCTTCTGCTTGTGCGTATTGTGTGCGGTGTTGTTGCCGGCTTTGTGCCTGCCTGCATGTCGATGGCATCTTCATCCTTACCGGAGGAGCGCATGGGCTGGGGCATGGGACTGATGCAGACTGCGGTAGCCAGCGGCACAATCATGGGACCGTTGATGGGCGGTTATCTTAGCAGCTGGTTTGGTATGCGTACTTCGTTTTATGTAGGCAGTCTGGCCTTGTTTATTGCAACTAGTGCCGTAGTGTTTATCGTTAAGGATATGTCCGTACTGAATAAGGGCGCGCGCGAAGCAAGTAATCTGCTGACTGATTTAAAGAATGCTTTGCATAACAAGGGCTTGCTGTATATTATGGCTATGTTCTTTGTGGTGCAGACCTGCGTAATGCTGATTCAGCCGCTGATTACCTTGTACGTAGGCGAGCTGATGCATGATATGGGTGATGCTGCTATCAAGATGTCCGGTGTAGTTTTCTCACTGTCCGGCATTACCGGCATTTTGGCGGCGCCGTTTTGGGGAAAACACGGTCAACGCTTCGGTTATGTGCGCGTTTTTTGCATTGTAACCTTTATTGCCGGTTTTATTAATCTTTTCCAGGTGTTCATCAATACTGTGTGGCAGTTTGCAGCTATTCAGTTTGTTTACGGCCTGTTCCTGGCAGGTGCTGTGCCTAATATCAATGCTAACCTGACGCGTGTTACTGCTGCTAATATGCGCGGCAAGGCCTTTGGCCTGGTTACGAGCGCGCAGCAGTTTGGCGGTGTTGTAGGACCGCTTGTTGGCGGTGCCTTGGGCAGCTTTATGAGCTCGCGTTATGTGCTTGTGTTTGCCGGTTGCGTGCTTATGGCCTTAGCCTTGTATTCGTACTTTACGCGTGTGCGCGGAGTGGAGCAGGAAGCTGCAAGCTAAAAGTTTATACATATAAAATAAAAGACCGTTGCTGCAGGAAAATGCGGCAACGGTTTTGTTTTGGAAAAAACATTATGGAGTGCTTTTTAATCTTTCGGTTTAGCAGTCAGCCATTGGCGTTTTTGCTCACTTTGCGGGAAAAGCTGGTGGTCAAACCACATATAGAAGAAGCGTTCTGCCGGTACAATGCTGTAGCCGTCCTGCAGATGGTCGGTAGTATCATAGGGGTCTGCCATAATAAGTACGTCGTCACTTTGATGGGTGGTGCCCATACTGTCGTAACCGATGATGACACGCCAGTGTCCTCCCCAATCGACGTTTTCTACAATAAGAGGAGTATTGTTTTTCAGATTACTCTCGACAAATTTAAGGAAATCCTTATAGCTGTCGGGAGTTTTATCTTTGGCGGAGGAATGAACCTCCCAACCGATTTTTTTAAAGTAGTTTACCATGCCCTTGGTGTTGGTACCGACGGTTTTGCTACTGCCCATGATTTTGGCAACTGCCAGCTCATCATCAAGCGTTTTGCCTTTGTAATATTTTACTACCATATTTGCAGCGGCAGGACCGCAGGTATAATGAGTTATTTGCTGCGTAGTGGCAAATTTCGGCAGAATGGTAAGATGCTCGTTAGGTTGCATATTATAAAAATCAGGATGTTTAAAATAGGGTGAATCCTTGATATCGTGTTTGCCTACGAATTGTGCGGCACCGGCTGCAGGTGTGCTTCCGGGAGTGCCGATGGGCATAGGGGATTGCTGCAAAAGATAATTAAGGCCGCCAAAAATGACTATCAGGCAAACAATGGCCAGTAAAATGCGTTTTGTTTTCATAGCTGCTCTCCTAAACTGAGTGTAGTTTTACGCTTTTGATGCTTATGGACTGCTGTGAGCAAAGCTTCTTTTTCGTTGGGAAGATTGCCGGATTGTACGCGTTCCAGCAGGTAGGTAAGAATATTTTTGATTTCGGCCTGGTGAACAAGCTCCAACAGCTCGCGTCCGCTGACAGCAAGATCCTTGGTGCATACGGGCATGCGTGTGCGTACCAGCTCCACAACCTGACAGCCTAAAAGGCGACCTTCGGCCATCAGCTGTTCGTTTTCGCGGGCGTGGGTTGCTCCCATATCAGCAAGAAAAACTTCGACCAGCAGACTGTAGGCCTGCGTCAGCTCTGCCTGCGTGCGAAAGCCGGAGTTGGCGGCTTCGCTGCGCACCCAGCGTAGCAGGGTGCGCTCACCGGTGAGCAGCATAGGCGCGAAGCGCATATGCTGCGCTACCAGCCAGGTCACCAGATGTACGAAGCTTTTGTTATAGCCTAGGCGTGTCAGGATAGCTTTAGCCATTTTGGCGCTTTCTGCTTCGTGGCCGGGATCGCTTGGCTGTCCTTCCTTGTTCAGCTTGCGTACATTCGGCAAGCCCTTGCCAAAATCGTGCAGCACAAGTGCCCAGCGGATAGCTAAATCGCGCGGGCTGTTGTCGAGTGCCAGCAGTGTGTGCTCCCAGGTGTCATATAAATGAAAGCGTGGATTTTGGTGCAGACCTAAAAGATGCAGTGCTTCCGGCAGAATGGGAATGACAGTATTGTTGCCGTTTTCACGGGTATGGCAGCTTGCACCCAAAAGGCCTGTTGCCATCATCAGCATTAAGCCCTTGCCTGCATACTTAGCGGTAATGAGCTTTTCAAGCTCCTTGCGCACACGCTCCAGTGAAAGTCCGGCGCAGCGTTCAACCGGAAAGCTGTAGCTGTGTGGCAGAAAGTAGGGCGTATTAGGCGCTCCGCAAGCAAGCAATGCTTCGCAGCCTGCCTGCTCATAGGTAAAGCCAAGCTGTGCCGCAAAGCGGCAGGCACGCAGCATACGCAGGGCATCCTCGCGAAAGCGTGTATTGGCGTCACCAACGGTGCGTAAAATTTTTTGCTGCAAATCCTGCCGACCGCCAAAGTAGTCATACAATGTGCCGTCCAGTGATAGCGCCATAGCGTTGACCGTAAAATCACGGCGGCTCAAATCCTCGCGCAGACTGCTGCAAAACCAGGTTGCGGCAGGGCGATGCATATCTTCGTCGTTATAGCGTTCGCCGCGAAAGGTTGTTACTTCGGTAGCAACGCCGTTGATAACGATGACTACGCAGCCGAAATTGTGACCTAATTGGTCAACAGTTTTCCAATCATGTTGCTTGCAAACTGCCAAAACCTGCTCAGGCAGAGCATTGGTGGTGATATCGTAATCATCCGGTGACTTGCCCAAAAGCAGGTCACGCACAGCGCCGCCGACGAGATATGCTTCATAGCCGGCAGCGTTCAAAGCAGACAGTATTTTTTTTGTATAACTCGGAAAAAATAAATCAGGCATTTTACAAATCTCCTGCCGGCTTAGTATTCTATACCATCATCCTTGAGCCGGTATTCTACATTAATACCGAAATACTCCCAAAGAATTTCCTTAAGCTCAGCACCTGTGTTAATTTTATAGCGGTACTTAACGCGACCGCCGAGGTAAAATTTTAAATAGTTGCCGCGGATGGTAATATTGCAGTCCTCGCGGAAAATAGAAAGCTTTTTGCTTTTGATAAACGGTGAGTCGGGATGTGCGTCGCACCAGAAGCTGGCGGTAATAAAGTCTTTGTCTATCTGCGGCTCTTCGGTAAAGCCAAAGAGGCGCTTCCAGATTTTGCCGCGTTCCTTCTGCCAAAGCAGCCAGCCCCAAAATTCACTGCGGGTAAATTTGTATTGGCTGATGCCGTCGCTTTGAATCAGGCCTTCAGTAATTTCCAGCGGCACACGCGGGCTTTCGCTGTTCACACCGACATCGGTAAGATAACGCTTATCGCCTAAAGCTACACACATTACGCGGTGGCGGCGCAGCTGGTAGGTTTCCATTTTATCGATAAAGCGGGCGGAATAGCTGGTCACATCAAAGCCCAGGGATTCCAAAAGCCAGTTGTAAAGTCCGTTCAGCTCAAAGCAGATGCCGCCGCGGTTGTGCATGATAACTTTATTGAACATATCCTGTCTTTTGAGCGAGGTAATTTTGCCGTTAAGACAGTCAAAATTTTCATAGGGGATATATTTGAGGTGCGCGTCCTGCAATTTAGTCAGGGTTGCTAAATTAACAGCCGGCTCGAAATCGTTGAGCTGCAGCTTGCGCAGGTATTGTTGTATTTGCAGCTTCTTCATCGGCCGTCCGTTGATATCTGCATAATTTGGCAAAGCAATCATCTCCATAATGTAATTTTCACAGCGTTGTTATAGCTATGAAAATTGTCTAATCTTCTCTCAATTATTTATTGTAACATTTATTTTGCAGGAAATAAACTATTTTGCTTTAAAGAGTGGGAATAGCATAGTCTATATCTGCACAGAGGCGACAATAAAAAGACTATTCCTATATGGAATAAATTTAATGCCAAACAAGAATAAGATAAACAAAACTACCGTTTTACAAAGTAATTCCTAAGTGTTATTATATAAATGGCGATTCTGTTATATTTAATATTCCCGTTGTTACACTCTCAAATACACTCTCAAATAAATTTTTTGGAGGTTTCCGATGGCTCTGTTATCCTTGGGTTTTTTACTGCTGGCGATAATGCTTGGTTTTATCCGTAAAATGAATACGGGTCTTTTGTGCATAGCTTTTGCCTTGCTTTTGGGACGTATGGCAGGCATCAGTGATGCGGAAATTATTAAAGGCTTCAATGCTTCTTTGTTTCTGATGCTTTTGGGTGTAACTTATTTGTTCAGTTTGGCACAGATTAACGGTAGTCTGGATTTACTGGCACAAAAAGTTATTTCCTTGGCAGGTAAGCGTGTTTACCTGATTCCGATCATTATTTATGTATTCTCGATTATACTTGCTGCGCTTGGTCCCGGATCTGTACCGACTATGGCTATAATGATGGTTTTTTCCATGTCTTTGGCAGCAGAAATGAAAATCAGTCCTGTGCTGCTTTCAACCTTAACTGTTTTGGGTTCTTGCGCCGGTGGTTTATCACCGCTTGCTGCTACCGGCATTATCGGTGCGAATCTGTGCGCAGAGTTTGGCTTAACCGGTATTGAAAATGATTTTCTTATGAATGGTATTCTTTCATTTACTATTTATGCCGTTATTATCTATATTTTGTTGGGAGGCTATAAGCTGCGTTCTGCTGCTGTGGAGCAGAAAAAAGAAGTTCCCTGCTTTAACAAAAGGCAGCTGACGACTATTGCCGGTATTGTAGTGATGGTGCTTATGGTTATGCTTTTGCGTATTAATGTCGGACTGGTCAGCTTTGCAGTTGCTGCGGTATTGTCCTTTTTACGTGTTTCCGATGAGAGCAAAGCTATCAGGCACATTCCTTGGAATACGCTGCTGCTGATTACCGGTGTCGGTGTCTTGATGCAGCTGATTATAGATCTCGGCGGTATTGAGGTGCTTTCCAATGTGCTTGTTTCGCTGATGAGCGCTAAAAGTGCTGCCGCTGTTATGGGACTTACCTCCGGTATTATGAGCTGGTTCAGCTCAAGCAGCGGTGTTGTTATGCCTACGCTGCTGCCGACTGTGCCGCATGTTGCCCAGCAGCTTGGCGGGGTGAATGAGTTCGAATTAGCTTCCTCGATTACAACGATTTCACATGTCGCTGCCATCAGTCCGCTTTCTACAGGCGGTGCGTTGGCGTTGGCAGCATATGCTTCGGCCGCTAATGCTAATCAGAAGCAGCAGCAGAATCTGTTTATGAAAATGTTCGGCGTTTCTGCGCTGGGCGTTTCCGTGTTGTGTGTTTTCTCTTATTTCGGCATGTTCCATTGGCTGCTGTGAGATAGAAGCTTAATAAATTATTTTGGCCTTCGTGTATATTCAGATATGCGCGAAGGCTTTTTTGTTGCAGCGTGCATTCCTTTACATACGTAATATTACGTAGTATAATAAATTAAAGGAGGTTGCGTTTATGCCACTAACCCCTAAAGAAATGATCAGATTGCTTTTACAAAGTGGTTTTGTTTATGTGAAGAGCAATAATGGTTCTCATCAAAAATATTTTAATCCACAGCAGAATATAACTGTTGCTGTACCTTTACATACTAAAGAATTAAAGAAAGGCTTAGAACAGGCTATTTTAAAGCAGGCTGGATTAAAACGATAAGGAGAAGAAAGGAGCGTATTATGTCTAAAAAATATTTTTATCCGGTAATTTTTGAACCTGAGGAAGTAGGCGTTTCTGTTTATGTTCCGGATATTCCCGGCTGCAATACTCAAGGAGATTCTTTGGAAGAAGCTTTGGAGATGGTGCAGGAAGTGATTGGCCTGATGTTGGAAGGTAAAAAGCCTGAAGAATATCCTCAGGCATCAAAACCCAATGAAATCAATCTGGAAGGCAATCAATTTGTGATGATGGTTGCTTTTGATAAGCTTGCTTATGACAAAAAGTATAATGCGAAGGCTGTAAAGAAGACGCTCTCGATTCCTGCATGGCTTAATAATCTGGCAATTGATAACGATATTAATTTTTCAAATTTGTTGCAGCGTGCCTTGATTAATGAATTGGGATTAAATGCACGTTAATTTATAGAAGCAAAAAAAGCCGCCGGTTCGGAGAAAAATCTCCTGAGCCGGCGGCTTTTTGTGTGCCTTACGGCACCATGATAAATTCTACGATAAACACTACTGCGCAGCAGCAGCAAGCCACATGAAAAAGGCTCATGCCGCGCCAGGCGGTGGCAACGCCGACGCCGAGGGCAAGAGCACCTGCAGCAGGTGTCTGCGTTTCCTGCAGGATAGCAGGAAAGGTCATTACTGCGAGCGTTGTGTAGGGGACATAATATAAAAACGAACGTATGAAGGGATTTTTGATTTCCTTACGGATGAGTGTGAGCGGAAGCACGCGGATAGCGTAGGTAACAAGCGCCATTACGGCAATATAAATGTAAATATTATGTTCCATCTGCTAGTCCTCCTTTTGCTGGGACTGTACCGGCCTAATCCAGGCTGCAGCCGCTGCGATGACTACAGTGAGGATAATGGTACGTGTACCGCCGGTAAGCTGTGCCAACGGCTGCAGATATGCTGCTGCGAAGCTGGCGACGAAGCTTGTGATTACAACAGTGAGAATGATACGGCTTTCGCGTGCCGGCGGAATGATAATAGCAAGGAACATGCCAAACAGCGCAACGCTCAGTGCGCTGACAATGCGTTCTGGCAGCGCTGCACCGGCGATAATGCCGCAGGCTGTGCCAATCGACCAGCCAGGAATTGCTACGGCCATGCCGCCATAGTAATAGTATGGATTCAAAACACCGGGACGGGAGATAGCGATACCGAAAAGCTCATCCGTTACAGCGAAGGCCATAGCCAAACGATGTATAAAGCCTTGCACGTTGCTGAGCCTTTGGCTCAGCGCGCAGCTCATCAGCATGTAGCGTGCATTGGCGATGAGAGTGACCAGTGCTATTTCGGTATAGCTGGCATGTTGGCCGATGAGGGTAATGGCGGCAAATTCACCGGCTGAAGTGTTGTTGAGCAGGCTTGTTAAAAAGCCCTGGAATACAGAAAGACCGGATGAACGGCAAATAATTCCCAGAGAAAAGGCTACGGCAAAATATCCCAATCCTATGGGGATGCCGTCATGAAGGCCTTGGCGGAAGGCAGCCGTATTGCTTGAAGCATTATTAGTATATACAGAATCAATATTTTTAGTTGAAATTTGCATCATAATACACCACAACAATCATAAAAAAATCAAAAAAACAAAAAAATCAAAATATAATAATGCCAAGTGTTGGAAATTATACCCGTAAGCCCCAAACGGAAGGCTTACGGGTATAAATGCTTTGGTAAACGCTGAGGGGATGGCGCTTGCCGATATTTTTATTTGAGCAGCTCCTGAGCAACAAGGTGACCCATTTCAGAGGTAGAGACCTTCTTCAGGCCTTCTGCATAAAGGTCTGGAGTGCGGTAACCTTGTTCCATAACTGCGTCAACAGCTGCTTCCATAGCATCTGCTGCTTCGTTTTGGTTCAGAGAGTAACGCAGCATCATAGCAACACTGAGGATGGTTGCCAGCGGGTTAGCAATGCCTTGGCCGGCAATATCAGGTGCGCTGCCGTGGATAGGCTCGTACATGCCGGTGGCGTCGCCGAGGCTGGCGCTCGGAAGCAGGCCGATGCTGCCTGCGATGGTGCTTGCTTCATCACTGAGAATATCGCCAAAGATATTGTTGGTCAAAATAACGTCAAACTGCTTCGGATTCAGCACTAACTGCATAGCGCAGTTGTCAACATAGAAGTTGTTCAGCTCGACTTCAGGATAATCATTAGCCTGCATTTCGGCAACAATTTTACGCCACATACGGCTGGAGCCCAATACGTTGGCTTTATCAACGCTGGTTACCTTGCCACGGCGTTTTTTTGCAGCTTCAAATGCAAAACGGGCAATGCGCTCAACCTCCGGATGGGTGTAAAGCTCAATATCGCTTGCTTCCTCAACACCGTCAGCATTGAGGTGCGCTTCGTTGTGTTCACCGAAGTAGATGCCGCCGGTAAGCTCGCGCACGATTAAAAGATCGGCACCTTCTGCACGTTCCGTTTTCAGCGGAGAAAGATGCGCGGTGAATTTGGAAACGGTCATCGGGCGCAAGTTGCAGTACAGGCCCAAAGCCTTGCGGATACCAAGCAGGCCTTTTTCCGGGCGGATATCCGGAGCAACATTATCCCATTTCGGTCCGCCGACAGCACCGAGCAGTACAGCGTCAGCAGCCTTAGCGCTGGCGATAGTTGCTTCCGGCAGGGGAACGCCGGTTGCGTCGATTGCGCAGCCGCCGATGAGCTGCTTGTCATATTCAATTTCAAAGCCAAATTTTTTGGCAGCAGCGTCGAGAACCTCTACAGCTGCATCAACTATTTCTACACCAATGCCGTCACCTGGCAGTAAGCAAATCTTCATTATTTGTTTTCTCCTTTAATATAATTAATCAGGCCGCCGCAGTCTGCGATATGCTGGATGAATTCCGGCAGCGGTTTTGTTTTGATCGTAATATTTTTGTTGAGGATTTTGATTTCACCCTTGTTTACATCAACGTCGATTTCGTCGCCGGGTTCAATCTTTTCTACGTCGGCGCCTATTTCCAGCACCGGCAGGCCGATGTTGATAGCATTGCGGTAGAAGATACGGGCAAAGCTGTCTGCTACAATGCATTTGATGCCCTTAACCTTTAATACTACCGGGGCATGCTCACGGGAGGAGCCGCAACCGAAGTTTTTGCCGGCAACGATGTAGTCGCCGGGCTGTACGTTGGCGGCGAAGTTAATTTCCAGGTTTTCCTTCGCATCCTCCATAGCGTGCTCTGCTAACTCCTTGAAATCGGCAATGTTCAGATATCTTGCCGGAATAATAACGTCTGTATCGATGTGGTCGCCGTAACGCCAAACTTTGCTCATTTTACTACCTCCTCAGGGCTGGTGATATAACCGGTGATTGCACTGGCTGCAGCGGTATAGGGGCTTGCCAGATAAACCTCGCTGTCGACATGGCCCATGCGGCCGCGGAAGTTACGGTTGGTGGTGGATACAGCACGCTCGCCTGCTGCGAGGATGCCCATGTAACCGCCAAGGCAGGGGCCGCAGGTCGGAGTAGAAACGGCAGCACCGGCATCAATAAAGGTATCAATGTAACCGCGGTGCATAGCTTCCTGGTAAATCTGCTGGGTTGCCGGGATGATAATCATACGCACATGGTCGCATACCTTGTGGCCTTTGAGAATTTCGGCAGCCTGTTCAAGATCTTCCAGACGTCCGTTGGTGCAGGAGCCTACAACAACCTGGTCGATTTTGATTGCATGACCTTCCTTAGCAGGATGTGTGTTTTCCGGCAGATGCGGGTAAGCAACAACGGGAACAAGCTCGTCGAGCTTAATATCGAGTACGCGGGCATATTCAGCGTCTTCGTCGGCAGTAACTGCTTCCCATTCACGGGTTACGCCGCGTTCCTTTAAGAATGCGATGGTTTTTTCATCAACAGGGAAAATACCGTTTTTGCCGCCGGCCTCAATAGCCATGTTGCAGATAGTCAGACGGTCGGCCATAGAAAGCTCGCTGACGCCTTCGCCGGTGAATTCCAAAGATTGGTAACGGGCGCCGTCAACGCCAATCATACCGATGATAGTCAGGATGATGTCCTTGCCTTTAACGTATTTCGGCAGCTTGCCGGTCAGGTTAACCTTGATAGCCTGTGGAACCTTGAACCAAGAGGTACCGCTGGCCATAGCACAGCCGATATCGGTCTGGCCCATACCGGTGCTCAGTGCGTTAAGCGCGCCGTAGGTACAGGTGTGGGAATCGGCACCGATGATGATTTCGCCGGGAGCAACAAGGCCTTTATCCGGTAGGAGCGCGTGCTCGATACCCATCTGGCCCACTTCAAAGTAGTTTTTGATTTCGTGCTTGCGGGCGAAGTCACGCATACGCTTGCACATGGTTGCCGATTTGATATCCTTGCAGGGGGAGAAATGGTCCGGAACCAGAGCAATTTTGTTTTTATCAAATACCGGCTTGCCGATTTTTTCAAATTCGTTGATAGCCGGAGGACCGGTAATATCATTAGCTAATACTAAATCTACTTGAGAAACAAGCAGGTCGCCGGCGCTTACGCTGTCGCGGTGAGCGTGCTTGGCTAAGATTTTTTGCGTCATTGTCATTCCCATAAAATTAACCTTCTTCCTTATAATAAAAATAGCCCCTATCTGCGCTTGCAGATAGGGGCGAAATTTTTTCGCGGTACCACCCTAAGTTGTACTTAATTTTCCCGATTAGCGGATCGGCAGCGTAACGTGCTGGAAACGTCTGCTCCTACTTGGTTCAGAGAAGCTGCTCGCGGGTGAGCTTCTTTGCCTGCTTGCTGGCGGCTTGCACCATACGCCGTCTCTCTGGATGCTGGGGCAGGTAAATTTTCCCGGTCATTGCATTTTGGTTTTTAAAATTAAAATATACACATCGCTGTGTTCTTCACATTATCGCAACAATTTCACGGTTTGTCAAGTGTAAAGTTAAAGAAATGCCTAGAAAAACATTTAGTGTATAGTTGAGATGGAAAAAAGTGCGGATGTGGTGTAAATGGCTGCAGAAGTATAAACCTACCTCTTTCAGAAAATTACCTTTTGCAGAACTTTTGTTATATAAGTAAATATACATGTATACAATTTGCAATCGTAATAACGTGGTATTATAATTAAAATTACAGTCGCTGTAGTGGTCTTTAATAGAAACACTAATGGAACTGCTAAGAAATTTATTGATAAAATGCTTTGAGAGGGGAATTTATTATGAATACTTCGCTGCCCAAGAAACAGGGATTGTACGATCCTTGGTTTGAACACGATGCCTGCGGTGTTGGCGTAGTTGCCAATATTAAGGGCAAGAAGTCTAATAAAATTTTACGACAGGCTTTGGTGGTTTTACATAACATGGACCATCGCGGTGGTCAGGGAGCAGATATGAACTCCGGTGACGGTGCCGGTGTGCTGCTGCAGATACCGCATAACTTTTTTGTCAAGGAATGTGCCAAGCAGTACTCAGTGAAAAGCCGCAGCTTTTATATAACTACTTTAAACAGCTCTTTGCGCAGGTAACGAATCCTCCTATCGATGCTATCCGTGAGGAGGTTTTTACAGATACAACCAGCGGTATCGGTCCGGAAATGAATCTGATTGATCCACAGCCGGAAAGTTGCCACCCTGAAGGTATTTGAGGAGGTGAAGGCATAGTGGGTAAGCCTACCGGATTTATGGATTACAAGCGTGCGGAGCTTGCTTTGCGTGCCCCCGAAGAAAGAATTAAGGATTGGCAGGAAATTAAGACGAGCAGCCTGCCGCATAAGGAAGCACTGCGCTGCCAGGCAGCGCGCTGTATGGATTGCGGTGTTCCCTTCTGCCATAGCGGTGTAATGATTAACCGCATGCTTTCAGGCTGTCCGCTGCATAATCTGATGCCGAAATTCAATGCTCTTGTTTACCATGGGATGGATGATTATGCCTATGCCCGTCTGAATAAAACCAATAATTTCCCGGAATTTACATCTCACGTCTGCCCGGCTCCCTGCGAGGGTGTCTGCACAGCTGGTGCTTTTGGCTATGGGCTTTGTGGGCAGCGAAGAGCGACTGTTTGAGGAATTCAAGTTGGCGAAGGCACCTAACGGCAGCATAGCGGCTGATGACAGCAGTTATGTGACCAGCGTACCCGGTGTTTTTGCCGCCGGTGACGCACGTCGCGGACAGAGTCTGGTGGTGTGGGCTATTGCCGAAGGGCGTGGCGCAGCACATGCTGTTGATAAATTTTTGCGTAAGTAAGCTATAAGATTCTCCTTTCCTTTTATAAACGTGCTTGCAGCTTTTGTTTATATAAAAAATAGCTGCAGGCACATTTTTTATTAGCTGTAGCCTTGAAATAGTTAACGGCAACAGCAATGCACCATCTGCGTCATAAAAATCAGAAGTGAAATCTTCGCAAACTCAAAGCTTTTCTGCGGATTTGATTGTTACCACGTTGCACTTTCCCTGCAAGATAAGCTATAATATAGATAAATATACCTAGCAATAGCTAAATTTACGATATAGGAGAAAACAAAATGTTTATTGACAGAGCGAGAATTTATGTAGAAGCAGGAGATGGCGGCGACGGCATGAGCAGCTTCCGCAGAGAAAAATTTGTAGAAAAGGGTGGCCCGAACGGCGGTAACGGCGGTCGCGGCGGTGATGTTGTCCTGATTGCGGACAAAAATCTCAATACCCTGATTGATTTCCGTTACAAGAGAAAATATGTTGCTAAGCGCGGCGGTCAGGGTGGTACTAAAAACTGCACCGGTGTACGCGCCGATACTGTTTTCGTGAAGGTTCCGATGGGTACTTTGGTACGTGATGATGCAACCGGCGCTGTTATGGCAGACTTGGTTGAGGATGGTCAGACCTATACGGCTGCTAAGGGCGGCCGTGGCGGTAAGGGCAATGCCTGCTATGTTACCAGCACCAACCGTGCACCGACCTTTGCAGAAAAGGGCGAACCCGGTGAAAACCGTTGGCTGAAGCTGGAGCTGAAGCTGTTGGCTGACATTGGCTTGGTAGGCTATCCCAGTGTAGGCAAGTCCAGCATTATCGCACAGGTGAGCGCTGCCCGCCCCGAAATTGCTGCCTACCATTTTACAACGCTGTCCCCAGTTTTGGGCGTAGTACGCTTGGATGAGGAGCGCAGCTTTGTGTTGGCGGATATCCCCGGCCTGATTGAAGGTGCGCATGAGGGTGTAGGTCTTGGCCATGACTTCCTGCGTCACGTAGAGCGTACTAAGGTACTGCTGCATATTGTTGACGTTGCAGGCGTTGACGGCCGTGATCCGATTGAGGATTTTGACAAAATCAATACAGAGCTGGCAGAATACAGCGAGCGTCTTGCACGTCGTAAGCAACTGGTTGTTGCCAACAAAATGGACCTGCCGGAAGCGCAGGAAAACTTTGAGCGCTTAAAGGAATACGTTGAAGCTAAAGGCTACGAAATCTGTAAGGCAAGTGCTGCTACTGGCGAAGGCTTGCGTGAGCTGATGTTTAAGGCTTACGACCTGCTGCTGCAATATGTTCCTGAAGAGGATGAGGAAGACCTGGCACGCTTTGACGAAATTGATCCAGACAGCTATGAAATTGTTGTCGGCAATGATACCGACTGGGAGGTTCGCGGCAAGAACATAGAGCGTCTTGTTGCTATGACTAACTTTGATAATGACGAGGCACTTTACCGCTTCCAGCTGATTTGGAAACGTCTTGGCATTGACGAGGCGCTGAAGGAGAGAGGCGTACAGGAAGGTCAGAGTGTGCGTATTAGGGATATGGTTTTCGACTACAAAGAGTAGTGAGTACGCATATAATGCACCGTCTGCGTCATGAATTTTACTCGACGTACATGAAGTACGCCGTCGTAAAATTCATTTAGCATCCGATACATTCTCTGCGCCCTTGGCGAACGAGATTTATTGCGGATAACGCACAAAAAAATAGAACTGCAGGTGAGGGGAAATGTTGAACAATGAAGCAAGCCGTGAGGCTTTAAAAAAGGCTAAGCGTATTGTCATTAAGGTTGGTACGAGTACGATTACCTATGCCAACGGCAAGCGCAATTTTAGTCAGATTGATCGTCTGGCGCGCGAAATCAGCGATTTACAGAATCAGGGCAAGGAAATGATTCTGGTAACTAGCGGTGCCGTGGCTGTGGGCGTGGACCGTATGGGTTTGCCCGGAAAACCCAAAACTATTCCCGGCAAGCAGGCTGCTGCTGCCGTAGGTCAGGGCGTTCTGATGCACACCTATGAAAAATTCTTTGCCGATTATGGTCAGATTGTGGCGCAGGTGCTGATTACCAAAACAGAGGCCATTGACCGCCACCGTTATACCAATACGCGTAATACCTTTATGGAGCTGATGCGTCAGCGTGTTATTCCTATCGTCAACGAAAATGACGTTGTGGCGCTTGACGAGCTGAAAATAGGCGATAACGATAATATGTCTGCATTAGTTGCGGGCATTGTGGATGCTGACCTTGTTATCATTCTGTCGGATGTGGACGGCCTGTATACCGCTAATCCGCAAACGCATCCCGACGCTGTTATTGTGCCCGAAGTTGCGGAAATCACTCCTGAGATTGAGGCAAGTGCTGGCGGTGTCGGCTCTGCCCGTGGTACAGGCGGTATGGCGACTAAGATTCAGGCTGCCAAGGCTGCGACAAGCAGCGGTATTCATCTGGTAATTGCCAGCGGTACCGAGAAGTATGCCATTACCCGTGTGCTGCAGGGTGAAGAGCTGGGAACCTTGTTCGTGAGCCGTGAAAACCGTCTGCAGTTCCGCAAGCGCTGGCTGGCCTTTGGTGCCAAAATCGCCGGTAGTATTGTTGTGGATGATGGTTGTGCCAAGGCTATTCGCAAGGCCGGCGGTTGCAGTATTCTGCCGGCAGGCGTGTTTGCCGTGCAGGGTGAATTTTTGCCGGGCAGTACGGTGAGCGTTATCGATAAGGATGCGCATGAGCTGGCGCGTGGTTTAGTGCATTATTCTTCTGCCGAGCTGGAGCAGATTAAGGGCTGCAATTCCGGCGAGATTGCAAATATTCTGGGACATAAAAATTTTGATGAGGTTATCCACCGCGATGACTTGGTTATTTTATAAGGCAGGGTGAGGATTATGGCAACGTATGAATTGGTGAAGGCTAAGGCGCAGGCTGCAAAGCAGGCTGCAGCAAAGCTTGCCGTTACTTCTACCGCAGTTAAGAATGCGGCACTTTTGGCGATGGCTGCTGCGCTTGAGGCACAACAGTCTGAAATTTTAGCTGCGAATGAGCGTGATATGACTGCTGCTGCAGCCAAGGGCATGAAAAGCTCAATGCTGGACCGTCTGAAGCTGACTGCCGAGCGCATCAGCGGTATGGCTGACGGCCTGCGTCAGGTAGCAGGCCTGGCTGACCCTGTTGGTAATGTTATTGACGGTAAAACCTTGCCCAATGGTCTGCATATTACTAAAATTCGCGTTCCCTTGGGCGTTATCGGTATTATTTACGAGGCACGTCCCAACGTTACGGCGGATGCCGCAGGCCTGTGCCTGAAGTCCGGCAATGCTGTTATCCTTAAGGGCGGCAGTGAGGCGATGGAGTCGAATAAAACTGTTGCTGCGATTTTGGCGCAGGCTGCGGAGGGTGCAGGCATTCCTGCGGGCTTTATTCAGTTTATTGATACCAGTGACAGACAGGCTGTGCAGGATTTAATCCATATGAATGGCCTTGTCGACGTGGTTATTCCTCGCGGCGGTGCCGGGCTGATTCAGGCGGTGGTGCGTAATGCCAGCGTGCCGGTTATCGAAACAGGTGCGGGCGTATGCCATACCTATGTTGACAAGGATGCCGATGTGGAGATGGCGATGAAAATTGCTTTCAATGCCAAGGTGCAGCGTCCTTCCGTATGCAATGCAATGGAAACACTGCTGGTGCACAAGGATATTGCGGATAAATTCTTGCCGATGATGCTGATGATGTATAATTCCTCCGCTGTAGAAATACGCGGTGACGAGGCTGTGCAGGAGTACAGCGGTCAGGTGCATCCTGTAACTGAAGAAGACTGGTCTACGGAATACGGCGATTTGCGCCTTTCCGTAAAGATTGTGGACAGCATTGAGGAAGCTATGGCACATATTGCCAAATACGGCACCGGTCACAGCGAATGTATTGTTACGAATAATTATCAGGCGGCACAGCTTTTCCAATATACCGTGGATGCTGCTGCTGTTTACGTTAATGCCTCTACCCGTTTTACTGATGGCAATGAATTCGGCTTCGGTGCGGAAATCGGCATCAGCACACAAAAGCTGCATGCCCGCGGACCTATGGCGCTGCCGGAGCTTACGAGTACAAAGTATCTGATTAACGGTAACGGTCAGGTGCGCAAATAGGCTATCATGTACTTAAGTTGCTGAATGGTTAGCAATGAAAAACCTCAGGGATGACAGTTGTTACTTAAGGCTGACGTAATATCAGATGCTATATTTTAATAAAGCATAATACTTACTGAAACCCGCTTCAATGGCGTAAGCCGGCGAAGCGGTGTTTTGCTTTTGCAGGAAAGCTGTCTGATGCAGGTAAAATTCACATTTTTGCACCGATTTTTATTGCCTGAGGTATATGCTTTAAGTGTAAAATTTGATATAATTAATTGGATAAGATTGCTTTGTTGCTATTGCACAATTTAGGAAGCTGGAGGGAACTCTTTTGGAAGAATTGTATCGTGAAGAATCTGGAACAAGTACGCAAAGAAAAATCTTTGCAGTGATTGCCTTGCTGATGATTGCGAGCCTTTATTGGCATGAATGGACCTGGCTGCAGGAACATAGACGCTTTGATATGCTGGGCTGGGGTATGGATACAGTGCTTTTGGTTCTGTGGATTTGGCGTGTAGCCTTTGGCTATACCCTGATACTCTACAAGGATATGAAGCTTGAGGTAATCAGCCACGGCTTAGGCTTTATTAAACGCAGTTATGTTGTTGACCTGACCCGTACAGAAAGCTTTACCGATAAATATGTAAAGAGCTTTTTCCGCAAAACAGCTATTAAGCATTATATCCATCGTTATAATTCACTTGATGAAAATCCGCAGCGCTTGCTGGTATTTACCGAAGGCAAGAAAAATAAGCTGGCGGGTTTGCTGTTTAAATCCAGTGATGAGTTTGTCCGTGTATTGCGTAAGGAAATGCCGGATAAATTCATTCAGCTTTAATTGATGATTGTTTTGGTATAGGAGGCTTTGACAGATGGAAACAATAGCTAACGTAGAACCGGTGGCAGTATGCGCCCGCGTTATGCAAATATTTTTTGGTTCTTTTATTTACATTTATCTGATTGCCAAGCTTGTTGGCCCCGATAATAAGCTGGCCTGGTTCAGAAAACGTAAAAAATACACCTTCTTTAATCGCCGTGGTATTTTCGGTGAGGATATCAACTTCGGTTATCCTGTATGCTGGCAAGGCGTTCTGGTTTTCCTGGCAATTTACGGCGTAGTTTTCGGCTTTGGCTATTGGTATATTTTCGTACACGCTTATTAAGCTAAATATTTGGTAGAGGAAGGATTTGCTTCAATGGCAGAAATTAGAGGTATTATTGTTAAAAAGCAGGGCGAGCGCGCTGAGGTAAAGGTTGATAAAGCTGAAAGCGAACTGACCGGTCTGCCTAAATATATAGATTGCTGGAACCCGGTGGGTGCTAAGGCCGGCGATGTAGTAGGTGCGGAATACCGTGACTTTGACCAACGCAAGGCTAAGCTGGTTATTTACGGCCTGCCGGTAGCAGGTATTCTTGCAGGTGTTGCCTGCGGACACAGCATGGCTACGTTCTTTCATATGGATGAATTGCCGTTTATTGCCGGCTGTATTGTTTTGTGGCTTTTGGTAACCGTAAACTATGCACGTATTTTTAAACGTGATGCGGTACGCGAAGGCAAGCAGGCTGTTATTTTTGAAATCCAGCAGCCGAAGATTGTTATTGATATGGGTAAAAAGGAATAGGCTGAAGCATGAAGGTTATTTTGGCATCAGCCTCTCCGCGCAGACAGGCGCTGCTGCAGCAAATAGGCATTACTCCGCTGGTTTGTCCTGCAGATTTTGCCGAAGGCAGCGGCACTGCCAGCCAGGCGCAGGAGGTTGCTTTGCATAATGCAGCAGGCAAATGCGCCACTGTAGCAGCAAAAATGGGAGATGAGCTTCCGGTTATTGCTGCAGATACAATCGTGGTAATTGATAATGTTATTTTGGGCAAGCCACAGGATGCAGCAGCTGCTAAGGCTATGCTGCAGCGTTTGTCCGGACGTACACATCAGGTTATGACAGGTGTTGCTGTGCGCTATAGGGGACAGCAGCTGTCCAAGGTGTGCGTTACTGATGTAAGCTTTCGTCAGCTGACTGCTGAAGAAATAGATGCTTATATTGCTACAGGCGAGCCTATGGATAAGGCAGGAGCCTATGGCATTCAGGGCAGAGGTGCTGTCCTGGTGGAAAAAATCAATGGCTGCTATAACAATGTTGTAGGCCTGCCGTTGTCATTGTTGTACTTAATGATGCAAAGATTGGGAGTATGAGGAGCTATGAAGAGTGACTAATCCTGCGGTAAGCAGGACCTGCGATTTTTGCAGTGATTTTAGTAGTATCGACAAAACAACAAACAAAGAGAGTATTAAAAATCTTCCCTTAGAGGACAGACCACGAGAAAAGCTTTTTCTGCGTGGGGTGGAAGCGCTGACGGATGCGGAGCTGCTGGCAATATTGCTGCGCACAGGCACTACTCAAAAATCAGCGTTGGAGATTGCTAAGGAGCTTACAGCTGACGGAGGACTTTACAGGCGTCTGGCAGGAGTGAGGGACTTAAATGAGCTTATGCAAATCAAGGGTATGGGGCAGGCCAAGGCAGCAACAGTTTTGGCAGCTCTGGAAATAGGCAGACGTATTGCGTCGGCCCGCCCTTTGGATAAAATCCATTTTGGCTGTCCGCAGGATGGTGCGGCATTTTTGATGCCACGCCTGCGTTATGCCACAAAGGAACAATTTTTGGTAATTTTGTTAAACAGTAAGAATAAAGTAATAGGCACAGAGCTGGTATCAGAGGGTTCGCTGACCAACTCGGTGGTGCATCCGCGTGAGGTATTTCTGCCAGCGATTCTGCAGCATGCAGCCTCTATCTGCGTGGCACATAATCATCCATCGGGTGATCCGATGCCAAGCATTGAGGACAGGCAGCTGACAGCTGTTTTGCTGGCGGCAGGACAAACGTTGGGGATTCCGCTTCTGGACCATCTGATTATCGGGGACGGTGCTTATTACAGCTTTCAGGAAGATGGAGCATTAGAAGTTTAGGAGGATAGTCGGAAATGAAGTTTACTTTCCCTAATATCAGTATTTTTAACAATATGTCGGATGACATGGGTATAGATTTGGGCACTGCAAATACGCTGGTGCATTGCAAGGATAAGGGTATTATTATCCGCGAACCGTCGGTAGTAGCTGTTGAAAAGGACACTAACGAGGTACTGGCAATCGGTGCGGAGGCTAAGAGAATGATTGGCCGTACTCCCGGTAACATTATCGCTATCCGTCCGATGAAGGATGGCGTTATTGCCGACTATGAAATTACTCAGTCTATGCTGAAATATTTTATTAAACAGGCTATGGGCAACCGTACCTTTGTACGTCCGCGTATTCTGGTTGGTGTGCCTTCCGGTGTTACCGAAGTAGAAAAGCGTGCCGTTGTTGATGCTACTATTGAAGCAGGTGCGCGTGAGGCTTACTTGATTGAAGAACCGATGGCGGCAGCAATCGGTGCAGGCTTGCCTGTACAGGAAGCAACCGGCAGCATGGTTGTTGATATCGGCGGCGGTACCTGTGAGGTTGCCGTAATTTCTCTGGGCGGCATTGTTGTCAGCAAGAGCGTACGCTGCGGCGGCGATGCTATCGACAGTGCTATTGTACGTTATATCCGCAAAGCCTTTAATATGTTTATCGGTGAGCGTACAGCAGAAAATATTAAAATTGAAATAGGTACCGCAATGAAGGTTGATGAGCCTGCTGTTATGGAAGTTCGCGGCCGTGACTTGCTCAGCGGTCTGCCTAAGAGTATAGAGGTTAATGCCAACCATGTTTGCGAAGCTGTTAACGAGCCTGTAAGCATGATTGTGGACGCTGTTCGTAACACCTTGGAGCGTACACCGCCTGAACTGTCCGCTGATATTATGGATCGTGGCATTGTTATGACAGGCGGCAGCTCTATGCTGCGCAATCTGGACAGACTTATTTCTCAGGAAACCGGTATGCCGGTATTCGTATCTGATGAAGCTTTGAACTGTGTTGCTCTCGGCACCGGTATTGCTGTAGAAAATATTGACATTTACCGCAAAGGCTTTATGACCTCTAAATAAGTAGGAATGCAGCATGAATAAGAAGGTTATGTTGGTAGCTTTGTTCATTCTGGTCTTGTTTTCTATGCTGGCAATGGCCGTAGCAGGCAGAAGCCGTTTTCCTTTGGTCAACAGAGCGGTGGCGGCAGTAGTGCTGCCGGTAGAAAGTATGCTGACCGGGTTAGGCAATGCCGGTGATGGCGTGCGTGGCTATTGGAAGGCACTGACAGTAATGCAGAGCGAAAATGCAAAGCTGAAACAAGAAAATATTGAGCTGCGTAATGCCAATATCCAGATGGCTTCGATGTATGCAGAAAACAGGCAGCTGAGAGGCTTGTTGGAGTATAAGGAGCAGCACAAATCGCAGAAGGTTGTAGCAGCAAAGGTAATTGCCCGCAGCTTCGGCGATTTACGTGACTGCATATATATCGCTGCCGGTAAGGACAGAGGTCTGGCACCGGATATGGCAGTTGTTAATGGTGGCCTTGTAGGCGTGGTTGATGAGGTATATGATGATTATGCCCGTGTACTTTTGCTCACCTCTCCGCGCTGTCGTGTAGGTGCTAGGGTATTGCGCGCTGATTCACGTGCTGTCGGTGTAGCCGGCGGTGTCAGCGGTAAGGATAAGCTGCTGTTGGAGCATATTTACCGCGAAGCAAGCCTGCGTGAGGGTGATATTATCGTTACCAGTGGTTACAGCGGCAGCCATCCTGCGGATATTCTTATCGGTAAGGTTACTGCTACTCATATGGATAGTGTAGGTCTGCTGCAGGAAGCAGATATTGTACCTGCTGCTGATATTGCAGATGTTGAACAGGTATTGGTTATTGTTGGCTTTACGCCGGAAGCGAAAATCGTATTACAGGGAGGACAGGCAAAATGAGGAGACTGATTTGGCCCGTCCTGTTTCTGTTCTTAATGCTGCTGCAGGGTTCGATGTCTGTGTATTATACGGGCTGGCTTTCCTGTGATTTGCTGCTTTTGGCGGTATATGCTTATGCGATGCTGCGCGGCGAAAAAGCTGGTGCGGTAGTCGGCGGTATCACCGGACTGCTGCAGGATGCAATGACGGTGGGTATTTTTGGCTTCCATATTCTCAGTCGTATCTGTGTAGGTTATATAGTGGGCCTGACAAAGGAAAAGGTGTTTAAGGATAATTATCTTTATCATATGAGCGCTATTGCGACGATTACTTTTATCCTGCGTTTTGTTTACTGGTGGCTGGAACTTTTGCGCAGTGGCGGGCGCTGGAGCATATTTTTTGCATATTTATGGGATTCCCTGGGCTATATTATAGGCAATGCGCTGTTGGTATGGCCTGTTGTAGTTATAATGAAGATGATTTATGAATGGATCAGAAAAGAAGATATATCTTATTAACCAGGAAGCAGGAAAGGAGACAGACGTAGCCTATGGAAGATAGAAACCGGATAACCAGATTGCACACCTTGCTGGTTGTGTGTCTGGTATTATTTGCTGTGCTGCTGGGACGAATGGTTTATTTGCAGCTGTGGCGCGGTGATTACTACGCCAAGCAATCTGACGGCAACAGGCTGCGCCAGTCGCGTATTCTTGCTCCCCGTGGAATTATTTATGATAGTGAGGGCAAAGAGCTGGTTAACAATCTGCCGGGATATGCGGTAGTATTGCAAAAGCAATCCAGCTATAAACCGGAAACGCTGCAGCGTCTCAGCAATCTGCTGCAGATGCCTGTAGAAGAAATTAACGCTAAAATTAAGGCGAGCGAAAATTTTTATGAACCTATTATGCTGAAGAATAATCTTGATCAGCAGATGGTAACAAAAATAGAGGAACAGCGCCGCTATATGCCGGAGGTTATGCTTTCGGTGCAGCCTATCCGCAATTACCCTTATCATGAGCTTGCTGTACATGCTTTGGGTTACGTAGGCGAGGTTAGTGCCTATGAAATTGAACAGGGCTTGTTTAAGAATATTACTCAGGGCAGTCTTGTTGGTAAGGCCGGATTGGAAAAGACTTATGATAAATATCTGCGCGGTGAGGATGGCGCCTTTATGGAGGAGGTTGACGTTGCAGGTAATGTTGTTAAGCATTACGATTCTGTACAGCCTGTCCCCGGCAAAAATCTGAAGCTGACGATAGATTACGAGCTGCAAAAGGAGCTGGAGGCTTTTACAGATAAGCATCTTGCCTTTCTGCGAAGCTCCGGTATTGCTCCCGGAGCGAGAGCAGCGGCGGTAGTAGCTATCGACCCGCGTAACGGTGCGGTAAGGGCGATGGTAAGCCGTCCGGGCTATGACCCCAACTGGTTTGTGCATGGCATTTCCTCAAAGAATTGGAATTCTATTAATAACGATCCCAATTACCCGATGAATAACAAAGTTATTACCGGTGAATATCCGCCTGGTTCTACCTTTAAGATTGTTACCGGCAGTGCTGCTTTCGAATTGAAAAAGGTTGGCTTGGATGAGCCAATTTTCGACGGTGGTTTTCATCCGATGGTTCCTACTATGGGTAACGCCGGCGGCGAGGTTTTAGGATGGCTGACATTTATCAAAGCGTTGGCGATGAGTGATAACGTTTATTTTTACGAGCTTGGTTATCGCGTCGGCATTGATAATATTGAAAAATATGCGCATATCTTTGGCTTTGGCGAACGCACCGGTATTGACCTGGAAGGCGAAAGCAAAGGTCTTGTTGCCTCTAAAAAAGTAAAGCGTGAAATTTGGGATGAGGACTGGCGCTTAGGCGATACCTTCAACGCTGCTATCGGTCAGGGCTTCAACCTGACGACACCGATTCAGCTTTCTGTTATGCTGAGTATTGTTGCTAATGGCGGTACCAAGTATCAGCCATATCTGGTTGACAGTATTATCAACAGTGACGGCAGTCTTTTTGAAAAACCTAAACGTGCCGAAGGCAAGCATATTGATGTATCACAGCAGACAATTGACTATATCCGCATGGGCATGAGTGCTACTACGCAGGAGGGCGGTACGGCATCGTACTTTGCCGGTCTGCCTAAGCCTATTGCCGGTAAAACCGGTACTGCCGAAAACTCTCATGGACGTGACCATGGTTTGTTTGTAGCCTATGGTCCGGTAGACGACCCGGAGCTTGTTGTAGTATGCATTGTGGAACAGGGCGGTTTCGGCTCTGTTGCTGCAGGCCCTATTGTTTATAAAGCATTTGAAGAATTTTTCCAGGAAAAGGGCTATATGCCCCGCCCTGATAAGGCTGCCCCGAAGAAGGACACCGTCCAATAATGCAGGAAGGAGTACATTGTGGATTTTAAACGTATCCTGAAAAATCTTGACTGGTGGCTGATTGCTGCTGTGTTAATACTTATGGGTTGTGGCTTGGGGCTTATCGACAGTGCTACCCATTCCTTTGCAGTGAGCACCGGTAAGGCTTGGCATGTGCAGCGCCAAAGTATGTTTATGCTCTTTGGCCTGGCTATTGTTACTGCATCGTTGGCTTTTGATTACCGTGTACTCAAAAATTATGCTACCAAGCTGTATATACTTAACATCATACTGCTTTTGGCAGTAATGTTTGTAGGACAAAGTCAATTGGGCGCACAGCGCTGGATCCAAATAGGCTCTATGTCTTTTCAGCCCAGTGAATTTGCTAAGGTTTTTCTCATTATCTGTTTAGCTACCTTTATGGATAAGCGAATTGAATGGCTGGAGGAATTTAAGGATTACCTGCCGGTTTTTGCATATATTCTGGTGCCGTTTATACTTGTTATGCGTCAGCCGGATTTAGGAACCTCGCTGACCTTTATTGCAATCCTGATAGGTATGATTTTTGTCAGCGGCTTTAAGTATAAATGGTTCTTCCGCATGGGATTAGCTTTTATGGCCTTGCTGCCGGCGTTTTGGATGATTCTGAAGGATTATCAGAAGAACCGTATCCGTGTTTTTCTGAATCCGGAGCTTGATCCTTTCGGCAGCGGTTATCATGTTATTCAGTCTAAAATTGCTATCGGCAGTGGCGGCTTTCTTGGCAAAGGCTGGTTGGCTGGAACGCAGAGCCAGCTGAACTTTTTGCCGGAAAACCATACGGACTTTATATTTGCTGTTGCCGGTGAAGAGTTTGGCTTTATCGGAACGGTGTTTATCATCAGCATGTATATGATTATTATTTGGCGCGGTATTGCGATTGCGCTTGATGCGGATGATACCTTCGGTATGCTTTTGGCAACCGGCGTAACGTCCATGTTTATGTTCCATGTTATGGTCAACATTGGTATGACTGCCGGTATTATGCCTGTAACCGGTGTACCTTTGCCGTTCTTGAGCTATGGCGTCAGCTCGCTTACAACAAACCTTATGTTGGTGGCGATTTTGTTGAATATTAAGGTTAAAAAACAGAACTTACAGTTCTAAGGATGATGATATAAACCTTTTTATAAAATATTATAGGAATCGGTCGACGCTAAAGCGCCATATGCTTAGCAACGACTCCTAGGAGTACGTTTAGTACGCCGTCGTCGCCGTCGCTTCGCCTCTGACACTTTCTCGTCAACCTTTTTATAAAAAACTAGAGGGAGCGGTCGGCGCTAAAGCATCATATCAGATAAATATTGACGAAAACTGTTTTTGATAAACCCTTCAATCATTAAAAATAGAGGAGAATATGAATTTGAAAAAGGATTTAACTATTGATATTTTAAGCAGCGTGCAAAAGCCTGCACGTTACACCGGTGGCGAGTTTGCCAGCATTGTTAAGCCTGCTGATGAAGTAGAGGCAACTATTGCTCTGGCCTTCCCTGATGTATATGAAGTAGGTATGAGCTACCTTGGCTTCAAAATTTTGTATCATCTGCTGAATAAGGAAGACGGAATTGCCGCAGAACGTGTTTACGCGCCTTGGATTGACCTGGAGGCGAAGATGCGTGAGCGTGAAATTGCGCTTTGCACTCTGGAAAACAAAAAGGCTTTGAGCGAATGTGATATTGTAGGCTTTACTCTGCAATACGAGCTTTCCTATACCAATATCTTAAACATGCTTGATTTGGGTGGCGTTCCGCTGCTTGCTAAGGACCGTACTGATGCAGACCCCTTTGTTATTGTAGGCGGCCCCTGCGTGTACAACCCGGAGCCTTTGGCTGATTTCTTCGATTTTGCTGTTATCGGTGAAGGTGAAGAGGTTTTGATTGAGGTAATGCGTTGCTACAAGGAGTGGAAGCGTGAAGGCAAACCCGGCGGCAGACAAGAATTTCTGCAGCGTGTGGTAAAAATCAAGGGCATTTATGTACCTTCCTTCTATGAAGCAGAATATAATGAGGACGGCACCTTTAAGGCAATTAAGCCGCTGCGCGAGGATATTCCTGCTGTTATCCAAAAGCGTGTTGTAGAGGATATGAACAGCGTAGATTTCCCGACATCTCCGATTGTTCCTTTCGGTGAAATCGTTCATGACCGCATCATGCTGGAGGTTTTCCGTGGTTGCAGCCGTGGCTGCCGTTTCTGCCACGCAGGTATGGTTTACCGTCCAGTGCGCGAGCGCAAGCCGGAGGTGCTGATGGACCTGTCGCGTAAGCTGGTAGATAACACAGGCTATAACGAAATCAGCCTGGTATCCCTTTCCAGTGCCGATTATTCCTGCCTGGCTCCGCTGGTACATAAGATGATTGGCGAGTTTAAGGATGAACGCGTCAGCGTTTCTTTGCCTTCTCTGCGTATTGACAGCTTCTGTGTTGCCATCGCTAAGGAGGTACAGGCAGTGCGTAAGAGCGGTCTGACCTTTGCTCCGGAAGCAGGCAGCCAGAAGATGCGTGATGTTATCAACAAGGGCGTTACCGAAGAGGATTTGATGAATGCTGTCGGTGCGGCGTTTGAATCCGGCTGGAACAGCGTTAAGCTGTACTTTATGATTGGCCTGCCCTATGAAACTGATGAGGATGTACTGGCGATTGCCGATTTGGCACGCAAGGTACAGTATAAATACTTCCAGATTACCGGTAAGCGTGGCTGCAAGGTTACCGTAAGTGCTTCGTCCTTCGTACCTAAGCCGTACACTGCTTTTCAATGGTTTGCGCAGAATGACTTGGAAGAAATTCGCCGTAAGCAGTTCCTGCTGAAGGATGAAATCAAAAAATATAAGAATATCACCTTAAACTACCATGATGCCAAAACCGGTACGATTGAGGCTGTTTTTGCTCGTGGTGACCGCCGCGTAGGCAAGGCGCTGCTGTTGGCATGGCAGAAAGGCGCGCGTTTTGACGGCTGGAGCGATTGCTTCTCCTACGAGCGTTGGCTGGAGGCTATCAGCGATGCCGGTCTTGATAAAGACTTCTACGCTGCACGCGAGCGCGGTGAGAACGAAGCTTTCCCGTGGGAGCATATCTCTCCGGGTGTCAGCCGCCGCTTCCTGTGGAACGAATGGCGTAAGGCTTATGCTCAGCAGCTTACGCACGACTGCCGTCGCGCAAGCTGTACCGGCTGTGGCGTTTGCCAGGCATTGGGCGTAAAAATCGTTGATTATAAAGAAGAGTATCAAAATAATGGGGAGGTACAGGCATAATGAAACTGCGTATGCAAATTACCAAGGATAAGGATATCCGCTTTATCTCCCATCTGGAATATGTGCGCACCATCGGCCGCGCAATCCGCCGTGCCAAGCTGCCTGCTGCCTATTCCGAAGGCTTTAATCCGCATTTGAAATTCAGTCTGGCTTCTGCGCTGGGTGTAGGCGTTGTAAGCTATACAGAGTTCGTAGAAATCGAGCTTGCCGAGCCGATGGATGTAGAAAAGGCTGCGTTGGCTCTTGATGCTGCTTTGCCGCGCGGTATTCGCGTACTGGCTGCCGATGCTGTTGATACGCATCACGCTGCCCTGATGAGTCAGGCGGCAGGTGCAAGCTATCGCGTAACGTTGCCTTATAGCAAAGACGTGAGCGCTGCTGTTGCAGAGTTCAATGCGGCGCCGGAGCTGCTGTTCAAAAAAGCTGCACCTAAGACAAAGGCCAAGTTTAAAGAAATCGACGTTAAGTTTTACATCCCGCAGCTTACTGCGGAGCAGACCGAAACGGAAACAATCTTCAGCTTTGACTGCAAGATTACGCCGACAGGCAGCATGAAGGCAGTAGATTTACTGAATGCGCTGAATGAGCAGTATGGTTTGGAGCTACCGGTAGAAATGGCTGATATCGAGCGTCTCAGACTGTACCGCAATAATAAAAACGGCAAGCCTATCCCAATGCTGAACAGTGATGCAGTAATCTTAGGCTGATTTTAGCTTAAGGCTGTAAAAATAAAAAATAGCAAAGCCTGCTCAGTGCTTTGCTGATTAGAAAACCCCGTGGCGTCTGCCGCGGGGTTTTTGTGTGCATTAGATATGCTATTTTATCTGCAGCTCCAGCTTGTAAATATACTTATCGGTATCACCTGTCAGCCAGTAATCACACAACGATGTTACATAAAGCGGTGATATCGGTGTAAGCTGATGCTTCTTGCAATATTCTGCCAGCATTTGCAGATATTTTTTGTTGTTGAACATGTAAACGCCTTGAAAATACAGCGTCAGATAATCGCCCTCAGGCTTTTGGTGGCAATGCGGTGTAGCGAGCTTATTATGAAGCATATAATAGTAATGCTTCAGATGCTTGGTTGAAAAATCCTGCAAAATTTCCGTATCGTAAATATAACCAAAGCCATTGGTTGTTAAGGTAATATCGTTTTGCAGATTGCTAAACATTTGGGCAATATGCGAAGAACGCTTTTTAAAGCATTCATTTTCTTCGGTAGCATTGCTCAGATAAAGATAACGTGCCTGCTCATGGACAAGCATAATTTTATCCAGAGTAATGTCCGCAATATGGTCGAGCTTACCTAATTCGCTCTGCAGCTTTTTCTTCATAGTCTGCAGACGGGCAATTTCCTGTGTGAAGAAATCTATGCGCTCATAAAATAAATCACGGTAGTTTTGCGGCGAGCGGTTGGCAAGATAATCTTTGATGCGCGCAATCGGCACATCAAGCTGGCGTAGCGTAAGAATCAGCTGCAGCAAAAAAAGCTGGCTGCGCTTGTAATAGCGGTAACCGTTTTCATCAACAAGCTCAGGAGTAATCAATCCCAGCTTATCATAATAAAGCAAAGTCTTGCGGGGAATTTTGCAAAGCTGTGATAATTCACCGGTCGTAAAGTAATTTTGTATATTTTTTGACATTTTTAGCATTTCCTCCTTGACTGTCTAGCTGCTATACACAGTATTATAACATATAAAAGAGAAAATGCATATTAAGACTTAATCCAAATAATTTTAAGCGCTTAATATGTACTTTGTTGATGTTTTTGTGATGAGTGAATGGAGGTATATCTGTGAAAAAATTGGCTAGTAAAGGTTTATTGATGAGCGCATTGATTTGCGGCAACGTATTCTTAGGGAATACTGCGGCATTTGCCGAAGATGTGCAGGAGTATGCTCTGGATGAAATGGTCGTAACGGCTACAAGAACCATGAAGCAGATTCAGGAGGTTCCGTCCAGTGTCAGTGTAGTAACGGCAAAGGAGCTTGAAAATCATAATGTAATATCTGTTCAGGATGCTTTACAATATTTACCCGGAGTATATATGGATCAATCTTCGCAAGGTGCTATCAGCTTGCGTGGCTTTGGCTCTACCAATGTTCTTGTTTTAGTTGATGGCGTGCAGCAGAATGATACTTATGAAGGTTCGGTAAACTTTAATTCTATTCCGGTAGAAAATATTGAGCGTATTGAAGTAGTTCGCGGTGCAGGTTCCTCCATTTATGGCGGTCATGCCGTAGGTGGTGTAATTAATATTACTACCAAAGAAGCAAAGGCCGGTACACATATTGATGCAGCGGTATCCTATGGCAGCTATAAGACATGGAAAAAATCCTTGAATGTGAATGCTAAAGTTAATGATAAATGGAGCTTTGGCTTAGGCTTTGAAAACAGAAAGGCTGATGGTTTTGACGGTTATTACAATACTGCAAAAGCTTCTGCAGGTAAAGGTCAATACACCGCCAATCTGCCCACATTAAGTGACGGCTCTTATGTTTACGGTGGTCGCGGTACCAGTGATTGGGATCATAAAACTTATACAGCAAATCTCAAATATAACTTTGATGACAGTAAATCCTTGAAATATAGCTACACCAAGTATAAAACATATTTCGGCTATAAAAATCCGTACAGCTTTGTAAAGGATGCAAACGGCAACCCTGTATACAGCGGTTCTGTTACTACCCAACACGGCAATGTAATTAACATCAAAGCAAGCAATTTTTACGGATATAACAATATTAAAGAACGTGATACTCATGCCTTAGCATATAAGGATGAAGCTAATAAGTTCAATGCTTCCTTTAGCTATCTGAATGATAAGAAGAGCGGCTTTACAAGTGCTTCCGTACCTAAAACATATCCAGGTCTTGATTGGGATGGTGCCGGCAGTTATTCTTCTCATCCCGGCAAAATTTATAATTTTAATATGGAAAAGGCCTGGGAAAATGTTGGCAAACACACTATTGTTGTAGGTGCTAACTTCAAACAGGAAGAAATGGTTCAGGACCGTTATACATTAAAGCATTGGAAGGATGAAAATTCCAAGGATTCATATTATGCTCACGATAAAGGCAAGGTACAAAACTTTGCTTTGTTCGTACAGGATGAATATAAAATGAGTGATCCTGTTACCATGTATCTGGGTGCAAGATTGGACTATTATAAGAAGTGCGAAGGTGTTTTCTGGAACACAACTACCAGTAATCCGTTAGATACAACTTCTCCGTCCGAAACTCATATCGAGCTTAGTCCTAAGGTTGCTTTTGATTATAAGGCTGATGACAAGACTCACTATTTTGTTTCTTACGGTCACTCCTTCAATCCTCCTGCTATGTATAAGATGTACAGATACTCTGAATACACCAGATACTGGTATGTTCCGAATCCCGACTTGAAGCCGGAAACCTCTGATACCTTTGAGCTTGGCATGAAGAAGGAACTGGATAAGGATACTAATTTCAATGTTACTCTGTATCATGTAAAGACTGATGATAAGATTGCTGCGTCCGGTATCCTGCCCGGAGAAACCTATATGGGCAAGGGCGTTAAGAAGTATATGAACTTCGATTCCGAAAAACGCAATGGTGTTGAGTTTGAGCTTACCCATAAAATCAGCGATAAGTTTGATACCTATATTAACTATGCATGGCAACAGGGCAAATTGAAATTGGGCGGTAAGGAAAGCACCAACTTCGATATTCCGAAACACTTATTGCATGCAGGTATTGAATATAATTATGATAAATGGAATGCTTTGCTTGATTGCCAATATGTAAGTGCTCGTCAGGCACCTGATGAAGAGGGTGGCGAGTACGGTGCAGAGGATGCATACTTTATCATCAACACAGCAGTCAACTATAAAATTGCTAAGGATGTAACCTTACAATTTGGCGTTACCAACTTGCTGGATCGCGAATTCTATTCCGGAGATGCAACTGGTGGCCGTACCTATAACGTTGGCCTGCGCTACAGCTTCTAATTACTTGCTTAACGTTTTTCAATAGCTTAAAATAGGGATAGGGTGTTTGAATTACCCTATCCCTATTTGTTATCGAGGTGATTGCCTATGTTATATAACCTTAAACGTTTAACCGGTTACGCTCTTGGCTTTGTACTGTTTTACGCGCCGGTGGCGCTCTTTCAGCGCTGCCTGTTCTATCTGCTTTACGGCAGCTGGCAGCCGCAGAGTATTCACGGACTTTGTTTTCGTATACCGATAGAGCATGTGTTGGACGGAATAATCTGGCGACTGACACCAATAAGCATGCTGAGCACATTACTGCTTTTGGCAGCAGCGTTCTTCCTGGGGCCTGTTTTTTGCGGCAGGCTGTGCCCAGCAGGTGCTTTTACCGAATATCTGTCGAAGCTGGTGCCGTCCAAATTTCAAATAAGCTGGCGCCGTTATACAGAAATTGCGCCTATTCGTTACGGAATGCTGGCAGGTTTTTGCCTAGTACCCTTTTTCGGCGGTATTCTGGCTTGCTCATATTGCAACTTCTTTTTGTTTGATTTATTGGCTAACTATTATACACGAGGTTACTTTATTTCGCTGACCTCCAGTCTGCTACTGACAGCAATTATGTGGGTGCTCGTCTTTGGTACCTTCACAAAAGGTGGTCGCGGCTTCTGCAATTTTTTGTGCCCGGTAGGTGCGGCGCAGGGATTGATGCATGCCTTGGGCTGCAAGCTGCCGTTTGTACTGCGCATGCGTATAGACAAAAACCAATGCATAGGCTGTGGTTTGTGCGAAAAGAAGTGTCCGATGGAATCCGCTGAGCTTGCTGAAGGCAAAGCGCAGATTAATCAGCATAACTGTATCTGCTGCGGTGTATGTCAGCATGCTTGCCCGGTGCAGGCTATCAGCTACGGGAGGAAACGCGTATGAAAAATAAGCTGATAAATTTTATTGCGGCAATGGGAATTCCTGTCAGCGGCATTACTACGCAGGGGGCAGGATGTACAGGGATTTGCGGCAGCTGCAGCTTGAATTGCGCGCCGGGAATAGTTGCTTTACTGCTTTTGGCAGGCAAGGCAATTTACAAACGTTATCATGGCGGGGTGGTGCAGCATGAATAATAAATTGTTGAAGCGTGTACTGTCCTTTGTCTTGATGGCAACGGTAATGGTAGGCCTGGTATTTTTCCGCAGTGAAAATAACTATGACAAGCACTATTTCCGTGCTAAGCTGGCACGTGGGCAGGAGGTGCATTGCCAAATAGATCTGGGCAAGGAGGGCGAGCTGAAATATTTGCTGCAGCCCAATATCTATACCTTATATTTACGCCTGCTGCCGGAGGATAAGCAAGCGCAGCTGCGCTGCGAGGGCGAAGGCCTGCAGATGCTGCTGTCGCGCAGCAGCAAGAAAGGCTTGTGGCGCAAGCTTGCTCCTGATGAAATGATTAGGCAGTACAAGGGACAGATGTCAGTGAGTGCAGAGCTGTATTTTTCGCCGGAGCAGTTAAAGCAGAGAAATGTGCAGCAGGGAAAAATCAAGTTCTATGATGCACAGGGATTGTACGGAACTGTTGTTGTTGACGTAATCAATTCACGGGTGAAGTAATTTTAATAGAGTAGCATTAAGCTGTGGGCAGAAGTTCTGCCTGCAGCTTTTTGCTTTATAAATAATAAAGATATATTCCTAAGTCTTCTTGCAATCAATTGGGAATAGTGATAAAATAGCGAATGAAAAAAGCAATTAAATGATATAGATACTTAATTGCTTTGAATAATGTTGTTTTAGGGCGCAAAAGCAGTTCTTATAGCTGCTGATGTTAAAAGGAGGCTTATATTATGGCTGAAGAGTTTAACAAAAATCAACAAGAAGTGAAAAACGAGATTCGTAAAGGGATAGTTGAGCGTTTGCTTGGCAGCAAGCTGCATACAGAAAATGCAGAAATGCCGATAAGGTCAAGCTTCGTGAATTATAACATGGATGATTACGGTATTATAGATGCACATTATCAAGCCTTAAAAGAAGAAGTTTTACATGAGCTGGGAGCGTATCTTTTACACAATAAAAGCACTAATGAGAATGATGAAATGCCTATCAGAGCAAGCTATGTTAATCACACACCTGCAGATACCCGTATTCTCGATGGTCATTACCAAAAGCTGAAGGATGAAATCTGCCATGAAATTGCTCAACAGGTTGTCGGTGACAAGGTTGCTGTCGAAAAGGATGCTATGGCAATTCGTGCAAGCTATCTGCATGAGTTGCAGGAGCAGGGAAGTCTGAATGAAGCTATTGCCAAACGCCTGCTGGCTAAAGGCATGAGCGTGGCTGATGTTGCTGAGGCTATGCAGATGCCTGAGGAAAGTGTTGCTAAGCTGCAGAAAAAATAGGAAAAAATTACAGAATGCACCAATTTACGATTAAGTCGCTTAATGTTATAATATAAGCAACTTATGAGTAGAGTTGGTGCGTTTTTATGTTTATAGGGCGAAAAAAGGAACTTGCTACATTAGAAAAACTTTATAATAGTAATGAATTGAAATGTGTGTGCCTGACTGGCAATGCCGGTATTGGCAAAACAGCGTTACTGCAAGAATTTGCCAGACGCAAGCATAAAGCATATTTTTGCGTACGCGCAAGTACCAATAATGCCAATAAGGCAGCTTTTTACACGGAGCTGTCAGCGCAAGGCATTGTTCAATGCAACAGTGGCTGCTGGCAGGATATACTTAAGTTAATTTATAAAAAGGCTAAGGGAGAAAAGATAGTATTACTGATAGATGATGTGCAGGAACTGGAAAACAGTTTTAGTGAGCTATTACCTGAAATAATTGCATGCTTGCACTCTGAGGTAGAGAAATTAAGACTTTTGCTGGTATTTAGCGGAAGAGAATGTGACTATGTCTTACATTTATTAGGAAAAAGTAAATTGCCACTATCTCAAATTTTTTTGCAGTCATTAAATTATGAAGATGTTCTGCCTTGTTTAATTCCGTTTAGCAATGAAGAAAAAGTGTTGCTTTATGGAGTAACCGGAGGAAAACCAGGCTATTTGCAGCTTATAGATAACACACTAAGCTTTAAAGATAACCTGTATAATTTATTCTTTAGTCCCACAGCTTCATTACTGCATGTTGCCGAGCAGATTTTAGTATTGAATTTTCGTCAGCCGCATATTTATCATGCAATATTATGTTCAGTTGCTTGTGGCGCAATACATATGAAGGAGATAGCAGAGGCAGTAGGTATGCCTAATAATAAGACTTCGAAGTATGTTGGAGTATTGGTAGAAAAAGGATTACTAAAAAAGCTTGTACCGCTTGTAGAAGCAAAGCTTGGTAAGCAGCAAAAAACGACGTGTTATATATTATCTGATTCTATGCTTACTTTTTGGTATCGCTTTGTTTATCCTTTTTTAAGCAGTATAGCTATGGGCTGTGGAAACTATTTATTACGTACGAAGGTACTACCGGTTTTAGATGATTACGCAAAGGTGCTTTTTTTAGAAATATGTCGACAGTATTGTTTTACGTTACGTGAACGTGGTGATTTTCATAAATTTATGCAATTTGGTTATCTTTGGCCAAAAGATAATTGTGCAGCAGAACAAATCCGCTTGATTGCTTATGATAAAAATAGTGCTGGCTTTATGCAATGCGTATGGGAAAAAAGTAAGGTTGATGTTCCGTTAATAAAACAGCTACAACGAGAATATGCTGACAAAACAGGCCGTAGTAATTATTATATTGTTTTTTCAAGACGCGGCTTTACTGATAGAGCTTTAGGATATGCAGCGCGGACTAAGGAAGTCAGATTGGTATCGTTGTTTTACTTTAAATAAATCTAAACGTAAGTAGAATAGAGTGAGAATTTATTTAGACCCATTGCTCTATTCTACTTATGAGTTGAATAATGAAAACTGGCTTAAAATAACGCTTTAAGCCAGTTTTTTCTTTTCGAAAAAAGAGTCCATGAATTTGCTGTTAATCATTGCAGTTTAAAGCAAGTAATTATATAATCTTTATCGTAATGATTTGCATTAGTTTTTTGGGTATGGTTTAGTAAAGGAGCGAATAAACTATGATGAAAAGAATGATTCCCCTAAATTTGTTACTTGGATTAAGTATATTGGCAACTGGAAATGCAGCAGCACAAACAGAAGCTTTGCAGGAATACAGCTTGCCTGGCATGAATGTTACTGCTTTGGGTTACGAAAAATCTAATTTGGAAACCCCTGCTGATGTAACTGTTTATTCTGGTGAGGAATTGAAGAAAACTGGCGCAAACGATGTTGCTAACGCACTGAAGTATAAGGCGGGCGTATATTTTACGCAGATGGGCCCTCATGACCAAAGCTTTATTACCGGTAACAGCACCTTGAGTCTGCGTGGTATTAAAGGTGGAACTTTAGTTTTGATTAATGGCGTGCCTGCAAGCTTTAATAATGTAAGCCATTTGGATATGTTGAATCTGGATACTGTAGAAAAAGTTGAAGTAGTTAAAGGTGGCGGCGCTGTGCTTTATGGCAGTGAAGCATACGGCGGCGTAATCAATGTAATAACTAAATCTGAATATAAAAACAGCCTTCATATTGCTGCCGGAAACAAGGGACAGCGTGATTACAGTGCTACAATCAGCGCTGGTAAGCTGGGTGTAACCTTAGGCCGTAATGAAATGGGCGAAACGGGTATTTTAACTCAAAAGCAGGGAACAAAGACGATTAATGGTGTAAGAGTACCGTATTATACAGGCTTTGGTGATAGTAAGAAGGATCATCTTGGTGTAAGCTATAAGTTTGATGATAAATTGAGCTTTAATTACATGTTTGACAAGAAAAAATATACTATCGATTACCTTGGTGCTGATAATAGCAAATTACAGCATTTTGATTATGATGATCGTGAGCATTTTGCGCAACTGCATTTTAATGACCAAAATGGTTTTGATGCTACAGCGTACTATAATGAGCGTATTATCCGTAATCCGGATTATTATATTGTAAGACCTGATAATCTGGAATGGGAGCGTAGTGACCATAAAAACTATGGCGCTGATTTTAAAAAGGTTTGGCAAAATGATAAAGACAAGGTTTTGCTTGGATTTAATACAAAACGCGAACTTTATGTAGATGAAAATCAAAAATTTGCTTCGTTTGGCAATAGCAGCAGTGCGCTTAAACCTTATGCGCGCTTTGGCAGCTATAGCTTAAATGGTTATTCCTTTTATGGACAGTATGACCGTAAGCTGAGTGAAGCAACTGATGTTGTTTTAAGTATGCGTGAAGATTTAATTCGTTCTGATGCAGGTAATTATAATGCATTTTTACCGCAGTTGCAGATTTTAACAAAGCTTGACCAGGAAAATTCACTTTATGCTAATGCTGGTCGTTCTTTCAGAATGCCTACATTCCGCCAGCTGTATTATTCCAGCGGTGTAATACTGCAAAACCCTGATTTGAAACCAGAATATGGTTGGAATTATGAGGCTGGTTATAAGCATGATAATGGTAAAGAACAGTTTAAGGCTGCAGTTTTCCATATTGACTTAGATGATCAGATTACAAGCAGAAAGGTTAATGGTCTTTCTCAGTCCTATAATGCTGCCAAATATAAAAATACTGGTATAGAATTAAGCTACACCAATCAGCTTGATGAAAATCTTACTTGGACTGTTGGCGGTATTTATAGCAAGCCGCAAAACAAAACCACAAATACAGCACCTTGGAAGGATGTATTGGGCAAGTATCAGGTGATGACATCAATTGATTATCAGCACGATAAGACTAATGCATCTTTAAATTTGAGCTATATGGGTGGTCGTGTAAACAACAGCAAGCAAACAGATGTGAAGCCGATTCTGCTTTCTAATCTGCATGTCGGCCATGAGGTTTTTGCTAACGCAACATTGACATTGGATATCAATAATATTTTTAATCGTAGAGATTTGACTGATCCCGATGGTTTGTATTATACACAAGGAAGAACATTCCTGGTAGGATTGAATTATAATTTCTAAGCCTATGAAGAAATTATTCTGGTGCTTTTGTTTGTTACTTTGCTGCTTGGGATGCGTAGCTTGCGGACCTCAGCAAGATAAAAGTAGCGACCGGCAAAATATTAGTGTAAACAATTATAATTTTTTTGGAGATGAACAGAAGGTTATATTTAAACAAGTACCACAACGTATTTTAGTGTGTGGTAATAGCGGAGTTGAAACCTTAGTGGCTTTGGGCGCTGGTGATAAAATTACAGCAGCTGTTCTGACGGAAGCTGAAGATAAAGGACGTCTGCAAGCTCTTTTGCCAAATACTAGAATTTATACGCAGCCTCTGCAGCTGGAGGCTGCTGTAGCACTACAACCGGATTTTATTCTTGGGTGGCGCAGGTATTTTGCAGATAATCAATTAGGTGATACGTCAAGCTGGATAGCTAAGGGAATACCAGCATACATTCAGGATGCATCAGGACCTGTACCGGCGAAGGGAAGATTTCCTGCCTGTACCATTGCCAGTGAGAAAAGGTTTATCAGCAATATGGGACTTGCACTAGGAAAGCAGCAGCAGGCGCAGGATATAATCCAAAGGATTGATGCAGAATTGCAGGCTGTTGAGAAAATACCGGCACAAAAGGTTTTGTTTGTAGAATTTCTCAATGGCAATATAGAAGTCTTTGGTAATGACCTTTTATGTGGAGATATAATTCGTCATTATGGTTGTTCGTTAGTGAGTTACAGCGCTCCATTCATCAGTCAGGAAGAAATGATGGAAATGCAGGCTGCTAAAATCTTTATTGTCTATCATGGCGGTGAACAACAGAAGCAAGCAGCGCTAGCACAACTGCATAATCCCCTGTATAAGCATTTACCGGCAGTAGCAAGTGGTCAGGTTTATCCTATAGCTTATAAGCAGATAGTAGCTCCAGGCAGTGATTTGTTAGGAACGTTGAAATATATTAAGCAATGCTTACTTGCCAACCCTCCTCAATAATGATAAAATCAAATAAACAGCGAGGCTGCAAATGCCTGCAAGTTATTTTTTGGAGGATTATATTATGAAGAAAATAGCAATTCTGCGCTGCCTGAAAACCTCCGCATCTTGTGCGGGAGCAGGCTGTTTGCGTGCTTTTTATGAAAAGGATAAAGCCTTTGCCCAGTATGGTGATGAGGAGCT
>OHHZ01000117.1_pt1 | contig 43452 bp, 28 predicted proteins | sample 1568081 | NCBI WGS metagenome assembly OHHZ01 (sample SAMEA3879597, study PRJEB24766) | human gut metagenome | biome: human-associated habitat; feature: feces | place: USA | collected 1985/1987
ACAGCACTTTTTATATTTCGGATTTTTTGAGTTTTCTTTTATTCAGTAGACATTAAATATATATTAATGTATACATTTTATACATTTAATGCAAATTTAAAAAACGAAAAAGAACCATCGACTAAGAAATTTTCTTGGCTGATGGTTCTTTTGTTTCTATTAAAAAATTCTCATAGATTAGAGAAACTTTAAAATTAAAGGGAGTTTTCTTTGTGGTTTTTCATTTGCTTGGGTGTCATTGAGAATAATTTCTTGAATTCTTTATAAAAATATCCTTCACAATTAAATCCGCATTCATAACATGCTTGCGATATGGGTATATTATCCTCTAAAATGAGTTTTTTGGCATAATTTAGTCGAAGAGAATTAATGTATTCTGTTGGAGAGAGTCCTAAATGCTTTCTAAAAGAACGCGATATATATTCTTGAGAATATGTTGTAATAGATAATAATTTCGGCAACCCTTCAATAAAGTTTTCTGTTTTTTGCATTTCTTTGGTTATTTTAAGCAACCAATTTGGAATATTTTGTAGGCTATATAAGCTATGCTTTTGAGGCGTTGTCATTAAAAAAGCGAATTCGGATAGTAAGTTATAAAACATTTTACTATGTAGTTCTCCAAAAATTGCTGTAGAAAACAAGTCGATTTTTTTACATAGGTTTTCAAAATTAGCAGAAGAAAGATTTATGACTACCGGTTTCATTGATGAAGTTAAAAAAGTAGAGTCGCAATTATAATAATTAAATACTTTTTGGAATAATCTTTCTGTAATGCCAATATTGAAAATGGTTGCATTTTCTTTTGAATGTAAGCTGATAGAATGAATGTCGGTAGCACGTACAAAACACAATTGATGCTCTTTTAAAATTTCTTCTCCGCATTGGTGTTTGTGCAGAATTTCGCCAGTTCTTACAAGCATAAATTCGTGATAATTATGGGTGTGCATGATGTCGTTTTTACGCTTTTTTACAGTCAAATTAAGACCGTAAATATTTTGAGATGAAATATTAGGATTTAAATATTGCTTATGAATCGACATATTATAACCCACCTTTTTTATTGAAATAAAGGATTTGAACTATCTAAATTAGATTATATTTTATTTTATTGAAAATGTCAACAAATATTAACTTGATATAAATTAAAATCTTGCCGCTAAATGTAGAAATTATGTTATATATGTATATGGTTTGATGAAAAATCGTAAGAAAAAAATCACATAAAATTTTCCAGTGAAATTATGTCAATATAGTTTAGTTATGTCAATATGTTAATTGTATGAAATGAGAGAAAATAATATAATATACATGTAAACTGGTTGTATAGTATCTTGAGGTGATAATCTTGCGCGTAGAAAAGTATTATTGTGATCCAAAAGCATTGCATATAAATACTGAAAAAAATCGGTCCTATTATATTCCTTGTTCTGACTTTAAATATGCTTCTGAATTAAATGCACGCGAATTTTCTAAACAAATTCAAATGCTTAATGGTGAATGGAAGTTTTCGTTTTATCCTTCTATAAATCACGTTCCAAATGAAGTTGTTAAAACTATGGAAGAGTATGAATCACATGGTTTGATAAAAGTACCTTCTGTTTGGCAAAACTTTGGTTATGATAACCATCAATATACTAATGTTAGATATCCTATCCCGTATGATCCACCATTTGTTCCGAATCTTAATCCGTGTGGCGTATACACCAGGGAGTTTGTAGTACATGATTTTGAAAAACTATATTTAAATTTTGAAGGAGTTGACTCTTGTCATTATGTATGGATAAATGACAAGTTTGTTGGATATAGCCAAGTGTCACATGCAACAAGTGAATTTGATATAAGTGACTATGTTAGTAAAGGGAAAAATGTTATAACGGTCATTGTTCTTAAATGGTGTGATGGAACATATTTGGAAGACCAGGATAAACTTAGAACTTCAGGCATTTTTAGAGATGTATATTTGATTTATAGACCTTTTAATCATATCAGAGATTTTTCTATAAGTACCGAGCTTAATGATGATTTTTCTCATGCCGAGATTTGTTGTAGTATTGATTTTATAGATTCTTTGTTGGATGTAGATTACATATTTGAAGATTGTTTCGGAAAAGAAGTAACTAATGGAGTTGCTACCGACGGTAAAATTATACTACGAGTTGACAATCCGTTGCTTTGGAATGCAGAAGAACCGAATCTTTATACACTTAAAATTAAATGCAATGGTGAATGTATTGCTCAACAGGTGGGCATTAGAACAATAGGTGTTGATGCAGGTGTATTGAAAATTAACGGGGTGCCTGTAAAGTTTCATGGAGTTAATCGTCATGATGCTCATCCGGAAAAAGGTCCTGCGGTTACATACGAGGATGTATTAAATGATATCCTTATGATGAAACGTTATAATATAAATGCTCTGAGAACAAGTCATTATCCCAATGCACCGTATATGCCGCTTCTATGTAACAAATATGGTTTATATATGATTGCAGAAGCTGATTTGGAAGCACATGGTGTGAGGACATTATATGGTTCGGAAAAAGGTTATCATAATATACAAAACGACTATTCGTTTACAGAAGCAATTTTGGATAGACAAAAATTATTGTATGAACGTGATAAAAACAATCCATCGATTATAATTTGGTCACCTGGTAATGAATCGGGATTTGGTTGGAATATGGAACAGGCATTACAATATCTAAAAACTATTGACAACTCAAGGCTTGTTCATTATGAAAGTCTTTATAATGAGGAAGGTCGTGTAAAGGATAGTCCTTTTTTAGATATGAGTAGTAGAATGTATCCGACCTTTTGTTTGATAGAAGATTATATTGCTTCTCAAAAAGAAAAAACCGAATCCGAAAGAAAGCCATTCATAATGTGTGAGTATAGTCATGCTATGGGAAACGGTCCCGGTGACTTTGAAGATTATCATAATCTTATCTATAAACATCCCGAATTTTGCGGCGGTTTTGTTTGGGAGTGGTGTGACCATGCAGTTTTGTCAGGATATACCGAAGAAGGAAAACCTAAGTATTGTTATGGTGGAGATTTTGGAGATGTTATTAACGACGGTAATTTCTGTATGGATGGATTGGTTAGACCTGATAGAAAACCATATACAAGCCTTTTAGAGTATTCTAATGTTAATCGACCGATCAGATTTGAAATATCGGAAAACGGTCAGGTATATGCTACAAATATGTTGGATTTTTGTGATGCTTCCTTAAAGTTTGATGTTTCTTATTCGTTCAGTAATAATTATAAAGAGAATAAGTCAAAGGACTTGCAAAGTCCAAGAGAGAAGATGATTGATTTACCTGCATTGCCATCCCGTGAAAAAACATTGTTACCAATAAATATTTTAAAAGAAGCTAAAGATAGTGATTTTATCAAATTTAATATTGTATCTAAAGTTTCTAATGATTTTATTAATATTGGAGACAATGTAGGTTTTCAGCAAATCGAACTTTCCGCGTTTCACTCTGATAAATTATTTAAAAATTGCGGATTTGTTGAAATTTCAGAATCAGAACTTGTAATTAAAATAATAGGACAAGATTTCACATATGTTTTTGATAAAATGTTAGGAACATTTTCAAGCCTTAAGTACCAAAGGAACAAAATTATTCAAAAACCTATGGAATTTGCAATATGGCGTGCTCCAACTGATAATGATATGTACATTCGTAAAGATTGGGAGGACGCAGGTTATAATCGAATAAGTATAAAAACTTTTGGGTGCACGACAGAAATGTATGAGGGTGCAGTACAAATCACTTGTTTGAATTCGTTGTCTGCTGAATCATTGCAAAGGATTTTATTAATTAAATCATCCTATATGATTAATGGTGATGGTGAAATATCGGTTAAATTTTCAGTTGATAAAAATCCAATTATGCCTGTGTTGCCAAAGTTTGGTATACGTTTGTTTTTGGATAGTTCATTCTCGAACGTAAATTATTGGGGCTATGGACCTACGGAAAGCTATAACGATAAGCATCAATCTACATATTTTGGTAATTTCGACACTACTGTAGATGATTTGTTTGAAAATTACTATGTACCTCAAGAAAACGGAAGTCATTGGGGATGTCAACGATTGGATATTGAATCGAAAAAAGCAGGTTTGTCAATTAGTGCAATTAATATGCCTTTTTCCTTCAATGCTTCATATTATACTTCAGAAGAACTTACTGCGGCCAAGCATGATTATGAATTAAGAAAATCAAACTGTACTGTTTTATGTATTGATTATAAACAGAATGGTATTGGCTCTAATAGTTGTGGTCCAACAGTTGATGAAAAATATCAATTCAATGAAAAACATTTTGATTTTACTTTTTTAATATCGCCAAAATAATAATGACAAAATGTGAAAGGAGCAGCATTCGTGAGAACTAAATCAATATTTATTGCTGTAGTAATATTTTCGATGTTGTTAAACAGTTTTTTTGTTTGTCAAGCAGATGAGAATGTTAATAATATATCGGAAATTATCACATCGTCCAATAATTCCAATAATGATTATGCAGAATATTATGCAGGTATAGCGGATTATAAAAATGCTACTAAAGAATACAAGAGTTATAGTTCGGATTGGACTTTGTTAGAAAATACAGTTGCATCATTAGAAGCTGAATATTCAAACGAGAAAAATGTTCTGTTATTACAAGAAGGCAAGTTTTCTTATAAAGTAATTGTTGATGAAAACGCTATATATAATGTGTTTATAAAGTATAAAGTCATAAATAAAGATGGTTTAGATGCTAAAATAGGTTTACAGATAGACGGTAAGACGCCATTTGAACAAGCTGCAGCGATTGAAATTCCTTGTTATTGGGAAAATGCTACAGATATTCGTAGTGATGATTTTGGTAATGAATTTGCACCTGAACAAAGTCAATATGATGGTTTTGTAAAAAGAGCTTTGTATGACCGCAGTGGTATAGTTTTGCATCCTTATGAATTCGCTTTTTCGAAGGGTGAACATGAAATAACAATAGAAATGGTGTCAGGCGCAGTAGCGTTTGCTGAAATTTCTCTTTTAATTCCGGATAATTCAAGTATTAGTTATTCACAGGTCAAAGAAACATATAAATCTAAAGGGTATAAAGAATACGGTTCATCACCAATAAAAATTGAAGGAGAAGATGCGGATTTAAAAAACACCAATGATATTGTACCTGAAAGTGATACTTCTTCGAAGGTATTATCACCTTCAAGCGCAAAAGTGTCTGTTATTAACAGTATCGGCGGTAAGAATTGGAAAAACTCTACGGATGAAATAGTGTGGAATATTGATATTCCTGAAAGTGCATTATATAAATTGGGTATGTCTTGTAAACAGGATCAGTTGGTGAACGGTCTTTCATATAGACATTTGAGAATTGATGGATATACTCCTTTTGCTGAAGCCTCAGCAATTGCTATTGATTATGATACCGATTGGCAGTTTTGTGAGTTTTCTGATTCAAAGGGTACACCTTACTTGTTCTATTTAGAAAAAGGAACACACGAATTATCTTTGAGTGTTACATTAGGTCCTCAAGCTGATTTTTATTCAAGATTAAAAAATGTTGCTGGGCAGCTTGGTGATTTTTATATAGATGTTGTTATGATAACGGGCGAAAGTCCTGATGTTAATCGTGACTATGAGTTGTTTAAGCAAATTCCTGAATACTATGAATTATTAAATAGTAATTACGAAGAGTTAATGTCATTGGTTAAGGATGTACAAAAACTAACCGGTGAAAACGGAAGTAATTATATAGCCGCAATGAGAAATATGGCACGCGTTCTAAAACAAATGCACGATAATTCATATACGGCAGATGAGTATGTAAAAGATTTTTATTCGAATTTTGTTACGCTCAACTCTTGGTTATATGAAATGACTGTAATGCCTCTTTCAATAGACCAAATAATTTTTGCTGCTCCAAGCGGAGAATTTGAAAATAAAAAGGTTAGTTGGTATGAAAATATTTGGTATGGAGTGCAGAGATTTATTTATTCATTTGTAACTGATTATAATTCTGTGAAAGAAGAAACTGATGAGTCCGAATCTATTAAAATTTGGGTAAATTGGGGTAGAGACCAGGCTCAAGTGCTAAGCTCACTAATTGAAGAATCTTTTACACCAAGTACAGGAATAAAAGTAAATCTTGAAATTGTAAATGCTGACATAGTTAAAGGTATTCTATCAGATACGCAACCGGATTTAGCTCTACATCTTCCAAGAGCAACACCTGTAAATTTAGCAATGCGTGGCGCTTTGTATGATTTAAGTAATTTTGATGATTACGAGGAAATTATGCAAAGATTTGGTGATTCTGCCGGTATACCATATCAGTATAACGGTGGTAATTACGCATTGCCCGACCAACAATCATTCTATTTGATGTTTTATCGCACAGATATTTTAGATGAACTTAATATTGATGTGCCGAAAACTTGGGATGAGTTTTTAGCGGCAACCGCAGTTTTGCAGAGAAACAATATGAATTCATATATACCGTATACGAAGATAGTTGCAGCGACAACAGTAGATACAGGTATAGGTGGTTTGAATTTGTTTGCAAGTATTTTAATGCAACATAATGGAAAATTCTATAATGATGAGTTGAATGCAAGTCAATTAACCTCAAACACTTCACTTAATGCATTTGAGTATTGGACTAATTTCTATACGCAATATAAGCTGCCAACAGAAGCGGATTTTTATAATAGATTTAGAGTAGGAACTTGTCCGTTGGGTATAAGTATATATACGCAATATACAACTTTTTTGCAAGCAGCCCCCGAAATACAAGACCGTTGGGGAATTGCATTAGTGCCTGGAATAGAACAAGAAGATGGTTCCATAAACAGAACGGTTTCAGGTTCGGGAACAGGTTGTTCAATTCTTACTAAATCCAAAAATAAGGATGCTGCTTGGGAGTTCTTAAAATGGTGGACATCAAGCGATATCCAAACGAGATACAATTCAAATGTTGAATCAATATTGGGTTCGATTGCTCGAACAACGACCGCGAATGTGGATGCTTTCGCTCGTATGGGATGGGAAGCATCTGATTTAGAAATTTTACTTGCACAAAGAGAACAGATTATGGAAATTCCAGAGGTTCCGGGAAGTTATTATCTCACCCGTGCCGTAGACCAAGCTTATTGGAATGTTATTAATGGCAAGAGTTCTATAAAGGATTCATTGAATAAGTGGGGCAAAGAGGCAAATATAGAAATTGCTCGTAAGATAGATGAGTATCAAGGAGAAAAATCGTGAAAAAAGTTACAAATATAAAAAATAAATCATTTTTTAGCGAACAAGTTTGGTATTATATCTTTCTTTTACCTTTTTTGATTATATTCTTTGCCTTTACAATATTACCGATTCTTTCATCGATTTTTCTAAGTATGTTTAATTTTGACCTTATTGAAAAGATGGAATTTTCGGGGTTGTCAAATTACATACGATTAATACTAAATGATGGCGTATTTACTACTGTGTTTGGAAACACAATTATTTTAGCTATTATTACAGGACCATGTGGTTTCTTACTTTCGTTTGTATTAGCATGGTTTATAAATGAATTCAAACCATTAATAAGGACAACATTATCTTTCCTTTTTTATGCACCTGCGCTTGTAGGTAATGCTTATTTTATTTGGTCTATTGCTTTTTCAAGTGATAGTTATGGATATGTTAATAGCCTGCTTTTAAGTTTGGGTTTGATTACGGAGCCTATTACATGGCTTAAAAACGCAAGCTACACAATGCCCATTATTATTATGGTGCAGTTGTGGCAGAGTATGGGTGTTTCTTTCCTTGCCAATATATCAGGATTGCAAAATGTTAATGATGAAATGTATGAAGCGGGTGCTATTGACGGTATTAGGAATCGTTGGCAAGAGTTGTGGTATATTACATTACCGTATATGAAACATATGTTATTGTTTAGTGCTGTAATGCAGATTTCGAGCGCTTTTTCAATAAGCGCAATAGCTGTACAATTAGCGGGTTATCCAAGTGTGGATTATTCTGTGGACACTATCGTTTCTTATATGGCGGATGTTGGTACCGTTCGTTATGAAATGGGATATGCTTCCGCTATGTCAGTTGTGTTATTCTCTCTAATGGCGATTTTCCGTTGGATAATCGGTAAACTTATAAATAAGACAGGAAAGTAGGTGTGGGACAGTGAATAAGGCTATATCTTTGAAAAAATTGAGAGGTTTTGGAAGTTCAAAAACGAGTCAAGCCAAACGATATACACGCTCAAAGATTGGTAATTTCTTTTATATTTCAATTTTAGTTGCGTTTGGTTTGTTTTCGGTATTGCCCCTTGTTTATAGTATTGTAACTTCTTTTAAACCGTTAGACGAATTAATGATTTTCCCACCCAAGTTTTTTGTTGACAGACCTACTTTACAAAATTATCGAGCTCTCCCTGGATTGTTGTCAAATTTGAGAGTTCCGTTATCAAGATATTTATTTAATAGCTTGTTTGTCACAATTGTTTCAACTTTACTTTATGTTTTTGTAGCTACAATGGCAGCATTTTCACTTTGCAAGTCTAATATAAAATTCAAAAAAATCATTTTCTTATTGGTACAATTTGCCTTGCTTTTTAATGGCTATACTCTTTCTATTCCCAGATATTTGATTTATTCAGAACTGAATATTATAGATACATATTGGGTAATGATTTTGCCGTATATTGCTTCTACGATGGGTGTTTTCCTTATGAAACAATATATGGAGGGCAGTGTTCCCGATGCGCTGATAGAGGCAGCACGAATAGATGGGGCAAGTGTTCCAAGAATATTTTTTCAGATTGTGTTTCCTATCATTAAGCCATGTTGGTTAACACTGACATTATTCGGATTTAGAGATGTGTGGTCTGCAATGCCTGAAGGAACTGTTTTTACAGAGTCAATAAAGACTTTGCCAACGATTATGTCACAAATTGTTTCGGGCGGTATAGCTCGTTCGGGTAGTGCGATGGCAGTAACGGTTATTATGATGATACCGCCTATCATTGTATATTTCATATCTCAAAGTAATGTTATGGAAGCAATGAATAGCGCTGGAATAAAGGAATAGGTGGTATATATGAAAAGATTTGTTTCATTTTTCATAGTAGTAATATTTATTATGTCAATTCCTTTTATCAATGCAAGCGCCATCACATATAAGGATAACGACCAGTTGCCGTATAATAGTTATACATACTGGTATGATTATTCGGGTAGTGAGAAAAAAGCGGTATATAACAAACCGTTGTATACCACTAATAAAGTTATAGATTCAATATCCCTTGGTTTGGAAACACCTATACAGGAAATAAGCGATATTTATACGAATAAATTAGGTAAGACTTATATTTTAGATTCTAAAGGTTCTTCTGTAGTCATCGTAAACCAAGATTATACTTTAAATAACTCATTTACTAATGTTAAACATAATGATGAAATAATTACATTTAAAAACGCTTTGGGAATATTTGCAACAGATGATGGTGCTATTTATATTGCAGATACAGAAAATGAGCGAGTAATCTGTTGTGATGAAACTGGTGTAGTAAAGAAAATCTATTATTTGCCGGATTCCAGATTAATTCCATCTTCTTTCAAATATAAGCCGATTAAAGTGGCAATGGATTCCCGTGGTTATCTTTATGTTTTAAGTGATGGTTCATACTATGGTGCGATACTGTATTCCCCTAATGATGAGTTTTTAGGGTTCTATGGAGCGAATACGGTAAAGTCCTCTGTATCAGATGTAATCGTTAACCTTTGGAATAAACTTATTTTGAATGATAAAAAACATAGTTCTATGGAATCAAAACTGCCGTATCAGTTTACAGATTTATATATTGATACTTCGGATTTTGTATATACTGCAACAGGAAATACCTCTACACTTTCCAATGGTGAAGAGCAGAAAGGGCAAATTAGAAAATTGAGTCCCGGCGGCAAAGATGTATTGGGTTCAGATGAGGTTAATTACGGTGATACCGATAACGGTCACTATAGCCAAGATATCTTGGGAGTTACAGTAGACGCTGAGGGCTATATCTATGCTTTAGATTCTGCTTATGGACATATTTTTATATACAATCAAAAAAACACATTGATTGGTGCATTCGGTAGCGGTACAAGAAAAGGTGAGCAAAAGGGTAGCTTTACATCAGCAAAGGCAATTACTCTTAACGGTAGTGATGTAATAGTAGCGGATTCTACTTTCAATCAGTTAACGGTTTTTCAAATAACCGAGTATGGCGAACTTGTTAAGAATGCTCAACGGTTAACTGATAAGGGTGATTATAAAGGTTCTAAAGAATTATGGCAATCTGTTTTTTCGCAGGATAGAAATAATCAGTTGTCGTATATTGGATTGGCAAAAGCTTTTTATGAAGAAGAAAACTTTGCTAAATCTATGGAATTTGCAAAAATTGGGTGCGATAGAGAAACCTATGCACTATCATTTAAAGAAGTTCGTAATGAATGGATTAATAATAATTTCTATTGGATAGTTTTAGTTATAGCCTTAATTGTTATCGGCATAATTTTCTTAATACGTTATTTAAGAAAGAAACAGATTAATATTATACCTAAAGATATAAAAACTACGCTTAGCATATGGGCTCATCCAAGTGATGTTTATGATGTGATTAGTAAAAAGAAAACAAGATTTTTCATTATATCAATAATCTTACTTTTGTTGTTGTATGTTACAACCGTTATGAAAGATATGTTGAGTGGATTTTGTTTTAATTATTTTAATTCATCGTCTTATAATGCAGTATTTGTTTTCTTGCAAACAGCAGGTTTAGTAGTATTGCTTACTGTTTGCTTTTGGGGTGTTTCAACCCTAATGCTCGGAAGAGGAAAAATGATTGATATTTTTATAGTTATTTGTCATTCATTACAGCCGATTATTGTATCAAATGTACTTTATTTGATTTTGACTAACTTTGCTTTGCCGAGTGAAATAGGATTTTTAAATATCATTTCTGTTGCAATGACTATGTATTCAGCATTTTTACTCATTATGGGATTGATGCGTATCAGTGAATATGGATTCTCAAAATTTGTGGGAGTATCTATATTAACAATTTGTGGTATGGTTTGTATTCTTTTTGTTGGAATAGTTGTATTTTTGCTTTTCCAAACATTTATTGAATTTATAAAAACCATAGCTTCAGAAATTAACAAAATTGTGATGTTTGGAGGTTGATGTTGATGAAAAATTTAAGCAAATTATTTTGTCTGATACTCTGTGTTACAATTTTGCTTTCATTGATAGGTTGTTCAAATCAAGGAAATGGAATTTCTTTATGGTATGATTTCAACGCTGTATATAAATCCGTAAGTGATGGTAAGGTCGCTGACAACTCGAAATATTCGCTTATCTGGGATTCACAGAACGGTTGTGTAGCTCTTTATGATAAAATACACGATACTTATTACAGTAATGTGCCAAATAATGCGAAAGAAAACACAACTCAACCAATTGTATATTCACCTATAGTTGTTAGATATATAGAGAGTGATACACTTAATACAAGTAATGTATCAGCTTATGCTCATAGCATTAAAAGTAAAGATTTTTCTGCTGAAAAAATCTCTAACGGAATTAAGGTTACATATTACTTTAAAAAAATAGGTGTATCTGTTCCAGTAAATTATATTTTAAGAGAAGATAGCTTGCAGGTTATGATAGACCCCGCAGAAATTGCCGAAGATGTTAATTATTGTTATAGCATCGACTTAATGCCTTTTTCTTGTTCGGTTTTAAACACTGATACTGCAAATGATTCATATTTGTTTGTTCCCTCGGGTAGCGGCGCACTTATTTATCCGAAAATCCTTGGAGAAAGCATAACATCAATTATTAGTAATGAAGTGTATGGCCGAGATGATGTGACTCAGGACGATAGTTCTACGGAAACGGAGAACATTTATTTGCCGGTCTATGGTGCTAAAAATGGAAATAATGCCGTTTGTGCAATAATCGAGAGTGCATCAGAATCATCAACCATCACTACAAATGTAGGTTCATCAACATATGCCTACTCTTCTGTTTATTCTTCATTTTACATTCGGGGTTCGGAAGTATATACAACTACTCTAATGGGTGAACTTGCAAGCAAAAAGACTCTTTTTTGCAAAGAAAAAACAACAGAAAAAATATCAGTAGGCTTTTATCCACTGCAAGATGAAGATGCGTCTTATGTAGGTATGGCAAAGGTTTATCAAAATTATCTTTTGAAAAATAAAAACCTGAAAAAAGGAAATCAAGACACCCAGCTTAATCTCAATTATATTGGTGGCGTGATGTCAAAAAGCTTTTTTGCTGGAATACCTTACGATAAACTGACAGTTTTAACTGAATTTACCGATGTTAAAGATAGCCTTAAAGAGATAACAGACTCATATAACGGGCAGATAAATATCAAATTATCAGGATTTGGTGCGACGGGTTGCGATATAAATGAGATAGGTGGAGCTTTTAAATATAATAAAGATTTTGGTGATATAAAAGTTCTGTCGGAATTTGTTGATTCGGGAAAAGTCAATACATTTTTTAATTTTGATATACTTCACTTCTCAGAATCGGGTTCAGGAGTGTCTACATTTAATGATGTTGCGTTATCGGCAGTCGGACGTAAGAATCCCAAAAGACATTATACTGTAGCTTTACATGAGACGGATTGGTTAGATAGTAACTTTTGGGTTGTTAGTCGTGAAAAATTAAATAGTTTAGCCAATAAAGCAATTGATAAATCTGTAAAATGGAAATTAAATGGTTTGAGTTTAGATACTTTGACATATAGAACCTACTCTGATTATAGTTCAAAGGAATTCTATGCAAAGGCAGGGTTTGAAAATCAAGTTAGCAACATCGTAAAGAACGCTAACAAAGAAGGACTAAAGTTTGCCTCTACCGGTGGAAATTCTTTTGCCGCTGTATTATCAGACCATGTGTTTAATGCTCCGACAAAGTCTTCGATGTATAATATTTTTGATGTTGATGTTCCGTTTTATCAATTGGTTTTAAAAGGTTATGTTTCGTTATCGGTATATCCGATTAATCTTTCTGCTGATGCCGACACGGCTTTTTTAAAGGCTGTTGAGACAGGTACGGGTCTAGGATATACGCTTATATCATCACATGATACTGATGTATTCAACACTAAACAAAATATTTTTTATGCTTCTGTATATGATGATACGAAACAAATGATTTTTGAGCAGATGGATTCTTATGAAGTTTTGTTTAATAAAATTGCTAATGTTAGTATAAAAGATTTTGAAATAAAAGACTCTCTGCACATCACAACATTTGAAAATGGAATAAAGGTTTATACCAATTTCTCAAGTGAAAGCTTAGAAACCGAATTTGGGAAAGTAGAAGCAAAAAACTTTATTTATGGGGAGGTGCAATAGATTGAAGCCAAAAAAGAAACGTGGAATAGAATCGTTAAAAAGTAAATATGGTATGTTATTTGTTCTCCCTTGGACTTTAGGAATCATATTCTTTGTTTTAATTCCTATTGTGCAGTCAATTTCATACTCATTTTCAAAAATTTCAACAGATGAATATGGTATTGTGCAAAATTTTAGAGGCATTAAAAACTATATTTATATAGTTTCAGAAGACCCCAATTTCTTATCCTATCTTACTTCATCTATTTTAAAGCTATTATACTCCCTACCTGCAATATTAGTAATAAGTATAATGATTGGTATTATATTAAACGGGAAGTTCCGTGGGAGAACATTCTTTAGGTCTTTGTATTTTCTTCCGGTTATTATAGCAACAGGTGTTGTTATGGAATGGATAATGCTTTGTGCTAATCCAAGCCTTGATACTGCCGGCGGTTCAGCAACATCAGAAATTATTAACATCACCCAAATAACAGAGGCTTTGGGTTTGACGGGACCGCTTGTTGAATTTTTTCAAACGGCAATTAGTGAAATTTTCACACTTGTTTGGTCGAGCGGAATACAAATAATTCTTGTAATTGCAGGACTTCAATCTATTCCGGATTCGTTGTATGAAGTGTCTAAGGTTGAAGGTGCAACAAAATGGGAAGAATTTTGGTTTGTTACATTTCCTATGCTTTCACGAATAACATTGTTGGTTATCATCTTTACATTTGTCGAACTCGTAACAGATAAAACCAACGAGGTTATGTCTTATATTTATAACCTTATGACATCATTGAACTATGATGAAAGTTCAGCGATGCTTTGGATGTATTTAGGTGCATCAGGACTGTTTATGGGTATTATTGTTTTCGCATTTAATCGACTGTGTATGAAGCGATGGGAATAGAGGTGGTTACATGAAAAGAATTATGCTAAAAGGTAATTCTACTGAGAATTATCTAAAGGTTTACAAACAAACAACACTTCTTAAAAATATCATCGTTATGCTATTTAGGTTGTTTTTGCTTATTTCGATTGGCTATGTAATTATCTACCCACTGATGTATATGATTACAAATTCAATAAGAACAGGACAATCATATTATGACCCAACAATAACTTGGATTACAACAAAGACGACATTTTCGAATTTTCTGTATGCAATACAAGCAATGGATTATCTTAATGCGTTAAAAAACACCATTGTTTACGAAATATTACCTTCAATTCTTCAACTTACGACTTGTGCGGTTGCTGCATACGGATTTGCAAGATTTGATTTTAAATTAAAAAAGCCATTGATTATAATCCTTTTTATTACAATATTATTGCCTGTTCAAGCGACAATGTTGCCAAGCTATATTAATTTTTCTCAGCTGGATTTCTTAGGAATTTTTGAATGGATTTTCAAACGTACAGGAACGGATTTAAGATTGAATTTATTAAATACTCCATTTGTTTTCTACTTACCCGCATTGTTCGGTGTAGGACTTAAATCAGGAACGATTATTTATATTTACATTCAATTTTTCAAAGGACTCCCACGGGAATTAGAGGAGGCGGCTTGGATTGATGGAAGCGGTCCGTTAAGAACATTTTTGGTAATAGCTATTCCATCTTCTTCAGTTGTTATTTTTACCAATTTGATATTCTCAATAATATGGCATTGGAACGATTATTTTAGAGCTGCTATGTTCTTGAAAGAGCGAGCGAATTTTACATTGGCAGTTCAATTGGCAGAAATACAAAACACTCTTGATTCTTTGAGATTAAGTTTTAATACAGACACCCCTGCTACAGTAGCAATAATTATGGCGTCTTGTTTGATTTATGTACTACCTGTTTTGCTAATGTATATTTGTTTGCAAACTAAATTTGTAAAATCAATAGATCGTGTTGGTATAACAGGGTAGTTCAGATGTTAAATAATAGGACTTTAAAAAAGTACTTATTATTCTAATATAAACAATTAAAATTATGGAGGAAACGATTATGAAAAAAACATTTATACGAATCATGTGTATGCTTATCGCAATTGTTATGGTTATGACGGTTGCCGCTTGTGGTGAAAATGCTAAGCTTAATGGTGACAAAGGAAGTAGTCAAACGGGGACTAATTCAGGTATAAAAATCGAATGGAATAAGCCCGAAAGTATGGTTGGAGCAAATGGTAAGGATTATAGTGATTATAATCCCTATGAGGGTATTGAAAAATATAAAGGTACTACCGTCAAGTTCGCTACTTGGATAGACCATTCACAGACTGAGGGTGCTTTACCAATTAAGCAATTTAAAGAAAAATATGATATTAATGTAGAACTGGTTTATTGTTCACAAGACAAATACGTAGAAGAAATTTTGGCACTTATAGCTGCTAATAATGCTCCAGATATATTTGTAGAAAACCAAACATTCCCCGTTACTTTACAGATCGCTCAGGAAATTTCTGCTGCTAAATTAGACCTTAATGAGCCTATTTGGGATAAGCAGGTTATCAACGCTTGTACTGTAGGAAATAAAGTATATGCGGTTAATACAATGAACGGTCCTTGGAATGGTTCAGGAATTGTTATTTTCAATAGGGAATTAATGGAAGCTAACGGTATTAAAACACCTGAAGAATATTATAACGAAGGAAATTGGACTTGGGATACAATGACTGAAGTTATGGAACAGGTTGATAAGCTTGGTTCTGATTTCTATGGTGGTTCAATACCCGATGTTAATGAGTTGTACAGTTCTTTAGGTGCTGATATTTTCTCCTATGATAGCGCAAATGGAAAATTTGCTAATACACTTACAGATGCAAATGTTGTAAAAGCTTTTCAGTATGTTGCTAATGGTTGGAAATCCGGCTTACTTACCGAACAGGAAAAATTCAAAGCAGGAAAAGTGGGCCTTATAATTAAGTCTACATACGGTTTGAAGAAGACCGGATATTTTAAAGATATGGATGCTTTAGATTTAGGATTTACTTATTTGCCTGATATGGATGAAAAAACAAAAGCAAAACATGGCGGATCACTAAGAGCTTATGGTATTGTAAAAGGCTCTAAAAATCCTGAAGCAGCAGGTATGTTTATAAGATATTTCTTAGATTCTGCTAATTATGATTTAGGCGATACCTTTGTTTCTGAAGAAGCAGGAGAGTTTTATTTCGATCTTTTAGAAAAAATGTATACTGAATCTAAATCTGAAAACAGAACATTCAACTATGCCGGTGTAGCCGGAATGACAGGTGAATCGATATGGGGTTGGACTTATCCTGCTCAAATATGTGACCCTGCACAGTGTTCAGCAACATTAGCAACTAAAAATAATAATTGCAATGCGGCAGTAAATAAGGCTAATGAATTACTTGCAAAGATGAAGTAATTATTAAGGAGTATATTATGAATGTATATATCAAGCGATTAATATCTTTTCTCTTGATAATGGCTATGGTTGTAAGCATTGCAGGATGCAATTCAACCAGTGAAACACCTTCAGAAGATAGATATGCAAATTCAAAAAAATTAGCTTTTTATACTGATAATACCTTTAATTATAATATCATAAAATCTTCTGAATTATCTTTAAAAGAGGCTTCTGTAGTAAAGAGTACGGTATTTAGCAAAGCAAGAGCTCTTAACAAAGTGCGACCAACATATTTAACCGATACTGATGAATATGATAAAACTCAAAAGTGCATTTATATCGGTACAGTTGATAATGAAATATCAAAACTCTGTAATGAGAAACTTCAAGAGAATGATGCTAATTATTATGACTATATTATTATGGTCCATAACGGAAATATTGCTATTGATGCAATTAGTGAGTCTGGCTTAGAGACGGCATGTAATTATTTTGTAGAAAATATTTTAACAAGTATCGACTCAACGATATATGATAATTATCTTTATCATTATAAAACGGAAGATACTTCAAAAATAAAGATTGCCGGCGTAGGTATTATGAATTATGCGATTGTTTGCGATACGAATCCGTCCGGAATGGTTTATTTGGGTTGCGAAGAACTGAAAGAAATCATAAAGGAATATGATAATTATGATATTCCTATTGTATGTGGCGAGAGCGATTATAAGCATCAAATCAAAGTGGTTTTATCGGATGCTGAAAGAGACGATTATTCAATTAAGTATAATAATGGCATTCTTGAGATAACTGCTGGACATAGTTATTCACTTAATGCAGCAATTCATAATTTCTGTCAAAATTTGCAGGAAGCCATTAAGTCTGTTGGGAAAAATCATATAATAGATATTCCTAAAACCTATAGTTTGAGTGGAAAGTATGATAAAGACACATACGGAACAAATGGTTATAAGTTGGTATGGGCTGATGAATTTGATGGAGATAAGTTGGACGAACATTTTTGGCATGCTGAATATTATGAGGACAATGGAGTAAATTATAACAAAGATACAGTGAGTGTTATAGATGGTTGCGCAGTAATTACTTGCGAACCGACAACTTTGACTGATGGTACACCAGGATATACCGGTGGCGATGTTAAAGGTCAAAACATGGAGTTTAATTACGGGTACTTTGAAGCACGTGCAAAGTTGCCTGTAGGTACTGGAACCGGTGTTTCTTTCTGGGCACTGGGAACTCGAACCAATGATAAGCCTTATGCACCTGAAATAGATGTTATTGAAACATTTGGTAAAAACAACTATATTGTTTCTAATTTGCATAGTTGGTGGAAAAGCTCAAGAAAAATTAAAGGCTTGGTTTGTTCGGAAACTCAACAATTAGCAGGACATATACAGCATTTGAACAATGGATTATCAACTGATGGTTTTAGTGGAGGTAATGGTTATTCCAAGGAAGGTATAACAACAATGGCAGATGATTTCCACACATTTGCGTGTGAATGGACTCCTACTTATGTTAAGTTCTTTATGGATGGTTACTGCTATACTACAGTAGACATTACATCAAATCTAACCCATCAAACCGAAGGATATAAGATGTCAGAGTATATGTTCTTTACTGATGGTTCGAAAATGCATTTAGCCTTTGGTTCTGGTTTAGGTGCTACCTTGAATTTCTGGGATAAGATAAGTGAGAGCACTGAAATACCTTCTAAATACTATGTCGATTATATTCACTTATATCAAATGCCTGGTGTTGGCGAAATAGAGATTAATTAGGGAAGGGGATAAAAAATGAAAAAGCATATATTATCAATATTTACGGTAGTTGTTTCTCTTTCTATTTTACTTTCGAGCGTATTGATTCCAATATCTCTTATTGCTTCGGCTGAAAATAATGATATTGATTATTCGTCGTTCACAGGACGCCATACTTGGAAGTTTGATACAGATGCGGTAAATGAAAACTTTCAGATTAATATGTTGAATGCGGTAGTGGATAAGAATAACGGGTATTTTTCCGCTCCGACTAATTGGACTCAAACTCAGCCTGTAAACTATGAGTTTATAGCGGGCAAAACTTATATAGTAAACATTAAATGGAAAGTAAGTGCAAGGCCGACAGATGGATTTCAATTCCAACTTCGTGTTAACGACACTGCTTTTAAAAACTATGGTTGGATGAGTTCTGTTCCTACAGATTGGCAAACAGACAGAATACAGTTTACTGCAGGAAATACAGGTCTTTTAAAGATTTATATGAATGCAGGAACGGGAGAGACTTTGTATATTGATACAATATCTATATATGAGGTAGGTTCATCGGTTAGATTTGATTTTTCTGATGATACACAGTTAATGGTAAGATACCTTCCGAGTAATTTTACTTATACAACTTATGAAACGCTTTCTGCTAATGTTACAAAGCAATGGTCTACTGACTTTCAGTTTGTACCCGACTATGTAATAGAAAACGGCAAAAAGTATACAGTTACATTCAAATACAAAGCAAATACGGCATTGACAGGAAATAAATTTGCAGTTAGTTATCATAAAGGTACTGCAGGATGGAATTATTACGATAACGAAAATGGTTTTGTAACACCAAGCCTTAATACCGCTGCTGCGAATACTTGGTATACTGGCGAATTTACTTTTGTTGCTAATAATGGTGCAGATTATCCTTACCTCGACTTTTTGCTAAGACCGACTAAGGTTGCAACCTATGAATTTGACGATATTACAATTTGTCAGGAAGCGGGTTCTGTAAACTTAAATCTCGGTGATAGCACTCAAACGGCAAATACCTTTGGTTTGAAAGCAGGCGCTTCTTATACATTACCATCTGCTACTAAGGTTGGTTATGCCTTAGAAGGTTGGTATTCAGAACCTGAATTTAAAACCGCTGTAACTAAGGTTAATGTTCCTGCTGAGGGTAGTTCAATTACAGTTTATGCAAAATGGAAGAAAGCGGTTTCGTATTTCTTAGATTTCAATAAGGCATCTGATTTGGAATTTGGTGCTTCTTGGAATGGCGATAGTATTCCTAAAATCAATAATAATGAGCTTCATATGCGCGGAAGTGCAAATGCCAATCCAAGTTACGCTCGTTTGCCGATATTATTAGAAGCGGGCACATATAACTATTCATTCAAATATCGTGCAAATCCTGTAAACACAGGTGATACATATACATTGCATATGTATGCCGGTTTGAATTCAGCAACTGATATGAATAGCATAAATTCTCCTTATACAAGTGCTAAAGCAGTTAATATATTTAACGCTGCTCAGCTTTCAACTGGACAAGAATACGTTACAAAAACAGGCTCATTTGTAATTACTGAAGAAATGTTAAGCGAAGGCTCAGACAGATTAACACTTCGTTTTATGAGTGCTACCAGATATGCTGAACTTTATATCGATGATTTGTATATAGAAAAAGCATTTTCAGCTGATTTTGATTTTGCAGAAGCTTCTCAAGTAGGTAATACATATAGTGCATCTGTAACCGATGGTGTATTAGAAATGAGAGCAGATAAAGGCAAGCAATCAAGAGCAAGACTCAATTATGAGCTTAAGGCAGGCAGTTATTATACTCTTACCTATAAATATCGTGCCGAATCAGCATTAGATATTAAATTGGCCCCTTGGTATGCAAGAGCAATATCTTCCGGTTGGGATTTCTTGGGTGGAGATAATGAATTTTCTTATGCAATTCCGGGTGCGCTTGTAGAATATGAGTACGCTACTACCGAATGGAAAACAGTAACACTTAATTTTGTTGCAACTGGAAATATAAATGAAAACTATAAATATTTAGGTTTCTGGATGCAATCGACTTTAGATGGTGGTAAGATATACATTGATGATGTTGTTATTACAGAGAGATCTGCTAAAGTTTCTTTCGACACAAATGGTGGCAACGCTATTGATGATTTAACATATCTTCCTATCGCAGAAAGTGTTACACTTGAAACTCCTATAAAAGAAAATTACAAATTTGTAGCTTGGTATTATGATGCTGACTGCACTCAGGTTGTAGGAAGTACATATGTTCCTTATGCAGGCGAAGATGTTGTATTATATGCTAAATGGGAAGCAAAAACTGTTAATGACACAACTCCTGCTGTCCCAACTGTTTCATACGAAAATGGCAAGGTTATCATTGAATCGGTTGATGGATATGAATATAAGGTGGGAGAATCTGATTGGCAGAAATCAAATGAATTTGCTGATTTAATCGTAGGACCTGAGTACACATTCTATCAAAGAGTTGCTGAAACTGCTTCATATGCTTCTTCGCTTGCAAGTGAGACTACATTTAAATTAACTCCAAATGGTGACTATAATTTGGATGGCACTCTCAATTCTTCTGATTTGGTAGGAATAAGAAGAACACTTCTCAATGTAGAAACCGGCAAAGAAGATTTAATAGATGCAAATGAAGATGGTTTATTTGATATCAGAGACTTAGTTGCTTTAAAGAAAATAACTGTAGATGTTTCAAAATTCTTTATTGGTAATGACAGCATTTCTGAATATTCAGTAATAAATAACGTTAATTCTTATATCGCAAATGAAGCTTATGATATATTAAAGAATTCTATCGAAAGTTATGCAGGTTCTTCATTTGCTGAAACATCTGATAAAAACATTGTCTTAAGTGTAACTTATCAAGATGAAGATAATTATACTGTAAGTATTGTAGATGGCAATTTGGTTTTTGAAGCCAATAGTGACTATATGCTTTTAGAGGCTGTTAATGCATTTGTTTCTAAATATGATTCACTTTCAAATGTTAGAGTTCATATTCCTATGGGATTTGTTATGAGCGGTGATTCGTTTAAAAACAATGGCTCTTATGCACTTGTATGGAATGATGAGTTTTTAGGTGAAGCTTTAGATAGTTCAAAATGGACTAATGACATATATACTACAACCTCCGGTGAAAATAATATAACTCAGACTACTGCAAATGCCGCTGTAGTAAGTGATGGCACTTTGAAACTTAACACTTATTTGGAAAATGGCATTTGGTATGGTTCGGATATAAGAACAAACGACAAATTTAAATATGCTTACGGATATATAGAAATTCGTGCAAAATTACCCGGCACAGGAAACTGGGCGTCATTTTGGCTAAACGGTGCTCGTGATGAGAATTTTGCAATAAGCAATGAAGTTGATATTTTTGAAACCTTTGGTAGTACTGAAAATAATACTTCTACGGTTCATGCTTGGACAGGAGATTCAGCAACAGATTCCAGTCTTTTTAAATTAGAAACTTCAGTTCCAAATGATAGTTTAAGTTCGTATCATACTTATGGTTGTTTATGGACAGAAACCGGAATTGAATTATATACAGACGGAACATTGATAGCACAGTTAAAATTTGAAGATTATGACGCTGAAAAGATTAATTATCTTAAAAATGGTGGCTTAATGTCTGTATTGCTTGGTAATACCACAGGTTATTATAACGAATCGGGTCGATACAACTACATTTTGGGTACGCCTACTGCTTCTACATTTGAAATTGACTATGTTCGTCTTTATCAGTAGTAAGTAAAAATATGGGAGCATTTTAGCCTTTGTGCTAAAATGCACCTTTAGTAAAATAATAGTCAAGATTTATATGTGTACTAAATGGTTTAATAGGAATAATTTTATTACTATATAGTTTAAAGAGGAAATGTTATGAAATGGCAAAGAATTAAATATATGCCTTGTCTGCCACTCGGTAAAGATGGCAAACGTGCCACAAGCTCTGTTGAGCATAAAGCACTTGCAAGAAAGGCTGCGACAGAGAGTATTGTATTGCTAAAAAATGAAAATAATGCTTTACCACTCAAAAAAGGAAGTAGTGTAGCTTTATTAGGAAAGGCTTCTGCCGATTATGTTTCAGCAGGTGGCGGTAGCGGAACAGTAACTAGCGAATATGTTCATAACATTTGTGATGGTATGGAAGAAAAGCAGAGCGAAGGTAAAGTTACCGTTTTTTCTCCACTTTGCGGGCTTTATCGTAAAAGTGTTGCTGAACAATATGCTATCCCACGTTGGATGGGGCAAACCTTTCAACCGGAATTTCCCGAAGAACTTTTCTCTCAGGCTTCCAAGTGTTGCGATACGGCTATAATAAGTATTTGCCGTAGAACTTGGGAAGGTGCAGACGTAAATATTAAAAAAGAAAACTGTGAATATTATATTAATCATTACGAAAAACGTATGATTGATTTTGCTATAGATAATTTTAAAAAGGTAATTGTTGTTCTTAATGTGCATGGTGTCATTGACCTTTCGTATCTCGCTTCTATAAGTGGAATAGATGCTATGTTAGTTTGTTGGAATGGCGGTATGGAAGGCGGAATGGCAATAGCGGATGTCCTTTGTGGCGATGCTTGTCCTTCCGGTAGACTTGTAGACACATTTGTTTCAAAACTGGAAGATTATCCTTCCCACGAAAGTTTCACAGAATCAGATGATTTTGTGGAATATACAGAAGATATTTATGTAGGGTATCGTTATTTTGAAACAATACCTGATGCTTATAAAAATGTTATTTATCCGTTTGGTTATGGTCTATCCTATACGGATTTTAAAATTGAAATAACTAATGCAAAAATTGAAAACGATATTATAACTGTAAATATAGTAGTTACTAATATAGGAAAAATGGCAGGAAAAGAAGTAATACAACTTTATTCATCTGCACCACAAGGCAGATTGGGTAAACCTGATAAGGAATTAAAGGCTTTTTCTAAAACTAATAATTTAGAGCCAAACCAAAGTTGTGAAATTGAGCTAACTGTTGATGTTAAAGATATTGCCAGTTATGATGAAAGTAAAGCCGCTTATATTCTTGAAGAAGGAATTTATAGTATTTATGTTGGTAAAAACGTGCGTGAAAACGACAAAATTTTAGAATTTGAGATTTTTGAAGAACGCATTATTAAACAATTGAAAAATCGAATGGTGCCTAAAAAACTTTCACGTAGAATGTTGGCGGATGGTACTTATGAAAATTTAAAAACTTCAGAATATGAAGATTTATTAGATACATCAAGTTGGCCCGAAAAGGAAAGTTGGTTTTACAATCATATTCGTCCTAATATGATGGGCATAAGAATACCAAAAGATAGAATACTTTTAGTTCATGTCGCAGAAGGAAAAAACACATTAGAAGAATTCATGGCTCAGTTGAGCGATGTTGATTTAATTGAACTTGTTGGAGGAAGACCAAACAGAGGTCCTGCCGATACGTATGGTATGGGAGATTTAGAGGAGTATGGTGTACCTGCCATGATGACTGCAGATGGTCCTGGTGGGCTTCGTTTTAAAAAAGAATATGAAATACCAACTACAGCGTGGCCAACGGCTACAGCACTTGCTTGTACTTGGAATACTGATATTGTTTATGAAGTGGGAAGAGCCGCTGCTCTAGAAGTTAAAGAAAATAACATGGGTATGTGGTTAGCTCCAGGACTTAATATTCACAGATATCCTTTGTGTGGAAGAAACTTTGAATATTATTCTGAAGATCCATATTTATCAGGTGTATTTGCTGCGTCAATGGTTAAAGGAATACAGTCAAGAAATATTTCAGCATGTATAAAGCACTTCTGCTGTAATAATAAGGAAGTAGGTAGAGATAAGAGCGATTCAAGGGTTTCGGAGCGTGCTTTACGCGAAATCTACTTAAAAGGTTTTGAAATTGCAATAAAAGCATCTAAGCCTTGGGCTTTGATGACTTGTTATAATAAAGTAAATGGATATTATGCTTCTGAGCAATCGGAACTTTTAAATGAGATACTTCGTGAAGAATTTGGGTTCGATGGTTTAGTTACGACTGATTGGGCTAATGGTGCAGAACATTACCGTGAACTGCTAGCTGGAAATGATATTAGAATGCCTGTAGGTAGCGGAAAGCGTATGATTAAGGCTTTGGAATTAGGACTTATCACTCGTACTGACCTTGAACGTAGTGCAAAAAGAGTTTTAGAACTCATATTAAAGTTAGATTAAAATTTGGTGATTGTTATATGTTGATAGAAAAGTATATTGAGAGTGAATTTGAGAAGACGATTCGTAATAATACGGAAAATGTAGGCTCTTTAATTGGTTTACCGTATCCGTATACGGTACCATGCCCTGATAATATGTTTCTTGAAATGTATTATTGGGATACATACTTTACTAATGTAGGTCTCATTTCTGAAGGACGAGTTGAACTTGCTAAAAGCAATGTTGATAATATGCTTTGGATGGTAGAGAAATACGGTTTTATGCCTAACGGTAATCGAAATTACTACCTTAATCGTTCGCAACCACCATTTTTATGGAGGGCCGTTAAAGGTATTTTTGAAGTTACAAGTGATACTGAATGGCTTCAGTCATCCTATAAAACTTTATGCAAAGAATATGTTTTTTGGCAGACAAAAAGAATAGCTCCTAATGGTTTGAATTTTTATGGAAATCATGAGGGTCTCACTGAAGACAGAGTACAAGCCCTTTATAAAGATTTTACAAAGCGTTCGGGTGGATTTACTGCTAAAGATTATGAAACAAGGGTTAAAATGGCACATTCTATCAGAACTTTTGTTGAGAGCGGTTGGGACTGTAACTCTCGCTTTGGATTAGATGGTGAATATTTCAATCCTGTTGATTTGAATTCTTTATTATATGGTTTCGAAAGTCAAATGGTTGAGTTCTCAAATATACTTAAAAATGCTGATGCTGAGATATGGATTAAAAGAGCCGAAAACAGAAAAGAAAAAATGAACGAATTTATGTGGTCGGAAGATAAAAAAATGTATCTTGACCGTAATTTTAAAACAGGCGAATTCAGTTCGGTGATTTCAGCGGCATCACTTTATCCGTTTTTTGTTAAGTTGACTTTAGAAAAAACAAATTTGAAAAATATACTTGAGCAACTTATGCTCGAATACGGTATTAGTGCTTGCGCTGACGGCGAACATGTTAATGGTTTTCAATGGGATTATCCAAACATTTGGCCTCCTGTGCAGTACATTGGTTATGAGGCTTGTATTAATTCTAATCTTTTTGTTGAAGCAGAAGAAATACAAAGCACTTATTTGAAACTTATTGAAACGAATTATCAAAAAACAGGTAGACTTTGGGAAAAATATAATGGCATTACAGGTGAAGTTGCAAACGAGGATTACGAAGCTCCTACAATGATGGGATGGACAGCAGGATTATATTGGTTTTTTAAAGGTATAAATTAAACCATAAGTTTAGTTTTAAAAGATTTGCTGTTTTATTATTTTGTAAAGGAGAGATAATTATTATCGTTTCCTACAGGTATTAAGATTGCAAAAGAACTTGAGCAGTTTAAGCCAATGTTCTTTGAGGAGCCTACACCACCCGATAATTTAGAGGCATTAAAGGCAGTGAGGGTTAAATCACCCGTTGCAATTTCGGCAGGTGAAAGACTTTATACATTAAAATCATATAAAGATTTATTTGAAATGCGTGCTGCAGACTTTATTCAGCCTGATATATCTCACGCAGGGGGTATTATGGAGTTGAAGAAAATTGCGGCTATGGCAGAGGCTTATTACATACCGTTTGCATCGCATAATCCGTCAGGTCCTGTTGCTAATGCAGCAACTTTACAACTAGCTGCTTGTTGTCCGAATTTTAGTATACTTGAAATTATGTACAGCGATGTTGACTGGCGTAAAGATGTAACAAATGAATCTTTGGAATATAAAGACGGTTATATTACTATTCCTGATAAGCCCGGACTTGGTATTGAAATAAATGAAGAAGAGTGCTTAAAGCATCCGTATCAGCCGCACACATTAAGACATTATATAGGTGCTTTAACAGACATTCGTCCTGCCAAAACAGAATTCTATTTTTAAATGCAATAAATTTTTGGTGGATTATATAATAGTTTTTGATAAGGTGGCAAAGTATTAATATGAAAAAAACAATATTTATAACAGGCGCATAGAGCAATACGGGCTATGGAATAGCTGAGGTCTTTGCCAGAAATGGTTGAGATATATTTATAACCAGTCTTGTAGGTAAAGAAGCAGAAAAAGCAGCAGAAAAATTAAGCGATACATATGGTATTTTTGCAAAAGGTTATGAATGCAGTAGTGGTAATGAGCAACAGGTGATTGATATTTTTAACGATATTGATAAAACGGGTAGATTTGTAGAAACAATCGTTCTTAATGCTGCTAATATGGGATTTGTCCTAAAGACCCTGCCGCCGGTCAGGATTTTTGGACGGTTTCTTTGGATGATTTTGGTCACGGTGATGCCTCTATAGGTACTATTGATGACAGAACACCTGATACTTTCTATGGGTCGCTGCACTATCTTTATAGAAATTTAATTATTAAATATCCTGATGCTTTTATATTTGTAATCACACCGCTTCATAGAAAAGATGAAGATAATCTAAAGGGTGAGGGCAAAAAAGAAAAAGAATCCCTTCCGTTAAGGGATTATGTCAAGATAATCAGAAAAGTGGCCGATTTTTACTCGCTACTGGTATTGGATTTATTTGCTACCTCTGGTATATATCCATTAATACCGGCGCATAAAGAAAAATATACTGCCGATGGACTTCATCCTAATGATTTGGGACATAGAATACTTGCTGAAAGAATAATTGATTTTATTAGATGTTTTAATATACATTTGAAAGAAAGTGACATTTAATGATAAGTATAGAAGAAAAAAGAAAGCTATATTTGGGAGATTATGAAAGAAAAAAAGATATAATTGATGCTAAAATATCCGATGGCATTCAAAAATATCGTAAAGGCGATTGTAAAATTCGATTTGTGAATTCTGATGGAAGTCCTGTGGTTGGCGCAAATCTTAAAATAACACAAAGTACACATGATTTTAAATTTGGCGCAAATATTTTTATGCTTGATGAATTTGACGATGAAAAGAAAAATTTAGAATATCGTCGGTTTTTTAAAGAATATTTTAATTTGGCGACGGTACCTTTCTATTGGGATACATTAGAGCCAGAAGAGGGTAAGCCCCGATATGAAAAAAATTCTAAAAAAATATATCGGAGACCGGCACCTGATCTTTGCGTAGAATATTGTGAAGAAAATGGCATTTCACCTAAATTGCATTGCCTTGTATATGATAAATTTTCACCCGAATGGCTAAGAAAATTGTCTATTGATGAAATAAAAAAGAAATATGAAGAGCGTTTCAAACAGATTTCCGAGCGTTATTCAGGTAAAATGTATGAATTTGAAGTTATAAATGAGCAATTGGAATATTTATGGAATACTCCAACATCAACAAAATTAACAACGCAAAAGGATTTTATAGAATGGTCTTTTAATTTGGCAAAAAAGTATTTCCCTAATGAAATATTAGTGCTAAATGAGGGAAACCGAATAGGACAGTTATCAAAAAACACATATTATGAACCGTATTATCTTTTAATAGAAAATGCTTTACTAAAAAAACTGCCTATTAGAAAAATAGGAGTTCAAAATCATATGTTTACAGGCGTTCGTGCTAAAACTGATGAAGAATATGAATCTGCTATAAGACGTGTAGCAAAGGAATTATGTGATCCTGAGTGTATTTGGAAATCTCTTGATTTGTTGGCTGAATTTGGCTTGCCTTTAGAACTTACGGAGGTTACAATACCTACTTTAGGCGATACACCTGAAGATGAAGAATTGCAGGCAGATATGTTAAGACTATGGTATTCTGTATGGTTTTCACATCCTGCTGTTGAAACAATAGTATATTGGAATACTGTTGATGGATATTGCTATAGTGATGAAAATTGGAATGAAAATAACTGTCGTGGTGGTTTGTGGCATCATGATTTAACTCCTAAAAAGTCTGCGGATACATTGAAGAAATTATTTACTGAAGAATGGAATACGAAGTTTACATCAACTACAAATAGTGACGGTTTTATAGATTTTCGCGGTTTTTATGGTGATTATAGCGTAGAGATTGATGGTAAGCAATTTAACTTTTCAATACACAAATCACAAGATAATACTTATGATATATGTTTGCCGTTCTTATAAATCCAATGGTGAAACTAAAATTATATGTACCTCACATTCTATCAACGAAAATATTTTAATTCAACATATCCTAGAAGTATTGAATGATCAGTTGAAAAAATATAAGGATTTAGAAAGAGATTTAAAGAATCAACAAAACAAGAAAGTTAAATTAAAATCATCAAAATTAGAATTGCATATTAAAGAAATAAAAAAAGAGATAGAAAAAGTAAATAAGCAGATTGACGGTGAATACGGCGGGCAAGGTTGAACACCTGAAGGTGCGGCCAATTTCCGTTCTTTAAACGGGGATTGGAAATTTGCTTATTTTGAGAATGGGGACAATATAACAGAGATTGAAAGCTGGGATACTATACCTGTCCCGTCATGTTGGCAATTTTACGGTTATGATGAACCGAACTATTCTAATGTTAATTATCCGTATCCTACGGACCCGCCGTATGTGCCTAATGACAATCCTGCCGGCGTTTATGAAAAAACAATAACACTCAATAAAGAAAACCTTTCATACCTTGTTTTGGAGGGTGTGTCATCTTGTGCACAAATTTTCATCAACGGGCAATATGTGGGTTATACGCAAGGAAGCCATTTACAGGCGGAATTTGATATTACACCTTATGTTATAAGCGGTGAAAATGTTGTAAGAATTATAGTGCGCAAATGGTGTAGCGGAAGCTATCTTGAAGACCAAGACCAGTTCAGACACAACGGAATTTTCAGAGATGTTTATATTCTTGAACGGCCCGAAGGTCATCTGGTTGATTTTAAGATTGAGGCAGATGAAAAGAACATTACGGTTGAAGTTGACAGAAAAACGGAAATTGAAATATATGACGGCGAAAAACTTTTACATAATATCGAAACCGACGGTAAATATGTTTGCGCTATAGAAAGTCCAAAACTATGGAATTCTGAGAATCCTTATCTTTATACAGTTGTTTTGAAGTGTGCGGAGGAAATCATTACTCAAAGAGTAGGTATGCGTACCATTGCTGTTTCTAAAGATAACGAACTTTTGATTAACGGTATGCCAGTAAAATTAAAGGGTGTAAATCATCACGATACCAGCAAAGCAAACGGTTGGTATATGACCGATGAGGAAATGTTTCGGGATATAGAGTTGATGAAATCTCTTAATATCAATACGGTCCGAACCTCGCATTATCCGCCGCATCCTAAATTTATCGAAATGTGCGATAAATTCGGTCTTTATGTGGTGCTTGAAGTCGATTTGGAATGCCACGGATTTAACCGCAGATTAGCTAATATTCCGGTTATAGGTTATGATTTGCCGGAGATTTCTCCGGTTGTAAATCCCGAATGGCGAAATTCGCTGATTGAAAGAGCCGAAAGAACATACGAGAGAGACAAAAATCACTGCTCGGTAATTATACTTTCCTGCGGTAACGAAAGCGGTTACAGCAATAATAATGCCGAAATACTTGACTGGTTTCATAAACACGATAAGATGAGACTCACTCATTCTGAGGATGCGTCCCGTGCAGGGAAAAACGATAAAACGGATATTCATTCAAGTATGTATACCCCAATTGAGCAGCTGGAAAAGCTTGCAAACAGTGATGAAATCAATATTCCGATTTTCCTTTGTGAATATGCTCATGCTATGGGTAACGGACCGGGTGATGTTTGGGATTATACCGAAAAATTTTACGAGCATCCTAATATAATAGGCGGTTGTGTTTGGGAATGGGCTGACCATACCTTTGTTAAGGACGGAGTTCAATGCTATGGCGGCGATTTCAAAGAAATGACGCATGACGGAAATTTCTGCTGTGACGGTATTTTATTTGCCGATAGAAGTCTTAAAGCGGGTTCGCTTGAGGTTAAAGCTGCCTATGCGCCCTTTAGAATGGAAGCGGTAAGCAACGGCTTTAAGCTTTATAATCGTTATGATTTCAAAAATTTAGCTGAATGTAAAATCAAAGCAACGCTTTCCTGTGACGGTCAGGTGTTAGGTTCTGCAAATTATTATCTCGATGTAAAGCCCGGAGAAACAGGGATACTTCCTATTCCCGCAAAAATTCCGAAAAGCTGTGAATTAGGTTGCTATCTCGATGTTTGTGTTGCCGATGACATTACCGAAACCTCACTTCAAATACCTATTAATTGCGAAATTGACAGGGCCTGTGAAACAGCCGATTATGCGTCGTATAAGGAAGACGGGCAGTACATAATTTTTGAAGGTGAGAAATTTAAATATCGTTTTTCAAAGCATTGCGGCACCTTTGACAGCATTGCTGTTAATGGTAAGGAATATTTGCGCGAGCCGGTCAAGCTAACTGCTTTTAGAGCACCGATAGCTAATGACCGTAATGTTGAAGCGCTTTGGGCTTTTAAAAATATTTGGCAGGGGGAAAATTTCGATAGACTTTTCGGCAAGATATATGATGTGGTATTTAACGGAAAACAGATATCGGTAAAGGCGAGTCTTGCAGGTGTTTCGCGTACTCCGTTTTTACGCTATAAGCTTGAAATAGAAGTTTACAGTAACGGAGAAATTAAAACCAAGCTTACCGGCGATGTCAAAGAAAAATGTGTTTGGTTGCCGTGATTGGGCTTTGAATATCACTTAACCGAACAAAATATTCCGTTTAAATATTTTGGAATGGGACCCTTGGAAAGCTATTGCGATTCAATGCATCACAGCCGAATGGATTGGCACGAAAGCAGTGCGGAAAAAGAATATGTGAATTATGTTTGTCCGCAGGAGCACGGGAATCATACGAAGGTTAAGTCACTTCATATTAATAATACCTTGAAATTCGATTGCGACGACGGAATGGATATTAATGTTTCGGATTATACATCGGAAACGCTATATAAGGCTAATCACACAAACGAATTACAAAAAGCGGAGGGCTCGGTTGTAAGGATAGATTATAAAATGTCGGGACTGGGTTCAAATTCCTGTGGTCCGAAGCTCGCTGAAAAGTATAAGCTTTGTGAAAAGCATATTGAGTTTAAATATACCTTAAAACTAATCAATGGGTGAATGATATGTCAAATTTAAAGATTGTATATTTTAGCAGTACACATTGGGATAGGGAGTGGTATGTTCCTTTTCAGGATTTCAGAATGTCTTTAGTAGATACCGTGGATGAGCTTACAGAAATTCTGAAAAGCAATCCTGATTATAAGGTGTTCTGTCTTGACGGGCAAACCATAGTTTTAGAAGACTATAAAGAAATTGCGGGAGAACGCGTCAAAGAACTTCAAAAATTAATAGACGATGGCAGAGTCAGAGTAGGTCCTTGGTATGTAATGCCCGATGAATTTTTGGTTTCGGGCGAAAGTTTGATAAGAAACCTTTTGTTTGGCAAAAAAACTGCCGAAAAATGGAATACCGATACTATGAAATACGGCTATGCCAATGACATTTTCGGTCATATAGCTCAAATGCCGCAAATTTTCGCAGGATTTGGTATAAAAGGCGCTTACCTGGGCAGAGGTATAGGCGATGAAGAAAGGTTTTCTAATTTTATTTGGACTTCTCCTGACGGCACAAAGTGCTATACCTATGCCGGTTTTTACGGCGGTTTCACAAGAAATGTTGCACCTAAATTCGGCACAGAAAAATTTGATGAGGAGCTTAAAAAGTATATTGATAATGAAATTTCTAAAACCGACGCTCCTGTTATATTCATTTCCCATACAAGCGACCATATAAGAGCAGATAAAAACACCCCTGCTATTATTGAAAGGATAAAAGAATTATATCCGGAAGCCGAGGTTTTACACGGCACACCCGAAATAATTGCAGATATAGTTAAAAACGGAAATTATAATATCCCCGAGGTTAGTGGGGAACTCAATAAATCCCTTTATGATTCAAAGGATAATATCACTCTTGTCGCAAACAGTATTTCAAGCTATTATCCGTTAAAATGCAATAATGATAAATGCGAAGCAATGCTTGAAAAACAGTTTGAGCCTATGCTTGTTTTCGCCAAAAGGGAAAACAAGGAAATTGACAAAAATTTTCTTAATAAAGCTTATGATTATCTTCTTAAAAATCAGCCCCACGATTCGATTTGCGGATGTTCCTGTGACGAAGTCCATAGAGATATGGATTACAGATATAATCAAGCTAAGGAAATCTATGCGGCAGCAAGGGTAAAATACATTAATTCTCAGGGCGACTATATGTGGAGAGAGGATAACGACTATGTTTTGACTCTTGAAAATTATGAGCCCTACAGAATCAACAGAGTTGTAACTGTGAAAATTGATTTCGATAAAAAATTCCCGAAAACCGTTGACAGGTTCTCTGCTAATGAGCCGTATTGCTGCTTCAGAATTTATGATGAGGACGGAAACGAAATTCCTTACCAAATTGACGGTATTAAATATAATGTTTTAAAGAGACTTAACGGTCAGAATTCTTGCTTGGTTGATAGATATACAGTATCGTTTAACGCTGATTTGACCCCAACCTCAAGAACGTATTATAAGGTTGCTCCGGCGGATGTCCGTTATTATTACGAAAGCGATTTCTTAATTGGTGATGATTGGGCAGAAAATAAAAAAATCCGTTTGGATATAAACGAAAACGGAGAATTTAAAATTACGGATAAGTCTAACGGAAAGGTCTATGACGGTCTTAACAGATTTATCGACAGCGGTGAAATCGGTGACGGTTGGTGGCATATGGCACCGCATACCGATAAATTTATCAACAGCAAGGGCTTTGCTGCATCAGTTTCTAAAATCGACAGCGGTATAAACAAGGCGGTCTTTGAAATAACAAAAACGCTGATGCTTCCCGAATGTTATTTGGATAATGACAATATCAGAAGCAACAATTTAAAGCCCGTAACGGTTATATCTACGGTAGAATTAACGGCAACATCAGATTTTGTAAAGGTACATACTGTAATTGATAACTGTGTTTTGGATCATAAAACGGTGCTTAAATTTAATACCGGTGTAGCAGATGATAAATACTTTGTAAGCCAAGCATTTTGTAAGGTTGAAAGACCTTGCGGAGTACATAGTGACCGTATGCAGTGGTATGAACAGGAAATGACCGAAAAAAATATGGGCGGCATTGTCGGCAAAACGGATAAGAATCATAACGGTCTTGCTTTTGTTTCGGCTTTTGGCTTGCACGAATGTTCTGCCGAAAAGAATACGGATGGCTCGGTTGCCGTAACCTTGTTGCGTTGCTTCAAGAGGGTGTTTATGAATCCCGGCTCGGTATTAAGTCAAATCCAAGGAAAGCTTGAATATGATTATGCTTTTGTACCGATGAACAGCAATAAAGATTTTGCAGATTTGGTTAATATAAAGAATGAAATTTCGACAGGCGTGTTTGCATATTCAAGAAAGACACAAATGCCCGAAACGAAGTCTGCAAGCCTTATTGCCGTGGATAATAAGCAAATAATATTAAGCATTTTGAAAATTGCCGAAAATCAAAAAGGCTATATTGCAAGGTTCTATAATTGCTCTGATACAGAACAAAAAGCCAATATCGAGATTAATGCCAAAAAGGTTTATGAAGCTTCTTTAAACGAAACAATTTTAAATGAAACAGAGTGTAATTTAACATTTAGACCGTTTGAAATTAAAACGTTATATTTTGGTGAGTGAAAATGATTTACAAACAAAAAAGAAACAGAGTCTTTCGTTCATACTTCGGCGGCAAAAGGCTTGACGAATTTTTCGGAATTGAAAACCCAAAAGATACCCAGTTTCCTGAAGAGTGGATTGCTTCAACTGCCGTTGCCTTTAATGCCGGCAGGGAAAATATTGTGGAAGGCCCAAGCGTGTTGGAAGACGGCACGCTGCTTACCGATTTAATTAATAGCAATCCCGAAAAAACATTGGGAAAAAACCAAGTAGAAAAATACGGAAACAATATGTCCATTTTAGTGAAACTTTTGGATGCAGCGGAAAGGCTTTTTATTCAGTGTCATCCGACAGTGGAATTCTCAAAAAAATATTTTAATTCACAATTTGGAAAAACCGAATGTTGGTATATTATTTCAGCCGAACCGGATGCTTGCGTTTATATTGGTTTTAAGCCCGAAATTACAAAAGAAAAATGGATAGAATGTTTTAACAACGATGATACCGAAGGATTGCTTAACCTTATGCACAGAATATCGGTTAAGCCGGGTGATCTTATTTTTGTTGCGGGCGGCGTTCCGCACGCAATAGGCGGAGGATGTCTTCTGTGTGAACTGCAGGAGCCAACTGATTATATGGTTATACCCGAGAGGAAGTCTAAATCCGGAATCACGCTTACAGATAAGAAAATGCACGGCGGTCTGGGATTTGACAGAATGTTCGATTGTTTTGTTTACGAAGGCTTTACTGAGCAGGAAATCAGAAATAAGTTTGTCAAGCATTTGGAGTTTAAGGCTGATACAATACAAAATCTTGTCGGAACCGATTTAACCGATAAGTTTTCAATGGACTTGCTTTGTGTTGAGGCAGAAATTGAAATGCCTAATGACGGTAAGTATTCAGTGGCTATTATACTGGAGGGCAAAGCGGAGCTTACCTTTGGCGATGAGAAAATTATTGTTTCTAAGGGTGATGAGTTGTTTATTGATGCCTCAACGCCTGATATTCATTGGCAGGGTTGCGCAAAAGCGTTTATATGTAAACCGTAAGGAGAGTGCGATATGCAAATAAAACAGCAAATTTGGAAAGGTAAAGAACAGGATGCTAATATAGGTGGCCTGAGCTTGCCTGTAAGCGATCAGGCATACAGGCTTGTGTGGAATGATGAGTTTGATGGTGATTGGATTGACCGCACAAAATGGTGTGCGGACGGTTCGGGTTGTTGGAATGCGGATTATAAATATACAAACGATAAAGAACATTGGAATGTTTCAAACAGTGTCGCCACATTAACTATGACAAAATTTGACGAGCCGGATGAAAACGGAAAATTGTATTTGGACGCTCTTTCATTGGTGACGGACGATACAATGAACTTCCAATACGGATATCTTGAAATGCGGGCAAAGGTGCCGTTTTTCGGCAAAGGTGAATTTCCGGCATTTTGGCTATTGTCAAGCAAGGCTTCTTTGGCTCGGCAGGAAAAGGATTTTAAGGTACCGTCTTTTCGTATAGAAATTGATGTTTTTGAAAATTTTTCATCAAAAAATCAATTGGTTCCGAATTTACACAAGTATGAAAATGTTCCGGAAAAAATGCGCCACTCTCAACTCAGCGGTATAGACCAAGGTGCATCGAAAAACGGTACACGCACCTTCCGCTTTGATGAAGGCGTAAATCCTAATGATTGGCATACTTACGGTATGCTGTGGACCGAAAATATCTTATCATTTTCTATAGACGGTGATTTTTATTATACCTACGATTTAAGTAAGCCGTTCGGATATGATGATAATACTGACGGTTTTCATCAGCCTGTAGGAATTATAATCAGCAATCAAATCTTTTCGGCAGGTTGGTGCAAGGAAAATGAATGGGCAGCCTCTTTAGGCCCTGCTGACGACAGCATTTTCCCACTTAAGTACTCTATTGATTATGTTAGATTATATCAGAGAGAAAACTACGGAAAATTATTTGTTAATGACAAAAATAAATCATCCGATTTCACTCCCAAGACAGATAAAAGGAAATATTAAATGATGTAGTTTTAGCGGAAACGGATGACAGATATAAGAGGACAAAAAATCACTCAATTTAAAATTATAAAATCATTTTGAAAAATCAGAAAGAGGCAATATTTTATGACTGACAATTATGATCTTTCTTTAGCAGATTATAAGCGTATGGAAAATGAAAACGATGACGCTCCTCGTTTTGAACGTGCGATAAATGATGCAGACGGGAGGGTGCTTTATGTACCCTATGGTGAGTACAAAATTTCATCACCGATTATTATAAAAAACGGGACTTCATTATTAATGCATCCCAAGGCAAAACTTATAGCAATCAGTGAAATGGATTATGTTTTAAATTGTGATTTTGAATGTAAAAAGCAAGGAATTGACGTCATTAATGCATTTATTACCGGCGGTATTATAGACGGTAATGGTATGGCAAGCTGTATGTTTATTACAGGATGCAGGCATTTTAAGTTAAGCGATATATCGTTTTTAAACGGAAAGCAGTTCGGACTTCGTGCACAGAGACCGGGATACGAGTTGCTTGCAAATAATTTGTACTGTAAGTGCAATATGTCAGGACTGGCAGGAAATACCGGTATCCGTATTGATATGGGAGACAGTCATTATACAGATTGCATTGTTGTAGATTATACAGTCGGCATTGAAGTTACTGCGGGTTCAAGCCGTCTTACCAGATGTCATGTGTGGGGAGGTTGCGTGCCCCCAAAGGAAAAAGACGGTGTTCCCGAAATGTTGGAAAATTCCGTTTGTTTCAAGATAGGAACTTGTTTTGGTAATGATTGTGTATTAAGGGACTGCTATGCAGATACTGCGAATATTGGCTTTGAAATTCACGACAATACCAGAATGGCAGGATGTGCGTATCTAAACAACCCGATTTTCAGACTTGACGGTATTACCGTAATCGATCATCAGCGCGGTTATCTTACCGTGTCTGACGGTTTTTTCAGAGTATGCGACAATCATGCCGTCTTTTACAAAGGACAAAATAAAACTGTCAGATGGGGAGATAATTACCTTGAAGGAATAGAGACGGAGTTCTCCGAATAGTTCAATCAACTGTAAAGAGACAGTACAGCTTTATGTGTATGGAGGATTTTTCTATGGTAAAAGAATATATAAGGGCTAATATTGGCAAAACTATAAGAACAAACCTTGAGGATAAAAGTGATCTAATAGGGTTGCCGTATCCTTATACCGTGCCTTGCGCTGATGGCAGTTTTCAGGAAATGTATTATTGGGATACATATTTTACTAATGTAGGCCTTTTGGAATTCGGCATGGCAGAGCAGGCAAAAAATAATACGGATAATGTGTTATATATGATTGAAAGATACGGTTTTATGCCAAACGGCAGCAGAACCTATTATTTATCTCGCTCTCAACCTCCGTATGCAAGCCTTATGGTGAAGGATGTGTATAATCATTTTAAGGATATCGAGTGGTTGGGGAAAGCATATAAAACCTTGGAAAAAGAATATGAATTTTGGCAGACAAAGCGTATTACACCTAATGGACTGAATTATTACGGTACTAATAATGCATTAGATGATTTCAGAATAAATACCTTATATGAAGATTTTCAAAAGCGTGCAGGAAAAAGGTTTGATAAAGAAGAAAATAAGCTTGAAATTGCACAAACCGTTTGCACTTTTGTTGAAAGCGGTTGGGATTGCAATAATCGTTTTGAAAAGGATGGATTTGCTTATAATCCCGTTTGTTTAAATTCATTGCTTTTCGGTTTAGAAAAGAATATGGCTGATTTCGCCAAAATATTGGATAATGATGAGCAGCAAATATGGCAGGAAAGAGCAGAGCAAAGAAAAAAAAGATGGAAAAATATATGCTGAATCCCCAAAACGGTCTCTTTATGGATTGGAATTTTAAGGAGCAAAGGTTCAGCCCTGTGGTTTCTGCCGCATCCCTTTATCCGTTGTTTGTAAAGCTTAGAGATGATGCAAGTAATGAAATTCCTCTTATAAACAAACTGTTATTAAAATATGGGGTTACATGCTCGATTGCCGATTATTACGAATTTCCGTTAATGCAATGGGATTATCCGAATGTTTGGCCGCCTATACAGTTTATCGCCTATAAGGCGTGTGAAAATTATGCCGTCGATGAACACAAAAACAAAATAGCCCAAGCTTATGTTTCGCTTATAGAACGCTCTATGAAAAAAACAGGTAATTTATGGGAAAAATATGACGGGAATACAGGTGAAGTAACAAGCAATGAATATGAGGCTCCCATTATGCTTGGTTGGACTGCGGGAGTATATATTTATTTGAAAAACCGTATTTAATGGAGATTTCAAGTCAGATATCCCATGCGGCCAAATGTGTTAGCTGCCATTGTGTTTGTGTTGGAATATGCGTCGTAAATGCTTGTGATTTTTATACACGGCTTTATATTCGGGGATTTTTTAATCGGGAAATAGAAAAGTCTCGTTTATAGCAATATACACAATAAAAGGAAGGGAATGTTATAATGACCTTTGAAATACGCGGCAATCAGTTTGTAAAGGACGGAAAGCCCGTAAAGCTGATTTCGGGAGCGGTGCATTATTTCCGTAATATGCCCGATAACTGGACAGATATTTTCAAGAAAATGAAGGCGCTCGGCTGCAACTGCGCGGAGACCTACTGCGCGTGGAATATGCACGAAAAACAACCCGGGATTTTCGACTTTGCAGGCAACCTTAATATTGCCGAGTATATAAAATCTGCGGGGGAAGAGGGGCTTATGGTAATAGTCCGTCCGGGTCCGTATATCTGTGCCGAGTGGGAGTTCGGCGGTCTTCCGTGGTGGATACAGACCGAGCCAAATATGGAAATTCGCTGTTCGAATAAGGAATACATACGGTATTTCGACAGGTATCTCGACAGACTGTTTGAGGAAATCCGCCCTTTGCTTTGCACAAACGGCGGACCTGTAATTATGCTCCAATGCGAAAATGAATACGGCTATTACGGGGACGATAAAGAGTATCTTGAGCATCTTAGGGACAGCTACATTAATAAGGGCATTGATGTCCCGCTCTTTACCTCGGACGGTACGGGGATGGAAAATCTGCTTGACGGCTCTATTGAGGGCTGTCTGCCTACCCTTAATTTCGGCAGCAGAGTTGAAGAAAATTTTAGGGCGTTCAACGCTCTTTTCCCCGACAAACCTAAAATGTGTATGGAAATGTGGAACGGTTGGTTTGACACGTGGGGAGACGAAAAGCACCACACCACATCATCCGAGGCTTATGCTCAGGTAGTCGATGATATGCTTAAAATCGGCAGTCTTAATATGTATATGTTTATTGGCGGCACAAATTTCGGCTTTACCTCGGGAGCTAATCATTATGAAAAATTTGCTCCCGACGTTACAAGCTATGATTATGACGCAATGCTTACAGAGTGCGGAGATATTACGCCGAAATATCTCGCGGTACGTAAGGTGATACAAAAATACACAGACGAGCCTCTGCCTGAAATTCCCGCTAACAGGGAAAAGAGGGCATACGGTAAATTTAAGCTTAACGAAAAGGCGGGCTTTTTTGCTAATCTTGATAACCTCTCGTCTCCGATACAATCAGATGTTCCGAGATGTATGGAGGAATACGGCACCGGCTACGGATATATCGCCTACCGTACTGTTTTAAACCGTGATTACAGCAACGCGGTATTGAGCTTTGATTCTTTAGGCGACAGAGCGCAGATTTATATAAACGATGCGCTTGCGGGAATTGTTTATATAAACGATTCTTTGGAAATTAAGGTAAGCGCTAAAAAAGGCGACGTTTTAACCGTGCTTTGCGAGAATATGGGCAGAGCGAATTTCGGCACTAAGATGATGCGAAAAAAGGGAATAGCGGGAAGATGCCTCTTAAACGGCAAAATTCATTTTAACTGGACTGTCTATCCTCTTCCTATGGACAATCTCGGAAAGCTTAAGTTTTCTAAGAGTGACTTTTCAGAGAAATCGGCTTTCTACAGGGGATATATTGAGATAGATAAGCCTTTCGACACATTTTTAAAGCTTGAGAATTTCAAAAAGGGCTTTGTTACCGTTAACGGCTTCAACATAGGCAGATACTGGGAGATAGGTCCGCAGAAAACCCTCTATGTTCCGCGCTCACTCCTCAAAAAGGGACAAAACGAGTTTATCTTCTTTGAGTCAGACGGCTTAAAGGGAGTGCCTATAGCCGAGCTTACGGATAAACCCGAGCTTGAATAATAAACTCTTTATGATTCTATGCGTGAATTTAAAAAGGGCAGAAAAAAATGAAATTTATAACGGTTGATACTTATGAAAAATTAAGCCGTCAGGCGGCTAATATTATCTCGGCTCAGGTTATTTTAAAGCCCGACAGCGTTTTGGGACTTGCCACAGGCTCGTCGCCTTTAGGTACTTATAAACAGCTTATTGAGTGGTACGAAAAGGGAGATATTGACTTTAGCAAGGTTACCTCGGTTAATCTTGACGAGTATGTAGGACTTGACTGCACAAACGATCAAAGCTATCGATATTTTATGAACAAAAACTTTTTTGAGCATATAAATATCGATTTGGGCAATACCTTTGTTCCTAACGGCTGTGCGGTTGATTTGGCGGGTGAGGGAAAGCGTTACGACGACCATATTGCGGAATTAGGCGGCATTGATTTACAGCTTTCAGGCATAGGACTTGACGGTCATATCGGCTTTAACGAGCCTGATAAATATTTCGTCAAAAGCACCCATGTTGTAGACCTGCACGAAAGTACGATAAAGGCGAATTCCCGCTTTTTTGCAAATATCGACGAGGTGCCTAAGCGCGCGATTACAATGGGTATGGTATCCATTATGCAGGCGAAAAAGATTTTACTGATTGCAAGCGGAAGGGAAAAGCGGGATATTCTCGAAAAAGCCTTTTACGGACCGATAACTCCCGAAATCCCCGCTTCGATTCTTCAACTCCACCCTGATATTACGGTCATTTACAGTGAAAAATAAGGAGGCTTATATCAATGAATAAAAGCTGCTTTAAGCGTTTCGGCATTATGCTGGACTGCTCGCGAAATGCGGTTATGCAGGTGTCACAAGTTAAAAAAATGATGGATTATATGTGTGCTATGGGGTATAACGCCGTTATGCTGTATATCGAGGATACTTATGAGGTTGACAATCAGCCTTATTTCGGTTATCTTCGCGGCAGGTATTCACAGAAGGAGCTTAAAGAGATAGACTCATATGCCAACGAAAAGGGAATGGAATTTATACCGTGTATCCAGACCCTTGCACACCTTAACGCGTTGATGCATTGGCCCCAATACATTGATATGCGCGACTGCGAGGATATACTTTGTGCGGGCGATGAAAAGGTTTACGAGCTTATAAAGGATATTTTTGCTTCACTCGATAAGGTGCTTACCTCGCGCACGATAAATATAGGTATGGACGAAGCGTACCTTATGGGTCGCGGACGTTATATGGATATTAACGGCGCCTGCGACCGAACGGAAATTCTTATTAATCATTTAAAACGGGTGGCGGATATAGCTGCAAGATATGATTTCACCCTTTTAATGTGGAGCGATATGTTCTTCCGTCTTGCCACGGGAACACACTACGGCGAGGGCGAGCTTAATCCCGAGATAAGAAATATGATACCGGAAAACGTAAGACTTGTATACTGGGATTACGATAAAAATGAAAAGGGGCATTTTGATTCTCTTATTAAGCGGCACAAGGCAATTAGCGATGATATTTGGTTTGCAGGCGGCGCACAAAGCTGGCACGGATTTACCCCGCACAACACCTATGCGATTAAAGCAAATGAAACGGCGGTAAAATCCTGCAACGAAAACGGAATTGAAAACTATTTTGTAACTGCATGGGGAGATGACGGCGGAGAATGTTCGCGCTATTCCGTACTGCCTACCCTTTTCGCAGTATCCGAATTTGCCAAGGGCAATTTCGATAAGGAAAATATTAAAGAAAAATTCAAAGGAATATTTAAGCTTGATTTTGATAAATTTATGTTGCTCGAGCTCCCCGACACGCCAAATTCCGTGGGATATGTCAATCCCGATAAATATATGCTTTACAGCGACCCGTTTTTAGGTGTGTGGGACGCTACCGTTTGTGACGGCGACGCGCAGGCCTATAAAAAATGTGCCGAAAAGCTGGCGCAGATACCTAAGAATTATAAGTATTCATATATTTTTGAGTCACAGCATGCCTTGTGCGAGCTTTTATCCCTTAAATTCAGCTTAGGCGTTGACACCCGAAGAGCCTATCTTTCAGGAGAAAAGGAGGAGCTTTTAAAGCTTTTGCCGCAGTATGACCTGATTTTAACTGAGCTCAATGAGTTTTACACGGCTTTTGAAAAGCAATGGATGCTTGAAAATAAGCCGCACGGTTTTGATGTGCAGGATATAAGGCTCGGCGGTCTCGAAAAACGGGTACGGCACTGTAAGCAGAGACTTGAGCAGTATATAGAAGGCACTATAAAGTCTATTGAGGAGCTTGAAGAGCCGCTTATGCATCCCCACGGCAAGGGCTGTGATTATAATTCTGCACCTGTATATAAAAACAGCTGGAAAGAAACGTCAACAGCGAATGTTATTTAATCAGACGGTCAAAAATTACACCACCTAAATCAAAGAAAAGCGTATGGAAAAACCGGTTTTGTATCTCATTATATGCACAATACCTGAAAAGCATTTATTCGTTTCGCTTTTAAATTATTCAGGGCTGGGGCAAAAACACAAGGTCGAAAAGCAAGCAGGAGAAAGCGAGGGGTTGCCTTGCTTTCCCCTCGCAGGAAACAGCGGACGGCAACGCCGACCGCACAAGGGTTTCTCGCGCTTCTGCCGTAGCAGATCGATAGGGGTTGTAAAACCGTCCGAATACCTGCTGTCGGGGTTGTGACTGCCCGAAACTACGGTTATTACAGGGAAAAGCATGG
>OHHZ01000132.1_pt1 | contig 41819 bp, 35 predicted proteins | sample 1568081 | NCBI WGS metagenome assembly OHHZ01 (sample SAMEA3879597, study PRJEB24766) | human gut metagenome | biome: human-associated habitat; feature: feces | place: USA | collected 1985/1987
CCCGCCTGGTCAATGCCGCTTCGGGCGGTAACTGGATAAAGGGCGCCGGCGAAATCCTAGACACCCATACATATCCTAATCCTTGTATGCGCATTCTTGACAGCGCCATGGTCAATGTCCTCGGCGAATATGGCGGCATCGGACGCCCTGTAGAAGGCCATACATGGGATATCGGCCGCAAATGGGGATATATCCAGTATGACACGGAGAAAAAGGTTACCGACACATATTGCATGTACGCACGCGACCTCATCGACATAAAACAGAATGACTGGTGTGCAGCCGCCGTCTATACACAGACGACCGACGTGGAAGGCGAAGTGAACGGATTCTACACGTACGACCGTGAGGTTCTTAAAGTAGACGCAAAACGCGTCCGCGAGGCCAACGAAGCTGTCATCAATGCTCCGTTGGAGGCTCCTGTTCCTATTGTACGCCCGTCCGCATTCCATTATAAGGATCCTTCTGCCGGAGTACGTAACCAGTTGAACTTGTATGCATTGCGCAATGGTGACCTTACCATGCAGGTGACCGATTTCGGTGCCCGTGTAATCAGCCTTTTCGCTCCTGACAGAAGCGGAAACATTGACGATATCATAGTCGGTTATGGAAAGGGTGAGAAATATGTGCACAATACCGGCGAGCGATTCCTCGGTGCGACGGTGGGACGTGTGGCGAACCGTATCGGAGATGGTAGATTTACCCTTGACGGTGTCACTTACAATCTGCCTAAGAACAACAACGGACAGACATTGCACGGCGGCCTTCTCGGTATAGATATGGTGGTCTGGAAATTGAAAGAGCGTACGGATTCTTCCATAACTCTTTCATATACAGCGCCTGACGGTCAGGACGGATTCCCTGGAAACCTCAGCATTGACCTTACATATACCCTTACCTCCGACAACGGCCTCGACATCGCTTACAAGGCTACGACCGACAAGGCCACGCCTGTCAACCTTTCAAACCACGCGTTCTATAACCTGCATGGCAGCAAGGGCGGCACAATCCTCGACCACGTGATTACCATCAATGCCGACAAGGTTACCCCTGTAGACAAGGTCTTGATTCCAACAGGCGAACATCTTGCCGTGGAAGGAACGCCGTTCGATTTCCGCCAGCCTCATGCGATAGGCGAGAGAATCGGCGAGAATCACCCTCAGCTGGCGTTCTGCGGAGGATATGACCTTAACTGGGAACTCAATGTTCCGTCAGACGGCAATCTCCACAGCGTCTGCACCGTAAGTGACCCTACGACAGGCCGCAAGATGGAAATCCTTACTGACCAGCCTGGCCTTCAATTCTATAGCGGAAACTTCTTCGACGGCTCATATTGCGGCAAGGTGGAAGGTCAGCCTATCGGTTATCGTGAAGCCCTTGCTCTGGAGACCCAGAAGTGGCCTGATTCGATAAACCATCCTGGGTTCACAGACACCGTTCTCCGTCCGGGAGAGGTTTACATCCAGCATACCATCTACAAGTTCTCCGCTGAATAGGGGAGTTCACGACAATACAAACATCCGTGTGCAGGCGCGAAACCTTGCACACGGATGTTGTTTTTATTCTTCGTCTTTGGGCCAGCCCTGTGCGTGGACCGGGAGCTCGGCTCCTTCAGGCGTTACCAATACGGCTCCGACGTCCGGTTTGGCCATGTGGCCGATGATGGAGAATGTCTGAAAGTCATGACGGAAAGTCTCGTACGCAGACATCGGTATGACATACAGGAGTTTGAAATCGTCACCACCGTTCAATGCCGCCGATACCGGGTCGATGTTCAGTCTCTTTCCCGCTTCGAAAGAATTACCCTCAAACGGAATCTTGTCGGTGTAAAGTTTCACGCCGAGGCCGCTGTCCCTCTGGAGTCTCTTTGCCACATCCGCAAGTCCGCGGTTCACGAGATAACCATAAGAAGGAATTATACCTGAATCGCCGAGTTGACTGACAATGTTCGCGTCAATCTCCGGCTTCAGGTAAGAAGCCACCAGCATCTTGTATCTTTCAATGTCCGGCTGGCCGGTCAGTTCGCCGGCTTTCTCGAATTTCCTTTTTTCACGCTCCAGCAGACTCATGCCCAAAAATGACGCTCCGACATTGCCCGATATGCATATAAGGTCCTTGCTGCTCGCGGATTTTCGATTCTCAGCGGTTTCAGGAGAGGTTATTCCGCTGATAACTATACTGATAGTCAATCCGTTACGTGACGGAACGAGGTCCAAATCCGCTCTACTGATATGGTGCTCTTCTGCTGCAGTGCAGATGCCATCCCACAATTCGCTCACCTGCGGCAGGTCCAATTTCGCCGAAATGCCCAATCTCACGGAAATCGCCTGCGGTCTGGCAAGTGAAGCGTAAAGTTCACCGACAGTACCGACGACGCACTTGTATCCGAGATGTTTCAATGGGAAATAAGTCAGGTCGAAGTCAATGCCTTCAAGCCATATTCTTGACGCGGTCCTCACCACGCTGCCTTTCTCTCCGCAGAGATAGGAAGTTCCGTCTGCCTGCTTGAAATGTGACTCCTCGAACAGAAGCCTTATGGCCTCGATTTTACCTATATCGCTGAAATTCTTGTTTTCCATGTCAAAATACTCCTTCAAAGGTGCAAAAGTAATATTTTATTTCTAAATTCGTGCCCTCGAAGGATATACATATCAATGTTCAATAACACAAAACACATGTCGATTACAAGTAAAATTTTAATTCTTGCTTCTGCCTTGGTCATGGCTATGCCGGTGGCTGCAAATGCGGGCACTCCTGATGAAATCACGGTCATCTCGTATAATATCAGAAATGGCGAGGCCAATGACGGGACGAATTCATGGCAATATCGCTATCCTACTTCTGCAATGATGATTATGGACCAGAAACCGGACATCTTCGGAATTCAGGAAGCCTATGACTACCAGGTGGCATACCTTAAAGAATATTGCGAAGGATACAAATGCGTAGGCGTGGGCAGGGAAGACGGAAAGCATGACGGCGAGCACATGTCGATTTTCTACAATTCCAAGACCGTGAAACTCCTCAAATGGGGCACATACTGGCTCTCGGAAACCCCTGACAAGCCGTCACTCGGCTGGGATGCCGCATGTCGCAGGACTGCTACCTGGGCGCTCATGAAAGACAAGAAGAACGGCCGCAAGTTCTATTATGTGAACACGCATCTCGACCACGTGGGAATGCTGGCGCAGAAAAACGGACTAGCCCTCATCGTGGACCGTATCAAGGCCATGAACAAGGAAGGATATCCGATGATTCTCACGGGAGACTTCAACGTGGAACCGTCAAATCCTGTATTGTCCGACCTCGACAAGATGATGACAAGTGCCAGAGACGCGGCAGTCAAGACCGACAAAGGCGGAACTTACCACGGATGGGGCAAGGAAAGCGAAGTCATTGACCATATTTATTACTCTGGATTCAGCGCCTGCACGCTTTTCGAAATCGTCAAGAAGTCTTATCTCGACAGAAAATTCGTGTCAGACCACTATCCGGTGCGCGCAGTGCTGATTTTCTAGGAAGCGTTCTTTCTGGAAACCTTGAACCTTAATCCCAGGTCTCTCACATCGGCGATGAAGTCAGCCGTGACGGAGATCTGGAATTTTTTGGATATGAACTCCACGGCATACTTCGTCTCAGGGTCATCCACATAGATGGAAACAGGGATATTGCCCTTGCTGGACTTGAGCACATGCACCAGATTCTTCCTGAAATCAGGATTGAGAACCTGTGCGGGAATCTCTATCCCGAACTCTGAAATCATGCTGTCTGAGAGATTACCCAGAAGACTTATCTTCTTGACTTTGAACTTGTAAGGGACATTGGTCATCTTGTCCTTGTCCTCCGGCTTGGTGAAATATGCCTCTCGGATTTCCCCCTCTACGAATACTGCGGTGTGGTCCTTCAGGTATTCCATGAAGGTCTCGTAATCCTTTCCGAAGAATGCCATCTCATAATTGCCGCTGAAATCCTCGATTACTGCCTTGGCGTACGGTTTCCCCGACTTGGAAGTCTTGGTCTCCACACTGTTGATGAAACCTGCCACGCAGACTTTCATCTGCTTCTTTCCGCGCTCGCACTCCGCCACCAGGTCATCCAGGTTCGCCAGCTTGCAATTCGTGAAAGCATTGAGTTCGAACTCATATCTCTTCAACGGATGGTCGGACAGATACATGCCCACCATTTCCTTCTCTTTCTGGAGAATTTCCAGGATATCAGGCTCCACCGTCATCATAGGCGGCTCCGGTTTCTCCACCTTCAGCTCCGCCGCATCACCGAACAATGACGCCGCATCATCCTCTTCATTCTGTTTCGTGACAGAGGCGTAATACATAAGATCGTCAATGAATTGCAGCCCGCTCTTTCCACATGCGAAATACCTGCCTCGTTCAATGCCGAAAGAATCGAATGCACCGGCATTGACAAGCGACTCCATTGCCTTTCTGTTGACCGTTCCGGACATCCGAACGCAGAAATCGTAGACGTCGGTGAACGGGCCGTGCTCGGTACGCTCCTTGACGATGGCGTCGACGATATTGGCACCGAAGCCTTTCATTCCGCCCATTCCGAAGCGGATGTCGCCGTTCTTGTTCACGGTGAAGTTCGACTCGCTCTCATTCACATCCGGATTCAGAACTTTTATACGATGCTTCTTGCAGTCTGCCATAATCGCCTGAATCTCAGTCATGTTGTTCTTGTTCATGCTGAGGTTGGCCGCCTGGAACTCCGACGGATAATGCGCCTTGAGCCATCCGGTCTGGTAACTTACCCAGGCATAGCACGTAGCATGGGACTTGTTGAAAGCATAAGAAGCGAACTTCTCCCAGTCCTTCCAGATTTTCTTCAGGACCTCTTCAGGGTGTCCGTTCTTCTTTCCGCCCTCGATGAACTCTCCATACAGCGACTGGAGAATGTCAATCTTCTTCTTACCCATGGCTTTACGGAGCTTGTCCGCCTTACCTTTCGAGAAACCTGCCACCTTCTGGGAGATAAGCATCACCTGCTCCTGGTAGACGGTGACGCCGTAAGTTTCCTTCAGGAACTCCTCCATCGCAGGAAGGTCGTATGTGATAGGCTCCTCGCCACGTTTTCTGGCAACGAATGACGGAATGTAGTCCATAGGGCCCGGACGGTACAACGCATTCATGGCGATAAGGTCCTCGAAACGCTCAGGATGCAGCTTCTGGAGCCACTCCATCATGCCCGGCGACTCGAACTGGAACACGCTCTTCGTATCACCGTTCGAATAAATCTCGTACGCCTTCGGGTCGTCGATAGGAATCTTCTCTATGTCAATGTCTATTCCGAACCTTTTCTTTACCTCCGCGAGACAAATCTTGATGATGGACAATGTCCTGAGCCCCAGGAAGTCCATCTTGAGCATACCCACGTCCTCGATGAACGAACCCTCATATTGGGACACCCATACTTTCTGGTCCGTGGCCTTGTCCACGCCCAGGGTGATAGGGATATAATCCGTGAGGTTTCCACGACCGATAATCATTGCGCAGGCATGGATACCTATCTGACGGATGCAACCTTCAAGCTGGAGCGCGTATGTGAGCACTTCCTTGACCAGAGGAGAACCGTTTTCCAGCTCGTTTTTCAGTTCAGGAATATACTTTACGCAGTTTTTCAGAGTCGGTTTCTTGTCGACTTCCTTCGTGACGACCTTGAACCGTTTTCCATCCCTTTCTATGACTCTTTCTCCGTCCTCCGGTTCCTCTCCCTCCTTCAATTCCACCTCAGAAGTCTCCGTTACGGAAATCGGCTTGTCAGGAATCATCTTGGTAAGTCTGTTCGACTCGTCCAGAGGCAACCGGCTGATACGCGCCACGTCCTTGATGGCACCCTTCGCCGCCATTGTACCGAAAGTGATGACATGCGACACATGGTCCACTCCGTAATGGTCTTGTACATACTGGATTACGCGATAACGTCCGTCATCGTCGAAGTCCACGTCGATATCTGGCATTGACACACGCTCCGGGTTGAGGAAACGCTCGAACAGGAGATCGTACTTGATAGGGTCCAAATTGGTGATACCCAAGCAATAAGCTACGGCGGAACCCGCAGCGGAACCACGTCCCGGTCCCACGGAAATGCCCTGTGCCCTCGCTGCCGCGATATAGTCCTGCACGATGAGGAAGTAGTCCGGGAAACCCATTCGGGAAATGGTCTTCAACTCGAAATCAAGACGCTCCGACGTTACCTCATCCAGAACATCTCCATAACGCTCATGCGCACCCTTGTAGCAGAGGTGACAGAGGAATGCCACCGAATGACGGAACTCCTCCCCGCGGTCGTTGCCCTTCTCGTCGCATCTGCCCGCGTCGATCACGCCCTTGTATTTTTCCAGCTGGTTGTCAATGTCCGCGAGAAAGTCTGGGTCAATCTGGAACTTGGGAAGAACGTGTCCACGGTCAATCGTGTAGCGCTCGATCTTGTCGCAAATCTCTACCGTATTCGTGATGACTTCAGGATGGTCCGGGAACAATGCTGCCATCTCCTCCTCGCTTTTCAGATATTCCTGCTGGGTATATCTAAGTCTGTTAGGATCGTCAATAAACGCATTGGTCGTCAAGCAAATAAGCCTGTCATGCGCAGCTCCGTCCTCTTTTCTCACGAAATGGGAGTCGTTCGTGGCAATGACTTTCACACCATGTTTTTCCGCAAGGTCGAAAATTACCTCGTCATACTCCTTCTCCTTTTCGTAGACTTCAAGCGAAAGCCCCGGAACCTCCGTCTTATGGAGCATGACTTCCAGGTAGTAATCATCCTTGAACACCCTCTTGTGCCATTCTATGGCCTTTTCCGCCCCCGCTATGTCTCCTGCAAGGATGAGTCTCGGAATCTCTCCTGCCATGCAGGCGGAAGAACAGATGATATCGTCGTGATACTTCTCTATGACCTCGTGAGATACCCTTGGCTTGTAATACATACCCTCGATATGGCCTGTAGATACGATTTTCATCAAGTTCTTATAGCCATTGTAATTCTTCGCCAGCAGGATAAGGTGGTAATAACCCTTCTCCTTCACCCGGTGGTCTCCCTTGGAAACATAAATCTCGCATCCAATGATCGGTTTTACGTTCGGATGTTTGGCGGCAAACTTGAAAAATTCCTTCACGCCGTACATGTTTCCATGGTCCGTGATGGCAAGACCTGGCATGCCGAGTTCATCGGCTCTGTTGAACAGGTTCTCTATAGATGCCTGACCATCAAGAATGGAGTATTGCGTATGTACGTGTAGGTGAACGAATGCCATAACAGTATTTTTCTTATAGACTGACAAAGATACGAAAAATCCCCCGTTTTAAGGAGTATTTTTACTCATCCGTAGGACGGCTTCAGTGATTTGTTGCTATTTTAAATTAAAAACCGACGTATTGACCATCAAATTTTCAAGTGGAAGGTCTCGGACAATTTTTCTGGCGCACGTCGGTTTCTTCAATAAGACGAAAGCTCCGTATGCGTACCAGAAGACATATACTCCGTTCAGTTACAACATAATGACGCTGTCTGCAGGTTACAAGGTGACCGACAAGACATTTGCCGAGTCGCAATTGCCTGGAAACGGGGATGACATATATCATACAGGCACTGAACTCATCATTGACTTTCCGGAAATCGCCCCGATAAGGACCATGTTCAGGCTGGATGCCAATTACTCGTTTACCCTTTATGTCAACAATACATTGAGCTGGGACTATCGCAACGACTGGTCGCATACTAGCCTGCCGCACTTCCCGCTATTCCAGCTCCATGGAGACTGGTTATCAGGAGCGTGTGTCGTTGCCGATAACCAATGAACTCCGCCGCGGGCAGATGGAAATCATGCGCCGCTGGATGGATTCCGATCCTGCTATTTGGCTGAAGTATTCTGATACTTTCTTCGGGCCTTATCAGCGTGAGCTGGTCGCGAAGTTCGGTACCGATTACGATGCAATGGTCGATTATATCTGGGAAGGGACAATGTTTTCGTCCGTGGAGAAGGCGCAGCAGTTCACGTCTCCTCAGCAGTTCGCGGAGGATCGTCTGGCGCGTTTCATCACTGATGTAAGTATTCAGGATTTCAATAGTGCCTGCAATGATTTGAATATCAGGAACAAGATTCTCGGCTGCAATCATGGCTATGTCCAGGCTATCTACGAGATGCGTGCGGACAAGAGCATCGCCCAGTATCCTGATGCAAATTCCACAATGCGAATTACTTATGGGACTGTCGGTCCGCTTGAGCCTCAGGACGGCGTATGGTGTTCATGGCAGACGTCCACGAACGGCATCCTCGAAAAATACGACCCGAAGAACCGTGATTTCAAGCCTTCGGATGAGTTTATGTCAATGTTGAGGTCACGCGACTGGGGCCGCTGGGCTGTCCCGATGCCTTCCGCACCCAAGAAGTCCCGCGCCGACTCAGATGTAGCCACCTCCGGTCTTTCAGGTGCCCCTGCCGGTCAATTTCTTGACTGACAATGATATAACAGGCGGCAATTCCGGAAGCCCTGTCCTCAATGCCTCATGTCAGGTCATCGGTCTGGCATTTGACGGCAACAAGGAGTCTCTGGCGAGTGACCTCTACTGCACCCCGGACTACAACAAGTGCGTCTGCGTGGATATCCGCTACATTCTCTGGACCCTCGACAAGTACGCCGGAATGGGCCGAATCATGGATGAACTCGGATTGTAGTCAAAATTTTTTGGCAAAACCGAATATTCGTTTTATATTTGCATTCCTATTTGGAGAATCGGTTAACGAATCTCTCGAAGGAATGCATTTCCGGAGAGGTGGGTGAGTGGCTGAAACCACCAGTTTGCTAAACTGACGTACGGGTTTACCGTACCACGAGTTCGAATCTCGTCCTCTCCGCAAACGTCATGAAGCTCGGCGCATCGCGCCGGGCTTTTTCATTTGAAGGCCGTCAGGAGCTCGCTCCTGTCAAGGCCTTCAAATGTAAAAGCCTCACGGCCTCCGGCCGTGAGCTTCATGACGCGTGCAAGAGCCCCTCCGGCAAGGAGCAGAGAAAAGGCACGCGCAGCGTGGCTAATCTCGTCAATGCCATTCAAGACTCCATAACATGCCTACAACTCGCAGTTCAACTCGCAATCCATCTCACCAGCCAGGTGGTTTGTTTATGTTATATTATACACTCGCCTTTTTTCTTACAAAGTGCACACTTTGTTCCACCTAAAACGTTTTCGCGGAACAAAATGCCCCAGAAAACCCATTTGGTGCAACTTAAAACGTTTATTCGGAACGAAATGGCAAGAATGCTTATGAGACAGGTGTAAAAACTGACCGCCGGATGGGGAATCGCTCCTGATCCGGCGGCCATGATTTTCCCACCTGTGGGAATCAATATGTAAACCTAATGCTTTACCACATTTTTAGACTTGCTGTTTACTGATTTGGGATTTCCGTAGTAATCTATGTGAGAATTCCCGGACGTCTCGGTCTCGAGCTTTTGGGTGACTGTGACTGTGGCACCGGACACGCCGGACAGATTGACGGAAGCATCCTTCACGGTAAAACTCTTGCCGTTGAAAGTCGCAGTTCCGGAGGCGGTGACACTCATTTTATCTCCGTCTCCCTGGAGAGACAGCGACGACGCTCCGTCCAATTCCACAGAAACAATTCCGATTTTTCCGGAAAAATTCACAGATGAAGCACCGGAAAGATTTGCCAGCAATTCATTGGCATTGACCTCCAGCGTCTTGATTTTGCCGACGCCGCTTGCGGTGGTGTTGATGATTCCGGAACGGATATTCTCGAACTTGATCGCGGTCGCGCCTGACATTGACAGCTGGACTTTGTCGGAATTTATGGAAGAAATGCCGGCTATCTCGGAAGCACCGCTGCATGTGATGAAACATACCCCGGATTTCAGCGTCAGGTTGTCAATGCGTGAGGAACCGCTCAGTGTGATATTGGTCTTGTTCCAAGTTCCGGAAAGCCCGTCGAGTTTCGCCGTTCCGGACAATGTTACCGCCAGATTGTCCCCTGAGAAAGCCCCGCCTGACACGCTCATGCGGCTGGTTCCGTTTAATGTAACGCTCGGAAAATCAGGCGTATAAATTGTCACGGTCGCACATGGGGCGCTGATATTCGAACTGCGGTACGGATATTTTTTCACATCCGTCACCAGCTCCAGGACGCCACCCGACTTTCTGATTTCGAACAAGTCGATATTATCCTTGTCCCACACCTCCATGACGACTTTATAATGATCCGACTTGACCAATGAAATCTTATAAGAAGTGGAAACGAATTTGCCACGTCCGTAAATTGACTGGGTTCTGGACACGGTGCGTATCGCGTTGAAAGACTTGAAATCATATTCCCGTCTCATGGCAGGATTCACACCTGCATTGACCTGAATTACGGACATCGCGCAAAGCAAGATCAGCAAAAAAAGATTCTTTTTCATAACATTGAAAATTTAATTATCATGCATGGCTGCCGTCCCGATGAAATAAGCCCGGCAACATTCGCCGTACAATATTCTGATTTCGTCAAGGCTGCGGCTGCAATATTTTTTCGTAACTTCCAGTTTTTCAGTATCTTCCAGTCCTTCGGCAAGAACCTTCGGGCAATACAGCAGGCTCTCGATGACTGACGACAGGCCCATCTCCCGGCACAGTTCCGACGCCGTTTCCATCTCCCGCACCTCCGAAAGCAGCGGCGCCACGCCCTCCCGATAATTCGCCACATACACCTCCGCCGGATCAATCCGTGCTTCGCGCCCCGGCAAAATGATGACGACCATCAATGCTGCCGCCATCCCTATTAAGGTCAATGCGAGTGTACGTCTGCGGAAGCGCTTTCTTGCACGCTCCTCATGAAGCCTCCCGAGAAACGCCTGCTCCGTCACCGACGGACAGCTTTCCAGCTCTTCGGCCAGACCCTTATACTTCTCGAAATATTTCTCCATATCATTCATAATCATTGACTTTCAACCTTTCTTTCAATTTTTCCGCAAGTTTTTTGCGTCCTCTCATGTATTGGCTGCGGACGCTGGATTCGCTGATTCCTAGCATTGATGCAATCTCTTTATAATCAATGTCTTCTATAAGTTTCAATGTCAATATCGTCCGGTAGCCGTCGGGCATTGACTTCAGCGCTTCCATCACCATCGGGAACACTTTTCCGTCCAATCCGGACCAAACCTCTTCGTTGCCATCGGCAAGAACGGGTTCCGCAGAAGTGAAGGCATCGTCAATGTTCACGAACCGCTTTTCGCGGCGCAGAAAGTCAATCTACTTGTTTATGCAGATCCGCTTCAGCCACGCCCATTCGTCGTCAGGTCTCCTGCTGCCCGTAATGAACAGGATCAATGTCTCCTGCATGATTTCTTCCGCTTCGCCTGATGACAAAGTGATGCGCAAGGCCGTGTTGTACAGTCTCTTGCCGTATTGCCGGAAAAGTTCCGCCGCTTTTTTGTCATCAATGTCCATTTCTTCATCCAATGTTCTATACCCTAGACGGGCAATGATAGATTTTGTTGCATGAATTCTTTAAAAATAGTAATTTTCGGAATCATTGATAATAAAACATTGACCTGAATTATGAGAAATTTCTTGAAAACACTGGTGACGATGGCATTGTCACTTGGATGCATTGCGGTAGCGAATGCGGAGCCTGGATTGAGGGCGGAGGGCCCTCGGGGGAAGTATAAGGTGGCGAAGGGTGCGGACCTGCGCATCTTGGACGACAATATCTGGGATTACAGCAAGGACACGATTCCGCCGGCTTGGCAGAAACTTGGGGAGGACCCTCGCGACAGTGTCAGGGGGCCGCAGTTCGCGCGGTTGATTTCGGATTACGCACCGGACGTGTTCGCATTGCAGGAATATTCGAAACACATGCACGACGTGTTCTATCCGTTGGTGCAGAAAAAGGGATATCAGATCGCTTATGAGTCCGGGAAGAACTGGAACAATACACCTATATTCTATAAGCCGGATGAATTGGAGCTTCTTTATGTGAAGTTCAATCTTTATACGCCGTCGGAGTGGTGCAACCATGGCTCCAAGTCTTATACGTCAGCTGTGTTCAAGCGCAAGAAGGACGGAAAGATTTTCGCATTGGTCGGAACTCATCTCTGGTGGAAGAGCGACAAGGCAAAGGCGGGAAGCACGCAGGCGAGGGCTTCGCAGGTAAGGCTGATCATGGCTGAGGTGGAGGGCATTCTCGCCAAGTATAAGGATATTCCGGTGTTTGTCGTGGGGGATATGAATTGCGAGGAGAATACTGTCCCGATGCAGCAGTTTATCCAGGCGGGCTATGTTCCTTGCTATAAAGCTGCTACTGTTTACGGGGATAACCATAACGGTCATCATATATGCAGTCCGGCCGACGGTTATTCTACGGCGAGCAGAAGGAAGGCGGACACCAGGGAAGGTGGAGCCATCGACCATCTGTTCATTTATGACCCTGCCGGAACTGCCGAGGTGAAGGTGTTCGACTGCATCATGGAAGAGTACACCGTAAAGCTTACCGACCACTATCCGAATATCATTGACGTGAGACTGTAGTCCACGAGCATCCTCTTATTGAATAATTACTGATGCAAATGTTCAAATCCATCAAAGACCAGACGGACGAAGTCCTTCTCGTGAAATTGAAGCGTGGCAATATCCGCAGTTTCGAGGCGATATATGACCGCTACGCTCCGATGGTATTGAATTTTGTCCGCAAGATGATCAAGGATCAGATGCGTGCGGAAGATATTACCCAGAACATATTCATGCGGCTTTATGTCTCACGGAACAGCCTGGAGCCGGGGCTCTCGCTAAAGAACTGGCTGTTCGTGTGCGCCAGGAACGAGGCGTTGGATGTTTTCAGGTCCAAATGGGCGAAGGATTTGGCGAAGGTTCAGGAGATAATGGAAGATGCCCAGGCTTCTGTTCCGGAAGACGAGATGATACGGAGAGAATCCGCCGCGCAACTGCGTACTATGGTGGACGACCTTCCGGACCAGCGCGCCAAGATATTGAAGATGAGTAAGCTGGATGAGCTTTCAAATAGGGAGATAGCCGAGAGGCTGGGGCTCTCCGTACGCACAGTGGAGAAGCATCTGGAACTCGCCCTGAAAGATCTTCGTGGAAAGTTGAATTGACATTTTATGGCATTGACATAAAAAATCAAAAATTTTTCCTAAGCCGTTACGTAAATTTTCCGAGTCGTACGTTCTTATGGTGAAAGGCAGTGAAAGATTGCCACAGAAATCTGTTTGGAGGGACGTTGGAGTGGGATTGACTGTGCGGAAATTAAAGCAAAATGTACAGAATATGAACTGGATTCAAATAATATCACTAAAATTAAGACATTTAACGGAGTGCCACATGAAGCAGTTGTCTTATAATAAGAATCTAAAGAGATTGCTTGTATGCCTATTTGTTATGCTTGTATCTTGTTCAGCATTGTTTGGACGCAACCCTATAAAGGATAGTAGATGCGATACTGAGTTTTTGCGGATTGTAGAAAGTATAAAACCGGGAGCAAGCAGAGATTTCGTGAAAAAACGTTTAGGAGAACCGTATAAAGTTGCATTTGCTCAGATTGCAGATAGTTGTTTATATGAACAGATGTCTTATCTCATCAATGTGAGAGCACGTGATTGCTCTGGTGGGATATCAATTCCGATGACAATTGAATATCACTTTATATTTAAAGATGGGGCTCTTATAGGTGTCTTTGAAAATGAGATGGTCTCAAATAGTGCTAGAATACAGAAAGAAAACCATTTGACGATAGATATGTTTGGTAAATTAAAGAAACAATAAGAATCATGAATAGATATTACTGATTACAGCATTGCTGCTTGGGGGTGCCGTTGTGGGAGCCTGCAAGGACAATGAATATGATTTCAGCGTATGCAGCATGGCTGTGGACAGGGAAGCCATCGTGGATGTCGCGGCGCAGAACCCTAGGCAGGAAGCCGTGGTGCTCACCACGACAGCCCCTTGCTGGATAGTCCAGACTCCTTACTGGATTACGCCTGACGCCACCACAGGCCACGGTGAACAGTCCATCATCACGTTCACTATAGCATCCAACTTCATAAATGAGAACACGGATATGGCTGCCAGAAGCGGAGAAATCAAGATTCCCGGTGGCATGACATCCGTCATCATCACCGTGAACCAACTCGGGTATACAGCTCCGGTCGATCCTGACGCAAGCATCGGCGGTATCACGGATATGGATGAGTTCAAGGACTTCGTGGCCGCTGTAAACAACGGCAGGAGTCTCTCCAGATGGTTCAATGAGGCAGGCGTGGCGCCGACCGTGAGACCGGAGCGATAGACCACTGTCTCATATATGACCCGTCCAAGTCTGTCGAGGTGAAGGTGTTCGACTGCATCATGGAAGAGTATACCGTAAAGCTTACCGACCACTATCCGAATATCATTGACGTGAGACTGTAGTCCGCGCAATCCTTTCTGCCAGAATATGTTGACAATAAGTAAAATTCAAGTATTTTATTGTCAATTAAAAAATTATGTGTAAATTTGTAGCCCCAAAATTTTGGGAAAGTAACATAAATTAAAGATTTACAATCATTTATGCCAACAATTCAACAATTAGTTCGCAAAGGACGCGAGACAATCGCTGTGAAGAGCAAGTCTCGTGCGCTGGATGCTTGCCCTCAGAAGAGAGGTGTTTGCGTACGTGTGTATACTACTACACCTAAGAAACCTAACTCAGCAATGCGTAAGGTTGCCCGTGTACGTCTCACCAACACTAAAGAGGTCAACGCATACATCCCGGGCGAGGGCCACAACCTTCAGGAGCACTCAATCGTGCTCGTTAGAGGTGGTCGTGTAAAGGACCTCCCTGGTGTACGTTACCACATCCTTAGAGGAGCTTTGGATACCGCTGGCGTAGAAGGCAGGACACAGTCCCGTTCTCTCTACGGAGCCAAGAGACCAAAGAAATCTAAGAAGTAATTTTTTACCAATTTTCACTTTAATTTTTCACAAAAATGAGAAAATCGAAGCCTAGAAAGAGGATTCTACTTCCTGATCCTAAGTTTCACGATGCAAACGTAACACGTTTCGTGAATAATCTTATGTTGCAGGGGAAGAAGAGTATCGCGTATTCTATTTTTTACGATGCCATTGACATGGTAGGCGAGAAGATGAAAGATTCTGACAAGGCTCCTCTAGATATCTGGAGGAAAGCTCTCGAAAATGTGACCCCGCAGATTGAGGTCAAGAGCCGCAGGGTCGGTGGAGCTAACTTCCAGGTGCCAACAGAGTTGAGACCGGAGAGAAAGATTTCACTTTCGATGAAGAACCTGATTCTTTTTGCACGTAAACGTTCCGGCCACTCTATGGCAGAAAAACTTTGTGCAGAGATTGTAGCCGCTTACAACAATGAGGGTGGCGCATACAAGAGAAAAGAAGATATGCACAAAATGGCAGAGGCCAACAAGGCGTTTGCTCACTTCCGTTTCTAATTCCCGCAGACGATGGCAAAAAGAGATCTTAGATTTACCAGAAACATCGGTATCATGGCTCACATTGATGCCGGTAAGACGACCACTTCAGAGCGTATCCTTTTCTACACCGGTAAGACACACAAGATCGGTGAGGTACACGATGGTGGTGCTACAATGGACTGGATGGTTCAGGAGCAGGAGCGTGGTATTACCATTACCTCTGCTGCGACCACAGCCTTCTGGCATTATGACGGGAATGTTTATCAGCTGAACCTTATCGATACCCCGGGCCACGTGGACTTCACCGTTGAGGTAGAGCGTTCACTCCGTGTGCTTGACGGAACTATCGCTACATTCGATGCAGTAGGTAAAGTTCAGCCACAGTCCGAGACCGTATGGCGTCAGGCAGACAAATTCGGTGTTCCGAAGATTGCCTATGTCAACAAGATGGACCGTGTAGGTGCCGACTTCCTCGGTTGCGTCAAGGATATCAAGGAGAAACTCGGCGCTACCGCAGTTCCTATTGCACTTCCTATCGGCGCTGAGGACAAGTTCGTCGGGATTGTTGACCTTATCGACAGAAAAGCTATCGAGTACGAGGCAGACAACACCAAGCTTGTAAACTACCACGAGATTCCTATCCCTGAAGATATGAAGGGTGAGGTTGAGCTCTGGAGAGACAGACTTATCGAGGCTGCTGCCGAGTGCGACGATGCTCTTATGGAGAAATACTTCGAGGATCCGGAGTCAGTTACCAAGGACGAAATCATTGCAGCTATCCGTAAGGGTACTATCGCGATGAAGATTGTTCCTGCTACTTGCGGTTCTTCATACAAGGACAAGGGCGTGCAGTTCCTTCTTGACGCTGTCATCCGCTACCTGCCTTCACCTATCGACATCGGAGCTGTCAAGGGTACAGACCCTAAGACCGGAGAAGATGTTAAGGTAGAGCCTACCGCAGCCAAGCCGTTTGCAGGCCTTGTGTTCAAGATTGCAACAGACCCGTTTGTAGGTCGTCTTGCATATATCAGAGCTTATCAGGGACATCTCGATGCCGGTTCATACGTGCTCAACACACGTACAGGCAAGAAAGAGAGAGTTGCCCGTCTCTACCAGATGCACTCAAATCACCAGAACCCTATCGAATTCGTAGAGGCAGGTGACATCTGTGCAGCAGTAGGTTTCAAAGACCTTCGTACCGGTGATACAATCTGTGCTGAGGATCATCCTGTTGTCCTTGAGGCAATGGAGTTCCCGGATCCGGTTATCGGTATTGCAGTAGAGCCTAAGACTCAGTCTGACCTTGAGAAACTCGGTGTTGCTCTCGGCAAGCTTGCTGAAGAGGACCCTACTTTTACAGTCAAGTCAGACCACGAGACAGGCCAGACCGTCATCAGCGGTATGGGTGAGCTTCACCTTGATATCATCGTTGACCGTCTCCGTCGTGAGTTCGGTGTGGAGATTAACCAGGGTGCACCTCAGGTTAACTACAAAGAGGCTATCACAACTACAGTTCAGCATCGTGAGCTCTTCAAGAAGCAGACCGGTGGTCGTGGTAAGTTCGCAGATATCATCGTTGAAATCGGCCCTGCAGATGAGGGAGTTACCGGACTTCAGTTCGATAACCAGGTTAAGGGCGGTAACGTTCCTAAGGAGTACGTTCCTTGCGTACAGAAAGGTTTCGAGTCAGCAATGGCAAATGGTGTTCTTGCAGGCTACGAGGTTCCTTCTCTCAAGGTTACTCTTCTTGACGGTTCTTACCATCCGGTCGATTCAGACCAGCTCTCATTCGAGATCTGCGCCCGCAATGCATTCCGTCACGCTTGCCCTAAGGCACATCCGGTTCTCCTTGAGCCTATCATGAGCCTTGAGGTTGTGACCCCAGAAGAATACATGGGTGATATCGTCGGCGACCTTAACCGTCGTAGAGGACAGATCAATGCTATGGATTCCACCGCCAACGGCGCAAGAATCATCAAGGCATACGTTCCTCTTTCAGAGCAGTTCGGTTATGTGACTGTCCTCAGAACCCTTTCTTCCGGCCGTGCTACCAGCACAATGACCTTCGACCACTATTCAGAGGTTCCGGCTAACTTGGCTAAGGAGGTTATCGAGAAGAGCGGTTACAAGGCATCCGATGACGACGAATAATTATTAACGGTAAAAAGGAGTATTTTGACATGGGTCAGAAAATCAGAATAAAGCTCAAATCATTCGATCATATGCTGCTTGACAAGTCAGCTAAAAAGATCGCTGAAACAGTGTCTTCTACCGGTGCTAAGGTTTGTGGTCCTATTCCACTTCCTACCAGTACCAAGATTTTCACTGTGAACCGCTCTACCTTCGTTAACAAGAAGTCACGTGAGCAGTTCGAACTCAATTCTTATTGCAGACTTCTGGATATCGACGAGTCTAATGCTAAGACAGTTGATTCTCTCATGAAGCTTGAACTGCCTTCAGGAGTTGAGGTTGAAATCAAAGTCTGATAGAAATCAGCATCCTGTAGTGCTGAATTGTTTCGGAACTCAGGAAAAATAATTATATTTGCAAGACCGGTTCTTGCGGCCGGTCCTGCAATATTGGTCCCATAGCTCAGTTGGTTAGTAGCATCTGACTCATAATCAGAGGGTCACAGGTTCAAGCCCTGTTGGGACCACAAAAAAAGCTCACACTCTCGTGTGGGCTTTTTTTTGTGGTCCCTTGTGGGACTTCGTATTTCCCCCTCGGTCCCCCATTACGGGGGAAGTTTGCCCTCCGGGCTTGATTGTCGCTCACACTCTCGTGTGGGCTTTTTTTGTGGTCCCTGGTGGGACATCTTCTACTGCTTGGAGATGTTTTCGCGCATGTCGGTGTCGGCTTGGATGTTCTTCATTTTGTAGTAATCCATGACACCGAGATTGCCATTGCGGAACGCCTCGGCCATTGCCAGAGGCACCTGTGCTTCGGCCTCAATGACCTTTGCGCGGGCCTCCTGGGCCTTTGCCTTCATCTCCTGCTCCAGAGCCACGGCCATTGCCCTGCGCTCCTCTGCACGGGCCTGTGCGATGTTCTTGTCGGCATCAGCCTGGTCCATCTGGAGAACTGCGCCGATATTCTTTCCTATATCAATATCCGCTATGTCGATGGACAGAATCTCGAATGCAGTACCTGCATCCAGACCCTTGGCCAGAACAACTTTGGAAATTGACTCCGGCTTCTCCAGAACCTCTGCATGGCTCTCTGCTGAACCGATTGATGATACGATACCTTCACCGACGCGCGCCAGAACTGTCTCTTCACCGGCACCGCCGACGAGTTGGTTGATATTGGCACGAACCGTCACGCGGGCCTTGCATATAAGCTGAATACCGTTCTTGGCAACGGCCGTTACAGGCGGAGTGTTGATCACCTTGGGATTCACCGACATCTGGACAGCCTCGAAAACATCACGTCCGGCCAAGTCGATTCCTGCAGCCGTCTTGAAATCCAGAGGAATGTTCGCCTTGTCGGCGGAAATAAGGGCATTGACCACCTTTACGACATTGCCCTTGGCGAGATAGTGCGCCTCCAACTCATTGGCCTTCAGCGACAGGCCTGCCTTGGTGCCGGTAATCATTGCGATTACGATGATATTCGGATTTACGCCTCTCCAGCGCATGAGCACAAGCTGGACGAGCGGAATATGTACTCCTGAAAGCACCGCCTGGAACCATAAGGTTACCGGGAAGAACCATAACAGGACGATGAGAGCTACTAAAGCGATAGCTGCCCACAGAATCATTGGAATTCCCATAATGTTGTTGTGTTTTAATGATTTTTAGAATGCTTCATCCGGCATTACCGGCTTTACATAGATCTTTTTGTTCTCCATGTGCACGACTTCGATTTCCGTTCCGGCATCGATCATTCCCTCCAATGCCGTGACTTCGAAGCTTTTGTCGTTGATTCTTGCCGTGCCGACAGGACCTAGCCTCGTGACGGCTTTTCCGCGGTCTCCCACGCCGACAGACTCCTCCTCGGGTTTGTTGTCGATTACCGTATCAAGTTGCAGACGCTTCCACGTCTTCGCTCTCAATGCGTAGAAAAGCAGTACCGAAATCAATACGATATTGACCAATGTCGTGATGACTCCGGCGGCTGTGCCCAGGCAGGCAAATGCGTAATAAGACGACCCGCAGAGGGCCAGAAGCCCCAAGATTCCTGCGGCGCCGATGCCCGGGATAAGGAATATCTCAGCCAGGATAAGAATTATGCCTGCGATTACGAGTGTTATGACCAGTCCCATATTATCTTCAATTAATATCCATCCCACAAGATAAGCATTTTCCTGAAGAACCCGGTCAATGAAGAGCTATTTTATTTCCGACATGCCTGCAGATTCGATACGGACGTTCGTGATTCCTGATATTTTCAATGCCGAGATGACGGCATCCGCCTCTGCACGGCTGTCATAAGGGCCCAAGATGAAGGATATGACGCCGCCTTCCGTAGTACGCGCCATGTCGGCCTCCGTAACCACCTTGATAGCAGCCATTTCCGTATCATTCAACGCCGCACCGTCCGCCGGTAAAATCCTCACCTGGAACAGCTCGTGTATCGTCTTTTCCAATGCTCTTGCCTTCTGTACGGTAATCGGCTTGCCGTCCAGGAACGCGACGATTATCGCGCTTCTGAAACCGACTCTCTTGACCTTGTTCAGATTAGCCAGGACATCCTTGTAGCTATGGAACAATCCGACGGAATAAATGCGTTTCCCGGTGCTGCCGATACGTTCAAATACAGGGCTTAATCCCTTGATTTGCTTTACAGTAGCCTTATTGGACATCAGGAATATCTGTATCTGATATATCAGCCCTCCAGGCAATGTGTTGTCCTCTGCGAAACGCCCCTCTTCAAGTACCTGGAACGTGTAGTCGAACGACGGCTTCGGCTTCTGCATCTCCAGATGAAGCGGCGCACCCATGTTCATCTTCGCGAAAGTGTAGCCCGCCGACCCGCCGACAATCTCCCTGTCAGCTTCATGCTGAAGCTTTTCAGGGTCAATGACGACGCCGCTCTGGAGGAATTCCAATTCGATTTTTTGCAATTCCCTGCTGGCTACCGCCAATGAATCCTTCAGTTTAGGGATCAATGCCTCTTTACTCAGAATAGAGGCGGCGAGTTTGCTCCTTTCCTGTCCGGAAACCTCTGTAAGCCAGCTGCGGTCCTTGTCCAGATCCGTGCTGTGCTTATATATGGAATCACGTAAAGACCTTACCTGTAACAACTTGTCGGAATATCTCCGCATGTCGGCATTGTCCTGCATATCATCAGCCGCCGCAGGGCTGCTTCCAACCCTTTCAGGGTCGTCTGCCGGTTCCAAACGACATAATTTTTCCAATTCCTCCGGACTGTCAATGGCCTTCCTCACCGGCATGCTGTCGAATTCCAGCACATAGATATCCACACTGTCCGCCTGGCAGGCGCGATTGGACGCGAACATTGAATATTTCCCGTCAGCGGTATTGATGAACAGAAAATCATCGTATGGAGAAGAATAAGGGAAGCCCATGTTGACAGGCATGCCCCAATCTTTCAGGTTTTCATCCCAATCCGAGACATAAAGGTCGTATCCGCCCATGCCATAGAGACCTCTGGATGCGAAGAACAATTGTTTTCCATCCGGCGAGAGCATAGGGTAAATTTCGTCTGAAGAAGAGGTCACCTGCTCATTGATAAGCTCCGGAACGGACCACAGAGAGTCTTGATGCTCAGTGCGATAGATGTTGCGGATGCCCTCCTGGTCTTTCGCTGACCAGTATAGTTGTCCAGATCCTTCCGGGGCATATGTCGCCCTCACGAAACGGTCATGGGCCGAAGAATCCAGCTGGTTCGGGATTGCCCGCCAGCTCTTGTCCGGGAGAGGGAAGTACAGGAAAAAATCTTTCAGCGAGAAACGTTTCCTCGCCACGGCAACCGGGTTGCTGCAAAAGCCCTTCATGCTGTTACCGTTCTGTGCCTGTACCATCGCCTCGTCGATGAGGATTGACGTGAGAGAATCGGCATCAGCCTTCGCGCTCTCGAAGGCTACGGTGGCCTCGGCAAACTTGTAACTACGTGTCAACGAATCAGTAACGACCTTAAGGCGTCGCATGTCCACGCTTCTGCGGTTCACATGCAATGTGTCCGTCACGTCCTGCCCCTGCATGGTGAATGCAGCGGAAACGACGGCAAATATTGAAAATATAATCTTCACTCTTTTCATAACATGGACTGCAAAAATAAGAAATTACTTGCAGAAAGTTTCTTAGTACGAAAAAATTAGATAAATTTGCACTCTATTGCCACTATTGGAAATTAATATAAATTTAAAATATTCAAACAAATGCAAAGCAAAGGTGCAATCAAACTAGTAGCGGTTCTGCTCGCTCTCGCCTGCGTCTGGCAGTTGTCTTTCACTCTTGTAACAAGTATTCAGGAGAACAAGGCAGCGAAATACGCCCAGAATGCTGTCGAAGTGTACAAGCAGTCAGCAGAATTTGCTGAAATTCCTGAGGTGGATAAAGCCTATGTGCTCGATTCTATCGCCAAAAAAGAGAATCGTTGGTACATTGACTCGATTTCAAGCGAGAAAGTCTACTTCAGATATACTTACAAAGATGTAAAGTCTAAGGAGATCAACCTCGGTCTCGACTTGAAGGGCGGTATGAACGTCATGCTTCAGGTCCAGCTCGAAGACCTCGTAAAGGCTCTCGCAGGAGAGAACAGGACTCCTGAGTTCGAGAAGGCAATCAGCCTCGCCAAAGAGCGCAGCGTGAAATCACCGGATGATTTCATCACATTGTTCGCCCAGGCGTGGAAAGAGGTTTCAAACGGCCAGAGACTTGCACAGGTGTTCGGCACATACGACCTCGCCAAACTCATCAACCCGCAGTCTACCGACGAGGAGGTTCTTTCTGTCATCAGAGAGAATGCTGAGAGCGCTGTCGCCAACTCATTCAATGTCCTCCGTAACCGTATCGACCGTTTCGGTGTTACACAGCCTTCTATCCAGAGACTTGGTAACAGCGGACGTATTCTCGTCGAGCTTCCTGGCGTAAAGGAACCTGAGCGTGTCAGAAATCTCCTGCAGGGAACTGCTTCCCTTGAGTTCTGGACCACTTACGACTATTCAGAAATCGCACAGGACCTCCAGAATGCTGATGCTATTCTCGCCCAGTCTCTTGAAACATCTGAAGAAGACTCTACAGCAGTGGCAGAGACGGTGGAATCCGCTTCTGATTCATTGCTTAACAGCGAAATCGGCAAGTCAGCTGCTGCTGATGCCAAGGCTCAGGCTGAGTTCAAGAAAGCTCATCCTCTCTTCGCAGTACTCCACCCTACTAACTATGGTAGAGGTGCTTGCATGGGTTATGCCCTCGGCAGCGATACAGCGACTGTATCCAAACTCCTTAAAGCTCCGGAGTTGAGCGGTGTTCTCCCTGCAGAACTCAAACCTATCTGGACCGTCAAGCCTTCAAGCTACATCCAGGGCGGCAATTACTTCGAGTTGGTTGCCATCAAGGCTGCTACCAGAGACGGAAAGGCTCCTCTCGACGGTTCAGCAGTTACCGATGCCCGCGTATCTTACAGCGGACAGGGCATGAACAAGGGTAACCCTTCAGTTTCCATGACAATGAACGCCGAGGGTGCTTCCATCTGGGCCCGTCTTACCAAGGACAATATCGGCAAGCAGATTGCAATCGTACTCGATGACCGTGTATATTCATATCCTAACGTCAATTCGGAGATTACAGGCGGAAATTCAGAGATTACCGGCGGTTTCGACGTGGAAGAGGCTACTGACCTTGCCAACGTCCTGAATTCAGGTAAACTCCCTGCACCTGCCAAGATCATCCAGGAGCAGGTCGTAGGTCCTACACTCGGTTCAGAGTCCATCAATGCCGGTCTCATATCATTCGTCATCGCCTTCCTCCTGGTGCTCGCATACATGATATTCTTCTACAGCGGCGCCGGATTCGTGGCTGATATCGCACTTCTGTGCAACGTCCTTCTCCTCTTCGGTACTCTCGTATCATTCGGAGCTGTGCTGACATTGCCAGGTATTGCCGGTCTCGTCCTCACAATGGGTATGGCGGTCGATGCCAATGTGATTATCTATGAGCGTGTGAAAGAGGAACTTGCTGCCGGCAAGGGTCTGTCAAAGGCTATCGCTGACGGTTATTCCAATGCTTACTCTGCAATTATCGACGGTCAGGTTACCACACTCCTTACAGGTATCGTGCTGTTCATCTTCGGTTCAGGTCCTGTACAGGGCTTCGCCACCACCCTCATCATCGGTATCATCACATCCGTTCTTACCTCCATCTTCATCACCAGAATCATCTTCGATGACAGAGTTTCCAAGGGCAAGAGCGTATCATTCGAGAACAATCTTACAAAGGACTTCCTCAAGCATACCAAGTTCAACTTCCTTGACAAGAAGAAATATTCTTATATGTTCTCCGGAGCGCTCATCGTAATCGCGATTGCATCCATCTGCATCAAGGGCTTTACCTATGGTGTTGACTTCACAGGTGGTCGTACATACGTCGTTAGATTCGACAAGCCGGTTACTGCCGAGTCAGTCCGTGAGGCTGCCGAGAAAGAATTCGGTGAGTCTGTGGAGGTTAAGCAGTTCGGTGGTGAGAGCCAGATGAAGATTACTACCAAGTACAAGGTTGAAAATGAGTCAAGCGAGGTGGATTCAGAGGTAGAGGCTAAACTCTACGAGGCAATGAAGGGCTTCTTCGCAGAGAAAGACCTTACCCTCGACGAGTTTACGTCTACTCTTGACAACCCTAACGGTATCATTTCTTCCGACAAGGTAGGTCCTACCATCGCAAACGATATCAAGAGGTCAGCTGTATTCGCAGTCCTCATCGCGCTGTTCGTAATCTTCGCTTATATCGCAGTACGATTCAATGGCTGGACATGGGGTCTCGGCGGTGTGGTTTCACTCGCACACACGGCTATCATCGTCATCGGTTTCTTCTCCCTGTTCTCCGGAATCCTTCCGTTCAACCTGGACGTTGACCAGACGTTTATCGCCGCTATCCTGACCATCATCGGATACGCCATCAACGATAACGTGGTTATCTTCGACCGAATCCGTGAGTACAAGACAATGCATCCTAAGGCCGACTTCAAGTCCAATGCAAACCTTGCGCTCAACAGCACCCTCACCAGAACCATCAACACATCCGTGTCTACTCTCGTGACAATGCTTGCAATCGCAATCTTCGGTGGCGAGTCTATCCGCGGTCTGTCAGTTGCCTTGATTCTCGGTATCTGCTTCGGTACTTACGCTTCAATCTTCATCGGTACTCCTGTAATGTTCGATGCTTACATGTGGAACGAGAAGAGAAAAGAAGCCAAGAAAGCCGCAACAAAGAAATAAACCTGGCGCTCTGACGCCTTAGAATATGTCAAGCCCCGACGGAGAACATCCGCCGGGGCTTTTCGCATATATGGCATACTGAACAAGGAAGAAAACCTCAAATACGCCCATGTTCTGGTCGATATGGAGATGAATATAACCCTGAGGGTTATCCGTCGTTCCTGGTGGGTGATTTCAACGCCAGGGCCGATCATCCGAGCCATCAGATATGGCGTGAGCACTGGTCAGATGCTGCAGAGGTCGGTGCGGAACTCCGCGGACATAAAGAAACTCCCCGGAATCCATGGCGGATTTCGGGGAGTGATATTTTATGACAAGCCGGGTTTAACCGGCATTGACATTATTATTTGTACTGAGCGAACTCGATGTCTTTCTCGGCGCGAGCCTTGAGAGCTGAATCCTTGCTAGCCTTCTCGATGTATGTCTTCACGTCAGCAGCTTTGCCCTGGCGAGCAGCGATGATGGCGCGGAGGTAGTTAGCCTTAGGACACTGGCACTTGAGAGCGGCAGCAGCCTCAGCCGGCTTGTCGATAAGAACGTATGCGAGAGCCTCGTTGAAAGAGTTGGTACCCTTGAGAGCTGCAGCAGCCTTCTCGTAGTTGCCGTTCAGGATGTCAATGACAGCCTGGTTCTCTTTTGCACCTGCAGCAGCGAATGACTTCTGAGCAGCAGCGAGGTCACCCTTGCGGAGAGCGATAACGCCCTTAGCGTTCTCGAGGTCAGCATCCTTGGTCTGAACCTTGCCGAATGCGTTTTCAGCAGCCTTGAGGTCGTTCTCGTTCAAGTAAAGAACGCCAAGGTTGAACTGTGCGCGGTCGCTGTTGAACTTCTCGACAGCCTTCTTGTAGAGAGCCTCTTTTGTCTTAGCCTCTTTAACAAGTGTAGCTGAACGGAGGAGAGCCTCTTCGTCAAGAACGTCCATGTTCTCGTCAACGAATTTGAGGAGCTCTTCCTTGGTGTAGTTCTGATACTCTACGTTAGCGATGAATCTTGCACGACGGAGCTCAGGAAGAACCTCTTTCTTGAGGGTTGTGTAAACCTCAGACATGTTCTTGATCTCGCTCTCACGAACAGCAGGATCGCTGTACATGGAAAGAACGCGGATGATAAGATCCTTATCCTCGATGTTTGACTCGGAAACGAGCTCCTGGAAGCCTTCCCAGTCCTGACCTACGCTCTTAACCTCAGGGTCGGTAACTTCTTTACCCTTAACGACCTTGCTCCAAGCCTTGTCAGCGCTCTTTGAACGCTTGTCAGAGAGTTTGGCGTTAAGCTCCTGTCCGCCGTCCGGAGATGCATAAGCTACGACTTCAGTACTCTTGAGGGTCTTTCTTTCGTTGTTCTTGATCTCATCGAGAGCAGCCTGGAAGTCCTTGATCGAAGCTGATTTGAGCTCCTTGCTGCGAACGTCTGCAGAGTTGATGGTGTAAAGAATCTGGCCTTCAGCTGACTGAGGAATAACCTCCTGATAGTTGTCAGCCTTGTAAGCTACCTTGCCGAGACCCTCACCGTAACCTACGAGCATGTAAGTGGTGTTTGCGCCGTCAGCAACCTTCTTGATAGGGAGGTCGATAGACTTCTTCTTGTATTTTACGACACCGCGAAGCTCGAGGTGAGACTGCTCCATACCCTTAACATATTCGAAGTGAACCTTCTCTGTTACGGTCTGGCCGTCAGAAGATACTACGGTGTAGTTATCCTTAACTTTCTCGCCCTGATACATGAATGGAGCCATTGTAGCTTCACCACCCTCATAAACGAGCACTGGAGTAACTTCGAGGATTGCCTTCGGGTGGAAGTAATCAGCAGGATAAGTTACAGATACGGTAGCATCGATTTTACCGGCTACAACTTCAAGCGGTGACGGATCGCAGGTAACGGTAACGCTCTCTGCCATCTCTGCCATCTTCTCAGGAGAAGCACAAGCGACAGCTGCAAGTCCGAGGACTGCTACTGCCAATGATTTGATTTCCTTTCTCATGACTGAAATAAAAATAAATTTATAATAACTGAATTGTACTTTTACCAAATTCCGCACCAAGTTACTAATAATTTTGCAATTTTAGGCAACGTCGCTTCATATTTTCAGTGTATTTTGTAACTTTGTCTGACTATGGACACACAGGATTTACAGAAACTTAAGAATAAATACGACATTGTCGGCAATGATCCTTCGCTCAACCGCGCATTGGAAATGGCCGTGGCAGTGGCGCCGACCGACCTTACCGTGCTTGTGACGGGCGAAAGCGGTGTCGGCAAGGACAATATTCCTAAGATCATTCATCAGTTTAGTCGCCGTAAGAATGCCAAATACTTTGCGGTGAACTGTGGTGCTATCCCTGAGGGAACCATTGATTCTGAATTGTTCGGACACGAGAAGGGCTCGTTTACCGGAGCGATTGAGGCCCGGAAAGGATATTTCGAGGAAGCAGACGGGGGGACATTGTTCCTGGACGAGGTCGGCGAATTGCCGCTTCCGTCACAGGCGAAACTTCTCCGCGTGCTCCAGTCCGGCGAATACATACGCGTCGGCTCGTCCAAGGTTAGCAAGACCGATGTGAGGGTTATTGCGGCGACCAATGTCGACCTTCTCTACGCCGTTTCCAAAGGCAAATTCCGTGAAGACTTATATTATAGGTTGAACGCCATCCAGATCAAGATGCCGTCGCTTCGTGAACGGAAAGAGGATATCTATCTGTTGTTCAGGAAGTTCACTTCGGATTTCTCTGAGAAATACGGCATGAGCAAGGTGTCATTGACCAGAGACGCGATAGAGTTGCTTACGCGCTACCGCTGGCCTGGCAACATCCGCCAGCTGAAGAACATTGCCGAGACGGTGTCCGCATTGGAAGGGCAGCGCCTCACGCCGGTGTCCGGACGCTGCGAGGTCGATGCCGCGACGCTGTCGACCTATCTTCCGAAGGATGATGTCAATGCCTTGCCTGTCAAGTATCATGACAGTTCGTCAGACATCTCGCAGGAAGAAAAGCAGGAGATTTACAAGGCCCTTTACAGTCTCAATGCCGAGGTGACCAAGCTGAAGCAGATCATTGCCTCCGGCGGTATCATGCCGTCTGCGGCGGACATGACGCAGCCCAAGCCTCTGGCAATGCCGGCGGACACAGGTTCCCGTGACGGCTATATTTCCAGACCCGAATCGGATTGGACTGACAATGAGCGCGATATCGATGAACAGTCGACATTGCCGCGGCATGATGAAATCCATGCTGTGGAGCCCGGACACGGAGATGAGAATTTCTCCATATCGCAGTCGAATCAGGACCTGATAAGGAAAGCATTGGAGAAACATAACGGAAACCGAAAGAAAGCGGCGGAGGAGCTGGGGATTTCCGAAAGGACATTGTACAGGAAACTTCCTCCGGAATTCCGCAATTTGAAGAAGGCGGACGAATAGTATTGATATGAAATCATTTGGAAAAATATTTTCGGCGGCAGGTGTCGCATTGGCTATCATGACGACGGCGCTGATCGTGCGTTCCTGCGGGATATATTCGTTCTCCGGAACTTCCATTCAGCCCGATGTCAAGACCGTCACCATCAATTACTTCGAGTATAAGGCGTTGAAAGTGAACCCGACATTGAGCAACAGCATGACGGAGTCATTGAAAGATAAATTCCGGAAGATGACGAGGCTGGAGCAGGTGGACATGGACGGCGATTTGGAGATTACCGGCTCGATTACCGGCTATGACGTGCGCGCAATGGCGGTGACGGCGAACGAGGTGGCGGCGCAGAACAGGCTCACGGTCACGGTCAAGATTGACTTTGCCAACAGGAAATATCCTGAGGATGATTTTCAGGGCAAGTCTTTTTCTGCGTATGCGGATTATGACTCGACCCAGTCCCTGGATGCGGTGGAAGGCACATTGTGCGACGAGATCATTGAGAAGATTTGTGAGGATGTGTTCAATGCGACTGTGGCGAACTGGTAGAATATGGAGCAGAAAGCGATCAATCTTAAAACATTGACAATGGATGAGTTGGCCGGTGTGGTGAACCTTTATCCATGGTATGGCGCGGCGAGGAAGGAGCTCTGCCGCAGGATGGCCGGTGTAGGCGGCGAGTCGTGGGGCGTGTCCCAGTTCTCCGACCAGGCAATGTATGTGGGGGACCGAGGGTCAATAGCCGAGATTATGCACAAAGGCGATGGGGCGGATTATTCCGACAAAGGGCTGGAGGCGCTGCTGAGTTCATATATAGAGGAAAAGAAAAAGGAGGATGCTCCGGTCTATGAGCGTAAAGTCCACGTTGTCGGCGGAGATTTCTTCTCCCAGTCGGAGTACGAGAAGGTCAAGAAAGTCGAGGACAATGTTTTTGCCCGTTTCCAGCCGAAGACGCGTCCGCGTCCGGAAGAGCATGGAGATGTGTCAGGACTGGATTTCTGCACGGAAACATTGGCGCAAATTTACGCTGAACAAGGGTATTTTGAACAGGCAAAGCGCATTTACGGCAAACTAATTTTGGCATTCCCAGAAAAAAGTGCTTACTTTGCATCCCTTATTGGAAAATTGGATAATTTGATAAATAATCAGACGTTATGAACGTAATATTTACTATTCTTGTAGTTCTCATTGTTATTGCCAGCATACTGCTTACAATCGTAGTATTGCTTCAGAATGGCAAAGGTGACAGCATGGCCAGCAACTTCGTTGCAGGAAACCAGACTTTCGGTGTAAGGCAGACAGCCAATATGCTTGAGAAAGTTACTTGGGGCCTTGTTGCATTCATCGTAATCGTTTCTGTGATTTCCTCATTTACTATGGGCTCACAGGGCACACAGGTGGATATTACCAATAAGCTCGAAAAGGAGACTACAGAGCAGCCTGCATTCCCTACACCTGCACCTGCACAGCAGAGCGCACCTGCAACTGAAGCTCCAGCAGCTCCTGCAGAGTAGTTTGCGACAAATGCCGGAACTGACAAATTGTCAGTAATTTCCGGGAAGGAATATATTTTGGACTATAGCCGTTTGTTCTTCGGAGCAGACGGCTATATCCCGTTAGGATAAGTCTCAGTATCAGCAGGAAGACCTGAATGATAAGCTCCAGGGGACAAAAAGGAGTTTATTATTATGGAAAATTACAACATGCAGAACAATGCCGGCGGCGGAAAGCTTGAGACATTGAACAAGTTCGCGGTGAACTTGAACGAAAGAGCTGCAGCGGGGAAACTTGACCCTGTCATCGGCAGGGATGAGGAGATCCGTCGAGTGTTGCAGATATTGAGCCGTAGGACCAAGAACAACCCTATTCTCGTAGGTGAACCGGGTGTGGGTAAAACCGCTATCACCGAAGGTCTTGCGCAGAAAATCGTTGATGGGGCTGTCCCTGAAAACCTGAAAGATAAAATCGTCTATTCGCTTGATATGGGTGCACTTATAGCAGGTGCCAAGTATCAGGGCGAGTTCGAGGAGAGGCTGAAAGGCGTCGTAAAGGACGTTGTGGACAGCCAGGGGCAGATTATCCTGTTCATAGATGAGATTCATACGTTGGTCGGTGCCGGAAGGGCTTCCGGTGCAATGGATGCTTCCAATATTCTTAAACCGGCATTGGCCAGGGGCGAGCTGAGGACGATCGGTTCCACTACATTGGACGAATATCAGAAATATTTCGAGGCCGACAAGGCATTGGAAAGACGTTTTCAGATGGTCATGGTGGACGAGCCTACGCCGGCGGAGTCCATCGCCATCTTGAGGGGCCTGAAGGAGAGATATGAGAACCATCACAGGGTACGTATCGAGGATGATGCGTTGATCGCTGCGGTGAATTTGTCTCACAGGTACATCACGAGCCGTTTCCTTCCGGATAAGGCCATAGACCTTGTGGATGAGGCCGCTTCCAAGCTTCGTCTGGAGATGAATTCCGTACCGGAGCCGATAGATGAGCTCAACAGCCAGATCCGTCAGCTCGAAATCGAGAAGGAAGCCATCAAGAGGGAAGGAGTTTCATTGAAACTTGACAAGATCAATGACCAGTTGAAGGAACTTAACGCGAAACGTGACGTTCTGATGAAGAAGTGGGATGAGGAGAAAGGTATTCTTTCCGGCATCCAGACAGCCCGCCAGCAGATGGAGGACTACAAGATTCAGGCTCAGTCCGCAGAGAGGGCCGGTGATTATGGAAAGGTAGCGGAACTCCGTTACGGCAAGATGGCTGAAGCCCAGAAGAAGATAGATGAACTTACCGCCAGACAGGCAGCTGTGAAGGATCCTATCATCACAGAGTCCGTTACGCCGGAAGATATCGCTGATGTGGTGTCCAGATGGACCGGAATACCGGTGAACAGGATGCTGGAAAGCGAGAAGGAGAAATTGCTCCGTATGGAGGACGAACTTCATAAGAGAGTCGTCGGTCAGGAACAGGCCATACATGCCGTAGCTGATGCCGTGCGCAGAAGCCGTGCGGGCCTTTCCAATGAAAAGAGACCTATCGGTTCATTCCTGTTCATGGGTACGACCGGTGTCGGCAAGACCGAGCTTGCCAAGGCGCTCGCGGAGTTTCTGTTCAATGATGAGAACATGATTACCCGTATTGATATGAGTGAGTATCAGGAACGTCACACTGTGAGCCGTCTTATCGGTGCTCCTCCGGGATATGTAGGATATGATGAAGGTGGCCAGCTCACCGAGGCTGTAAGGCGTAAACCTTATTCCGTAGTGCTGCTTGATGAAATCGAAAAGGCCCATCCTGATGTGTTCAACATCTTGCTTCAGGTGCTTGATGACGGCCGTCTGACAGACAATAAGGGGCGTACCGTGGACTTCAAGAATACCATCATCATCATGACTTCCAATGTCGGTTCGGATATTATCCAGAGCTACATGGAGAAGCTTCCTGAGGTCGGGAAGAAAGGGGAGGCTCCTGCCGAGGCTGCCGCAGCCATCGCCAAGAGGAACCAGATGCTGGGCGAATGCAAGGGCAAGATACTTGAACTCCTCAGACAGACGATCAGGCCTGAATTCCTGAACCGTATCGATGAAATAATAATGTTCGAGCCTCTGACCAAGAATGATATACGTGACATCCTTCATATCCAGATTAAACAGCTTCAGAGCAAGCTGTCCGAGGATGGTGTGGAAATCAGTTTCACATCGGCATTCGAGGATTACATGACCGATATGGGTTACGATCCGGCATTCGGTGCGCGTCCTATCAAGAGGGTCATGCAGCGTGAACTTGTGAACCAGCTTGCCAAGGCAATTCTTGACGGTACCGTGCACAGAGATTCTGTAATCGAGGCCGATGTCGCCGGCGGTGAGATAGTTCTGAAGAACAAATAGCGGGACGCGGCCACGTCCCGCCAACGGTCTGGGGGGGGGTAACCCTGGAGACGGGAGACGCTTGCCGCGTTGCTGGGGACAGTGATTCGTTGCTGGCGTGAGTGAAAAGACCTGTTTTACGCACGACATAGATCAAATTATGACGCGACGTGCGTGGAAAACGTTTTAAGTGGAACTAAACGTGTCTGCTGATGTGATTGGTTCCGCAAAAACGTTTTAAATGGTACAAAATGGCCTGTGACCCCGGAATTAATAAACAAAAAAAGCCGTTCGAATTTCGAACGGCTTTTTTTTCTGAGAGCGGAAAACGAGACTTGAACTCGCGACCCCAACCTTGGCAAGGTTGTGCTCTACCAACTGAGCTATTTCCGCATTTTGTAATCCCTATTGGTGTTTCGGGATTGCAAAGATAGGTATAATTTCTGACTCTGCAAATTTTTTCGAATCTTTTTGCAATTATTTTCGAAAAAACATTGTCAAAGGCATGTCTAAACCTCTACGCAGGAGCTGAACTCGCGGAGGAAACGCATGTCATTCTCGAAATAATGACGGAGATCGTTCACCTGCCACTTGAGCATCGCGATACGCTCGATACCCATACCGAACGCGAAACCTGAGTATTTCTTGCTGTCGATTCCGGAAGCTTCGAGGACGTTAGGGTCCACCATGCCGCAGCCGAGAATTTCCAGCCAGCCTGTGCCCTTGCAAATGTTGCATCCTTTTCCGTGACAGATGTTGCAGCTTACGTCCACCTCAGCGGAAGGCTCCGTGAACGGGAAGTAGGACGGACGCATACGGATCTGTGTATCAGGACCGAACATCTCACGTGCAAACAGAAGGATTGCCTGCTTGAGGTCGGCAAATGTCACATTCTCATCAATGTAGAGACCTTCGACCTGATGGAAAATGCAATGCGCACGTGCCGAGATGGCCTCATTTCTGAACACACGGCCAGGGCAGATTACGCGGATAGGAAGTTTGCTCCTCTCCATTGTCCTTACCTGCACGCTGGAAGTGTGGGTACGCAGAAGAAGCGGATTCGGATGACCTGTCGACACGAAGAAAGTGTCCTGCATGTCTCTTGCAGGGTGGTTCGGAGGAAAGTTCAATGCCTCGAAAACGTGGTAATCATCCTCGATTTCAGGACCTTCCGCCACATCGTAGCCGAATTTACGGAAAATATTGACAATCTGCTGGCGGGCGATGGATACCGGATGCCTGGAACCCAGAGGAATCGGGTCGCCCGGCATTGTCGCGTCGAAAGAATCGGAAGAAGCGGCACCGGAAGCGGCAGCCTGCGCCTTCAATTCTTCAATCTTCGCCGTAGCCTCTTTCTTGAGGACATTAAGTTTCTGACCGAATTCCTTCTTCAGTTCAGGAGCCACTGTCCTGAATTCCTCGAAAAGCTTGGTTATCTCACCTTTCTTTCCGAGAAGACGCACTCTCGCATCCTCTATATCTTTCTCTGTCTTGCACTTGAGTTCCTTGATCTCGGCAAGAATCTGCTCTATTTCCTCTTTCATAATCTAATGCTCCGTAAATACACCTGCCCGATTTCCGGATGACAATTCCGGACTTCGCGGGACAGGACAATATGCAAAGTTAAATAAATTCCATGGAAAAGTATCACTTTTTCTTCTGCTGTGCCGCTGTCGCCTGCTCGATTTTCGCCTTGCGCTTTTCTCTGGCTTTCTGCTGCTTGCCGGCACCCGACTTCAGATATGCAGCCCATTGATTGTCAGTGAATATCTTCCTGTAGGTATTGTCTATCTGGTCCATCCATTTGTCACGGATAAACATGTATAAATCATAGTTGTCCACACGGGACTTCTGCATCTTCTCCATCTCCGCCTGAAGCGCGGCGAAATCGTTCTGTAGAGTGGAATCCACGCGGAATATCTGCCAGTCCTCCAGTTTCAGAAGATCTCCGAGGCGGTCCGCTTCCTTGGCTGCCATCTCCTCCGGGGTAGGAGTTTTCTGATCCTGCTCCTGCGCGAAAGCATTGACACAAAGAAAAACGGAAAGAACTGCGAACAAAACTTTCTTCATAGCTATATAATATTTATTTCCCTATATTTGTATTTGTCCAGGGAGTATCCGGACAAAATTACGTAATTAATATAATAGAACAAAATATGAAGATAAAAGCAATCCTGGGAACGTTGGCGGCAACAGCCGTCTTCGGCTCATTCGCCGCCGACAGCGCCAAGGCATGTACCAATGTCATTGTAACCAAAGGAGCCAGCGCGGATGGCTCATGTATGATTTCCTATGCCGCCGACTCGCATTGGCTTTACGGAGAATTGTATTTCAAGCCGCAGGCTGATTGGAAAAGAGGAGATAAACTTCGCGTATCTGATTGGGATACAGGACAATACCTCGGGCTCATTGACCAAGTTGAGCATACTTATAAGACTGTCGGAAACATGAATGAGCATCAGCTCATCATTGCGGAAACGACTTTTGGCGGCAGGCATGGATTGAATGATCCGAATGGCATAATGGACTATGGCTCACTCATTTACATTGCCCTTCAGAGAGCAAGGACCGCCAGGGAAGCCATTAGGGTGATGACCGGATTGACAGACAAATACGGCTATTTCTCCGAGGGTGAATCATTCTCCATCGCGGACAAGAACGAGGCGTGGATAATGGAAATGGTCGGCAAGGGAACATCCGAGAAAGGCGCCGTGTGGGTGGCTGTGCGCATCCCTGACGGCTATATCAGCTGCCATGCGAACCAGTCCCGCATCACGACTTTCCCCCTCAATGACCCTGAAAACTGCATCTATGCTCCGGATGTCATCGATTTTGCCAGAAAGCAAGGCTGGTATAGCGGACCGGACAGCGAGTTCAGCTTCCGTGACGCGTATTGCCCTGCCGATTTCGGCGCGTTGAGAGGATGCGAGGCCAGAGTCTGGAGCGCATTCAACATTCTCAGCAACGGATGGTTCACATTCGATGACGGCAACGGCAATATGATCACGAAGGATGCCTACGCATACGTGGATTACGCCATGGGACATAACCCCGAGAACCGTATGCCGCTGTGGATCAAACCTGCCAAGAAGGTGACTGTCAAGAATGTAGCCGATGTGATGCGCGACCATTACGAAGGTACGCCAATGGATATGACCACCGATATCGGAGCCGGAGGCAATGCCCTTCCATATCGTTGGAGGCCAATGGATTTCGAGTACAATGGCAAGACATATACCAATGAGCGTGCTATCGCTACCCAGCAGACCGGTTTCTGGTTCGTGGGACAGTCCAGAGGCGATTTCCCTGATGTCATCGGCGGACTCATCTGGTTCGGTACCGATGATGCGGCGACTTCGTATCTCACCCCGATTTACACCAATACCAACAGGGTTCCTGAATGCTTCCGTGAGGGCAACGGCAATTTGCTGACTTATTCGAACACGTCTTCTTTCTGGATTAACAACAGGATCACAAATGCTTGCTACAGAATGTATAACATCATGGCTCCATACGTGCGTGAACGCATTGACGCATTCGAAAACGAGCAGATGGTGAAGGTCCGTGAGAATGACAACAAGGCGCTTGACTTGTTCAAGCAGGCCATGGACGGTGCCGAAAAGAAAGGCAAGAAGGCATCGGTTGCATACGACGTCATGTCAGATACCGGTTCTTCTTTCTCAGCGGTCAAGTCTCTTCTCACGAAGTATTCCGTGGATACCGCCCAGAAGATGTTCAAGGCATGGCAGGAACTGGAAATCACCATGACCGTGAAGTTTATCGACGGCAATGTCAAGGCGCAGAATCCTGACGGCTCGTTCAAGCACACGGAATTTTCAGCCGGCTGTCCTGACGGCCTGACCCAGCCTGGTTACACCGACACCTGGAAAGAGGCCGTAGTCCACTTCCACGGCGATGTCATCGAAGAAAAACCAGTGGAGACCAAGTAGTTAAAATTGATAAATAAAAGAACACCGGCGTGAGTGAAATGTTCAGTCCCGCCGGTGTTTTCAATTTAGTAAGTGATAAAAGCGGAAGCGGCAGGATTCGAACCTGCGAACCGCTTTGACACGGTCAACTGTTTTCGAGGCAGCCTCCTTCAGCCACTCGGACACGCTTCCGAGGGCCAAATTTACGGCAAGTCCACGGATTTAACAAGTTTTTCTGCCAAATCTATAAATGCCAGGCCGTCAGGTCGCGACGACAGGGCTGCAGGTTCACCTGCATCACCGTTTTCGCGGATGCTCTGAACTATCGGAATCTGTCCGAGCAGTGGCACGCCGTACTTCTCAGCCATCTTCAGACCACCGTCTTTACCGAAGATAAAATATTTGTTTTCAGGCAGTTCTGCGGGTGTGAACCATGACATGTTTTCCACGATACCGAAGATCCGGCGGTTGATGTTCTTGTTGCGGAACATGTCTACGCCCTTCTCCACGTCGGCGAGAGCCACGTCCTGAGGTGTGGTCACGATAACGGCACCCTCCATCGGAATGTCCTGGACCAGGGAAATATGGATGTCGCCAGTTCCCGGAGGCATGTCTATGAGCAGATAGTCAAGATCGCCCCAGCGCACCTGCAGAATCATCTGTTTCAATGCATTGCAAGCCATTGGGCCTCTCCAGATGAGCGCCTGGCCAGGCTCGGCGAAATAGCCGATGGACATCCATTTCACGCCATACTTTTCAATCGGCATGATGACCTCATGGTCGCCCTCGTTGACAGCCTCGGGAAGCGCGCCCTCCGTAGCCGTCATTTTCGGAACAGAAGGCCCGTAGACATCGGCATCCGCCAATCCTACCTTATATCCGAGACGTGCCAATGCTACTGCAAGATTGACAGCTACGGTGGATTTGCCCACGCCGCCTTTTCCGGATGCCACACCGATGATGTGGCGGACATTGTTCACCTCATCCAGAGTGAGATTGAGTCCGGTCTGCTTTTTCGGAGCGCTTTCTTCCTTCACTATAGTCTTGATTTCCACGTCTTTGACTTCAGGGGCATGACGATAGATGGCCGCCCTCGCACTGCTCATGATGTACTCCGCAAGCGGGTCACGATGCTTTGTGAACGCAAGAGTTACCGTCACCTTGTCCCCTGAGATTTCCACCTTGTCTACCAAACCCAGCTCCACGATGTTACGGTCTCCCTTTCCGGGATGCGTAACATCGAAGAGCATCTTCATTACCTCATTTTCCTTCATCACTTATTGTTATTTTTCAATATTCATTTCATTCAGCAGATATCCTGCGCCGCCGAACTTGTCGACCATGAACAACACATAATGTATGTCCACGCAGATACATCTCTGTAAATCAGGCTCGAACATCACGTCGCTCGACATTGATTCCCAGTTGCCGTCGAAAGCGAGACCGATAAGGCGGCCTTCCGCATCGAGCACAGGGCTTCCTGAATTGCCTCCCGTAATGTCGCAGTTCGTCAGGAAACAAGTCGGAACCTTGCCCTCGGCATTGGCATACTGACCGAAATCATGAGCTTCGTAGAGAGCCTTGACCTTGGCAGGAACGCGGAACTCGTAATTGTCCGGATCCTCTTTTTCCATCACGCCGGCGAGAGTGGTGTAGTATTTATATATGACGCCGTCAGCAGGAGAATACCCCTTCACGGTACCGTAAGTCAGTCGCATAGTGGAGTTTGCGTCCGGATAAGAAGGCTTGCCTTTCTCCCATTCGAGGAGACCTGCCGCAAATGCCTTGCTGCCGGCAGAGAGTTTCACATTGGCAGCTTTTAGCGACTTGTAGAGAGGACTGTACTTCGCAATGATAGCATTGTAGAGTGCCAATGCCGGATCGTTTCTGAATTCAGGGAACGACTTGATGTCAGAGTTCTGCATCTTCTCGTCCGAAGCGAAAATGCTGTGGTCGTAAAGGTCTGATACATAAGCGTCAATGTCCATTGTCGCGAAGTCATGACCCTCGATTTCCGGATAATCTGAAGGTCTGGCGTTGTCACGATAGAACTTCAGGAGTCCGGCCGTAAGTTTTCTCTCAAGCGGCTCGTAATAATCCTTGAAAGCGCCCTTCATCGCCTCCTTTGCAGCGACGAAAGCGGCAGCTGTATCTTCTGGATGAGCCTTGAATTTCAGCATGAGCGTCTGTGCGTAATTACCTATCAGATTGCACATTCCGATATTGAGCGGCGCCTCCAGAATCAGCCTGAATGCGAGCTCGTCAGCGGAAGTTTCGTCAATGACGGACTTGATATCGGTCAATGCCGAGCCATAAGCTGCTTTACGTTTCTTGTTGGCATTCACCCATTTCATGAAATCAGCCTCTTTCTGCTCCTCGCGGCCGATGATGTTCAGCTTCTCAAATGCCTTCTTCTCACCGATCCATTTTTTCCATCCGTTGGAAGAACCTGCATACTTGTTCGCATACTGAAGACGTACGGCAGGATCAGCCTCCATGCCCTCCTTCATTATGCTCTGTCTCAATGTCCTGGCTGCGATGCTGACATCCTGTTTGCGGATCATCTGCTCCAGCATTGACGCAGTCTGGAACCTCTGCGTGCGTCCAGGATAGCCCATAACCATCGCGTAATCGCCCTCGTTCACTCCTTTCAATGATATTTTCAATGACTGTTTCGGTGTCATAGGAACATTGTCCTCGGAATAATCTGCAGGCTCATTGTCCTTATTCGCGTAAACGCGGAACATTGAGAAATCGCAGGTGTGGCGCGGCCACATCCAGTTGTCGGTCTCGCCGCCGAATTTGCCCATTGAAGCCGGCGGGGCACCTACGAAACGCACGTCGCGGTAAACCTTGTCGATGATGAGGTAGCTTACATTGTCATTGTAATAATTGATGATGCGGACCTGGCAGTTCGGGTTGGCGGCCTCGGTCGTGCTGATGAGCTGCTCGCGTGCGGCCATGTAAGCCTTCATCGCAAGTTCCTCGGCATTGGCGCTGTCCTTGTATTCCTTCAATGCCGCTGTCCTGGATTTTTCCAGAATGGCGGTCACGTCGGTCATGCTCTGAAGGAATCTCACCGTGAGTCCCGGCACCGGCAGTTCCTCGGTATTCTTCATTGCCCAGAAGCCGTCTTCCAGATAGTTGTGCTCCGGAGTGCTGAGTTTCTGGATGCTGCCGTAGCCGCAGTGATGGTTCGTCACGAGAAGTCCCTTGTCGGAAATCATCTCGCCCGTGCAGCCTCCGCCGAACTGTACGATGGCATCTTTCAATGAGCTGTGGTTTATGTCATAAATCTGCTCCGGAGTCAGGCGGCAGCCAATGTTCGCCATCGCCTTGCCGTTCATTTTCTGAAGAAGCGGCAGCAACCACATTCCTTCGTCAGCGCTCGCCCCAAAAGTGAGCATCAAAAACGCCGAAATCGCAAAAAGTGTTTTTTTCATATTATATCAATGTTTGTTTGCATATTCTTTTTCAAGCCGCCGGCACGCCTCCTGCCAGCCGCATCATACAAAGATAATCAATTTCCGAATAACGAGGGCTCCAGTTGTTTCGGATGGAAACTCATGCGGTGGTAGGGGGTGTAGCCGAACTTCTTGATGGCGGCGATGTGCTCGGGAGTGGGGTAGCCCATATTGCGTTCCCAGCCGTATTGGGGATACTCCTTCGCGATTTTTTGCATGAACTCGTCCCGGTAAGTCTTGGCTAGGACTGATGCGGCGGCAATGGGCGCGTATGTGGCATCTCCTTTTACAACCGTTTGGTAATCAGTCGATTTGTACTTTCCGAAGGGCCTGAATTTATTGCCGTCGATGAGCAGGAAATCCGGTGCCGGTTCAAGTCTGGACACGGCACGCTGCATCCCCGTCACGGACGCCCACAAGATATTCAACTCGTCGATCTCCTCAGGAGAAACTTCCTCTACGGCCCACGCAATAGCTTCTTTTTCAATGATTTTCCTTACTTCATCCCTATGTGCGGCAGTCATTTTCTTGGAGTCGTCCAGCAACGGGTGGTAAAAATCTTTCGGCAATATGACAGCCGCGGCAAATACGGGGCCGGCCAATGGTCCGCGTCCGGCTTCGTCGCATCCTGCCTCAATGAGTTCTTCGTGGAGAAAATTCTTTAGATTCGGCAACTTCATCTTCATTCTGTATGGATATGCGAAATTAATGATTTTTTTCCGCATTTGATGGCTTGTGGAACCTGTAATTACGAGTGTCTTCTGTCAGGTAAACTTGTCTTTTGTGAAATGAAAACCTGACATGCTGATAATAAAAATATGTCAATAATTCGAAAATCTTATCAAATTGACATAAAAAACATAAATTAATGGCCGAATACAGTCACCCTCTCTTGATATTTCGTAAAAGGTAAACGAGATTTGCGGAGGAACAATGGCTGAATGCAGCCGGACTCTTATAAAAACTGAAACAATATGAAGAAAAGAATTGCAGACAAGGGATTGCGGAAAGCTTACGAGGCTTTCGGGCGGATGATGGTAGAGGAAGAAGTCTACAGGGAGGAGACATTGACATTCGACGATGTCTGCCGCCGGATCGGGATTGAAACCGGGGCGCTGGAAAGGCTGATATTTTCCGAGATGGGGATGACCGGCAGGCAGCTGATGGAAGCGTACAGGGAGGGGATTGTCCCCGGCCGTATCAATGATTTTTTATAAAATGTTTTAAAAATAAGTGCCGAATCTATTGTTATTGCATATCTGTTTTATTAGATTTGCAATAGAAGCGGCACAAGCTGCTTCTGGCGTATTCTACGGAATCGTCTAGTGACATATTATAAACTAATAACATATCAAGGTCATGAAATCCTATTCTACTAAAGACATCCGGAACGTGGTCTTGCTTGGCAGTACCAAGTCAGGCAAGACCACATTAGCGGAGGCGATGCTTTACGAGGGTAAAGTCATTGACAGACGCGGCTCGGTCGAGAACAAGAACACTGTATCAGACAATACTGAAATCGAGCAGATGAACCAGAGATCCATTTTCTCTACACCTTTATATGCGGAGTTTATGGATACCAAGTTCAATATCATTGATACCCCGGGTTCTGATGATTTCGTAGGAGGTGCCGTTTCGGCATTCAAGGTTTGCGAAAACGGTATTCTCGTCATCAATGCCCAGCAGGGAGTGGAAGTGGGGACAGAAATATTCGCCCGTTATGCAGAACAGTACAATGTTCCTATTATCGTGGCAGTAAACCAGCTTGACAGCGAAAAGGCAGACTGGGATGCTGTTCAGGCAAGCATGAAAGAGGCTTTCGGGAACAAGCCTGTAATCATTCAGTTCCCGGTGAATCCAGGTCCGTCATTTGACGGTTTCGTGGATGTCCTCAAGATGAAATATTATCATTTTACTGATGATAATGGAACCAGAGAGGATAGGGAAATCCCTGAAAATCTTAAAGATGAAGCTGAACTTCTGCGTCAGGCCCTTATCGAGACGGCGGCAGAATACGATGATACATTGATGGAGAAATTCTTCGAGGCGGGAGCGCTTACCGAAGATGAAATCAGAAAGGGTCTCGGTATAGGAATCCGTGCCGGCAAGGTGCTTCCTGTATTCTGTCTTTCAGCGAAGAAGGACATCGGCGTGAAGAGACTTATGGAATTCACCATCAGGGCATCTGCTTCACCTGAAATTACCAAGACATTGACCAAGGAAGGCGAGGAAATCCAGTGCAAGCAGGATGCCCCTACTTCATTGTTCATATATAAGACCGACGTGGAACCGCATCTCGGAGAG
>OHHZ01000140.1_pt1 | contig 41063 bp, 31 predicted proteins | sample 1568081 | NCBI WGS metagenome assembly OHHZ01 (sample SAMEA3879597, study PRJEB24766) | human gut metagenome | biome: human-associated habitat; feature: feces | place: USA | collected 1985/1987
CAGGACCCGTTACCTGCACAACCTCGCCAATGTGTTTTTCACTCATTTAACGACTTCTCCTCACTTTTCTTGTTTCCACTCTTACACGCCTTCCGCACCGCCGACGATCTCCGTGATCTCCTGCGTAATGCTTGCCTGACGGGCACGGTTGTAATACAGATTGAGCTGTTCAATCATCTCCTCTGCATTTCCCGTTGCCGCCTCCATTGCGGTACGGCGTGCCGCAAGCTCACTTGCCACACTCTCACAGATACCGCCGTAGATCAGGCCGCCTAAGTATTCCGGCACAATCGCTTCGAATACCTCGACACCGTTTGGCTCATACAGGATCAGATTTCGGATTTTTTTCGCTTCCGGATCCTCTCCGTCCTCTTTTGCAATGTCAATCAGAGGCAGGATAGGCACGGAAACCGGCATCTGCGACAGCATCGACACGAATTTTGTGTAACAAAGCTCCACATGTCCGAAGGTCCCTTTCCGGAACTCACGGCACAGTGCGCGCGCGATCTCAAAGCTGTCTGCCACGGAAAGATTTGCGATCTCGGCTAAGCTGTCCGTCAGGATTTCCAGCTTCCGGGATTTTGCATACTCCACTGCCTTTTTGCCGACCGGAACCACACAGATCTCTTTTCCTTTGGCATCTGCCTCAAAGCATCGGAACAGATTCGCGTTGTATCCGCCCGCAAGGCCGCGGTCTCCGGCAACCAGCACGTAGCAGCATTTCTCGTTTTTTGCCTCTTTTGCATAAATGGAATAGAATTCCGTGTTTCCTTTTGCAATATCCTGCAAAGTGCGGTACAGCTCCTGAAAATACGGACGGCAGGTATCAGCCCGCTCCTTCGCTTTTCGCAGCTTGGAGGACGCTACAAGTTCCATCGCCTTGGTAATCTGCATCGTGCTTTCGACACTTTTGATCCGCAGCTTTACGGCTTTCATGTTTGCAGCCATAGGCTCCTCCTTCTTTCCTTATTTTGCAGGTCTTGTATTGATAAAGTTTTCAGTGTACGATTCGAGCGCACTTTTCAGCTTCTCTTCGGTATCTGCCTCGAGTTTTCCGGTTGCGGAAATCTCCTGCATCACGGCAGCACCCTCTGCGTCGGTATCAAGCCAGGTATACAGTCCGTCCTCATAGGCGCGGACATCCTCAGCTGCAACCTTTGACAGAATTCCTTTCGTTACCGCATAAAGAATGGCCACCTGTTTTTCTACCGGAACCGGTGCATTCTGGTTCTGTTTCAGAACTTCCACAATACGTGCTCCCTGTTCCAGACGCGCCTTTGTATCAGCATCCAGATCAGAGCCAAACTGTGCAAAACTTGCCAGTTCTCTGTACTGGGAATAAATCAGTTTTAATGTACCGGCAACTTTCTTCATTGCCTTAATCTGCGCATTTCCTCCTACCCTGGAAACTGAAATACCCGGATTAACTGCCGGCATAACACCGGAATGGAACAGCTCTGTCTCCAGGAAGATCTGTCCGTCTGTGATGGAGATAACGTTGGTAGGAATGTATGCAGATACATCTCCTGCCTGTGTCTCAATGATCGGAAGTGCTGTGATAGAACCTCCGCCCATCTCATCACTCAAACGGCTGGATCTCTCCAGAAGTCTTGAATGCAGGTAGAATACGTCTCCAGGATATGCCTCACGTCCCGGAGAACGTCCAAGCAGAAGAGAAAGTGCACGGTATGCAACCGCATGCTTGGAAAGATCATCATAAATGATCAGTGCATCTTTTCCCTTGTGCATAAAGTACTCTGCCATAGCAGTTCCTGCATATGGTGCAATATACTGAAGCGGAGCACAGTCACTTGCTGTGGAAGATACGATGATCGTATAATCCATTGCTCCGTGTGTCTGTAATGTGTTAACAACTTTGGCTACTGTAGATGCTTTCTGTCCGATTGCAACATAAACACAGATCACATCTTTGCCTTTCTGATTCAGGATCGTATCCAGTGCAATGGATGTCTTTCCTGTCTGACGGTCTCCGATGATCAGCTCACGCTGTCCACGGCCGATTGGGAACATTGCATCAATGGAAAGGATACCTGTCTCAAGCGGAACGCTTACTGACTTACGATCAACAATTCCTGGTGCCTCATTCTCGATTGGACGATAGTCGTCAGATTTGATCTCACCTTTTCCGTCAATCGCCTCACCAATGGCGTTGACAACTCTTCCTACATAAGCGTCTCCAACCGGAACGCCTGCTTTCTTTCCTGTACGGGCTACCTTTGTGCCTTCACGGATTCCTGTGTCACTTCCAAGAAGGATACATCCGATCTCATTCTTACGAATATCCTGTACCATTCCCTTAAGGCCGTTTTCAAAAGTAACGATTTCCCCGTACATGGCGTGATCAATCCCGTAGATTGTGGCGATACCATCGCCGACAGTAACAACAGTACCTACTTCACTGTCCTTACTCATTGTATCAAAATTCTCTATTTCTTCTTTCAGGATAGAAATAATTTCATCTGAATTGATTGAACTCACCTTGTTCACCTCCAGGTCAATCTTTGTTCTAATCTGTTCAGGCGTCCTTTCATACTCCAGTCATACTCATCACTGCCAACCCGGAGAATAAATCCTCCAAGCAGTGCTTTGTCTTGACGGACTTCGATTTTAGCACTCTTTGCGCCATATTTCTTACAAAGGAACGCCTCCATTCCTTTTTTCTGTTCCTCCGTCGGAGGCTGAATACATGTCAGAACTGCGTTCAGAACCTGATTCTGTTCATCACAGTATCTGTCATATGCTGTGAAGATATCTTCGATCAGATTCATTCTCTGATATCTGCACGCTACTTTAAGGAAATTTCTTATCTCCTTTGGAAATACTCTGTCTACCACATTCATTTTTTTCTGAAGTTCAATGGTAGGATTCGCGAAAATCTCGTGAAGCTGCGGTACTTCCTCAAAAATCTCACGTGTTTTCTGTACAGCTTCTTTTGGGACACCTACTTCATACAGGACACGTGCATATCTGATTGCTGCCATTGGGCAGTAAATCTGACTCTTACTTGTCTGTGTTTTCATCTGTCCCACCTACTTCTCCCAAAAACTGGTCATAAATGTTCTGCTCTTTGTCTCCCACGATCTTCTCAGCGGATGCCATAGCCAGTCCTGCAATCTGAGTCTGAAGATCTTTCATTGTCTTCTCACGCTCAATACGTACATTCTCTTTTGCAGCTTCCAGAAGATCTCCGGCCTTGCTTCCTGCTTCACTTACGATGCGGTCATACTCTGTCTTAGCCTCTGAGCGTGCCTTCTCAACAATCGCTGCTGATTCAAGCTTTGCTCCCTTTAAAGCATCTTCATATTCCTGTTTCATCTTCTGCGCATCACTCTGTGCATCCTGTGCACCCTGAAGACCATCTGCGATCATCTGTCTGCGCTTCTCCATGATATCACTCACCGGTTTGATCAGAAAATGTCTCAACAGGAGGAAGAGAACAATAAGGTTGATAATGGTATAGACAAGGTTCATATTTAACTGAAGCACCTTTTACACCTGCCTTTCCTGTTATCTGCTTCCATCATTTTCATAAGATTCTTTTCGTTTCTTATTTCAGGAAGAAGATGATCAGGATACCAATGATGAAACCGTAGATAGCTGTTGCCTCTGCAAGAGCACATCCAAGGATAAGGTTCTTACTGATCTTGCTTTCTGCCTCTGGCTGTCTTGCGATAGCTTCTACTGCTTTACCTGTTGCATGTCCGATACCGATACCTGCTCCGATACCTGTGAATACTGCGATAGCTGCTCCAATAGCAATAAGTGTTGACATAATTTTAATCTCCTTTTCTTTTCAATAGAATGTGTTAAGTTCTTACTCCATCTCTTCATTCATAAACAGAGATGTCAGGAATACAAATACGTATGCCTGAAGTAGGCCGTCGAAAATATCAAAGTAAAAACTGATTGGAATCGGAATGATCAGTGGAACGATTGCTTTCAAAAGTTCCATGACTACGAATCCCGCCAGCATGTTACCAAAGAGTCGCATACAAAGCGACAACGGCCGGATGACGATTTCCAGAATCATGATCGGTGCTACAATTGGAATCGGCTGTGCAAAATGCTTTGCCCAATGTCCGAATCCATTCTTGCGGATACCCGAGAATTCAATGAGACACATACTCATGATTGCCAGGGCTGCCGTCACGTTCAGATCTTTCGTCGGAGGCTTAAAGCCAAACAATGGTGCAATTGTGTTTGAACAGGCGAGATATAACAGAACCGTAATCAGATACGGTACATAGCCCTTGTTCTCTTTCCCAAGTACTCCGACAAAGAAGTCCTCAGCGGCGCCGATACCGGCTTCGAGAGCCAACTGCACTTTTCCGGGATTCTCAACCTTTAAGTTTCTTACCAGGATAATGGATGCTATCACAAGCACTGCCATGATGATCCAGGTAACTACTACAGATTCATTGATCCCGCCAAGAACCGGAAGTGTGAACACTTTCTCACAATTCAGTTCTTCCATAAGATTGTCTGCCAGATTTCCCGTATTGCTCCCTCCCTTTCTACCTAATGTATATTGCTGTATTTTGTCACTTTTCGTATACAGCATGGCAAATGTTACTGCTTATAATCGCATTAAAACGTCATGTTCTCCGAAAAGTTGACTAAATATTACTCCCATGTTTTCTCTTTGTCAACGTTCCACTTCAACAAGTTAAATTCATAAAAAAAACTCTTTTTTTATTTCAATTTGCTCTTTTTTTATTCTACGTTTTGTCTATTTTTTATTACTTTTTTAACCGTTTTTCGCTCTCATTTTAGAATCCGCTCTTTTTTTATGCGCATTTTCCACAATAAAATTGTTTTTATTTCTGTACATTTGTACGATTCAAAAAAAAATTCATAGACACTTTGTCTTAATTTGTATATTAATGATAATTTTTCTCCTGTTTTTCGTATCCTTTTCAGAATAATAGCAAAAACAGATGTTACATTTTTGTTACGATTTTGTTTTCTCAAAAGAAAAGCACCCATTTTTAAACCATAGCATAGGTGTGATAAATAAAATTTTATTTTTCAATGGTTGAGCATCCATTCAGGCTAATTGTCGCTGTCATCTCCGTCTAGCCATTTGCAAACTAATTACAAATGTAACAATATATGTTTAGCGTTTTTTCAATTGCTGGTAAACATATGATACCGGCAGTCCAACCACATTATAGTAGTCCCCTTCGATTCCATCTATATACGCCGCAAAGCTTCCCTGGATTCCATAAGCTCCCGCCTTATCCATCGGATCTCCGGTTGCGATATACGCACGGATTTCTTCTTCGCTCATCTCATGCACATGAACCTTTGTCTCTACCGCATGGTTAATGATTTCTTTCTCGCCTGCATTATTATAGGAAAGAATTGCAACACCTGTATAGACTTCATGTGCTCTTCCCTGAAGGCTTAGAAGAATCTCATATGCATGATCTTCATTCTTTGGCTTGCCAAGGATTTCTTCGTCACGTACAACGATTGTATCTGCTCCGATCACAATTGTATTTTTCAATTCTACTCCCTCTGCCTGAAGATCAGATGCAACATTTTCTGCTTTCATCAATGCAAGTTCTTCTACAATCTTCTGTGGTTTTGTACTTGTATAGACTTCCTCTTTATTACTTACCTTTACCTCAAATTCTAAACCGATTTGCGCAAGCAGCTCTCGTCTGCGCGGAGATGCTGATGCAAGAATGATTTTCTGATTCATTATCATTATCCTTTCCTATTATTATAATATAATTTTCACCGATGTCATTTCTTTCTTCATAATAGCATAACTGTTCAGAGCCAACCTCCAAAATGCTACGCATTTCGTCGGTGTGGCGTATCCGCCAAATAAAATTTAAAAAACAGTCTTAAAAATGCAAGCATTTTATACCTGTTTTTTAAATTTTGCTTAGCTCTGAACAATTACATAATATCATAAAAAGAGTGGACAGCAAAACTAATTTCTGCTATCCACTCTCGTCATATTATGAAAGACTTTGAAATTTATAAGTCTTGTTCTCTTCAATCATCTATCACATTCGATGAAACTTCAAGTGTCATATCTTCTTCAAGATAAATCATAGCTTCTGTTCCGTCTGTGATTCTTCCGCTGAAATGTCCGGCGAATTTTCCGGCCAGATCAGATGTTCCGCTCACCTGGACTGTAACTGCCGGTTTTGCTTCTTCCGGAATCTCAATCACTCTTTTTTCTCCAGACTGCATTGCCCCGATTGTTACTGTTTCTGCTCCGTTGAACTTAACCTGAACATTTTCCAGTTCAAGCGGTGAAGTGTTACGGATTGTTATGTTACTTGTATACTGTCCACTTGCTTCCACATATTCTGATTTTCTATATAAAAACATGCCTGTAAACAAAAAGATAACTGTAAATGCGATGATCAGATTCTGCAAAACTCTTCTCATTCCCCTGCCTCCTATAAACTCTCTTTAAAATTTCTATTCTTATTTTCCTTTATTACACTAACAGAATAGCATTCAGAGATTTCTTTTTCCAGAGACAGATTCACTTAATTTTTTTCTGTTTTTCATCGTTTTGTCATTGATTTCGTTGACAAACATTGTTTATTTCAAGACAATGTAATCGTTTCCACACGTTTTTGTTATATTTTCACAATACTTCTTCTCACAGCTTATTCTATACAATATCCAAATAGGTCTTATGCTCCGGTGCAGGAAATGCATGGTCAAGAGCAGCGTATTCTTCGTCTGTAAGGATAACATCTTTTACTGCCCAGTTCTGAAGTACATGCTCTGTTCTGCCACTTCTTGGAATTGCAATCACCTGGTCTTTCTGAAGAACAAATGCGAGAAGTACCTGCATCGGTGTAATGCCACGAGCTTTTGCTATTTTCTGCACTTCTTTGTTCTTTAACAAGCTTCTTTGCAGGCTTCCAGCCTGTGCAAGTGGGCAATACGCCATAATCGGTGTCTGATGTTCTTCCAGCCAGGGCATCAGATCATACTCTATCCCACGGGATCCCAGATGATACAATACCTGATCCACCTGACAGTGATCTCCATTGGGAACTGAAAACAGTTCTTTCATATCTGATGTATCCAGATTGGATACGCCCCAGCTTCTGATCTTGCCTTTTTTCACCAGTTCTTCCATTGCATCCACTGTTTCTTCCAACGGAATACTTCCGCGCCAATGCAACAGATACATATCCAGATAATCTGTTTTAAGATTATGCAATGTCTGGTCAATACTGTCATAAATCTGCGGACGTCCTGCATTGTGCGGATATACCTTTGAAACAAGAAAGAGTTTTTCTCGAGAATATCCCTGGATCGTATCCCCGATTAATTTCTCTGAAAGTCCATTTCCATACATTTCAGCTGTATCTATTAAAGTAAATCCTGCATCAAGCCCTGCCTGAAGCGCCTTCTTTTCCTGCTGGTAGATTGACAGATGTTCACCAAGCATCCAGGTTCCCATACCAAGACGCGGCATTTTCATTCCATTTTTTAATGTAAGATATAAATCACTCATTTTCTTCCCTTTCCATATATCGAATCATCCCTTCAGCAGCCCGTTTTGCTTCCTCTACAGCATGAACCACCGTATTCGCTCCCTGTACAACATCTCCTGCTGCAAAAACACCTTCATGCGTTGTCATGCAGTTCTCATCTGTCAGAAGAAGTCCCTTCTCTGTCGTTTTTAACTGATCCGTTGTAAGTACCAGCTTATTCTTTGGTGCCTGGCTCACGCAAATGATTATAGAGTCTGCTTCTACCTGATCTAATTTTTCTTCATATCCAATCACTTTATTGTTTTCATCAAATATACTTGTTTTAAACATCGGACCGGCTTCATTGATCGACTCTATTGCCTTTCCAAACACAAAGTCTGCGCCCTCCAGTTTTGTATAAGACACCTCATGAGAGCTTGCGGAAATGCGTTTTCCTCTTGCATACAGTGTAACCTCTTTTGCACCATGACGCAATGCAGTTCTGGCTACATCCATCGCAACATTTCCCATACCGATAACAGCTACTTTCTCTCCCAATTGATGTGCCTCCGGTCTTCTGAGGTAATCAATCCCAAAGTATACATTTCCAAGACTCTCTCCTTTAATTCCGATTGCCTTCGGTCTCCATACTCCTGTTCCTACAAAGACACTGCTGTATCCGTCGCGGAACAGATTATCGATCACGATTGCACTTCCGATCACGGTATTCGGGCGAATCCGGATTCCCAATTCTTCCATTTTCTTTTTGTATCGGTCGATCACAGATTTTGAAAGACGGAATTCTGGAATTCCATACTGCAGCATACCGCCGATTTTGCTTCGTTCTTCGAAAATCGTTACTTTATAACCTGCTAATGCAAGCTTGATAGCAACTGTAATTCCTGCCGGTCCTGAACCAATCACCGCTACTTTCTTTCCGTTTTTCTCTATTTTCGGCACTTCCATCCTGTCAAGATAAGAATCTGAAATGAAATTCTCAATACTGCTAAAATGGATTGGACTGCTCTTTCTTCCTAAAACACAATGGCCTTCACATTGATTTTCATGGTTACATACGGTGGAGCAGACAGCGGACATTGGATTATTTGCAAAAAGGATTTCACCGGCTTCCATCAAACGGTTTTCAAGTAATAATTGAGTGATTTGTGGGATAGGTGTATGAATCGGACACCCTTGCTGACAAAGTGGTTTTTTACATTTCAGGCAACGTTCTGCCTCGTCGATAATATGTAATTTCATTCTGTTCTTCCTCCTGACCTTTTATTCAGATAGAAAATGCCGACCACAGTTTCCCATGACCGGCAATAACTTATATTCTTACAAATGGTTAATCTTAGTTTTCTCTTTCTACAGACACATTAGATACTTTTTCGTAGTATTTTACAATTGCACTGTGGTCATCTTTTTCATTTCCGTCAGCCTTTAAGGACTGCATGATCTCCATAATCTCTGCTGTAAGCGGAAGAGATGCATTTACTGCATGTGCAGCGTTCAGCGCATTGTTCAGGTCTTTGATGTGAAGTTCAATACGGAATCCCGGCTTGAAGTTGTGATCCATCATCATCGGTGCCTTTGCATCAAGAACTGTAGAACCTGCAAGACCTCCACGGATTGCCTGATATACAAGCTCCGGATCTGTCCCGGCTTTCTTTGCCAGTGTCAGTGCTTCGGATACTGCTGCGATATTCAGTGCAACGATTACCTGATTTGCGAGTTTTGCAACATTTCCTGATCCAAGTTCTCCAACATATACAACAGAACCTGCCATCTGCATCAACAGTTCATAATATTTGTCAAATGTCTCTTTCTTTCCACCAACCATAACAGAAAGTGTTCCGTCGATTGCCTTCGGCTCTCCGCCACTTACCGGTGCGTCCATCAGTTCAATTCCTTTTTCTGCAAGCTCAGCACCAATCTTTTTAGATTCTACCGGATCAATAGAGCTCATATCAATTACAACTGTTCCCGGTTTTGCTGCCTCTGCAATTCCACCTTCTCCAAGACATGCTGCACGTACATGTGGTGAGTTTGGAACCATTGTGATGATTGTGTCACACTCTGCTGCTACTTCAGCTCCGCTTTTTACTCCCTTTGCACCTGCTGCAACAACCTCTGCAACTGCTGTCTCATTAAAATCAAATACAACGAGCTCATTTCCTGCTTTTAACAGGTTCATGCTCATCGGTTTTCCCATAATTCCAAGTCCAATAAATCCTACTTTCATTTTATTATTTCCTTTCTTTTAACACATCTGTTTCATTGCTTCATGCAGCAGCTTAAAGCTCTCTTCTGACTGCTCTACATAAGGAGAATCAATCAGATACGCTTCCAGAATATCAAGATTCTTCTGCGTCGGCTCGATTCCAAGCTCCTGCAAAGTTAATGGCATGTCCATCCCTTTCATGAACAGACGAAGTGCCTCTTTATCTTCACTTAATTTATTGTAATAAAGCTGTGTAAATAGTGCCACTGCCACGATTTCTCCATGCAGCGCATGCTCTGCTTCCTTTGTAAAATAGGTTCGTACACCGTCATACATCATATGACCAAGTGCTGACTGTGAGAAGCTTTTCGTGATGTTCGCGATCACACCGGTTACAGCGATATTGATAAATGTGATATCTTCCACTGCCTTTGTCAGTCTCTTATGACGGATATCTTCAATTGCCTGTGCACCATACTCTACAAGCACCTCGTAAGTATACTCTGCCATCTTGTAGGCACTGAACAGATCGATTTTATTTTCACTGAGATACATCTTCGGCTTGCCGTTCTGTATCTCGATTTTTTTTGCCATCGCATCCAAAATTCCGGCTGCCGCATAACGGATTGGACATTCTGCGATCACCTGCAGATCTACAAGAACCGCATCGACTTCATGTTCGAATCTCCAGCAGTCCTTCTTCGCACCTTCCGGCGTATACATAACACTCATTGTTGTAAATGCGGCACAAGTTGCGATTGATGTCGGAATATTGACAACTCCGGTATCCGCATATTCGCCGACTGCTTTTGCAAAATCCATAACAAGTCCGCCACCGATTCCGACTACCTCATCACAGTTTTCCGCTTTGCATTTTTCAGCATATTCCCTGGCAGCTTCATAAGAACACTTTCCACCATACAGGTGCAATTCATACTCAAGTCCTGCCTTCTCAAATCCCGGAATCATCCGTTCTTTCACTGCATCCCACGCTCTGTTTCCGGCAATGATAAATGCTCTCTTTCCAAAACGTGAAATTTCTTTTCCACACTCTTCAAGTAAATTCTTTTCCTGCCTGTATCTCCCGGCTCCGAATTTAATTGCCGGATCTAAAGTCACTTTTTCCATTTTCCCGCTGCCTTTCCTCTTCTGTCATAATCTATCTTTTAATTGGATGTTTCGGATTCTCTCCGGAAAGGACAAGATGCACATCTTCCGCTACATCCAGTGCAATCCGATCCATACATTCCACCGTATTGGAACCAATATGCGGTGTCAGGATCACTTGTTCCAGTTTCAATAATGGATTGTCTTTTTTGGGTGGTTCTTCTGAGAACACATCCACCGCTGCACCTCTGATCTGACTGTTCCTAATTGCTTCTGCTAACGCCTCTTCATCAACAACGCCGCCTCTGGAAACTTGAATCAGGGAAGCGGATTTCTTCATCATGGCAAACTCTTTTTTTGAAATAATTCCCTGGTTCTTTTCTCCTCCCGGTACATGCAGACTGATATAATCCGATGTTTGCAAAAGTTCTTCCCAGGATACGATTTCTACATACTCTGGAATTTCTTTTCCTTCCGGACGCGGCACATAAGAAATGACTCTCATATCCAGCCCCAGCGCTGCCTTTCTTGCTACCTCTTTTCCAATCTTTCCAAGACCGATGATCCCGAGTGTCTTTCCTGCTACATCGGTCCCTTTCAGTGAAAATTTCTTCGGAAAATCTCCTTTCCTTACAAGTTCTTCGGATTCTTTCAGACGTTTTGCAAGATTTAAAATCACCGTTATAGTGAATTCTGCAACAGATAAGGTCGTCGTGTCCGGTGAATAAGTCGTATAAATCCCTAACTCATTCGCAGCCTTCCAGTCAAGATTGTCATATCCTGCCCCATGTCTGGCTATGATTTTCAGGTTCTTTCCTGCTTCAAGTATCTCCTTGTCTACTTTTGCAGTTCGCTGAATCATTGCATCACATACTGCAATATCATTTTTTATTGATTCTTTGTCTGTCTTTCCGCTGCCGCGGACTATCTCATAGCCTTTTTCTATGAGATAGTCCTCTCCCGCTGCAGCGATTGGCTGAGGAATGTAAATCTTCTGTTTCATTTTCTACTGTCGTTCTCCTTATCTTACAAGACAAGGTTTCTTTGGATCGAATTTCCATCCCGGGATCAGATACTGCATTCCTACTGCATCATCTCTTCCTCCAAGACAGTTATCAAGGTACAGCTGATGTGCTTTCTTCACCTGCTCAAGATCCACTTCAATACCAAGTCCTGGTTTCTTTGGAACTTCTACACATCCGTCTACGATCTGAAGTGGCTCTTTTGTCAGTCTCTCAAGACCTTCCTGCCAGATCCAGTGTGTGTCCAGTGCATTGTACTCTCCCGGAACCGCTGCTCCAACCTGTGTAAACATTGCAAGGGAGATATCAAAATGGTTATTTGAATGAGATCCCCATGTATATCCAAAATCATGGCACATCTGAGCTACACGTACAGAACCACTCATTGTCCAGAAATGCGGGTCTGCAAGGATGATGTCAACTGCCTGAGATTCCAGAGAGTGTCCAACCTGTCTCCAGTCTGTAGCAATCATGTTTGTTGCTGTCGGGAAACCTGTACGTCTGCGGAATTCACTCATAATCTCTCTTCCTGAGTAAACACCTTCTGCTCCGCATGGATCTTCACAGTATGTAAGGATTCCTTCCATTCCCTTTACATATTCAACTGCTTCTTCAAGAAGCCATCCACCATTTGGATCAAGGTCGATTCTTGCGTCCGGAAGTGCTTTCTTCATTGCACGGATCACATCCATCTCTTCGTTTCCTGCAAGAACTCCTCCTTTCAGTTTAAAATCTTTAAAACCGTATTTCTCTTTTGTAGCAAGTGCCATCTCTACAATCTTATCTGCTGTAAGTGCTTCTTCGTGACGCAGACGGTACCATGCACAATCTGAATCCGGCTCTGAATCATACGGAAGATCTGTCTTGTTACGGTCTCCTACAAAGAAGAGATATCCAAGCATTCTTACTTTATCTCTCTGCTGTCCGTCTCCGAGAAGTTCACAAACCGGAACACCAAGCTGCTTTCCAAGGAGATCAAGACATGGAGCCTCGATTGCTGTAATTACATGAACTCCTGTACGAAGGTCAAATGTCTGGTTTCCTCTGACATCTTCCTCCCCCTTAGAATCAAGATGTGCTTTTACTTTAAGCAGTGTGCTCTTATACTCAGCAACTCTTGTTCCTTCAACAAGCGGGATACATTCCTCAAGTGCTTTTGTGATCTTCTCTCCTCCCGGAACTTCTCCAACTCCTGTCTCTCCGTTCTCATCATAAAGAACAACAATATTTCTTGTGAAGTATGGTGCGTGTGCTCCACTTAAATTCAGTTCCATACAGTCTTTTCCGGCTACTGGATATACTTCCATCTTTACGATTCTAGACATAACAATTTCTCCTTTTATACACGAACTTTTTCTCTATCTGTTTCTATTCTACTTTTATTTTTACTTCAGTGATCGGACCGGAGATTGACTTGCAGTCCGACCACCGAAATCATGGCAGCAAATTTTAGTTTATTAACATTTTTTAATAACTTCTTGTTTTAAACAAGGTTCATATCTGCAAGTACTTTATGCAGCTTCTCTTTCTCTTCCGGTGTCAGTTCGCCGATCGGATCTAAGCATTTTCCTACCGGAATTCCTTCCTGAACGAGACCTTCCTTGATTGCTGCCGGGAATGTTCCCATACCGCAGGCAATACGGAACGGAGCCAATGTAAACTGTGCTTCCAGAGCTCCTTCAAGATCTCCTGCAACGTATTTATCATAGATATCCGCTGCAATTCTCGGTGCTACATTTGCACAGGATGCGATTGCTCCTGTTGCTCCGTAGCAAAGAGCTGCGTAGATCAAAGTATCTCTTCCCATCAGTACAGAGAAATCTTTTCCTCTTGTCAGACGGATATACTCTGCAGCATTTGTCATATCACCTGTACTGTCTTTTACAGCAACAATATTTTCAATATCAGCAAGTTTTGCAACTGTTGCCGGTGTGATTGTCACATTTGTCTTTGGTTTATTGTTATACATGATGATTGGAAGTGTTGTATTTTCTGCGATTGTCTTATAGTAATTGTACAACTCATCCTGTGTCTGGGATACAAACATTGGTGTCAGTACGGAAACTGCATCAACTCCGACCTCCTCACAGATCTTTACCAGTCTGATAACTCCTCTTGTTGTAATATGGCTTGCTCCACCATAAACCGGAACACGTCCTGCTGTCTCATCAACGACTGTCTCAAGGATCTTTCTGTATGTATCATCATCGAATGCATAGAATTCTCCGGTTGTTCCAAGTGGGAACAAACCGTGAACTCCGTTGTCGATCAGGTGATTTACCATCTGTCTTAATACCGGATAGTTTACTTCACCCTCGTCTGTTAATGGTGTAATAATTGGAGGGATAATTCCCTTTGGTACGAATGTCATAATAAAAAACTCCTTTCAATTTATAACACAAACTGTAATAACAGTAATTCTATAATTCCAATTCCTGCCATGATCAATGACACTGCCGTTTTACATCTTACCTGATCTTTTAATTCTGTCAGACCGAACATTCCATTGAATACCCAGAATCCACTGTCATTGAAGTAGGAGAAGGAAATTGCTCCTACACAACAGGAAGCTGCGAGTAAGATTGGGGATACACTGATAGCTGCCATCAGTGGTGCTGTCAGGGATGCTGCTGTTGTAATTGCTACTGTTGCAGATCCAAGCGCGATTCTCATCAGTGCTGCAATGATAAATGGAATCAGGATTGCCGGAAGCGGAAGTCCTACAACTGTCTCTCCAAGAACATTTCCGATACCGCTGACTTTGATTACATTTCCAAGAGAACCGCCGGCTCCTGTGATCAGCATGATGATACCTGTATCTTTGATTGCTGTATCCATGATACCGATAACTTTTTTATTATCTTCTTTTCTTACCAGTCCATAGATTGCAATGATTGTTCCAACACCAAGTGCGAAGATTGGTTCACCTACAAGACTGATGATTGTGTTTGCCACTCCTTCACCTGTTCCAAACAGTCCCCAGAATGTTTTAACAAAAATCAAAACAATCGGAATGATAATCGGAAGAATAGATGCTGTAAATGATGGGAGATTCTTCTCTCCTACCAGTTTTTCAACTTCTTCCATGGATTTGATATATTCTTTTTTGAATTCTTTTCTTTCATATCCATGTCCATTTTCATTCGGAATCTGATAGATTTTCTTTCCAATATATTTACAGTAGAATACTACAACAATCAGCATCGGAATAGAGATTCCTGCTCCGACCATGATCATCTGTCCCACATCAACTCCAAGCATTCCGGCTGCTGTCAGCGGTCCCGGTGTCGGCGGTACCAGACAGTGTGTCAGCTGAAGTCCACAGGCCAGTGACAGTGCAAGTCCTACAACAGAGATTCCTGTTACAGAGGACATTGCTTTTACAAGTGGTGCAAAAATAACGATTGCGGAATCTGCGAATACCGGGATGGATACAACCCATCCTGTGATTGCCAGTGCCCATTCTTCTTTTCTCTTACCAATTACACGGATGAAAGTAAATGCAAGCTGTTCTGCTGCTCCTGAAACTTCCAGGATTCCACCCATCATAACTCCTAGTCCGATTATGATACCGGTACTTTTCAATGTGTTTCCAAATCCGTCTTTGATAGCGGTCATAACTCCGACTGTCGTTTCTCCGGCTGCATTTGTGATATCTGCGACCGGCATGCCCCCGATCAAGCCTGTGATCAATGCTGCGAGCAATAATGCAATAAATGTATGTACCTTCGTCTTCATAACCAGGACGATCATTATCGCTATTCCGATCACCAGCCCCAGCATCATTCTGGTTGATTCACTCATAGTTCTTACCTCTCTTAATTCTTTTTCTCAACAGATGTATCAGAAATCTTCTCGTAATATTTTACGATTGCACTGTGATCATCTTTTTCATTTCCGTCTGCCTTAAGTGACTGCATGATCTCCATTACCTGTGAAGTAAGTGGAAGTGCTGCATTTACTGCATGACCTGCATTCAGTGCGTTATTCAGGTCTTTGATATGGAGTTCAATACGGAATCCCGGCTTGAAATTGTGAGCCATCATCATTGGTGCTTTTGCATCAAGCACTGTAGATCCTGCAAGACCTCCGCGGATAGCTTTGTATACAAGCTCCGGATCTGCATCGTTTTTCACTGCAAGTGTCAGTGCCTCAGACACTGCCGCAATATTCAATGCTACAATCACCTGATTTGCAAGCTTTGCTACATTTCCGGATCCAAGTTCTCCGACATACACTACAGATCCTGCCATTGCCATTAATAAATCATAGTACTTATCAAAGTTCTCTTTGCTTCCTCCGACCATAACAGAAATTGTTCCATCAATCGCCTTTGGCTCTCCGCCGCTGACCGGCGCATCCATTAAGTCAATTCCCTTTTTGTTCAGTTCTGCTCCGATCTCTTTCGACTGTACCGGATCAATCGAACTCATATCAATCACGATCGTTCCTTCTTTTGCTGCGGAAGCGATTCCGTTTTCTCCTAAACAGACTTCTCTGACCTGAGGAGAATTCGGAAGCATTGTGATGATCACCTGACAGTTCTCTGCCACCTCTGCCGGGCTTCCTGCTGCCTGTGCTCCCTCCGCTGACAATTCTTCTACGCTTGCCTTGCTTCTGTTATATACAACAGCTTCATATCCTGCTTTCATAAGGTTTCTGCACATTGGTTTTCCCATAATTCCAAGTCCGATAAATCCAACTTTCATTGTTCTTCTCCTCTCAGATTTCTGATATTTTGTATTACTGCTATTTCAACTTGTTCCTAATCGTCTTTGATAATTTGCGCGCTTCTTATTGCCTGCCTTGCCTTTGGTCAGGTAACTTATCTATCTGACATGCTTATTGTACAAAACTGAGTACAAAGATTCCATTGACAGATTGTTCAATGGAGTGTGCTCTGATTTATGTAGATTTCATAAGTTTTCATTTTTTGAATTGTGTATTTCATTTTTATTTCATTATGTTTCGCTTCTGTTTTTTCCTATTTGTTTAAATTTCAATTTCTTTCCATTTATTTCATCATATGTAATTATTTTTTCATTTTTTGAAACATTATGAATTCTACACAAATTCCCACTTCATTTTTATACATAGCAAAATACAGTTTTTCACATCAAAAAAGGAGACAGTTTTAAACCATCTCCCTGTATGCATTTACCTGTTCCTATAGTAATTCATTTCCACCATAATTGGCTTCTATTCCATACTTTTTCATTCTTCTCCAGAGAGTTGTCGTGCTGATACCGAGCTCTTCTGCCACCAGTTTCCGGTTTCCATGGAAACGTTCAAGCAGCTCCTCAAGTTCATCTGTCTCCTGAGAACGATACACAAGAATCCTCTTCTCTCCATGGGATTCTTCCACATGCGGAAACAGTTCGTCATATAAATTTTGAAGAACGACTTCATCAATCATGCGTTTTTTGGCTGTAAGAACAAGTCGTTCACAAAATGACCGTAACTGGATTCCATTCCCGGTCCACTTCAGCTCCTGCAGCTTCTTATATGCTCCTTCTGTTACGCTAAGCGGACGGTTGTATTTTTCCTTATATATCTTCAATTCTTTATCAAAACAATTTCTCAGATCCTCCGGGCGTTCATTCAATGAAGGAATCTCAAGTACCAGGCTCTGCAGCATATAATATAATTCCTCGCTAAACTCTCCCTTTTCCACCAGATGTTTCAGATTTATCTTTGATGATCCTATAATTCTTACATCCAACGTGTCAAGTGGCTGTGCATCTGTTCTCATCTGCGCCCTGCTTAACATTGTACGCAAAATCTGATGCTGTACACGCAAAGTCAGATGCTCGATTCCTTTTATAAATAAGGTTCCGTGATTTGCCTTTATCATTGCACCCTTTGCACCAAAAGTTGAAACTGTATCTCCGGCTTCTCTTCGGAAAAGCTCTTCCATCTGATGTTCTTTATCCATTCCCCGCATATTAATACTGACATATGGACCCACTTTGCGGATACTATTATTGTGAATTGCTTCTGCCAAAAGATAATCCTCTGTACCTGCCTGCCCATAAATCATAACTGCGTGTTCAGACAAGGCATACATTTTCGCAGTTTCAAGCATTTTTCGCATCTGTGCATTCTCTGTCTGAATATCTTCAAATTTGGTCTGCGCCGCAAATCCATGCAGCAGCATATCTCCCTGGATATCCTTGGTCTTTTTTGAATTGTCTGCCAGCTTCTGAAGAGACAAAATTGCTCCTGTAATCTGATTGTCATACTGGATTGGTGCAATCATTGCCATCCAGGTCTTTTTCCTGACAGAAACAGAAGTGGAATAGCTTTCGCTCTTTCCGCTTAAAATATTCTCGATCAAGAGCGAATCGATTCCGGGGAGAATCTCCGTCAGACTCTTTCCAACTAGATCTTCACTATTCTTTCCTAACAGATTTTCAACCAGTTTATTGACTACAATCACTTTCCCTTCTGCGTTCACCTTGATAATTCCATTAAAGGACGTATCCAGTACTGTTTCAAACTGCGCAGTATTACGCTTCTCACTTTCAGCTGCATAGGACGCATTCTTTGCTGCAAGAAGGGCTTCTTTTAACGATTCTCCCGTGGATTGATAAAACAGCGTCGAATATCCCATCGTTTCTGCTGCTCTGCAGGTTCCTTCTCCACCAATGATCAGATCCGGTCTTTCCTCAAAATCTGCAATAATGCTTTCAGCCTCTTCAATACGTTTTAGATAAATCACATCCAGTCGTATATCAAACAGCTGCTCCATATACGACATATCACAGAGCATATTTTCAAATGCGATCAATGCAATATGTGGATGCTCTTTCTTAAGAATCGTCTTTGCTTTCTGAATGAGCAGACCAATTTCCTGTGCATGAAAACGAATCTCAACAACAGGAATATTTGTATATTCCTTAATTAACTTCGCCTGATATCCTCTGGCAACCAGAATATGGGCTCCGGTCTCCACTGCAATTCTTGCTTTATTCACTGCATCTACTGTATGCACAGCCTCAAGATAGACCACATCCAGATGATTTTCTTCTATAATTTTTCTCGCCGGTTCGACCATCCGCTCTTCCGGGAGAAGCATTCCTATTTTAACCATAATAAATGCCTCCGACTATAATTCTCTTTCTTTTACCTTATCACGCACTTCACTATTTTATCAACAAATTTATTCCCTACTATTATAAAAAGAAAAAGAATCTTCTCCGCAGCATTTGGGACAAGATTCTTTTTCTGTTCGTGTATTTGCCGGCCGCAGCACGCTCTGCGGCCAGCTCTATATTCTTTTTAGGAGACTATGAATTTTTCAAAAACATATCTTAGGTAATCGGTGCCGGATTAAAGATGCACAGATCATTGTGGAGTTTATATTTTTCTGCAAAGCTCTGATCTTTTCCGCTTGCAACCGCAATAATTTTATTAAATAATTCTGTACCGATATCTGAGATCTGTGCTTCACCTGTAGCAACCGGACCTGCGTTGATATCGATCAGATCCTGCCACATCTCTTTCATCTCATTTCTGGAACAGACTTTAATAACCGGTGCTGCTGCAAGTCCATAAGGTGTTCCTCTTCCAGTCATAAATACCTGTAGTGTGATACCGGATGCAAGCTGGCAAGGTCCACAGACAATATCACTGGCCGGTGTTGCTGCATAGATAAGACCTTTCTTTGACGGGCGCTCTGCCGGAGATAATACTTCTACGATCGGTGAGCTTCCTGATTTAGCAATTGATCCCATTGCTTTTTCTACAATATTACAAAGTCCGCCTTTCTTATTTCCCGGAGTTGGATTAGCGCTTCTGTCAACATTTCCCTCTTCCAGATAATGATCATACCATTTCATCTCTGCCGCAAGTTTGTCGCAGACTTCTTTGCTCACACAGCGTTCTGCGATATAGTGTACGCCATCTCTTACTTCTGTAACTTCTGAAAACATTACGGTTGCACCTGCATTTACAAGCATATCTGCTGCGTATCCGGCAGATGGGTTTGCGCTGACGCCTGAAAATGCATCACTTCCGCCACACTGCATACCGATGCAAAGATCGGAAAGCGGTAATGTTTCTCTTCTTCTCTGATTAAGAATTGCAAGTTTTTTATCTGCCATCTCCATAATGGCATTTACCATGGCATCGAAACCTTTCTGTTCCTGAAGAACAATTACATTTTCCGGGGAAATATCTGCCTCGTCCAGCAATTTTTCCACTGTTAATTTCTCACATCCAAGCGCAACAACCATCACCTGTCCGCCAAAATTCGGATGATGTACAAGATTGCGTAAAGCACGGATCGGCACTTTCGCCTCCGGTGCATTGATTGCGACACCACATCCATACGCATGATTGATTGGAACTACGTCATCCACATGTGGATATTTTGGAAGCAGTTCTTCTTTGATTCTCTTCACCGCCACATTAAGTACACCGGTTACACACTGAACCGTTGTGCTGATTCCAAGAATATTTCTCGTTCCTGCATATCCACCATTTGGATTCCTATATCCTTCGAATGTTGTTACCGGCGGTGTCGGAAGATCTGTTACAATCTTTTTTCCATACTCCATATCATCAACAGATGGTGGTGTCGGAAGCTCCAACATAAATTCATTGATCCAGTCTCCCTTTTCAATATCTTCCAGAGCATACCCCAGAATAACACCGTAACGAATCACCGGCTGTCCCTTTGGGATTCTCTCAAGCGCTACTTTATGAGCCTGTGGAATATCCTGACGGGTAACCAGATCTTCTGAAACCTGTGTTCCGGCTTTGATTTCTTTCACTGCAATTGCAACATTGTCTGCTTCATTCACTTTTACAAGAAGTCGCTTAGCCACGAATGATTCCTCCTTTTCGCTTAGCAAGAAATGTTTCATTTTTCTTTGCTGTTCTTTATGGTTTTATCATACGCTCTTACTGTTAATAAGTAAAATTCATTGTTTTTCTACTTCTCTTAATTTTTTTAATAGTTTTTCTTGTCATTCCATATCGGTCGAATTATACTGGAAATAGAAATGTAAAGACTCATTCACAGAATCAGTAGAAAGGTTATTCCTATGGATTTAAAACAGATTGAATATATTTTAAAAATTGCAGAAGAACAAAATATTACCCATGCAGCCGAAAAGCTATTCATCACCCAGTCTGCCCTCAACCAGCAGCTTCTCAAGCTGGAAAAAGAGCTCGGCACTCCGCTATTCTACCGTTCCCGGACTGACTGGCACCCAACCCCTGCCGGCGAAATCTATCTCAACGCAGCAAAAGACATTCTTCTTATAAAGAAGAATGCCTACAATCAGATTCACGATCTCTGCGAAGCACAGAAAGGTCATATCACTCTCGGATTTACTCCTGGCCGCGGAATTGCCATGTTCACCAGTGTTTACCCTAAGTTCCACAATATTTGTCCACGTATAGAAGTGGAACCGATTGAACGTAGCGTTCGTGATCAGCATCCACTTCTCTTATCCGGTGAACTTGACCTTGGTTTTATGACTTTGACCAGATCGCAGCAAAAATCAGGAATCATCTATGAAACACTAGCTTCGGAAGAAATGGTTCTTGCCGTTCCAACAAAGCTTGTGACTGCTTTAGATATGAGGAACGGCGATCTGGCACTCCTCAGAGAAGAGCCTTTTGTCCTCACGCAGAAAACCTCTACCATCCGGGAGATCGTTGATTCCATTTTTAAAAATGCCGGATTCACCCCTAATGTTCTGTTCGAGACTTCAAATAACCATGCGATCATCTCCATGATCCATGAAAATATCTGCTGTGGAATTTTACCGATGTATTATATGGATCCGGAAGATGAGGCAATTACCTATTTTCAATTACCTGACCATCCTTCCTGGGAGATTGTTGCTGCATATCGCAAGGGACATTATATCAGCAAGCCGGCACGAACGCTGATTGAGCTTGCGGGAAATTATTTCTACTCTTGTAACACTTCGCTTGCAGTGCTAAAATAAGCGCAGAATAGATAGATGCCGTCATGGCGATATCTCAAACACATACAACAGGCTCAGACTTTCAGAGGTGATATAAATGGAATCAAAGACAGAAAACAGAATCAACGAATGCATTTCACATCTAGACATTACTTACTCTTATCAACTGGCAAAGCAGATGGAGACTCACAAAACCAATCCGGTACTCGGTTTCCGAACTGCCGGTTCTGATGCGGAACATAAGACAGGGGATTTTTTATATGAAGAAATGAAACGCATCGGACTTCAGAATGTGACGAAGGATGAATTTTGGCTGGATTCCTGGACCTTTGAACATGCTGTGCTCCGTTTCCAGGATCAACATGGAGAACTGCATACTTGTCAGATGGGTGCTTATCAGACGAATTTTGAGACAGATGGATTCGAGACTTATGATCTTGTCTATGTCGGCCGTGGAACCGCATCGGACTATGAAGGGCTCAATGTCCGTGGAAAGCTCGTTCTTGCTGATATCAACCAGCGTGATGAATGGTGGATCAACTACCCTGTCTATCAGGCATATTTGAAAGGTGCTGTCGGACTGATTGCTGTCCAGACACAGGGTTATGCTGAGATTGATCCGCGGGCACTCAACGCTCAGGATATCGCCGGACCGGAATATGCCCCTGCATTCTCTCTTTCGAGACAGGATGCTTCTTATTTAAAAGAACTTCTCTGTCCCGAAGATCCTGCAGTATCTCATCCGTCCTCTGTCGCAGTTGAACTCAACGCCTCTTCCTGGGTTGAACGTAACCGCCCGGCTTATAACATTACCGGATATCTTCCGGGAACTGCCGCTTCTGAAGGGGACGACCGGATGATTCTGCTTTCCGCACACTACGATTCCTATTTTGACGGATTTCAGGATGACAATTGTGCGGTCTCTATGACATTTGGAATCATAAAGGCTCTGATTGACAGTGGCTATCAACCGCGCTATACAATCGCAGTATGTGCCCTTGCTGCCGAAGAGTGGGGTGTCTGTGATTCTAAATTCGACTGGTCAACCGGAGCCTGGAACCAGGTATTCCGTGTTCACCCGGAATGGCAGGGCCGCGTGATCGCTGATCTCAACTTTGAACTTCCGGCTCACGCCCATAACACACAGGATGCAATCCGCTCTACTTATGAGTCTGCTGATTTTCTGAAACATTTTTGTGAAAATATAACTGTTCCGAAGGAGGCTTACCCTGATGGACTGACAGTACTTGCACCAATCGAGACATGGTCGGATGATTTTTCCATCGCCATCTCCGGTATTCCATCTACCGTAAATGATTTCAGCGCAGGACCGTTTATGGAAACGCATTACCACTCCCAATATGACAATGAAGAGTTCTATCAGGAAGCAGTTTACCGTTTCCACCATGAGCTCTATACAAGGCTTTTAGTTACACTGGATCAGCTGACACTTCCACCACTTGACTTTTCCAGACATTTTCTGGCAATGAAAAGTTCCGTCGCCGACTGTCTTGCAGCACAGTCCAATGCCCCGGCAGAAGTATTGGAAGAAATTCCGGCGCTTCTGGAAAGTATTTCAAAGGTATGTGAATCTGCCGATTTATTATATGAAAAGATTCAGGAGATCAACAACCATACTGTTTCCGCTGACTTCCCAATGGTGTCCGGACTTTCTTCTAAACTGCTGCACATTTTCCGGAAGATGCAGGACTACTTCGTCCGCCTCGACTGGCAGGACGCAGTCTGCTTCCCTCATGCTGCTGCCAGTCAGAACCTCTGTCACCTGGAGCAGGCAGTCCATGCACTGGAAAGCCAGAACATCACTGCCGCACTGGAGGCACTCTATGAAGTTGATAATAACTGCTACGCATTTTTATTCGATGAAGAAGTCTATTATCACTTTACGGAATATATTTTACATCAACCAAAAGACCGTCTGATGTGGGGCGCCGGACGCATTCTTCACCATGAGAATCTCTACGGCCTTGTCCAGCGTCTGAAAGAACTGGATCAGATGGCAATCCCAGGTTCTCTTGATGTTGAGATCAGAAGACTTGAAGCCGCTATCCGCCGCCAGCAGGCCTACTTAAAAGATGATTTACATTATATGAAACAATCTGTTGATAAAATCCAGGCTTTGATAAACGATTGCCTTGAAACATCATCACATTATAACAAAGAAAAGAATGGAGAAAACCAATGAATAGCGATAAGCTCTACAAAGTACAGGAACAGGATCTTGACCGCCTTAAAGAAATACTGACCGTCTGCTTTCAGAACGACCCGCTCTACAGCACTCTGATCGAAGATGAAGCAACAAAAGAACGTCTGCTGCCACATCTTCTTGAGTGCGACGTAACTGAATTATTTGAAACCTGTGAAGTCTTTGCTGACGGCCCTGAATTGAAGGGAGTCCTGATCCTTTCTGACGAATCCGATCACCGTCATGCATTTTATAATTATTTTGTCAGCCTGAAAGAAAGCCTCATCACAGACGGCTGGCTGCTCCACGAGGATCCGACTATGAAGACATTTTTCAACTTTGTTCTCGGAAAAGATTACCTCAACTCCGCTTGGACCGCCCAGCTTCATGAAACCCGAAGACTTCATGTCATCTACCTCGCCGTTGATCCGAAATTTCAACATCACGGTCTCGCAGAAATGATGATGAATGAAGTCATTGCCTGCGCCGATCGCAATGATATGATGATCTCTCTTGAGACACACAATCCGAAAAACGTACCATTTTATGAGCATCTTGGATTCAAGATATTCGGAATCGTGGAGAAACCTCATTTTGGATTGAAGCAGTATTGTATGATTAAGGAACTGTGATATAATAATAGGGAATAGAAAACCCCGAAAGTCTCACACACTTTCGGGATTTTTGTTTAGCTTTTCTCATGAACACTTCATATCTCTTTAGCCTACTGGCATTATAACATATGTAATTCACCAATACGATATGCAATTTTCTCAAATCTTCAAAATTTCATACTAGATGCAATGGAATCAGTATCCTCAACTCGAACCAGTTATCTCTCACTCCTGCTGTCACAGAACCTCCATACTTTTTCACTGTACTCTGAATACTCTTCATCCCAAATCCATGAAAACGCTTGTCCTTTTTCGTTGTCTGTGGAATTCCGTTCTTGAACACAATCTTCTCCTCACAATAATTCTCCACGCGAATTCTAAGAAAGCTCTTCTGTTCTGCTACCGATAGATGAATCAAGCGTTTTTCCTTCTCTGGGATTTTCTCTGCACCTTCAATCGCATTATCAAGAATATTTCCAAAAAGAGCGCTGATATCCATCTCTGCCATAAAATTCAATAGTGTTCCATCTGCCACACAGGTGAATACAATTCCTTTATTCTGACAATACAGACTTTTACTTGTCAAAACTGCATCCAACACTTTATTTCCTGTCTTATTCTGTGCTTCATAAGACTTAATCTCTTTCTCCATCTGTTCCAAATACTGCGTTGATTTCTCACTGTTAGCCTCTGCCTTCAGAAGCGTGATCTGATGCTTGAGATCATGATATTTCTGATTCACAATCTCAATGCTTTCCTGGGACAACTGATAATTCTTATACTGCATTTCCAGAATATTCTGAAGCGTATCCACTTCAAACTTCATCTGAAGCTCCCGCATCTGAATGTGATAAGCATACAGAACTGCCATACCGCTTAAGTCTACCAGTGTACGGATCGTAAACATCTCCCCTGCAAAACGGCTACTGAATAGGGTTCCTTGATCCAGGTAACTAATGTTACTCACCACAAAAACTGCAGCTGTGATAATAATTACCGTGATCAGTTCTCTGCTGTTGACGCTATTCTCCTCCGTCTCTTCTTTCAGATACATTTCCAGAAAATACAACACGCCAAAAACACTTACATAAACCCCCAACAGTTCCAACCATTTCCAACCGAACCATTTTATATCATCACTCTTGATTGTAATAAAATAGAAATAGATCTGCCAACACAAAGATGCGGCAAACTCTCCACAAATAAATGCTCTGGCGCAATAGTATCCGGCATCTTTTAATCCAAAATCACAGCACAGATAAATATAGAACAACAGCATAGAAATCGAAACCATCATACACGGAATAAAAAGCATCTGTCGTACACCGTCTGTCAATTCCATGAACCCAACAATTCCGCCAAAAAATACTATATGAATTATCCAACGTTTCCATCCCTTCACGCCGTCTCTCTGCTTGTTTGTCCGATTCACAAGAAATGCCGCCAGAAAATACGCAATGGAATAATAATAACCCGGTGTATTAACAAAAGTCATTCCATTCATTAACGTCCCACCTCATTCATATAATCATTCAACGCATCCATGAATGCTTTCTTCCTTGCGCGGCTTACCTGGATCACATCTGAAGCTACCGTCACATCATTTCCACGAAAATCTTCTACATACTCCAAATTCACCAGATAACAGCGGTTACACCGGAAGAACTTTGTTCCACCCAGCGTGTCCTCCGCTTCCTTCATGGAACTTTTCGTCACGATATCCCCTTTTGTAGAATGATAGATCAGATCGTGATCTCGAACTTCTACATAACAAATCTTATCCACATTCAGCTTCTTTTTCCCACCTTTTTGAGCAACAGTAATATAAGTTGCTTCTTTTTTCTTCACTCGAGTCAACGCACGGTCAATCCTCTGTGAAAAGGCAAAGTAAGAAATAGGCTTTAACACATAGTCCAGTGCATCCACTTTATAACCCTGAATTGCATATTGTGGCATATTGGTAATAAATATAATAACAACTTCATTGTCCTTCTCGCGGATTCTCTCTGCCGTTGTCATGCCGTCCATAAACGTCATTTCTACATCCATCAAAATGATATCAAACTCAGCCGAATAGTCCGTCACAATGTCTTCCCCATCCGGAAATAATGCAACACTTATTTTCTGATTCTTCTCTGTTCCATAACGCACAAGATATTCCTTCAGCTGCGCTGCATATGTCTTATCATCCTCCACTACCGCAATACGGAGCATCGCAGTTCACCTCCTGATTTTCTTCTGTCAATATTCATTTTATTTTACCATTATTTTGTATGTTTTTAAACTCATTTTTCCATCAGACAGTAGCAAGGAGTACTGCTTTCCCGAAAGCAGCAAGCAGGCGGCTCCCGTTCCCCGAGAACCGCCTTTTTGCCTGATATATGTATTCTATTATTCTTCTGTTTTCACTACTTTGAAGTAAGAACCGATGATATTCAGAAGGATTGCCACAAAGCAACATATCATTCCAATAATCGCACTGGACAAATCACTCATTGTCTGTGCATTTCTCTCGAAAGAAAGGATTGTTGCAATACTGTTGACACGTGCTGTAATGAACTGTGCGAACGCCACCATCATCAGCGCGCCACATACCAACGGAAGCACATCCATAACAAGGCTTACTCCTACCTTGTTATATCCGATAATATAAACCAGTTCCAAAACGATTGCCACGATCAGGCAACCTACAATTACTGCATTTACTCCAAGGTTACTAAAATAAGCTGTATTACAGTTGATCAGATAGAAAACAGTTGCTACAACTGCGGCGATCACGGCCAGAGCTGCAAAGTAAAAACCTACGGATTGTTTCTTGATAAAACTCATCTACTATGCCCCCTCTTATTGATTCTTCTTGTTACCTTTGATATACATTGCAATTGCTGCAAGTGTCAGCAGTGCGAAGACTGCCTCTGCCGCGGTCAGTGCATTGTCATACCATGTTCTCACATGCTCGATACGTGATGTAGAATTCAGTCCGTCCATTGCATTTGAATTTGCAATTGCATAATTCTGCCATGTCATATCATTCTTCAGATCCTGCATCAATTCTGCGTCTTTGCTTACGTTGTCTAATGTCCAGTATGGCCATTTTGCGCTGACTGCTTCCATTGTGCTGTCACCTGTGTTACATGTCATTGTCACACCACAGTGTGCCGCTTCTTTCAGTACTGCATAGTTTGCATCCTGGATAAAGTCCTCACTGATCAGTCCCTGGAATCCCCACTCTTTACGAAGAATGTTCATCAAAAGTCCGTAGTGTGCATTTCCTGCTGTACATCCGATACGGTTGAATGTTGTCATCATCGCAAGTGTCTGCGCATCCTCTACAGATGCCTGTACTCCACGGAGTTCATTTTCACGTGCTTTCTGTTCTGTCATAAATGTTGCAATACCAGAACGGTTAATCTCTGTATCATTGAATGCAAAATGCTTCGGTGCGATCAGAACACCATATTTCTGTGCTTCTGCAATGTAATTGGATGCCTGATAAGCTGTCAGAACTGCATCCTCTGAATAATACTCATGATTACGTGCATTATAAGGTGTACGGTGAAGGTTTGTTCCTGCTCCCCAGAAGATTGTCAGGTTTGACCACAGAGAGTAGTTGCCAATGACCTGTCCGTATTCTGCCGCCAGCTGTTTGCTGAATGTCTGTGCGATTACCGGCTCATTTGCCATTGTTCCGAACTTATAGTTCAAATTCTTGTCATCCGGGTCAACTGCGCATGGATCTGGTGAACTTGTATCTGTGTTTGCATACTGTCCAAGTGTATAAGAGTTAATTCCATTCGGTCCGTCATTCTGAACTGCTTCCGGAGAAGAAATGGACTCGATCGGTTTTGTACTTGTTCCACCAAATCCGACACGAATCATACACTCCTCTAATGTGATCTGATCCATCAGTTCTGACCATTTTTCATCTGCAAAGTCTGTATTACCCTTGAGATCTGCAAGTGTCAATCCGTTATCTGTTCCAAATGTTACAGAATCCGGATCTCCCTGCTCTGTGATCTCATATGTATCATTCTGCATGATCTGAACCATTTCATCCGTAGCTGTCAAGTCTTTATATGTTTTCGGGAAAGTTCCACTCCAGTCACTTCTTGTAAGGTAAGTCACTGTGTCTGGCATGTAAGTATTCAGATCCATATCCTGAAGCTGATTCTCTACTGCTGTTCCATTCTCTGTCCTGGCAAATGTTGTTGTATCCATTGCTGCAAGATTCCAGGATTTTACATTTACGGCATCGCCTGCAGATGTCATTCCATTGGATTCGCTGTATCCTTGTGCTGCAAGCACGTTATTCACTGCATCGTGTGCTCCATTTCCAATTGTGAAATAGTAATCTCCTGCATCCAGGATGTAGTTACCTGTTGTTCCGGCTTCATTTGCTGCTGTGCTGTCCCAACTTGCCATATCCTGGGCATCTGCTGTGATTGTCACCTTTGTAGATTCACCTGGTGCAAGTTCGTCTGTCTTCTCATAATCAAGAAGCTGCACTGCTGCCTTCTCTACAAGGTGCTCTTTGTCATAATCTGTGTAAGGAGTAGAAGCATAAAGCTGTACAACATCTTTACCTGCCACATCCCCTGTGTTTGTTACAGTCACTTCTGCTGTTACAGTCTTCTTCTCAAGATCTACATTCAGGCTGTCCAGAGTCTGTGTAAAGGTTGTATAGGAAAGACCATAACCAAACGGATAAGAAACTTCACTGTCATAAGTCCATGCTCCGCCTGTAGAGCTTCCTACGCTGTCAGACGCATTTCCCTGTCCAAGAACTGTATCTGCATAACGTGTCTCATAATATTTGTATCCTGTGTAAATGCTCTCTGCCTCAACGATTTCTGAGTTGATGGAATAGTCAGAGTCTGCATTTGTCCACTCGTAATCACCGTAATTCTGTGCTGCCGGTGATGCAGAGTTGTCTACTGCATAAGTATCTGCAAGATGTCCTGACGGGTTTGCATCTCCACTAAGCACATCTGCTACTCCGTAGAATCCATATCCACCCGGGATTCCTACTTCAAGCATTGCATCGATTCCGTCATTGTTCTTGAGCTCATCAATTTCCATTGCACTTGCATTATTCAGAAGAACAATCACTTTACCGCCATTCTGCTCTTTTGCCTTTACAGCTGCATCGATCGTTGCACGCTCTGTATCAGAAAGACCAAGCGGGTCTGCCTGATTCAGATTCTGTTCCGGATTCACACCTTCTTCACCAGGAGTATAGTTTGTATTCTCACCTGCTGCACGTGCGATCGTAACAATCATGACATTGTAGTCATTCATGCTGTCTTTCCATGTCGGCTCTGCTTTATCAAGCTTCTCCTGTGACGGTTCCAGGCTGGTAAATGTTCCACCAATTGCCGGTGATGTTGCACGATAATATGTTGTAACTCCCCACGGAAGAACAGCTTCTGACTTAAAGTCTTCTTTCATTCCAAGATACATGTTTTGTACGGTCGGGTTCAGACTATATCCCTTCGCCTCAAACGCCTGTACCATATCCACGGTATCGGCATCTGTTCCTTTATTCTCAGTAAGAGTACTTCCAAAATCTCCGCCTTGGATTGGGAAATAACTGGAAAATCCAAGGAATGTTACTTTCTGTTTCTCATCTGCTGACAGTGGAAGGGCTCCATTGTTCTTTAAAAGAACTGTACCTTCCTCACTCATGCGCTCTCCAAGATCTTCGATGGAATCCAGCAATTCTGTTGTATTACTATAATCAGACTTGTAAACGTAATCGTCCTCTGTCTGATTGTCTGTCACCATCTGTGTGCTCTGTGTTCCCAGGAACTTATCAATATCCGTACGGAATGTATCAATTACCATAGACGCGGATAAAGACAATGCAAGTAAGGATGTTCCTGTTGTGGCAACACCGCGCCATACACGGCGCTTTGTCTTTTTCTCTTTCATGATTACCCTCCTGTAGATAAATGTTTATCTAACAAGCATTCCGCTTCCTCCTCGGAACGGAATGCTTTGTTATTCTATTTTATTTCTTCGCTTTCGCAGCCTTCGCCGCAGCTTTTGCCTCTGCTTTTGCTTTCTTCTCTGCAAGTTTTTTCTGATACTTTGCTTCTTCTTCCTCGTAGCTTAATCCTTTCTTCTTGCAGTAAGTTTTCAGCTCTTCTTTTCTCGCCTCTTCTGCCAGACATTCAGCTTCTTCCTGTTCCATGCGAAGTCTCTCTGCCGGCTCAATCCATTCTCCTCCGGCTGCAAGCACTGCTGCCTTCTGGTTCTCAAGAATCGTCTTCTGATCTTCTTTGATATGTTTCTCTACTTTCAGGAAACTCATCAGAACTACGATCACTGCATAACAGATCAGTTCCATTCCAAGATAACAGAGCGTTAGCATACTCTGAACTCCACCGTTCTGCACAGAAGCTGTTGCATCATATCCGGTTGCTGTCAGAAGTGCATTGATAATTCCATTTCCAAGTCCTGTCATACCAACCATAATGGCTCCATAAACAGACATTGTGAATCCATCACTCCGGAATCCGTTCTTTGCTTCCAGATGATCAAGTACATCCGAGAGAAGCGCCAGTGTTACATACATGGCCGGAATGGATCCGATTCCTTTTAATATAACTCCTGCACAGACAATAGTGAAACTATGTACATTGATAAAACTCACCAGCCCACCAACAACGGAAACTACAAGTCCAAGTGTCACAGCTCTCTGTTTTCCAAGCTTGTCTGCAATCGGCCATGCAAGCACCATACCGATTGCAGTCGGAAGTCCACCGATCAATCCAAGTGTTCCCATTGCAGTTCCTGCCGCTGCCTCCGTATTGATTCCATCAAACATCCATCTTGCGTAGTAGCTCATAGAACCATTCTTTACAAGTCCGCCAAACTGAAAGAGCAGGAAGTAAAGAATAATGATCCACCAATATTTGCTAGATACACAAGCTTTGATCTGCTGACTCATCGGAAGTTTTTCTTCCTTAATACTCAGCTTCATATTTTCCTCTGTGATACGTTCTCTTGTGAAAAAATACTCCAGAAGAATTGCCAGAAATGTTACAACACACAGAACAACCATCACGATTCTCCAGTTGTTGTAACTTGCTGTTGTATCAATTACTCCGTCATGATCTACAAAAAGGAAACTCTGCAGAAGAATCGGAACAAGAATACTTGCTCCAACTCCGACTGCTGCAACTCCCGATGCATTTGAGAACGTTGCAAGCATACCTCTGTGGTTTGAATTTCTTGTTGATAGCGCGACTAAAGAACTGTGTGCCGTATAATAGAATGGATAAGCCACTGCATAGTACACGTTATAGGAAATGGCGATCCATGCCATCTGTACCACCGGGCTTACATTCTCCGGTGTCAGGAATAACAAGGCAATTGCTACTGTAACCAACGGTGCTGAAAGAAGCATATATGGTCTTGCCTTTCCCTGTGAAGTTCTTGTATTATCCATTAGATGTCCGACCACTAGGTTTCCGATAATCACAAAGATTACAGAAATCATTGGAAGGATGGCTGAGAATACTCCGAACCTTGATTTGTCTGTCCATCCAAGTACATCCGAATAGTATCTATTCAGATAAGATCCGAAAATAGCATTGGAGATCAGTGCACAAAATGGTGCGATAAAATATCCGAGGAGCATTTCCTTTGGTTTTACGTTCGCGGAAGTGATCTTTGTCCGGAACAACGGATTATCAAAAAATTTCTTTTTCTCCATCTCACTTTCCCTTTCCTTTTATAATTTTTCTTCCAATGTATAACTTCCGCTTCCGAATTTCTTCTCTTCTCCTCCCGGAAGTTTTACAATTGCTGTTGTAGAACATGGGATATCCACATGAAGTGTGAATTTTCCATCACTTATCCACCATTCACTGGTAACTTTTCCATAGGCTGTGTTGACAACTCCTCTTGCCTGAGTCAGTCCACCGCCAACCATCGGCGCGATCCGTACTTTCTTCCCACCACCGCTCAACATCTCGATTCCGGCGATCCTCCGATACAGGAAATCTCCGACTGCACCGTATGAAAAATGGTTAAAGGAAACCATTCCTCCGGTTCCGTCATCATCCCCTGTGTTGCAGGTTCCATCTTCTCTGAGTGCATCCCAACGCTCCCAGATAGTTGTTCCTCCAACTTTCATCTCATACAGCCAGGATGGGCATGTATCTGTCATCAACATCTTAAAGGCATCTTCTTCATATCCATTGTCTGCCAACGCGAAGAGAATATATGGTGTTCCAGGAAATCCGGTTGCAATATGATAATCATTCTCCCTGACGATTCTCGCAAGGTGCGCTGCAGTTTTTTTCTTATCCTCTTTGGAAAGCATTCCATAATAAAGAGGAAGCACATAAGCTGTCTGAAATTCTTTCTTCACCGTACAGTCTTTCTCCATTAAAAGATCACGGTAAGCCTCTGCAGTTTTTTCACTGAGGTTTCTATAATATACAGCATCCTCTTTCTCTCCAAGCAGCTCGGCAATCTGAGATAAAATTTTGCTAGAATGAGACATACATGCTGTTGCAGTCCATTTTCCACGTCCCATCCACGCCCACATGCCGATACCCGGTGCACACCAGTCACCATAATGATGCAGAAGTTTCCAGATATATTTATGTTTTCCAACAGATCCAAGGCTTGCCCAAAATTTACATGCTTTCATGTAACGCTTCATCGTTGGATACATTGTTTTCAGAAGTCCGAGATCACCACGCATCTTATATTCTGCCCATGGAGCCAGAATACAAACATCCCCCCAGTGATCAACTGCCATCGGAATCATTATCTCCCACTGTCCTGGTACAACGACCAGCGGTACTGTCACCGGAATTCCACCGCCTTTATTCTGCTCACTTCTAACATCTTTGAACCATTTCTCAAGGAAACGACTCATATCAAAGTTGTAAGCTGCTGTCGGGGAAAATAGTGCAATATCTCCAGTCCATCCCATTCTCTCATCTCTCTGCGGACAATCGGTTGGGATATCAACAAAGTTCGACTTTGCCCCCCAACGGATGCTGCTTTGCAACTTGTTCACAAGTTCATTGGTGCAGGAGAATTCTCCATTATCTTCCACATCAGAGTAAAGAGCTATTGCACTCAATTCCACATCCTCTTCCGCTGCACCTTCCATACTTACATAACGGAATCCCATGTAAGTCATTCTCGGAGACCAGGTCTGCTCTCCGTCCCTGCAAATGTAAACCGCTTCCTGCTTCGCACTTCTTAAAGGCTTTGTAAACAATTCTCCATCCATCAGAATCTCTGCATGGCGGAATGTAATTTTCTGTCCTTTTTTCCCCTTGATCTTCGCTGAAACAACTCCTGCAAAATTCTGACCAAAATCGTAGATCAGAACACCACTCGGTGCCTTTGTCACAGAAACAGGATGAAACACCTCATGTGCTTTTACTGGTGCGCCATACTGCGCCAGAATCTCCGGTTGAAGCTTTACCTGTTCCTTCGCTGCCTTATGCCAGGAAATCTGTTCTAGATCAACTGTTGCATCATAGACTTCTCCGTTATAAAACTCTGTCTCTCTGACTGCACCATCAAGTGTCACTTCCCAACTCTCATCCGTTCCAATGATTTCTTCTGTTCCATCTTCATATGTAATACGAAGCTCGCACAGAAGAGCCTGGCGGTCAACATAATTACGGTTTACTCTCTTATAAGTAAAGGATCCGACTGCCCAGCCTCCTCCAACTACAGCAATCAGCTCATTTTCTTGCTGAAGCTGTGCTGTTACATCATATGTCTGATACTGAAGTTGACTTCTATAAGATGTGAATCCCGGTGCAAAATAAATATCTCCTACTTTCTCACCGTTTAATGTCATCTCATAAATTCCAAGTGCTGTCACATACATTCTTGCTTTCGTTACCTTCTTGCTACATGCGATCTTTTTCCGGAATGTCATTGTTTTTGGTGAAATTTTCTTCTCTGTGAAATGATATTCCCCATCGGTAATCCACTCTGCCTTCCAGAAAGTCCCCATACGTCCAGTCTCAAAGGATGTCGCTGCTTCCGCTACTTCTCCCTTGTCATCCATTACTTTTACTACAACCGGGTACTCTGTAAATGGATCCAACTTCTTTCCTGTATATGGAACAAGAATCTGTGACTCTGTCTCTGTGCTCCAGTCTCCAACCCAAATCTTTGCCTTCTTTAATGAAACATTCTGACGATCACTTTCAATCTGAAAAGAGACTCTTGGCTGTTCCTCATCGGTCACGCAGCCTTGGCTCAAATGTTCCACTGTCAGCCTGCTGATTTTCAACATGTATTGTTTCTCCTCTCCCATTCCATTCTCAAGAATCCCCCTTTCAGGTGCCTTGATTTCCTCGGTGAAATCATGATAGCACTTTGCTTCGTGTGCGGTTTAAAAAACACGCGAACGGTTCTGTTTTTAACGTTATTTGCACGTACTATTTTTTGTTTATTTTGTATAGTTTTGATTCTTATTTTTCTTTGCTTGAATAGTTGATTTTTATTAATCTGTTCTATTTTTGTGTATTTTGTATGTTTTAAGTTCGTTTTCTTCTGTTTCAAGGTCTTATTTTTGTTTATTTTTACTTTTTGTATTTTTGTGATTTTTGCACATCATTGTTAAGTTAAATTCCAAAAGAAAGTAACTATCTGATTTCATAAAATTCACCGTAGACAGTCCGTTTCACTTGTATAAGACGTAAAAGAAACAGCCATAAAGAACACGAATCAAAATCTGTTCTTTATGGCTGTTTTTATATATGATCATTGCAGAGTAACAACTGTTCTTCCTTTCAGCTGTTCCCCATCGATTTCCTGAACTTCCAGTACAACGTCTCCACTTCCATCAGCCTGTACCACAGCCAGTGCTTCTCCCCAGTACGTGTCTGTCTCATTCGTACAGTATCCAATCTCATTATACGGACACGCATTTCCAAGTCCCAGAAGCTTTCCACCTTTCACGCTCACTTTCAGAATCCCTCGTTTCAATGGTTTCACCGTTCCATTCTTATCTGTATATTGCAAACGGATAAATGCCAGATGATCTTTCTGAGCGCTCTGTTCTTCTGCAATTGCACGCAGTTCTGTTTCTTTTCCTGCTGTATAGAGTGTATTTCTGGAAATCACTTTGCCCTTCTGATTATAGACTACCGTTTCGAGCATTCCCGGCTGATATTCTACTTTGAATCTTGTATCACAGGAATTTTTCAGTGTGTTACTTCCCACTTTCTTTCCGTTTAAGAAGAGATCTACTCTCGCGGCTCTTGCATACACTTCCACTTCTGCAACTTTTCCTTCGCATCCTTCCCAGGACCAGGATTCGATTGCATTCGTCATCTTCCATGCTGATGGGGAATGCTTCTCACCTGTATGATTCACCGGACGTACTGCGATTACCGGACGATTCGTCAATTCGAATGCTGTCTTTGTATATCCAGCTTCTGCAAGTGGCTTTCCTGTCAGATCAATACGTCCGCTTCCCGCTGTAACCCATCCCGGTCCGTGATTGAATTCCGGTGCATAATCTCGGTATTCCCAGGATCCGACACCGACTTCCCCGAGATAATCCATCCCTGCCCATACAAAGTCTCCGACAATTCTTGGATTCTTCTTTGCCATCTCCCAAAAAGTATATGCATCATCGCAGAATGTCTCGCTTCCCAGAATCAAACGCTCCGGATATTTCTTTAGGTCATGCTGATAACGTTTGATTCCATAATTGTATCCGGCGATATCCATGTTGGCAAAAGTCCCTCTAGTCTTCACATCACATCCATAGAAAGTCGCTCCGGTTTTCATAAATCCGCTTCCCATAAGTCCTGCAAGATCATTGAAGAACTGACTTCCTACCGCTTTCTTTTTTTTCTTTCCTTTTGTCTTCTCCGCCTGCTCGGCTTCTTTTTTCGCCTTCTTATCACTGTAGACCCCAAAGCCAATCGAGCTTAAGAAATTGAAGAAAATATTAATTCCGCAGGAAACTGGTCTTGAATCATCCAGTCTGTGAAGATATTCCGTCATCGTTTTCGTTAGATGAATCCCTTTTTTCTGTGCCGTCTCAGAAACCTCATTTCCTATAGAATAAAGAATCACAGATGGATGATTAAAATCCTTCTCCACCATATCTTTCAAATCTTGTTTCCACCACTCTTTAAAATAGTTCACATAATCATATTCTGTCTTATGGATATACCATACATCCACAAACTCATCCATAACCAACATTCCTTGCCGGTCACATGCTTCCAGAAGCGCTTTGGAACATGGATTGTGTGCGGATCGGATCGCATTATATCCATTCTCTTTCAAAATCCGGATCTTACGTGCCTCTGCATCAGGATAACAGCAGGCTCCAAGTACACCATTATCATGATGAATGCAGGCTCCTCGAAGAATCACACGTTCTCCATTGATCGTGATTCCTGTTTCTTTATCCCATTTCAAAGTTCGGATACCAAAAATAACTTCTTCCTGGTCTGTCTCCATGCATTTATTCTGTCCATTCTCCTGTTCCGCTACAAATGTTACACGCAGCTGATACAGATTTGGTGTATTCACACTCCATAGCTTTGCATCCGGAATCTCAAACTGTTTGGTCAACTTCCCATCTGTATGAATTTCTGCTGCTATAATCACATCAGAACCAGCATCAGCAACCACTTCCAGCTTTACTTTTCCCGGTGCATTCGTATTCACCTCTGCCTCGATCACTGCCGGATCTACACTCAGCGTGCGGACACGGATTTCATTTCTCAAAATATGTTGTTTTGGTCTCACATACATCCAGACCGGGCGGTAAATTCCTGCGCCTGAATACCAGCGACTGTTCGGCTGGTCTGCATTGTGTGCAATCACACGGATCTGATTTTTCTCCCCATATTTCAGATACGGATCTGCATCTATATAAAAATTGGTGTAACCATACGGCCTGTAAGCAGCTTTCTCTCCATTCAGATACACTTCCGCGTTATGGTAAACACCCTCGAATTCGAAACTGATTTCCTGTTTTTCATATTCATCCGGGATTTCAAATTCTTTCTCATAAATATAATCATACCCTTCAAACCATCCCGTGTTGATTCCACCTGCACTATCCTCTGTTCTCTTTTCAGAAATCATCGCATCATGCGGAATCATCACTTCACGTTTTACCGTCTCTTCCCCTACACGGCAAAAAGTCCATGCCTGGTTAAAATCGATCTTTTTCATATTCACTGCCTTTCCCTTTATTTTTCAAATGAAACTTATCCCTAGATCAAATGTGAGAATGTCTCTCACAACCGATATGAATATATTAACGTTTCTTCACTTGTAAAAATGAAAATACACGTGAATGGTTTCAATTCAAACGCAAATAGTTTCAATGCGATCAATGAATCATAAATGTTCTGTACACCTGTTCCGCAGTATCTGCCAGGTTTCTCTTAGCATTTTCATTCTTCATTGCCTCTTCCAGCGTAACCACACCACGCAGGATAGGGAAAAATGCATCAATGCCATGTTCATTACATTTTCTGGCATCTCTTTCGACTGCGCCTGCAAATGCAAGTACCGGCTTGCCGTATTTCTTTGCAAGTGCAGCCACTCCAACCGGAGCTTTTCCCATTGCTGTCTGACCATCCATCCGGCCTTCCCCCGTGATGACAAGGTCTGCATCCTTTACATACTCTTCTAACTGTGTCTCTTCCAGCACGATTTTAATTCCTGATTCCAACACAGCATCTGTAAATGTGAGAAATGCGAATCCAAGGCCTCCTGCTGCTCCTGTTCCTTCCTGCTTTGCATCTGCCTTTGGGAATTTTTCTTTCGCCAATGCTGCATAATATCCTAGCCACTGATCCATCTGACAGATCATCTCCGGTGTTGCACCTTTCTGAGGACCAAATACTGCACTGCATCCCTGTTCTCCGCAAAGAGCATTTGTTACATCACACGCAATCTTAAACTTACACTCTTTTAATTCCGGAAGCACATAAGTATCTGTGATTTCCTCCAAAACCTTCAAACCCTTTGCACCAAATGGAACCTGATTTCCGTCTCTGTCAAGGAAACCGTAACCTAATGCCTGAAGCATCCCGACTCCCCCGTCATTTGTCGCACTTCCGCCGATTCCGACGAGAAAACGTCTGCATCCCTTGTCAATCGCATCACGAATTACTTCTCCCACGCCATATGTTGTTGTATTCAGCGGATTTCTCTCTTCATCAGAAACCAATGTAATTCCTGCTGCCCCCGCCATCTCGATCACAGCTGTTTTTGTGCTTTCAATGATACCATACTCACAGATCACCGGTTCGCCAAGTGGTCCTGTCACCTGTACTTTCTGTAATGTTCCGTTCATTCCGGATACAAGAGCCTCTACTGTACCTTCCCCTCCGTCAGCTAACGGTCTTACAATCACTTCTGCATCCGCATCCACTCTATGGATTCCCTCTGCCGCTGCCTGTCCTGCTTCCATAGAAGTCATACTTCCTTTAAAAGAATCAATTGCTGTTACTATTTTCATAATAAACTCCTTTCCATGTCTGTTCCGTGTTTTATTAATATTAGAATACCAAATTTCTCGTTTTTCAAATATGTTATATGTAACATTATTTTAAATTTATTCTATTACTATTTGTTATACATAACATTTTATAGTAAAATGGTAACTGTTCAGAGCCAAGCAAAATTTCATAAAACAGATGTAAAATGCTTGCATTTTTAAGACTGTTTTTGAAATTTTATTTAGCGGATACGCCACACCGACGAAACACGTAGCATTTTGGAGGTTGGCTCTGAACAGTTATGTCAAAAGAAAGGATATAATAAAAATTCTATGATAACTAAAATTGACCGCGAACTCGCAGAACAAATCGTAAATACAATCAAAGATGTCTGTGATCATGACATCAACTTTATTGCTCCATCTGGTATCATTCTCGCCAGCACAGACTCATCCCGTATCGGAACCTTTCACGAGATTGGACAACAGGCCGCTGCTTCCGGTTCTGTACTGGAAGTAACAGAAGACAACAATTTTTCCGGCACAAAACAGGGAATCAATCTTCCGCTTTATCATAATGAACATCTGCTGGCCGTCATCGGAATCACCGGTATACCTGATAAAGTCCGCAGTTATGCTTATCTCGCAGAACGCATCACCAATCTTCTGATCCGGGAGCAGGAACTAAATCAGTACAGCCGCAGACAGGCCGATAAAAAACATTTTGTCATTCAGTCTTTGATCAGAAATGAAACCGACAATCAGGAATACCTCACCTCCTGTCTACATGAATTTAAGATTGATCTCAACACAAAGAAAAGAATTGTTCTTATTCGCACAAATAAACAAAATCCAATTACAAATCGCTCTATTTTAGAACAGAAAATTCAACAAATGTTTGCACAGGCACATGTCTGTCTTCACACATTTAATTATCCGGGGGATTTTATTGCTTTGATCGAAGAAACTGATTTTGAAAAACAGAATTATATTTTTAAACTCTTTGCAAAAGAACATTTCGATATTTTAGATATTGCAGTTGGAAAACCGACATCACTCTTCCAGCTCCATATCTCCTATCAATCTGCTGAAACTGCTTTGCACAGCCTTATAATTTCATCTGAACACTATGTTATTTTTGATAATTTGACACTTGAACTGATTCTTTCTACGATCGCACCGGAAAATCAGAAAGAATTTTTAGCCAAGACAATCGCCCCGCTCAATGAACAAGAACTGCACCTGCTGGAAGTTTATTTTTCTGAAGAAATGTCCCTTGCCGCCACAAGCGAACGACTCTTTCTCCATAAAAATACATTGCAGTATAAATTGAATGCGATTCAAAAGAAATGTTCACTGAATCCGAGGAAATTTCAGGATGCGGTGCTGCTTTATCTGGCTGGGAAGATTAAATAACCGTACAACTTGATTTTAGCTGGGGTAAAAATATACCCCAGCACAATCTTGCGCTTTCATCTTGGTAATTGAATTGCCGAGGATTCCCGCTTATTGTCCTAAAATAATGGTTTTTGTTTTTGGAGGAATTTATGCTCATCAGAACGCCTGAACAGGACATTGAACGCGTCCTTTTTACCGAGAAAGCCATCGCCGCCCGCGTCGAGCAGCTCGGCGCTGATCTGACCGCCCAGCTTGGCGACAAGCGCCCCGTGCTGGTGTGCGTGCTCAAAGGCGCGTCGTTTTTCTACATTGATCTGTGCCGCTGCATGAACTGCGCGATCGACATGGATTTCATCGACGTCTCCAGCTACGGCGCGTCGGCCAAGTCCACCGGCGTCGTCCGCCTCATCAAGGATCTGGACAACAACATCACCGGCCGCCATGTGGTCATTGTCGAGGATATCATCGATTCCGGCAGCACGCTCAAGATGATCTGTGAGATGTTCCATGAGCGCAAGCCCGCGTCCATCAAGATCTGCACGCTGCTCGACAAGCCTTCCAGACGACTGGTGGATCTCCAGGCTGATTATGTCGGCT
>OHHZ01000143.1_pt1 | contig 40621 bp, 25 predicted proteins | sample 1568081 | NCBI WGS metagenome assembly OHHZ01 (sample SAMEA3879597, study PRJEB24766) | human gut metagenome | biome: human-associated habitat; feature: feces | place: USA | collected 1985/1987
TATAGAATCTATAAGATCTTTGGATAACTTAAACACGGAACTTTGCAGGTGAGCCGTAAAAAACTAATTGTCACATTATCTGCGGTGTTGTTGTTCGTTGCAGCAGCCTGTCAGAAAGCGGAAGAAAACATCGGGGGCTATGAATTCAATACGCCTGAACTTAAGGCAAGCGCTCCGGAAGTGAACATTCTTTCAATTCGCGACGGAGAAGCCTTGAAGGTTTCTTGGGCGGCAGCAGAGGAGAAAGGAGTTGTCTATCATCTGAATTACAGCCTTGAAGGCGCCGGTGAGGACGGAATCAAAAGCTTGAACTGCTACGGCAACAAGGGTATCTCTTATTCTTACAAGGAACTCGATGCGTTGCGCGCGGAATTGGGCGTTGCGGAAGGAACAGACTTCAAACTGACATTCCAGGTAAAGGCCAAATCTGCATTCGAAGACCTTCCTAAGATCTCCGAGCCGCTGGTTGTCAATATCAAATATGATATCAAGCCGCTGGAACTTTATGGAATCGGAACTGCTTTCAAATGGGGAGACAACAAGGCGGAAGCTGAAAAGATGACCACCGAGGACCATGTCGTCTTTACTTGGGAAGGTTGGCTTGAAGCCGGTAAGGACAAGACTTTTAAATTCCTTACCAATGAGGCTATGGATACCGAAAGCGACATTCCTTGCTATGTGAAGGATCCTGATGACAGATGGGGTGACGGAGACATGTTGTTCATCGTTTCCAGTTCACAGAAAGAGGCTCTCTTTACCGTAGAAGAGTCTGGTATATACCGTCTTACTGTGGATACCGGGAGACTGAATATCAAGACCAAGTATCTTGGAGACGGCAAACCTCATTTCTACGGTTGTGGCGATGTGTTCAAATGGGGCTGGGAGTATTCAGCCGCTGAAGAATTTACGACTACGGACCAGAAAATTTGGACTTGGACCGGTGATTTGAACAAGGAAGAATTTATCATTTTGTCATCCAATAGAGATTATTATGATGGTTATGTGTGGGATGAAAGTGCAGATGGAGATTACCCTACCGGCGAGGAAACCGTTTGGTCAATGAAGAAATCTGACAGAGCTGCCTATGGTCCTAGTTTCGTGATTTCCAAGAACGGCAATTACACTTTGACCATCAACTCTGAAACCATGAAACTCACCATCAAGTGTAATCAGGTTTTCAAAGAGGAGCTCCATTTCTATGGCTTCGGCGATGCGTTCAGTTGGGGATGGGATACCACCAAAATGGAAGAATTTACCACTTCTGACGACAAGACTTGGACTTGGACCGGTGATTTGAAACAAGAAGATTTCGTCATTTTGGCATCCAGGACAGATGAGGGCGGTTATGTGTGGGATAAATCCGCAGATGGCAATGCTGCTCCTGTGGGACCAGAGACCGTCTGGACAATGAAGGCCATGAATGATGTGTTCGATAGAGATGCATATAGCTTTACGATTTCCAAGGCCGGCAATTATACTTTGACCATTAATGGCGAGACTCTCAAGTTGACCATCAAGTGCAATGACCCATGGGAATAGCGCAGGAATAAAACGCATTTATAATCATAACCCGGACGGGTGGCAGGAATAAACGCTGTCACCCGTTCTCGTATAATATTATGCTCCACGGACACGGGATTGAAGAAAAAAAGTTTGTAATTCGCGCCACTTTCATTATATTCGCGCCGTAATTATGACGAACGGTTACTATATATTCTTCATGACTGTCATGTCAATGCGAATGCATCGCTAAGATGCGTCCGTGTTTTTTCTATTCATAAGATTTAATGAAACAACATACTTACCGGATTGACGGCGGTTTCTCCTTTGAAGCGGGAGGAAGCGTCTCCACATTACAAGTGGGTTATCATACATCCCCGTACGAATACAAGAAGGGGATGAAAGTTATATGGATCTGTCATGCGTTGACAGCTGACTCAAATGCCGAAGATTGGTGGTCTGCACTCGTCGGACCTGGAAAACTCTTCGACACGGACAAATATTTCATCGTCTGCGGAAACATGCTCGGCTCATGCTACGGCTCCAGCGGCCCGTCCAGCATTGACCCTGAAACCGGGAAACCGTATTATTTCTCTTTCCCGAAAGTAACGGTCAGGGACATTGTCAGAGCACTGGACGCGGTACGCGAACACATTGGCATTGAACATATTGACCTGCTGGTCGGCGCCAGCATCGGCGGCTTTCAGGCGTTGGAATGGTCTGTGATGAAGCCGGAACTTTTCACGCGCTCGGTTTATATTGCGACCACCTCCCGCATCTCGCCTTGGGTCACGGCCTTCGAGGAATCGCAGAGGATGGCATTGGAAGCGGACCAGACTTTCCGCGCATGCGAGAGCCTGGACGGCGGGCGGAAGGGCCTGGAATGCGCCCGGACCATCGCATTGATTTCATACCGGTGCGAAGACGGGTATATCAGGAAACAGCAGGAAGCGGATGCGGATACGTTGTTTGCCGACAGGGCTGCCTCCTATCAGCGCTATCAGGGCAAGAAACTGGCGGACAGGTTCGACGCCTACTCATATTATTATCTGTCCTACAGTGTCGACAGCAACAACCTCGGACGCGGACGTGGCGGCGAAGAGGCGGCGCTCGGCATGATACGCGCACAAGCCACGCTCATAGCCATCGACACGGACCTCATCTTCCCTGCACACAAGATGAAAGATATGGCTAAATATATCAAAGGTTCTGAATATCATGAAATTACATCCCACTTCGGGCATGACGGCTTCCTGTTGGAAACAGATCAGCTGGACCGGATAATCCTCCCGATTGTGGAGAAAATATAAAGGAGGCATTATGCAGGTACTGAAATTCGGCGGATCGTCATTGGCGGACGCGAAAAACATGCTCAAGGCGGCGGACATCATCGCCAAAGCTACTGACCGGGACAGGACGATCGTCGTGGCATCGGCGATCTACAAATGTACGGACACATTGATCCGGATAGGCAATCTGGCGGCGGCACACGACAGCTCATATCTGGGACTTCTGGACGAACTTCAGGAGAAGCACCATCAAATCATCAGGGATCTCCTCCCGATCGAGAAATATGAGGAGTCCACGGAGGTCTGCGACGACACATTCGCGTCGATCAGGGGCATTGCCCAAGGCGTTTTCCTGCTCGGAGAACTGAGCCCGGCTAGCCTGGACGCAATCCAGGGCTGCGGCGAACTGCTGTCCAGCCGGATTCTCGCGACGAAAATGGCTTCGGTAGGCATCCCGACCAAATGGGTGGACTCCAGGGAGATAATCCGCACCCGCGTCGAGGCCGGCAAGCACGTTGTCGACACTGCCGTGACTTATGCCAATGTCGAGGCAATGATCGAGTCCAATCCTATCATGTCATTGTTCATCGTACCTGGATTCATCGCGTCTGATGACAAGGGACGCATGGTGACGCTCGGCCGCGGCGGTTCTGACTATTCTGCATCGCTTTATGCGGTCGGCAGCAAGGCCAGGGCGCTGGAAACGTGGAAGGATGTGCCCGGAATGATGACGGCGGACCCTAAGGTTGTGCCGCAGGCAATGCTTATCCGCCATATCTCCTACCGCGCTGCGCTGGAACTTTCGCATTTCGGAGCCAAGGTCATCTATCCTCCTACCATTCAGCCGGTTGTCTCTGAACGCATCCCGATTTTCGTGAAATGCACTTTCGACCCGGACGGTGAGGGAACGGAGATTGAACAGAACCCTCCGCGCGGAAAGAACAAGATTATCGGCATTTCCAATTCGGACAATATTGCCCTGCTCTCATTGGAAGGCAGCGGCATGGTCGGTGTGCCGGGGTTCTCGTACCGTCTTTTCCAGACATTGAGCGAGAACAATATCAGCATTATCCTGATTACGCAGGCGTCTTCGGTCAATACCATGTGCGTGGCTGTGGCGGAGAAGGATGCTGCCAAGGCCAAGGCAGCCGCGGACAAATGCTTCGCTTATGAAATTTCACTTGGCAAGCTGAATCCTCTGAAGGTGGAAACCGGCTTCTCGATTGTCTGCCTGGTGGGCGATGACATCATAAATCAACGCGGTACGACGGGGCGCATGCTTGCTGCCCTGGGACGTAGAAGCGTCGGTGTACGTGCAGTGGCGCAGGGCTCTTCGGAAAGAAACATTTCTGTTATCGTGGCTTCCGAGGATGTGCAGTCGGCGATAAAGTATATCCACAAGGAGTTCTTCGAGACATCATCTTATAAGGATATCAATTTGTTCATCGCCGGGTACGGCACTGTGGGAAAGGCACTTGTGGACATCATTGCCCGAAATCGCGACAAGATCGCGGAGCGCACTGGCAAGCGCCTCCATATCGCCGGCATCTCGAATAGCCGCAAGTTCATCCTCGACAAGGAGGGGCTCGACATCGCCTCCATCGGGACAATGCTGGCGGACGGCAAGTCTGCGGCCAATGACGCTTTCTTCGAGGCTCTGGCCAATGTCTCATTGCAGAATTCCATCTTCGTGGATTGCACGGCGTCGTCCGACATTTCTTATAAGTATCTGAATCTCTTCGAGAAAGGCTATTCGGTAGTGGCGAGCAACAAGATTACGTTTGCCGCTCCTTATGTGCAGTATCATAAACTCAAGACTTCTGCCGTGGAGAACGGCGTTTCGCTCCGTTACGAGACGACAGTAGGTGCGGCGCTTCCGATTCTGGAATCGATTGCGCGCAGCGTGAACAGCGGCGATGATATAGCACGTGTCGATGCAGTCCTCTCAGGGACATTGAATTACATATTCAGCACCTATAAGGGAGGCGAGGACGGAAAGACTTTCGCGGATGTGGTGAGGCAGGCGCAGGAGGCCGGTTATTCAGAGCCGGATCCGAGGCTGGATTTGAGCGGCAGGGACGTGCTCCGCAAGTTGCTGATTCTGTCGCGTGAGGCTGGTGCTCCAATCGACGAGGCTGACGTGGAAATCGACCCGATTCTCGGTCCGGAGTTCTTCAGCGGAAAGGTTCCGGCGTTCTACGAGATGCTTGCGGCCAATGAATCTTCGTTCGCTGCCGCTTATCGCACCGCTGCGGATAAAGGATTGAGACAGAGGTTTGTAGCTTCGCTCGTGGCAGTGCCGGAAGAAGGCGGCGTCCATTACAAGGCATCGATGGGATTGCAATGTGTCGGGCCGGAGAATCCGCTTTTCAACCTTTGTGGCACGGACAATGCAGCATTGATAAAAACCGCTTTTTATCCTTCACCTCTCGTGGTGCAGGGAGCCGGTGCCGGTGCTTATCAGACCGCTTCCGGCGTATTGAATGATATATTGTTGTAAATTATAAGGTTATGAAAGTAGCAGTTGTGGGTGTCACCGGGCTGGTGGGCACGAGAATGATGGAAGTGCTGGCAGAGAGGAATTTCCCTGTGACGGAATTTCTTCCGGTCGCATCTGAGCGCTCCGTGGGGCGCAAGGTTACATTCAAGGGCAAGGAATACACTGTGATCAGCGCTGAAGATGCGATTGCGGCGAAACCGGACCTGGCGATTTTCTCGGCAGGCGGCGGCCCGTCCAGAGAACTTGCTCCGAAATTCGCGGCTGTGGGATGCCGTGTCGTGGATAATTCGTCATGCTGGCGTATGGATCCTGACAAGAAACTCGTGGTGCCTGAAGTGAACGCGGATGTGCTCACCAAGGACGACTATATCATTGCCAATCCGAATTGCTCGACGATCCAGATGCTTCTGCCGCTGGCTCCGTTGCACAAGGCCTACCGCATCAAGAGGGTGGTGGTTTCGACATATCAGAGCGTGACCGGCGCCGGAAACAAGGCAGTGGCGCAGATGGAGGCGGAGCGTGGCGGTGCCAAGTGGGGCGAATATGCAGCGAAGTTCCCTTATCCTATCGACCAGAACATAATTCCTCATATTGATGATTTTACCGAGAACGGCTACACCAAGGAGGAGATGAAGATGGTGAATGAGACTCATAAGATTCTGGGTGATAATACGATAGGTGTTACGGCCACTACCGCGCGTGTCCCTGTCATCGGAGGTCATTCCGAGTCTGTGAACCTGGAGTTCGAGAAGGATTTCGAGCTGGATGATGTCCGCAGGATTCTGGAAAACACGCCGGGCGTCACTGTCCGGGATAATCCTGCCGAGAAGGTTTACCCGATGCCTCTCTACTCGCTGGGCCATGATGATGTTTACGTAGGACGCATCCGTCGTGATTTTTCCGTCAAGTCCGGACTCAATTTCTGGTGCGTTTCCGACAATATCCGCAAGGGTGCTGCGACCAATGCCATCCAGATTGCCGAGGTCCTGCTCCGGAAAGGTTTCCTCCCGGCGGAGTAGTGGCAGCGTCCCGCCGGCGCGCGTGACTCAGAAACAGGCGATAAACAGGAAAAGTGATACGGGGAGAGCTGCTCTCAACTCCTTCAGTGCGAGGTTGAGGTGGTTCTCCACCGTTTTCTTTTTGATGTTCAGCAATGACGCGATCTCGTCATTGGAACGATTCTCGAAGCGGCTCATTATGAACACTTTGCGCCGCTGCTCCGGCATGCGCTCCACCACGGACGCGATGAAGGCCTCTTTCCCTTTCATGTCAATGACTTCCTCCACCATCTGGTCGTATGGAATATCCGCCAGTGCCACACCGTTGTGGAGCCGGTTCTTCTTGATGTAGTTGATGGTCTGGTTCAAACTCATCCGGTAAAGATAGAAACGGAGGGAAGTGATGTCGGGAAGTGCCGCACGCATGAGCCAAAGCTTGATGAAAACCTCTTGCGCCACATCCGATGCGTCCTCTTCCGTATGCAGCAGACTCCTCATAAAACCATAGACCACAGGATAATAGGCATCGAAAAGCGACCTGAACGCGCGTCTGTCACCGGCAGCTGTGCGTTCCATCAATATTCTTTCTTCGCTATCCGTAATCATCTGTGTGATATTATATTACTCAAGTTTCGCAAGTGCGAAACACCGCTTATGGAGCCCGCTAGGGCGATGGCAAGTCCCTTCCCCGAGGGGAGGGATTTAGGGTGAGGGTAACGTACACATAAAAAAGTGCGTTGGGCTTACAGCCTACGAACGAGTGACAACCCTCAAATTTGCACTAACGCTCAGCAAGTTTGACAACTTGCGAAACTTATGGTGCTATGTCTTTTGTTGATATCTGCAAATATAAGGAACATTCAAAAAAAATCGAAATTTCCATTGGGTGCAAATCACGGTTTCTTTGTCTTATGTATGTTTTGACCACCAGACAACACTCAGAATATGACTGATAACGACATACGAAACGAATGGGCGCGGCATTTCGCCGACACATTACCGGAAAATGAATTGGACAAGGCATTCACGAAAGTGATGTCCGCGGCAGACAGGCGAGAAAAAGCCCAGTCCGAAATCATGCGCAGAGGAATCAGGCAGAAGATACGCAAAATTGCATTGACATGCGCATCCGCTGCCGCAATGCTGGTATTCGTTCCTTGGGCGACATTGAAAATCAACGACAAAATCACAGACAACCAGTCGGTTGCCGAAGCAGGCTCGAAGCTGTGCGAAGTCTCTACGCGCAACGGCGAAACCCGCGAAGTCATATTGCCGGACAACTCCAGAATCACGCTCAATGCCGGGTCGGTGCTGATTTATCCGGAAAAATTCAGCGGTGCCGAGCGCACTGTTTTCCTCTCCGGCGAAGCCATCTTCGAAGTAACTCATAATGAGGAACTGCCATTCGTGGTAAATACTGCCGACCTCGCCATACAGGTTCATGGAACGACATTCAATGTGTATGCATATCCGGAATCGCGCAGCACTGCCGCGACATTGTGCGAAGGCAGCATTTCGGCGACATTGAAAGAAAGCGGCGAAAGCATTCTCATGGTCCCTGACGAGCGGTTCTCTTACGACCGAGAGACAGGGAAATCCACAATATCGCGCGTGAACCCGGCTGAAGACACGGCATGGAAACGCGGCGACATGTGTTTCCGCTCCGAAAACATCCACGCTATTGCCAAGGCGATTGAGCGCAAATACGGCATGAACACTTATGTCACCTCGGGAAAATACGACGATATGATATTGACAGCCAAGTTCGTACAGGGTGAGACATTGGAACAGATGCTCGGCGCCATATGCAAGCTCGTCCCTGGAATGCGGTACAGCATCGTGAACGGCTGCGTATATATAAGGTAGGCCCAGCCCTGCCTCCCGACCACAACGGAAAACAACTTGAACTAATAATAACACAGTCTATGAAGCAGATTAAACATTATCTTATTACGCTTCTCCTGGCCATAATGCCGGTCATCGGACTTCACGCCCAGAACAGGGTGGTGAACTTCCCGTCCGGTACAATGACGGTCAGGCAGGCGTTCGAAGTTATTGAGCATCAGCTAGGTATGACAATAGCTTACAACGAGAGCCTTCTCGACGTGAACAGGCAGGTCACTCCGCCATCCGGAAAACCTGTGCTGGAAACGATGACTGCAATCCTCGACGGAACGGGAATGCAGGCCAGCATTGACGGGAAAATGATACTCGTCGTGAAAGCGGACCAGAAGGCCGCAGCACCGGTAGAGTACAAAGGAAAAATCGTCGACGCGTCAGGACCGGTTCCCGGCGCAATGATCATGCTCGACGGCAAGAAGGACAATGTCGCCATGACCGATATCGACGGCCAGTTCTCCATCCAGGCTACACCGGGCTGCACTTTCGTAGTGTCAATGATGGGCTACAAGGATTACACGTCCAGGTTCGGCAGCCAGACCGCCGGCATTGTCATAAACCTGGAAGAAGACATTGACCTTCTCGAAGAATCGGTCGTGGTCGGCTATGGTGTCCAGAAGAAAGTGAACCTCACCGGAGCGGTGGGCGTCATCAGCGGTAAAGACTTGAACAACAGGCCGGTAACCAATGCGGCGCAGGCCCTCCAAGGCGCGGATCCGTCACTTCTCATGAGCATGAGCAGCGGTTCCATCGAGGGCAAGCAGTACAATGTGAAAATCCGCGGACAGGTGTCATTGAACTCAGGCAGCCCGCTGATTCTTGTGGATGGTATCGAGTCCTCATTGACACAAGTGAATCCTAATGACATCGAATCTGTGTCGGTGCTCAAGGATGCTTCGTCTTGCGCCATCTACGGTGCTACGGCATCTGCCGGCGTGGTCCTGATTACCACCAAGAGCGGCAAGTCCGGAGACCTTAAAGTGACTTACAACGGACGCGGCGGCGTGGCATTCAACACCACCCGCACCGATTTCGTGACTACGGGTTATGACTATGTGACCCTCTCCAATGAATTTACCAAGAACTCGCCAAAGGGCTACAACGCATGGAATTACACCGATGAGGAAATGCAGATGCTCTATGACCGCAGATTCGACAAGACGGAAAACGCTGACAGGCCTTGGGTCTATACCAATGAAAAAGGCAAATATCGCTATTTGGGAAACTTCGACTGGTACGGCTATGTGCTCAAGAGGACAAGACCGGAAACAGAACACAATGTCACCATCAATGGTGGAAATGACAAGATAAACTACTATGTCAGCGGCCGTTACCTCTATCGCGAGGGCGTATTCAACAATGCCAGCGAGGATATCCTGAACGGGTATTCTTTTCGCGCGAAGGTAAACGCGAAGGTAAAACCATGGCTCCGCTACACCGGAAACTTAAGCTATGAAGGATCTGCCTACAACTACGGAGGATTCTGGGAACAGGACGGCTCCGAGGACCTTGCCTCTTCCGGTATTCTCTGGAACCTCACCCAGAACATCAGCCCTACCATCGTTCCTATAAATCCCGACGGTACTACGACAATGTACACGAACGGCATCCAGTTCGCCGATTCTCCTATCGCGTCAGGACGAGGCGGCGTGTTCACGGACGGCAGGAACAAGAACTCCAGGAAGGTCGGCTACTGGGTGGTCACCAACAGACTCGTGTTCGATCTTACCAAGTGGCTGAACATCACCGCAGATTACACTTACAGAAGACGCGACAACCTGGACAGCTACCGTTCTTATCCTACCGCCAACACCTGGGACAAGAATATGAAGAAGATTACGGAAATGACCAACGGTTCCATCTACGACTTCTATCAGGAGGGCCGTTCCTACCTCAACGGGCATGTCGCCAATGCTTATCTGAATGTGAACAAGTCATGGGGTAAACATAATTTCACGGCAGTGGCCGGAGCGCAGCTTCAGGACTACAGGTCATCCACATCGACCATCCGCCAGAAAGGCTCCATCTCCGACAAGCTTGCATTCATCAACATGGCGCAGGGCACCATCGAGAGAGCCGACGAAAGCAATACCGCTTACAGGACATTGGGCTTCTTCGCCAGAGTGAACTATGACTATGCGGGCAAATACTTGTTCGAGATTTCCGGCAGGCAGGACGGTTCGTCCCGTTTCGCCAGAGGAAACAGATGGGCATTCTACCCGTCCGCGTCAGCCGGCTGGCGTATCTCCGAAGAAAAATTCTGGGGCAACCTGAAAAGCTGGTGGGACAATGCCAAGATCCGTGTCTCCTACGGTTCCCTCGGCAACCAGCAGGTAAGCAACTACTCGTATATCAGCACATTGTCCACATCAATGATGAACTATACCTTCGACAGCACCAATCTTGCCGGCAAGGTCAGCACACCTGGTGCCATCACTGAAGGCCTCACATGGGAAACGGTCATCACCTACAACCTCGGATTCGATCTCGGTTTCCTCAGCAACAGATTGACAGCCAGTGCCGATTTCTATATCAGGGACACCAAGGACATGCTTACCTCTTCGCAGGAACTTCCGGCAGTGTTCGGAACCAGCTCCCCGAAGATCAATGGAGCGGACCTCCGTACCAAGGGATATGAAATTACATTGACCTGGAAAGACCAGGTGAAACTGGCGGGCCGTCCGTTTTATTACTCGGTTTCCGGTTCCCTCGGCGACTACGTGACGACCATTACGAAATTCGACAACCCTACCAAGTCCCTCAGCCAGCACTATGTGGGCAAGAGACTCGGAGAAATCTGGTGATACCAGGTGGAAGGACTGTTCAAGACGGATGCGGAAGCCGCTGAGTATCAGGCCAAGATCAATGACAGGGCGGTCAACAACTCCGTCTATTCCTGCGGCGTGGCTGCGCTTGCCAAACTGAAGGCCGGCGATGTCAAGTTCGTGGACAGAAACGGTGACGGCGTCATCAGCACCGGCGACAACACGGTGGGCAAGCCGGGAGACCGCTACATCATCGGAAACAGCCTTCCGCGATACACTTACTCATTCAGGGGAGACATCGACTGGTATGGTTTCAACCTTTCGGTATTCTTCCAGGGAATAGGACATTGCGATTGGATGCCTCCTAAGAACTGTTCTTATTTCTGGAGTCTTTACGGATTCCCTGCTTCTTCCTTCGTGCCGACGGACTTTGAATCGAAAACATGGACTGAGGACCGCAGAAACGCTTATTTCCCTAGAAGACGTGGCTATTCCACATATTCAGGCGCGGCGCTCGGCGTAAATACCGACAGGTATCTCCAGAATGCAGCATATATCCGCTTGAAAAACATAACATTGGGATATACTCTTCCTATCAAGCAGAACAAGGCCGTGGAGAAAGTGCGCATCTATGCTACCGGAGAAAATCTCTGGTATTGGTCTCCAATGAAGAGACACTCCAAATACATCGACCCTGAGGTGGCTACGTCTTCTTCCAGTCAGGATGACGACTGTATCTATCCATTCTCAAGGACCGTATCTCTCGGAATTGACATAACCTTCTAAAACAGAGAATGAACATGAAAAAGATATATGCTGTTTTTATTTCAGGGCTGTCAGTGCTCGCGTTCTCGTCATGCGAGGGCTTTCTGGACAAATTCCCTGAAACGAGCCTATCTCCGGAGACGTTCTACACCAGCGAGAAAGAGCTCGAATTGGCCACCAACGGCTTCTACACGATGCTGCCTTCCCCGGACAACACGACCGACGGCGCACTTCAGGACAATGACCTCGAATACCATATCTCCTTGAGCAGCTTGCAGATGGGCAACCGCTCCGCTGAAAACGAATCTTGGAGTTCAAGCACATGGTCCAATCTGAGGGCATTGAACTACTATCTCGAACATTCGGTGAACTGCACGAGCGAGGACATCCGCAAGAAATACGACGGCGTCGCCTATTTCTTCAGGGCAATGTTCTATTATGAAAAAGTCCGCAAATATGGCGACATCCCTTGGTATGACCATGTGATTTCCGCCAATGACAAGGCTTCGCTCTACCGCGCACGCGACAGCAGGGGCTTCGTGATGCAGAAAATCATGGAAGACCTGGACAAAGCCATTGACGGACTGCCTGTTACGTGGACGGAAGGCGTTTACAGGATAAACAAATATGCTGCATACGCATTCAAATCCCGCGTAGCCCTCTTCGAAGGAACATGGAGAAAATACCATGACGTTCCGGACGAGACCTACACGAAGGACGACGGCACGCAGCTGACATTGTCATCAGAATATTTCCTCCGTCAGTCGGCAGATGCCGCGAAGGCCGTCATTGACTACGGAAAATACAAGATGTACACGGGCGAGACCATCGTCAAGGGCCAGCCTTACAGGGACTTCTTCGTGCTGGAAGATGCCGAGACCAGTGAGACGATCCTGTCCAGAAGGTATCTCTATACCGATGAGATGAGCATCCGCCACGGAGTGCAGTTCACATACAAGAACCAGAGGCACTCCCTCACCAGAGCGCTTGCATATCACTATCTTATGGCAGACGGCACGCCGTTCCAGAGCCAGGAAGGATGGCAGACGATGCAGTATAACCAGGAGTTCAAGAACCGTGACCCCCGTATGGCTCAGACCATCGCGGCACCTGATTATGTGGCCGTGGGCACGGATGCTTCCACCAAATATTATCCGAGCTGCAAGGACTATGACAGAAGCGGCTACAGGCCGATCAAGTACTTCTCTGACGATACTCATGACGGCGCGACCACATCGACTACCGACTATGCCATATTCAGATATGGCGAGGTTCTCCTGAACTACGCCGAAGCCAAGGCCGAACTCGGAGAAGCCGACCAGACCGTCATTGACCAGACTGTCAATGTCATACGCGCCCGCGTAGGCATGCCTGCCCTTGACGTGACGAAGGCGAACGGCACTCCTGACGCATTCCTCAGCTCTTACTACACCGACAAGCATCTGGACGGACCGGATAAGGGCCTCATCCTGGAAATCAGGCGTGAGCGCACTGTGGAACTGGTGAATGAAGGCTTCCGCCTCTGGGACATGTTGCGCTGGCACGAAGGTCAGCAGCTCTGTCCGGCTTCCAACACATTGGGGCCTGGCTTCATCGGCTGCTGGTTCCCGGGACTCGGCGAATATGACATGAACAATGACGGTACTCCTGACCTCTGCATCTACACCGGCACCAAGCCGTCTACGGACTGCGAGAACACATTGGACGTATCAGAAGGCAAGGAAAACACTCTTTCAGAAGGAACGAGCGGATATCTCATCCAGTTCAAGGACCAGTCTTACAAATGGGAGGAGAAGGACTATCTCTATCCTATTCCTGTGAAACAGATACAGATATACCCTAAGGACGAGGCGACGGGAGAGAGCGTATTGACACAGAATCCTGGATATTAACAGACATTGACAACATGAAAAGTTCTAGAATATTATTATCAGTATTTGCCGCAGCTCTGGTAATGGGCTGCAGCGGGTACGACGATTCTGCCCTTTGGAAAAAGGTGGATGAGGCCCAGAAGCAGCTGGAGGAACTTTCTGCTTCTCTGACGCAGCTGGAGGGCCAGATAGCTCTCCTCACCGCTGCCAAGACCGGAGGAGTCATCACGGACATCAAGGAAAATCCGGATGGCGGCGTGACCGTTACCTACACCACGGCTGACGGCAATACCGCCACGGCATCGGTTGCCTCCAAGGCAGACCTTTCAGAGATCGACATCATCGGCACGAAAGAAGAGAACGGTGTCCTCTACTGGACCATTACCGTCAAGGGAAAGACCACCGTCCTGACAGACAAGGACGGGGCGAAGATTCCTGTTTCCGGACGCGAGCCGTCTTTCACCACCGACAAGGAAGGATATTGGATGGTCAACGGCAGCTATATCCTTGACAGCGAGGGAGAGAAGATAAAATCAGAAGGAAAGAAGGCTTCATTGCTCACCGGCGTTGCGAAAAACGAAGACGGCACCGTCACCCTTACATTGGCAGACGGCTCTACGGTTACAGTGGAGACGAGCGAAAGCTTCTCACTTACAGTTTATTACGAAGGTTCTCCGGTGAAAGGCGAGATTAAAGTGGCGGACGGAGTGAAGAGCCTGGAGCTTACATATAAGCTGACCGGCAAGGCTGCGGAGAAGGCTTCCGTAAGGGTAACCAGAGCGGAAGGCGTCGAGGTAAGCATTGACCTGAAAGCTGAAAAGTTGGGCATTGCCGTTCCGGACGACCTCCGCAAGGCGCGGTTTACGCTCATTGCCGCAGGCGAGGACGGCCGCATGGCTGCACGCACCATTTACCTGCGCGGAACTTTCTCGGTCGAGACGGAGAACGATCTCTGGAGCACGGTCGAGGAGAAGCTTCTGGCCCCGGGCTGCAACTATTACAGCATGGAGTTCAAGAAGATAGCCAGGAAAATGCACGTGCTGGAAATCGACCTCACGAACCCTGCCATCGAAGTCACCACGTCTTATGCGGACGACATTGTCCCGAACCCGAACGGCAACAAGAACGGCAACAACGGATTCAACCTCCGCGAGACACTGTCGCAGCTTTGCGCACGCAAGACCGCTGAAGGTGAGGATGTTATCGCCGGCATCAATACCGGGTTCTTCGATTCCAACGACGGGTTCACCAGAGGTCCGCACATCGAAAACGGCGAGCTCGTCTACATGAACAACCCTGCGGTCGCGAGCAACCTCGGCAACCACGCCTGGGCGTTTACCATCTTCAAGGACAATACCGCATCCTGCGGAAAGAAGGTGTTCTCCGGCAAGATCAAAATCGCCGACAAGGAGTACAAGTTCTATTCTGTCAATGATACCCTCGTCCGCGGGAACAATGCTTCCCAGATGGAGTCTTATCCGATAAATCTCTACACTTCCAAGTATGTGAAGAACCCTCATGCGGAACGTCCTGACCTGGTCAACAAGCTGAGCACCAAGGCTCTGTATGTTACTGCCAAGTATTCTGCGGCCAACATGACGGTTAACGGAGGCTGGTTCAAGGCTACCGTTACGGCGATGGCTGACGGCAGGACCGCCGCTCTGGAAGAGGCTCCGTATCTTACTGACAAGAAAGAGGTCGGCATCCAGATTACCGGAGATACTGCCGAGGAAATCTCCATGGCGGTGAAGGTAGGAGATGAAATCCAGCTCTGCGCAGAAATGGCAGTAAACGGAGAGGTGAAACCTATCTTCACACAGAACTCCACCATGTGGCAGTTCGTCACGGACGGGCAGAATACCCTCAACACGGTGCCTGCAGATCACTCTTTCAGAACATTGTCCGACCCGATGACCTTCGCTTGCGTGGACAGGAGCGGCTCCCGTATCATGCTCGTCGAAATCGACGGCCGACAGGAAGGCTTCTCGATAGGCGTCAATGCTGGAGAAGTCACGGATATTTCCCTGCGTCTCGGGGCATGGAATGCAACCCGTTTCGACGGCGGCGGCTCCTCTGCGATGTGGGCGAAGAAAGACGGCGTGTCCGGCCTCGTGAGCCGACCGAGTGACACGAAAGGCGAGCGCAGCTGTATGAACTACATGTATGTACGTATTAAGAAATAGGACGATATGAAAAAGATAAATATAATATTGTCAATGTTCCTGGCGGCTGCCGTTCTGGGATCTTGCTCCTACGATTCTTCTGAAATCGAGGGCAGCATCACGGAGCTTGAACAGCAGATCGCTGCATTGGAACAGAAGGCGGGAGATCTGGAGACGCAGCTCAAGTCCGTTTCCGATTTTACCTCCGGCAATTTCATCTCACGTGTGGGAACCGATGAAAAGGGGAACTACGTAATCACTTACAAGACAGCCGGCGGCGAGAAGAAGACCGTCACGCTGGCCAAGGCTTCCGACCTGAGCAAGGCTCCGATGATCGGAGTAGCGGAAGACGGCGGGACAATGTACTGGCGCATTACCAAAGACAATGGCGCTTCATGGGAGTGGATTCTCGGAAAAGACGGCAACAAGATGCCTGTCGCCACATCAGCCCCGGAAGTAGGCATTGACAAGAACGGTGTCTGGACGGTGAACGGCAAGAGCACGGGCGTGCTGGCGAGCGACACTACGAACAGCCTGTTCAAATCCGTGGAAATAGACGCGGAAACAGGTCTGGCAGTGTTCACATTGACCGACGGAAGCAGCTTCCAGGTTGCATACAGGGAAGCCCTCGGCATCACGTTCTCCACACCGTCGTTCCTCGCCATAGAGGATTACGGTACTGCCGTGACGGTGAACTACACTCTTACCGGCACACTGGCGAAAGACGCTGTGGTAGACTATCTTACAGCCTATAATGTGAATGTGGAAGTCAGTGAAAGCCTGAAAAGAATCTCCGTGACCATGGAGAACGGCGCTGAAGAAGGCAATACCGTCATCATGGTGACGGCAGGGGACGAGGTGGTCTACAAACCGCTGTTCTTCACCTACGGCAAGACCGTCATTGATTTCGAAAGCTATATCAAGAACAATGAACTGATTACCCCGATGGGCGAGCCTGTCATCAACCTTGGAGGCGACATGACGCCGTTCACCATCAGGGTTTCCCACAACATCGACGTGGAACCGTCAGTGGCCACTGAAAGCGCTTCGTGGCTCAAAGTAGTGGGAACCAAGGCATTGACCACATCGGAATTCAATTTCGTGGCCGAGTATTTCGAGAGCAAGACCAATACCCCGCGCGAAGGCCGCATCATATTGAAAAACAGCCTGTACGACGTATCTACCGCCATCGTGGTGAAACAGTCTCCTGTAGTTCTCGGAGGTGGCGGTGGCGACACCCCGTCGGAGGACAAGGGAATCGCTGATGTCGGCACCTTCATGGAATTCGTCAGAAGCGTCAATGCCGGCGCCTCCACATCCCGCTGGGAGAATGCTGACGGGGAAGTCTGCCTGCTTGCGGACATTGACCTGACAGGCATCAAGTGGACGCCGATCGGAAGCGCGACAGGCGTAGGCTCAGGTGCTCCTACATATGAATTCAGCAATGCATTTACCGGTAAATTCAACGGCAAAGGCCACAGTATCACCGGAATAAGCTGGACTTGCGACATGAGCAAGAACAATGTTTACGGCCTCTTCGGTGCTGCTGACGGTGCCAAGATCAGCAACCTCGTCATCGGTGCCAAGGGAGATGCCATCACATTGACCGGAACCCCTGACATCACACCTTCAGTCGCAGGCGTCGTCGGATATGCGGAGAACACGACCATCGCGAACGTGACGAACAATGTCAGCATCATCCTCGAAGGCGAATGTCCTCAGGCGATGCCGACCAGCCTCGCCGGAATCGTCGGCAGCGGTTTCAATGTTACCGTCGGCGGCAAGACCAAGGACAATGCTGTGGTGAACAACGGCGATGTTCTCGTCAAGTCCAAGGTTGCCAATGCTCAGGCGGGCGGTACGGGATTGCAGGTGGCAGGTATCATGGCCTATGTGAAGCAAGGCACCGGCAGCCAGTTCATCAACTGTACGAACAATGCCCATATCACCGGTCCTAACGGACGTGGCGGCGGTATCCTTGCGTCAATCTACGGATCGGAAAAGGCCGGCAACAAGGTGACTGTCAGCAAGTGCGTCAACAACGGACTGCTCGAAGACAACTATCTCGACCATGAAGGTTATTCCAATGCCAAGAGAATGGGCGGCATCATCGGCGGTTCCGAGGCTGCGGACGTCTCCGTGGAATCCTGCACGAACAACGGAAACATCTTCTCGCATACGGGATGCCGTGCGGGCGGTTTCGTAGGACATTTCAAGGGCGGCATCATTGCAGGATGTGCCAATACCGGTATCATCCTCAGCAAGATAACTCCGCAGAATGAGGACCACAGCGGCGGAGACGGTCCGGGCTGGGCAGCAGGTTACTGCAACATAAAGATTACCGGCTGCACACGTGGAGGAAAAGTAGGCGAATGGGATGAATACAAGGACAAGCCTGAACAGGCTCCGGACGCTACCGTCTACAATGCTTACGGATACCAGAATTCCAAGTATTTCAATGCTGCTGACAACCAATAATTTGAAGACAATGAAACGTATAACTTACATATTGCTTACCTTTATCATGGCGGTCTGCGCCGTTTCCTGCTCGTTCGACGACAGCGGGCTGGACAGCAGGCTGGATGCCGTGAAAGAAAGGATTGAGGCGCTTCAGTCAAGGATTGATGAGGCGAACGGTCAGGTGGAGTCCCTCGGACTTCTTACCTCCGGCAATGTCGTGACTTCCGTCGAGAAGAACAGTGACGGTAGCTACGTGCTGACTTATCTTGACAGCAAGAATGAGAGCAAGACCATGGTGCTCGCTGCCATGGACCAGATGATAAATGTCCCTGTAATCGGAGTCCGCAAGGATGAGAACGGACTGTATTACTGGACTGTCACTACCGGTGGCGAAACCACGGACATCACCGTGGACGGCAAGCCTGTTCCGGTAGCCGGAAAGACACCTGTCATTTCAGTGGATGAGCAGGGCTTCTGGACTGTAGACGGAGAGCGCATTCTCAATGAGAACGGGGCTCCCGTTGAGGCCAAAGACGGCAACTCTGCCATATTCAAGAGCATTGCCACGGATGCCGACGGTAATCTTTCGGTTACTCTCGGAAACGGGACGGCGCTCACGATTCCTGTGCAGAACTCATTGAACCTCAGTGTATCATCAGCATTGAACCTGACGATTTCGAATCTCGGGCAGGTCCTCAAAATCGGGTATGACGTCACCGGAAGCAAGGCTGACGGTGCGATTGTGGCGATTGCGGAAGCGAAATCCGTGACGGCGTCTCTGGACAAGACGGCGAAGGAAGTGTCCGTGTCATTCGGAAGCACTTTCGAGTCGGGACATCTCATCCTGATGGCGACCGACCTGGACAAGGTGACGGTGCTGCGCCCGATTTTCTTCGACAAGGCCAAAGAGACCAAGATTCTCATAAGTACGGCGGAGGATCTCATGAACTTCGCCAAGGGCGTCAATGCCCAGGACGGTACGGAAAACATGGAGGTTTACCTGGAGAAGGACATCGACATGTCATCCGTAAGCAACTGGACCCCTATAGGAAACGGAACTTTCTCAGGCACGGCGGTGAGCGGTGCTGCATTCAAGGGTACTTTCTACGGCAAGAACCACACTATCAAGGGATTGAAGATGGTCGTGCCTTCTGATGCCCCTGCCGGAACGACATGCGGTCTGTTCGGCGTCATTTCCGGCGCGACCGTGAAGGACGTGAACATCGGCGAGGGCTCTACCCTTACATCTTCTTCTGCGACAATGACTTGCGGCGGAGCTGTGGCAGGTGCCGCGGTGAACTCCACCATAGACCATTGTTCTTCACTGGCTTCGTTCGACATCTCGGGCGGTGCGGATAATGTCGGCCAGAGGTTCGGTGGCGTGGCCGGGTCCGTCTATTCGGCAGGCGAAATCGTCGCTCAGGTTGTGAATTGTACCAATTTCGGCGCGTTCAAGTCCGTCAACAAGACCAACAGCAAGAACGGCGGCACCGCATTCTCCATCGGAGGAGTCGTCGGCTTCGCTGAATCGGCATCTACCGCTCTGCGTACGATGGTCAAGTCTTGCGACAACTACGGTGCGATGAATGTGCAGGCTTCCCGTAATGCGGGAGTCGTGGCGACATTGAACAAGAACGCGACCGTGGAGGGCTGCAAGAACTATGGTGAAATTACCAATACCGACACGAAGGCATCCAACACCCGTGTGGCAGGTATCGTGTCAGCATTGAACATCCAGACTTCCGCAATCAACTGCGTGAACAAGGGTAATGTGACATTTGCCGTAGCCGGAAATACCACTCAGGGCTATGCTGCCGGCGTCGTCGGTCAGACCAATGACAATTCTTGCGTGGTGGATGGCTGCGAAAACTATGGAACTGTACGTTCCGACATTTTCAATGCTGCCGATCCTTCGAAGAAGTTCATTGCCATAATCTTAGCCAACACGAACAACAAGAACTGCACCATCACGAACAATAAGATCGGCGGCAAGATCGGTCCTTATTCTGATGAAAGCAAGGTCGTTACCATTACGGCCGAGAATTTCTCCGATCATATCTTCTTCACAGCCAAGACCCAGCCGGCCGTAACTACCGGCAATGTCTTCGCGGGTGAGATCCTGACCAAGGGTATCGCGTCCGCGCAGGATTTCATGGATTTCGCTGCCGCTGTCAATGCCGGTGAATCCCTGGAAAAGTGGCAGGATGAGGCAGGCGGAATCAACCTGCTCAATGACATCGACATGTCATCCGTCAAGGATTGGACTCCTATCGGGAACGCTACGTTCGTAAACAACAAGAATGTGCTTAAAGTCACCGGACCGATGTTTACCGGGAAGTTCAACGGACAGGGTTACAAGATCCGCAACTTCAAGATGCACAGCACCGTAGCTACGCAAGGCGGCACGTTCGGATTGTTCGGTGTCATCGGACCGGGAGCAGTGGTGGAGAACTTTACTTTCGAATCCACATGCTCGCTTCTGGTGGAGGCTCCGGGTATAGAGACATCACATGGCGTGATTGCCGGACTGGTTTACGACGGTACTGTCCGCGACGTGCACAGCTATGCGCCGATGACATTCCGCAGCAAGACAGGCGTCAAGAACAAGGCACAGTTCATGTCGCTGATAGGTTACGCCTTTACAGAGAACCAGGACATCATCATCGACAGTGTGGACAATTTCGGCGAAATCGTAGCGGAAAACTCGGATGTCAATGATCAGAGTGGTGCCGGAGCTTTCCACATCGCCGGCATCCTCGGATTCGGTACGGCGACAGTCGATACACAGCATTTCATTACGGTCTCCGACTGTACCAATACTGGTAACATGACATCTGCAACTTGCCGTACATCAGGTATTTGCGCAGCTGCCAACCGCAGGACGAAACTGGTGAACTGCGTGAACCGTGGAAATCAGTTCAATACCTGTCCCGGACCGGACAAGGGACGTATTGCCAATATTGTCTGCAATGTGGCCAATGTATCTTCGCTTACCGGCTGTATCAACTATGGCGACATCATTTCCACTTCAAGTGCCAGGACCGGCGGCATTGCCAATCTTGCGAACAACTGCGAGTTCAGCCGTTGCGCGAACTATGGCAAGGTGCAGACTGACAGTCAGAATCGCGGTCTTTTCTGGGGCTATAACAATGGTGAAGCTTCCTGGAGCAATTGCATTGCCGGAGGTACTGTAGGAACTTACAATGGCGGCAAAGGTGTTGATGACGAGTACACTGATGAAACCAAGGAGAATTATCTCGGCAAACAGGGCGCGAGCAAATCGACATTGACCGACATCACCTACCTTATCGGTACGAAAGATGCTGAACTGCCTGCCGAGTCCAATGCGAAACTGAAGATTCTCTTCATCGGCAACAGCTTCACCAAGGATGCCGTGGAGCATCTTCCGGGAATGCTTGCCGCTGCCGGCATCAAGGATATCAAACTTTATCACATGTATTACGGCGGCCGTCGCATTTTCGAGTACACGAACGGTTACACTACTTCCGTAGATTATCATTGCTACAGATGCGAGAACGGTGCGACTGGATGGACGGATGTTCTGGGTCATAGCCTGCATGAAATCGTTTCGAGCGACAAGTGGGATATCGTGACTATCCAGGAGCATACCGGACGTGCTGTGGCATGGGATTGGACTGCGAGCCAGAAGGCTGCTGTCCAAGGTCTTGTGGACAAGGTGAAGGCTGACTGCCCGGAGAAGACTCCTGATTTCTACTTCATCATGTCCCAGGCTTATCACAATATGAACAAGATTGCCACTGCGGACCGGGGCCAGATGAATTTCACCACAACGGAGGAGATGTACAATGTCATCGTTTCCATGACGAAGAAACTCATGGCGGATGTTCCGTTCAAGGATGTCATCGCTACAGGTACTTGTCTGCAGAATCTGAGGACTTCTTCGCTGAACAACTCCATGTGCCTGACTCGTGACGGCTATCACATGGATTATGGCATCAGCCGCTATGCCGCTGCCTGCATGATGTTCGAGAAGCTGATTTCTCCGTCTTTCGACAATGTGAAGCTGGATGGCAATGCTTACAGATATAATGTTTTCGATACGAGCGACGGCTCATATACTACGCCTGTGACGGATGCCAATGCACCGATTGCGCTCCAGGCGGCCAGGTATGCGCTCGAAACTCCGTATGTAGTAACTGATATGAAATGAAAAGAAAATCATTGACCTTTATCTTTTCGGTCCTCGTCCTGATGCTGGCGCTTCCGGCTTCGGGGCGGGACCTGAAAGTTCTCTATTGGAACATCCAGAACGGGATGTGGGCCGACCAGGAGAACAATTATGACAATTTCGTGGAGTATGTGAAGTCGCAGGACCCGGATATCTGCGTATGGTGCGAGGCGGAATCGCGTTATCGTACCGGCACCAATGTGAAGATGACGGAGTACGACGAGTTCTATCTTCCATGGAACTGGGATTTCCTTGCGAGGCGTTACGGACATCAATATGTGCTCGTCTGCGGCAAGCGTGACACGTTTCCCCAGGTAATCACTTCCAAGTACCCGGTACGTATCGTGAAGAGGGTGAACGGAAACGGGGATGATATCATCGTGGTGCATGGAGCCGGTTGGGCTCAGGTGGAAGTCGGCGGCAAGGAGATAAACATTGTCACGCTGCACACGTGGCCTCAGAGGTATGCTTACAAGGCTGAAAATCAAGCAGAAAGCGGCAAGAAACAGGAGGGTGACGTGTTCCGTGCAAAGGAAATGAAGTACATTTGCGACCAGACCATCGGTACGGTTCCGGATGCGGCTTCCCAGTATTGGATGATGCTTGGTGACTTCAATGCCGTTTCCCGTGTGGATAACAGCATTTACGGTTTCGATGAGGACAACAAGGCGTTCCTGGTGCATGATTACGTAAGTGGAAACACTCCTTACATAGATATCGTGGATCGTCTGCATCCGGGTGATTTCCAGAAGAGTACGCTCTCCGGAAGGCGAATTGACTTCATCTACATGACGGAGCCTCTTTTCCGGAAGGTACGTTCAGCCGAGATTATCCATGACGGATATCCGACGTCGTGCCGTGACCCGCGCGGCGTGACCAAGTTCTGTTACCCGTCAGATCATTATCCGATAATCGTCAATCTGAAGTTTTAGCTGTATCTTTGTGCATAAATTGCATTGTAGATATGGCAGACAATTATTTGGAAAAGCGATATGAAGAGGTGTTCGGCGCAGGCGCTGCGAAGAAGAGTCCGGTGAGACATGGCACGACTTCATTGAACACGTTATTGGTCAAGAACCGCACCGTAAGGCGTTATAAGCAGGATGCCCACGTCACGGCGGAGCAATTGAGGTCCATTGTCGAAGTGAATACGAGAATCGCTTCGGCAATGAACCGTCAAGCTCTGCGTTACCGGCTTGTTTCCGGCGATTATGTCGCTCCGTTGCGCGAAATCCTTTTCCGTGAACCTGCGCGGTCCGGATCGGCGACCGCATTCATTGTCGTCTATACTGCCATTCCGGAAGACAGGTACATCGACATTGACCTCGGCATTTCCCTGCAGAGCATGGCTCTGAAAGCCGTTGAACTTGGGCTTAACTGTCTGATTAAGGGTAATATAGACAGGGAACTTATCCGGAATCTCTTCAAGGATGAAGCCAATGAACCGCTTGCGGTGCTCTGTATAGGCAAAGCCGCGGAGAGTGTTTTCCTCAAGCCTGTCGAGGACTCTTCGGATCTTACACCATACACAAAAGACGGAGTCCACTATGTGCCGAAACTCCGTCTTGATGATATTGTTATTTTTTAACGCTTACTTGATTTCGCTGATCAGTTTCCCGTAGAAATCCTTGAATGCGCTCCATGGATAGAACGATGGAGCCGCCTCAGGGAGAGGCAACATGGCCTCGTGACCATTGTACAGTACCTTCACCAGGATTTCTGGATTCTTCTTGCTGCGGAAGAAAATCAGCTGCAGGTTCGACGCCATCGGAATCTGGTCGCTGCGCCAATAATTCTTCACTTCGTCAGGGTCATTGACCACTGCGCCGAAATTGTTCAGTCTCATGAATGAAACGAGCGGCAGCACCGCCGTGTCGTGCGTGAACCGCAGATCCATCTGGATTTCACCGGAAGCGAAGTTCTTCTCCGCTTTCTCCATGATGTCCTTCAGGATGGCGGCATTGTTGGTCACGCTGCGATTGTCCGCGAGCGGCGAGAATCCCCAGAAGAGATAGCCGTTGTAATTCCTCACTTCCCAGAGATTGAACAGCTCCTCCGGCGTGAAAATGTCCAGCATATTGTCCTTTGCCGAAGCGTCATCCAGGCACTGGATATCCATGACAATGCTCCTCATGTTGTCTTCGAACGTGAACATTCCATAATTCCGCTCCAGGGAGTCGACATCATTGAAATACCTTGAGCAGAAGCCTTTTGCGTCGATTCGCGAAGCCTTCATTGCGGCAGCTGATTCCTTGGACTCCTTGGTCGCCGGCACGACTGTGCGGTATGGATTTTTCGATCCGTTTGGTTCCAGCACCGGAAGGTATTTGCGCCCGGTGTCGACCGTGAATCCGAAGTCGTCGTCCAGTGTCCGGATTTCGTCCAGGAAGCAGACCATGGTAAGCAATACGCGTGGTACCGGGGTCGAAAGGACTTCGGCGCGTGTGCGTCCCTTGAAAACTTCCGGGAAGTTGTGGTACAATGTGTTGGCGATGAAGTGGAGCTGCTCCTGTCCTTTGCTGGTCAGGTCGCCGCCACGGTATGCCACGTTCGGATAGAACACCTCATATCTGCGATACAGGTCTTCCCCCGCCTCGGTCAGCTTGCCGGCATCATGGGAATTGCGCAGCAGCTCCAGCACATTCTCATAAACCTCATCCTTGATCGCATATCTGGCCCCGTGCCTTCCCGTGTAGCTGATATAAAAAGGCTTGTACCCCTTCGGCGCCGCCGTCATCTCCGGACGTTCCATCGGATACATAAAATACTCAGCCCCAGTACGATACGGCTCCTTCATCATGTCCGCCCGCGTGTCATACCTCACCACCGCGTCCTTCACCCCGTACCGCGCCTCGATCTCCGCCCTCTTCTCCAACGCCCTCTTCTCCAACGCCGTCTGTGCCGATGCCGGTGTCAATGCCGGTGAAACCAATGCTCCCAGCACCAATGCCGCCGCAATAAAATTTCCGTTTTTCATGTTTGTTTCAATGCTTGTCAGTCCAGTCTGCTACGAAATCCTGTATTTGTACATGATTTTCACTGGCTTGGCACAAATGCCTTCGTATTTCTTTACCAGGCTGTCGTCCGAGAACTGGTATATGTAGACACTGCCCTTGTTCTCGCCGGCTCTGTCCGGATTCCAAGTCGCCACGTAGAGCAAAGTTTCGAAAGTGCCTTCTGCCCCCTGGAAACTGCCCATGAAGTTCGTGCACATGGACATGATCTGCTCGCCTTTCGGGAGAGTAATCTTCGGTGAGGTAGGAGGCAGGGTCGTAGGAGTCCAGCGGTAAATGGCATTGTCATACGAATAGTAGATGAAATCCGGCGCATTGAAGGATGTGACCATTATCGAATTGCGGTCCATTTTGACGCCGCCCTCCACGACGAAATCCGGAAGGACAGATTTGGCTGCCTTTAATGATCCCGTAGTGGATTTGATGCAATAGGTGTTTTCCGCTCCCTCTTTCTGAAGGAGCACATAAACTATGTTCTTGTCTGCCGTTGCGCTGAAATTCACTACCTTATAACCGCTGAAATCAAGCTTGGTCACCTTGGCATTGTCCGGCTGGATAAGGGTATGCTCATTGTACAGGACATTTTCCATTTTCGGTTTGCCGGTCGCGGACGTGCGATAGAGTATCCTTCCGGCACGGTCCACCTTGGCGGTAGCCGATGCATCAGGACGCTCTGACACGAAATCACCGTAGAGGTCGTATCTGTAGGTCTTTCCGTCAGCACCTGCCATCAGGGTATAATATGCAGCACTGCTCGCACTCTCACCTGCAAAGCCGGTACAATGTGTGCCTCCGTTTTCCTGCATGCTTGTCTTGTTGTAATACTCGAAAGTCTTCGGCTCCAGTTTGAAGATGGTGCCGTTCTCATCTGCCGTGGAAATGAGCAGAGACCGGTATTGGACCTCCTTGGACGTGTAAGCGGAAATGAACATGTCGGTAGGCTTCTTGAGTTCCTGCCCCGGATTGATCAGGCTGAACACGTCCGGGAAAATCTCCTGCTCGTCCGCCCCCGCATTCTCCGGAAGCTGCTTGATGAAGGTCAATGTTCCCTTCACGTCATCGTCGCACAATACCAGCACGCCCTCGTCCATTCCGGAATTCACGTTCAATGTGAAATACTTGAACTGGATATCTTCGCCGTTGTCAGCCTTGAGGCGGAGGATATATGTCCCGACTCTGTTGAAGGTGTACCTGATGTCGGCCTTGTCGGAAATGACGGTGATGCTGGCCATATCCTGCTGCGTCCCGGTCTGTTTTCTCTGGCCGTAGCTCCACTCGTAAGTGACAGGCAGACTGCTGTTTACCTTCAAATCAGTATAAACTAGTTCCTCGCCGATATTCACATCGATGACATCGGACACTTCGCTGAACGTAATCGCCGACAGCTCCGGAAAGTCCTCGTCCTTTATGCCATAGCATGCGGTCATGCCGAATACGGCAGCCAATGCAAATAATTTATATAGTTTCATGATATTGTCCTCCTGTTAACGCAACAAAGCAATCGGATCTCTCCAATACTTTCCTACTGTTCCTGACTTCGTCTGAATTGTTTCCACATTCGGGTCATCCGGATGTCCGCTATACCAGGTCTTGTAATACTCGCAGAGAGGTATCAGGACATACGAAGCCCATGCGGCTGGATTCTCCGATGCGAAAAAGCTCTTCGTGATACCCTTCTTGTCGAGGTTTTCACCATATTTTGCCAGGCAGTCCTCATAGAAAATCGGATTCTTGGCCTTCATGTCATGGTAGAACTCAAGCATTTTCCTGAATTTGGCAGGATAATACTTGCCAAGATACATGGTCCACCCCCTGAGATCGTCGCCGGTCCCTGTCGTAGCATCCCACCAATCCGGACACAGCGGTTCACCATCGGAAACCTTGATGTCGAAAACCGGTGTCAGAATCTTAGAAATACTCGTGCTGTCAGCCTTCAGCGGCAGAAAATCATCATTCTCCGCAATGCTGAACCGGATATCGTGAATCGCGGTCTTCATGCCCTCGGTCCTGTTTATCGTAAAGACAATGTTTCCGCAAATTTCACCTGCAGGAATCACCAGGTCCGAAACCGTGAAATCGGTACCCTCAACAGCCTTTACAATGCCTGTACCGTCTTCTGCCTCAGCCTTCTCCGGGTCAAGCCATGTAAGGGAAATCACTCTCTCGTGATCCCGCGGCATTCCCATCATCTTCACAGGAACGGTCTGTGTCATCGTCGTGGCATCTGTCAATGAAAATGAAACGTTCGTCGCAGAAGTCACTTCGAAATACAAATGGTCCTTCTGTTCCTGATCGTACATTATCCATGTTCCCTTGCATCCGGCAGCCATAATGGTCAATGCTGTCAGACACAATGCTTTATATATTTTCAATGTCTTCATGGCTGTCATTTGTTAGAAATCAACTCATCTCTCGTTTCATCCTCTCCGATAGGATAAGGAATCTTGTAAGTGCTTACGTCTGAACCGGAAAGCGTATTTCCTGCTGAAACTTCGATGTCCTTTCCTAGACGTTTCATGTCATGCCACAGGAAACCTTCGCCGAAAAATTCCTTTCTTCTTTCATTGAAAAGCATCTCTTCGGTTACGTTGATGCCTTCCAGCGGTTCCAGGCCACGTGACGATATCACGACATTGAAATACTCCGTAGCCTTGCCAGGGTCGGAAGCCAGCAGCGATTCCGCCATGATGTAATACATCTCCGGAATCCTCAGGATATTGTTTCCGAGAATCGATTTGCCGGTATAGGTGGAACCTTCAGCGCTGTAATAGATAGGGTTCACAAGCTTGTCCAGCAGCTGCTGTCCGTCATCGAACCATGCCGTGAACCTGTAATCGGTCGAAGTCGCACCTTCATTGGTCTCATACAGTTTTCTATAGTCGGTCAGCTGGAATGTGCTGGAAGCGGAACTGCCGGTCAGACCGTACATCCTCGCATTTTCCTCCTCATATTTCTTCGAATAGATTCCGAAAATGGTTTCGCGCAAATCCAATGTGCCGTTGTCCGGCTGGTTGAACGCCTCCACGCTGCGCATGCCGAATTTCTTGCTGTCAATGACTTTCTTTGCATAGATTGCGGCATTGGCAAGATCATTTCTGGACCAATATACGCGGGCGATAAGCGCCTCCACGGCATAGAGGTTCATGTGGATGATACGGCAGGCTGTAAATCCGCCGCTCCTGCTGTTCGTGCGTGTTTCGCCTACCAATGTCTCATCCTCCGCAAGATACTTCTCGGCTTCCTTCAAGTCTTTCAGTATCAGTTCATAAGCCTCGTCAAGAGAGCTGAACTTGGTGATATCGAAGGAATATTGGGTCACGTAAGGAATCGCCCTCGCTTTTTCGCTGTCCGGAGCCCATATCGGCGCGCCGTAAAGTCTGAGCAATTCGAAATGGATCAATGCCCTGAGGGCCAGAGCCTCGCCCTTGTACAGCGGTGTATGCCTGAACTCGTCGTCTCCACCTTTTTCAATGTGCTGGATGATGTTGTTCAGCTGGTTTATGATCTTATAGGAATTGGCCCAGATGCCCTTCCTTATCTGGGTGGCGCTGAGCTTGTTCCACACTGCGTATGACATGCTCTGGAGCCCGTCATCAGTAGTATGGACATTGACGGCAAGCACTTCCGGTAACCAGTGCAGGTAGTTCTTGTAGAGATAGTCGCTGGTTCCGAGCTGCGCGTATATGCCGTACAAAGCATCTTCATAGCCTTCTGCCGACTCATACATGTCGGCATCGAATACTTCGCCCTTAGGATTGACATCCAGGAAATCGGCACAAGAGGCCAGGCCTTGGAGCATCAGGACAGGTATCAGTAATTTATATAATATATGCTTCATTGTATACAGTCGTTTAGAATGTTGGACGGAATGTCAGATTTATGGCGCGGCAGTAAGGATATGAGGTTCCTCTCTCGAACTTGACGCTTGAAAGATATCCCAGATCCGACAGGCCGAATCCCACGCTCAGTTTCTTGAGGCCTATCTTGCTCATGAACTTGGTGTTGAATTCATACGCCACATTGATGCTTGAGAAGTAGAGCTCGTTTCGTTTCTCCACGAACCTCTCGGAATTCACGGTCTCCCTGGTGGAATTTATGGCCAGGTATCTCACCAGGTCTCCCGGCTTCTTCCATCTGTCCGTGTAGGCACGTGCATCCACATTCTGCTTTGGATTGATGTTCTCTACCTTGCCCTGGAGGGTACTGTTGTAGAAATCTCTTCCGAAGGTATATGTAGTGGTAAGGCTCAACGAGAATCCCTTGTATCTCCATGTGTTGATCCATGAGCCCTGGAGGATAGGATTCGTATTGCCCACGGCGACTCTGTCGTCAGAATTGTAGTTGTAGGTATAGCTGCCGTCCTTCTTTATGAAGATTTCCTGTCCCGTAGCCGGGTCAATGCCTGCTGAACGCATTGCATAAATGTCGAACTGCGAGCCTCCTTCCGTGAAGAGGATTTTCGGCTTGATGGCGTCAGAAGCATCTGCCACCTCGGTTCCTTTCAATGCCGTGGAAATATTCTTGATCTTGTCCATCACATGGCCTCCGGTCAGGACCATGACCCAGGACCAATCCCTTGTATTGAGGATTCTTCCGGAAAGTGACAGGTCGATACCGGAATTGTTCAGCTGGCCGAAGTTCACGTTCATTGATGAGACACCCACTGAGTAAGGCAGATTGATAGGCATCAGGAGGTCGTAGGTGGTATTGTTGTACCAGTTGAACTCGACATTGAGCCTGTTGTCCAGCATTGCCGCGGTGATACCGATGTTGCGCGACAGCTTCTTCTGCCATTTGAGGTCAGGGTTGCCCATTGTTCTGGTGCCTGCGCCGATGCCTGTATAGTAGTCATAATCAGACTTGTACTCGTAGATGGTCTTCGCCTGATAATAGTCGAAGGACACTGTTCCCGTGTAGCCCAGGCTGAAACGTGGTACCAGACTGTTTATCCACTTGACATCTTTCAGGAACGGCTCGTTGTGGATGTTCCATGCCAGACCGACAGACCAGAACGGCGCGAAACTGTTGTCCGCTCCGAACTTTGAAGATCCGGAAGTCCTGAATGATCCGTCGAGGATGTATCTGTTGAGGAATCCCAGGTTGCCGTTCACGAAGAAACCGACCTCGGTGGCAATTCTTTCCCTTCCCGTAGGCTTGCCGTTAGGAGCATATCCGAGCGCGAATGACAGGTCGGACAGGCCGTCTTTCAGGAAGCCCCGGCCCTCGCCTCGTGAAGTGTTGGAAGATGTCCTCTTGATATTGCTTCCGCCGCTGATTCTGAACAATGACCCTTTCTTGTCCAACGGAAGGCCGTATGAAATCACGAGTTTGCCGCTGGTGGTGAATCCCTTGTTCGAACCGAAGGCGTAACTGCCTTTCTGTGAGACATCCGAGAGACCTACATACTGTGCGGCATCCGGAGAGACATACTTGTCGCTGGTACCGGAACTGATGGTCATGTTCGCCTGTCCGCTGATATCCAAGTGCTTGGTGATGTTCCACTTGCCGGTCAATGAACTCGTCAGGTTCTGGGTCCTGGCCTTGCTGAAACTTGACAACGTCGCATCATAGAGCGGATTAGCCATCCTTTCGGAGTTGGTGTTGAACGGATCGAAGTAGTAATTCTTTATGTAGTTTCCATCTTCGTCGTAGACCTTCTCATACGGGTTCAGCTTGGAGTATGACGAGAAGTCTCCATAAGGGGATTCCTTCGAGTCTGTCAATGTGTAAGTGGTTCTGAATGAGACGGTCAGCTTGTCACGAGTGTGATAATTGACATTGAAACCGATGCTGTAGTTCCTTCGGCGGTCGCCTCTCATTACACCGTAGTTGTCAGCGAAACGGACATTGGCACGATAGTCCACGCTCTGTCCTTTGGCGCTGAACATGAGCGAGTGCTGGTGGCTGAAAGGAACGCGCAGAGGAGCATGGATCCAGTCGGTGTTCACGCCTTGGCGCACGTTCTTCAGTTTATAGGCATAAGCCTTGTCCATGGAACCGTCAGCTGTGTCATAAAGCCCTGCAAGTCTTTCAAGTTCAAGCTTCTGGCTTGCATTGGTAAGATTGAACGAGCTGAGGTCCGGGACGCTGAACTGCGGCACGAAGTTGTAGCTCAGCCTTGCCTTTGCGTTTTCGATGCGCTTACGTTCCACGACAATGACGCCGTTGGCACCCTTCTCTCCGTAGAGAATGGTCGCGGAAGCATCTTTCAGGACATCCACACGCTCTATGTCGAAGATGTCCAGGTCGTAGAGTTCTTCCATGGAAATCTCCACGCCGTCCAGGATGATGAGCGGATTGTTCACGCCCTCCTCGCTCTCATTGGTGATAAGCGACGATGCGCCTCGGATGAGGAGCGACGGAATCGCATTCGGGTTGGAACCGGCCGCGTTGTTCTCCACCAGCACCATGCCCGGAGTCATTGCGGCAATGCCGGCAAGCAGGTTGGTCGGCGATAATTCCACCAGTGTCTCTCCCTTGATGGTGGTGGCCGCACCGGTAAATGTGCTCTTCTTCTGCGTATAGAATCCGTTCACGACGACTTGGTCGAGTTCTGAATCCAAACTCTTGAGTATTACGTCGTTCTGAACGGAAGCCTTGGCATTGAAAGTCTGCTCTTCCATGCCGATGAAGCTGTATACGATGATGTTTTCCTGATCTTTTCTCGGCAGGAACCGTATTGTGTAGTTTCCGTCCGCATCAGTGCTGACACCGATTTTGGTACCCTGAAGCATGACGGACACTCCGGCCAGAGGCTCGCCGGATTCATCTGAGACATTACCGATCACGGTGATCATTCTGGACGTCGGCTTCTGTGCATAAGCCTGCGACCCGAAATGAATCATCGAAACCAGTAACAGAAACATGCATAGGCATGCTTTTCCCGGTTTTCCTTTCATAGTGTGTAAGTGTTTAAAATTGAATAAGTTATATGTTTGTTATGTTCGTCAGATGGAGCTTTCTATCTGTTTCAGCAGGGACCTGTAATGAGCCTTGGTCTCGCCCTTCGCTCCGGAAATGTTGGCTTTCAGGAATTTGGCGATTCTCGTAAGGTCTTCATGGAACAGAGCCTTGGACTCATCCAGCGTCCTGGTATTGACCCTGTACTGCCAGTTGTAACCGGACTCGCCGAAATTGGTGTCCAGCATGCTTGCAGCGACAGAACCCTTTCCGTACTCAGCCTCGTAATCCTTGAGGATGCCGAGATATTTTTCAGCCATTCCGGAAGGATCCAGGCCATAGAGGGCAAGCTGCTCCACTGACGGCAGGTATGGGTCATCGGCGAAAGCGATGCTCTTGGCTTTCACGAGAGTGGTGCTCTTCGTGGCGCCCTTCAATGCCGCTGAAATGTAGAGGTTCTGGAGAATGCGCTCTCCACGTGTCAGGTTTTTCCTGTTCTCCGTGCCTTTCCATACCCATTCATAGATGTCGTCAAGCCAGTTCTGCATCGTGTAGGACTCGCCGTTCGCGTCTTTCACATGTGCCGACAGAATCACGTTCGCATAGGTGCTGAACAGGTCCAATGCCGTGTAATACTGGAAGATAGGCTCCAGGTCCACTCTCAACGGGAACATGTCGGTGAGGCTCCTGTCGTTCACCCAGCCGCAATCCTTCAACTGGTCGATCACCCATTTCAATGATTTCCTCTGGACGTCCACAGGCACTGCCAATGCATTTTTGCCCGGAGTGCCAGGTTTTACGACATTGAGATAAATGCCTCCGATGTTCATTATCACATTGTTGAGGCACCTGTTGTATTGCTTGGCGAGAGCCTCGTATCTGCTCTCTCTGAGGCTGCCGTCCGGATCCATCTCGTCGGTAACCCATTCATTGAGATGGGACATTATATACTTGATGTTGGCAGCTCCGTATTGGCCTGATTTCACAGGATCGTCGCCGAGGTCTTCCTCGATGGCTGACGGGTCATATCTGTGTATGACCTGCTGTCTGCCGTATCTGTATAGAGGGTCGCCTGCGTGGCTGTCCACCCATCCTTCAAGTGTAGCTTTTTCGCCCTCCATGCCGTTTGCATCCAGAAGCGGAGTGTAGGCATATTTTACCAGGAATTCGTCATAAACGCCGAGGAAAGGAGGTGTGAGACGTGCTCCCTTGTCCTCCGGCTGTGCTACGTAATTGAATCTGGCATAGTCCATTATGGATGGCGTCGTACCGTATTTCTCCGTGAAAGTGCGGCTTCTGAGGGAGTCTGTCGGGAACGCTGCCGACGCTGACATGTTGTGCATGAATCCGAGGCAATGTCCTGCTTCGTGAGCGATGATATATTCAATGCTTTCCTCCAGCACGTCCTTCGGCAATCTCTTTCCGCGGACACGCTCGTCCACCTGCGCAGTCTGGCAGAATCTCCAGTTTTCCGCAAGCTTGATGACATCATTATATACGATGATGGATGCGTTGATGATTTCGCCGGTCGACGGGTCTACCCATGATGGTCCCATCGCATTGGAAATCATTGCCGGAACGTATCTTATGCAAGAATATTTGAGGTTGTCCGGATCGAATTCCGGATCCTCTTCCGGAGTAGGGAAGTCTTTGATCTGGATGACATTTTTCAGGCCGATTTTCTCGAATGCGGTGTTCCATCTGAGGATGCCCTTCTTGGCAGGTTCTCTCCATTCTGACGGGAATGCGTCATCCATATAGAAAACGATATGCTTGGTAGGCTCCACAAGTTCACCTCTTCTGTAAGCGGCTGAATCTGAAGGTTGTACATCCCATTTGTGGATAACCGAGTAGGTATCTACGCCGGCCTTCTCGGAGATGAGCGTGCTTCTGGTGGACAGGAAGATGCCCACGCGGCTGTCAGCGATTCTAGGCTGCATCTTCTTTTCAGGGAGCAGCAGGATGGTTCTCGTCACGCAAACGGAGAACGGATCCTTGTTCTTCAGCGCCACGAGTCCCAGAAGGTTCGCAGATACGGTATAAGACAATGTAGATTTGATGGAGACATTGTCTTTGAATGCCTTGATGTCACCAAGGGTGGAAGCACCGGCATTGAAAGTTGCGGTCATGTTCACTCCGCCGCTTGAGCCTGATCTTACAGGCGCGAGATTGTCGTCATTTCCGGTGAACAATTTGGTCATATCGAACACTATTCCGGAATTGTCAGGTGTCTCGCAGAAAACAGCGTAAGTACCGATGATAGGGGACATTCCGTTCAGTTCCACGGCCTTGGCCATGTGGATGTCTTCCGTGTTGAAGTCCGGAAGCTGGCTGACTTCCTCCATATAGACGGTCGTGCTGTCACCCAGTTCGAATTTCACGTGCATAGGGGCCTGCGGCTTGTATCCAGTCGAGCCGAGGTTAGGGTCGCTGACCTGCGAAATGGTGGAAGCGATGAGCATCTCCTTCCCGAGATATGATTTCGGAAGTTCAATGTACAGTTTCTTGTTGACCTTGTGCAATGTCATGAATCCGTCATCACACTTCGCTGTCACGCAGCTCTTGTCCTTGATGAAGGTTTTCTGATAGAGGTTCTTGTCTTTCTTCGAAGTCGAGGAGGAATCTGTTTTCTCTTTCTTCGCTTCGTCATTGATTCCCATCGCGGTCGTCGCGAGCGGAAGTGCGGCAACAGTCATTGCCAGCAGCACTGTAATGAACTTTTTCATATTTGTATTATTGGTCCGGTTATGTTTGTTCTGATTATTGCAGTTTTCCGTCGGTCTTGGCCATGAATTTCGCTTCGTCGATGATGAAACGCTCGTGGTCGCCCTCGCCGATGAGTCCTGCCGTGTCATAGCATTCCACATGGAAGACCAGACGTCTGCGGTCGATGTCCACCAGCTCTGTCTTGCAGGTGATGGTCATGCCGACAGGAGAAGCGGACAAATGCTTGATATTCACCAGAGTACCGACGGTGCTCTGTCCCTCTTCCAGATACGGGGCCACGCTCAGCCTTGCTGTCTTTTCCATCAATGCAATCATCGCCGGTGTGGCGAAAACTGCCAATGAACCGCTGCCCAGAGCTTCCGCTGTATTGTTTTCGTTGACAGTGATTTCTTCCTGTCCTTTGATTCCTTTTTCCAACATGTCCCCAAAAATAAAGCACTAACTTCCGCAAGTTAGCATTTACTTTCGACATTGACAATTCCGCGAGCCGGAAATAGCGTTTTTTGTTTTCGGAAAATCCTACATGTAAACTATTATCTTCCAAAGCATAAGGCCGGAGACTATCAGTTTCATACCTGTGCCGAGGATGATTCCGGCGAAGGCGCCCAATGCGGATTTCATGGATGTCCATACGGAACTGCCGGCGAAATAAAATTTCCGTTTTTCATGTTTATGTCAATGATTAATTCGCAATGTGTCAAATATACGATTTTTCCAAGAAGCTTTGTGTTCAAATATGTTGCTTGATGATAATTTTACTAAAAATTCCATAATTTGGGAATTATTCGTATATTTGCATCGAATAATAAATGCTTATGGCTGGAAATGGATATTAAGTTTTCGGATATTGACCTTGAAGAACTAATCAATACGGGTTACAACAAAAAGTATAAGAAGTACTCGAGAGATAAAAAGTTTATGTATGGTTTGGCTAGGGTGTACAAGATTATGCAAGTTGTTCCCGACGCCGAAGGACTTGGACACTATAGCTTTTTGCATTACGAGAAATTAGCGAATAATGTATATCTCAGTTCAGTGAGACCCGTTAATGGTAGAGTTGAGAGAATTCTGTTTAAGGAAATTGATGGGGGCATTGAAATATTAATAATTGAATTAAATGATGACCACTATGGTAATAAGAAATGAAGCTCCGGCGCAGATGGCCATCCATCCGGGCAGCATCCTTAAAGAGGAGCTTAAAGAACGTGGTATTTCTCAGAAAAATTTTGCAAAGAAAATTGAGATGCAGCCATCTCATCTGAACGAAATAATAAAAGGGAAACGCTCGATCACGAAGCAGGTGGCGGATAAATTTGAGGAGGTGCTGGGAATACCTTCCATCGACTGGGTAAAACTTCAGATGGTATATGACTATGACACGCAGCAGAACGAGGAACGCCAAGTTGTGGAAACTGCTGCATATGAAGAATATCAGGAATATCTTAAAGTATTTGATATTAAAACACTTACGAGCCGTTTGGGCTTCTCGTCGCATTTGTATTCTGAAGTGGTAGCTTTTATCCGGCAAACTTTCAAACTTCCGGAACCGGCCAAACTAGTTGTCCAGACGAATGGTTTGTTCAAGAAGTCATCAAAAGTTGGCAAAGATCCGCGGATGATTATGACGTGGATGCTTCTTGCTAAACAATTTGCTTTTTCTCGCAAGATTGATAGTATATACGATGAGAATAGAATTGACGAGTTGATACCTCAAATCAGCCAGATTCTGAATGATAATCATAATACTATTGAGAAACTGACGAAAAAGTTCGATGAATTCGGAATTATTTTCGGAGTTGTCAAGAAAGTTGAGGGTGCATCTATTGACGGATACTCCTTTGATTATCAGAATCGTCCGTGCATTGTAGTTACTACTAGGTATGATAAGATTGATAATCTGGCTTTTGCGGTTATGCACGAACTCGGACATATTAAAAACCATGACAATGAATTCTGTCGTGTAAATCTCGAAGACTATGACCATGAAAGCCCTGAGGAAAAAGCTGCCAATGCTTTTGCTGCCAATGCTCTCATTCCTGATGCCGTTTGGAAGAAGATTCCAGAGGTTCAATTATATCCGGCGCAAATTCAAAGACTTTACACTGCTTGGGCGGAGCAGAATGGTTACAATAAATGGATTGCGCTAGGTAGAATAAGTCATGAAACAGGGATGTTCAAGTTTAAAAACGACAGTTCCAGACGCATTTTATAAACTGAGTAGAATCTCTTCCAAAGCAATATCAGGAGAAATGGTGGGAGCGATGAGCATCTCTTTTCCGATAGTTAGCATTTACTTTCGACATTGACAATTCCGCGGGCCGGAAAAGTGCTTTTTGTTTTCAGGCAGAAACGTTATCTTTGCAAATGGCTCCATGACAGGAGCGGGTTATTAACGGAGGACGGAATATGTTGTACCCGATAGGAATACAGAGTTTTGAAGAAATTCGAAATGGCGGTTATGTTTATGTAGATAAGACTGCTCTCATCTATAGGCTGACTTCCACCGGCAAATATTATTTTCTGAGTCGCCCGAGACGATTTGGAAAGAGTCTGCTCGTGTCTACTATGGAGGCGTATTTCAGTGGCAGAAAAGAACTTTTCGAAGGTCTTGCGATGGAGTCTCTGGAGAAGGAGTGGACGGAATATCCTGTTCTGCATCTGGATTTGACGGGAAGCTCTTATACTGACATCTCGCAATTTAATATAAGCCTTGACCAGCATCTTCGCAAGTGGGAATCACTGTATGACGTCACTCCTGTGTCCGAAGACTTGTCGTCCAGGTTTAAAGACGTCATTGACGCGGCATGCCGAAAGACCGGTCAGAAGGTCGTCATCCTCATCGATGAATATGAAAAGCCGATAATCGACAACATTGACAATCCTGAACTTATGGAGCAGTTCAGGCGCGAGCTCCAAGGCTTCTACAGTGTCATAAAGGGAAAGGACAATGCCATCCGATTCGCGTTCCTGACAGGGGTGACCAAACTGGGCAAAATGAGCATCTTCAGCGGACTTAACAATCTGAATGACATATCGATGGATGCCAGATATGCTGACATCTGCGGAATATCAGAGCGGGAATTGAAGTCATATTTTGGTGAAAGCGTGAAGACTCTTGCGGAGATGAACGGGCTTTCGGAAGAAGAATGCTACAAGAAATTGGCATCAATGTATGATGGCTATCATTTTTGTGAAGACAGCATCGGCGTGTATAATCCGTTCAGTCTTTTGAATACATTCAATTCTGGTAAATTCCGGATGTATTGGTTCGAGACGGGCACACCGACATTCTTGGTAAGATACCTGAAGCAGGGCAACTATAACCTGGACAACATTTCGAAGAATGACGTGGCGGTGGAGACTCTGACAGGAGCGAACTATGTGAGCCCGGCTCCGATAACATTGATGTATCAGGCTGGATATCTCACGATAAAGGACTATGACCAGAGATTCAACACCTATAATCTTGACTATCCTAACGAGGAGGTAAAGAGCGGATTCCTGAATTCGTTAAGTCATCTCTATGCTCCGGCATTGGTAGGCGGCGAACTGTCTGTCTATCAATTTATCCGTGATATTGAAAAGGGCGATATAGAGAGTTTCATGAATCGTCTCACGGCATTCTTCGCAGGAAACAGCTACATGATTCAGGGCGACCTGGAGTTGTACTTCCAGAACGTGATGTCGATAATGCTGAAAATGATGGGGCTTTACGTAAAGACTGAATACCAGACATCCAACGGGAGGATTGACATTGTCTTCGATACGGACAAATATGTCTATATCATTGAATTAAAGCGCGACGAATCAGCCGAAATAGCCCTGAAACAAATCGAGGAAAAGGGTTACGACAAACCTTTCCGCGCCAGCGGCAAGCAGATAATCAAGCTCGGCATAAACTTCTCTTCTGAGACCAAGACCATCGACGGCTGGAATGTGGCCTAGCTATCAGTTGTGCGAGCATGTAATGCATTGATGCTCCAAACGATATGGCAAAGGATATCTTTGTCCAATGGTTTATAGATATTGATATGTTTGACTAGCTTATTACACAATTGTACATACGTATGAAACGTATTATTCATGACGATGTCGATGTTCCTTGTGTCATGTGAAAAGACAGACAAGGGACAGACGGATGAGGTGAATGAAAGTGAATTTGTTCTTGCCGATAATGTGATAATTCTCGATGAGAGCCACGCCGACAGTATGAGCTTAGGGACTCTTAGACCGGAAGCTTATTATTTCACGTTACTTGACAAGGTTAAATGAATTATCTGCCTTTCTCGAAATTATAGGATAATCCTACATGTAAACTATTATCTTCCAAAGCATAAGGCCGGAGACTATCAGTTTCATACCTGTGCCGAGGATGATTCCGGCGAAGGCGCCCAATGCGGATTTCATGGATGTCCATACGGAACTGCCGGCGAAGATGATTTCTGCGAGGAAAGCTCCTGCAATCGAACCGAGGATGATTCCGACAGGAGGGATGAACATGCCCAGCAACAGGCCTGTCGTCGCGCCCCAGCCGGCATATTTGCTGCCGCCGCTTATCTTCGTCATCCAGCTCGGGACAATGTAGTCCAGCACGGTGACCAGTATGGTGATGCCGAGCCAGATCAACAATGCAGTGCTGCTGAACGGATCTCCAGCTGCATAAAAATGGCTGCGGAGAAACATGAGCAGCAGCCCGAACCAACTTAAAGGAGGTCCCGGAAGTGCCGGAACGATGCTTCCGACAATTCCCAGGACCCCCAGAATTATTGCGAAAATTGCTAATGCAATGCTCATGTCTTTATTTTGCCATTGCAGCTTCTACATCGTCAGGTGAGATAGGCAGGCGCTCTTTTCCGAGTCTCCTTGCTCCATCTGCCGTCACGAGAACATCATCCTCAAGTCTGATGCCGCCGAAGTCGTAATATGATTCCAGCTTGCTGTAGTTCACGAAACCTTGGTCTGTCTTCTCTGACTTCCATTTTTCAATGAGTGCAGGAATGAAGTAAATACCTGGCTCATCGGTGATTACGTTGCCAGGTACAAGCTTGCGCGCCATTCTGAGGCTGCCGAGACCAAGCTGAGAAGAACGCTTCTGGTCATCATCGTAACCCACATAGTTTTCTCCGTAATCTTCCATGTCATGCACATCCAGACCCATGTTGTGGCCCAATCCGTGTGGCATGAACAGACCTGCAATGCCTGCTTCCACCATATCCTGAACGTCGCCGCGGACGATATCCAGTGCGCGGAGTTCTTCCAGCATCAGATGCATTGTCTTCAGATGCACCTCGCGGTAGCTTATGCCCGGACGTGTCATGCTGAAGGCGAACTCATTGCAATCGCATACTATCTGATATATTTCACGCTGCTTTGCAGTGAATTTGCCGCTGGTAGGGTATGTTCTGGTGAAGTCGGACGCATAGTGCACATTGCTCTCCGCGCCGGCATCGATGACCATCAGTTTGCCATTGGCTTTGATGGGTGTCTCTCCGCGCCCTACGCGTACCGGGACGTGGCCGTTGATGATGTGGCGGTGCTGTCCCGTGACTCCGAACGAATCG
>OHHZ01000149.1_pt1 | contig 40183 bp, 36 predicted proteins | sample 1568081 | NCBI WGS metagenome assembly OHHZ01 (sample SAMEA3879597, study PRJEB24766) | human gut metagenome | biome: human-associated habitat; feature: feces | place: USA | collected 1985/1987
TTGCCAGCGATACATCAAGCAGGTCAAAGTGCGCAGTTCCGAGGCCATCTACGACGGAGAACACGTGGCCCTGCTCGAACTGGTGGACAGTATGGGATGGCTGCATATGGAATTCATCGGCGAGGCTTCGGAGAATGAACTGCTGTACTCGGCAGAACACGACCCGAGAATCGACGAGGCCAGGGCATTGCACTCGGGAGGAAAGAGCCTGAGGGAAATAGCCGCAATAATGAGTGTGGGCAAGAGCACCGTCAGCAGATGGCTAAAGGAAAAGACTGTCCCAGGTGTCCCAACTGTCCCAAGTGTCCCGGGTGCGGGACAAACGGGACAGACGGGACAGTTGGGACACAAACCAGAGACAATATGAAGAAGAACTACCGTTACCACCTGCTGAAGTATAAGGGCAAAAGCAGCCGGCTCACCTGCCCTGGCTGCGGACGGCCACTCTGCTTCACGCCCTACGTGGACGAAAACGACGTCCCTGTGGATGTGGAACGCTATGGCCGTTGCGACCACGAGCAGAGTTGCGGCTACAATCTCTATCCCCCGTACGAGCCGAATCGGCAGGGCGGAAAGGTTTCCGCCTTGCCCAAATCCGGGAAACGGCCCGTCAGGCGCCGCAAGGAACCTCGGCAAGGATTGTGTCTGCTCCCGATGGAAATTGTCCGGAAAACGCTGCTTTTCACACCAAAGAACGGATTCATCGCCTTTCTTTCCGATGTATTCGGCGAGGAGACAGCAAAGTCGCTCGTGGAGAAATATCGTATCGGGACGACAAAGGACGGATATTCCGGGACCGGTGCCGCGCTGGGAAGATCATCCCCTACAATCCCCGAACTGGCCACCGCATCAAGGACGGCTCCGTTCCGGCGGCAATGTGGGTGCACAGCCGACTTAAAGCACTGCATCAACTGCCAGAGGATTGGACACTGTCCCAGTGCCTGTTCGGAGAGCACCTGCTCCCCCTCTGCCCCGAGCTTCCCATCGCCCTGGTAGAAGCCGAAAAGACTGCGGTCATCTGCTCCGCAGTCTTTCCGGAATTCCTCTGGCTCGCCACCGGCGGACTCGGCCAGTTCAACGACCGCGTGAAAGTCCTCCTCGGCCGCCAGGTCATCGCCTTCCCCGACCTCGGCGCCTGCGACAAATGGCGGAAGAAGGCAAAGGACTATCCCCTGCTGGACATCACCGTGTCCGACTACCTGGAGATGAACGCCACCCCGCAGCAGCGGGAGATGGGCGCCGATCTGGCGGATTTGGTGGTGGAGGAGAGGCGAAATGATAGGGCGTCAATGAAGTGAGGCTACACCTTACTAATGTACTTCTTCATGTATGCTCTCACATACTCCAGGAACTCCTCACCCTCAAGCACCTTGATTTCCGGGATCAATCCCACATAATACCTGCATATACCCGCAAAGTCATTGACTACAGTATCGAGAATCCAATAGTTACCGTCTCTGGTAATTTCCTTCTCGGCCAGCGGATACTCCTCAATGAGCAGGTTCTTGGCTCTTACACTCAGCTGCATGCGAACATGGGAGTTGGCATAACCCGTCATACGGAATATATCTCTCCCCTGCTTGCGGTGGCTGATTTCATATTCCCAGACTCGCTCAGTAATCTCTACCTCGCCAATACGCTGGACCTTGAACAGCTTATTGCCCTTACTCTCGGTATCGTAAGCCCAGACCTCGATGAAGTCATTGGTAAATCCGAATGGCTCCACCAGGCGGTTTCGAACGTCGTTACTGTTTGCAGACTCATAGTCGTGTAAGACTACCATCCTCTTTGTCTGGACTGCTTTCCGGAGATTGGCAACATGAGCAGCATTACTCTTGCGATTAACGAAGCCCTCGATTCCTGTGCTATCGTAAATAACTGCCAGTTTCTTCCTCAGCCCAGCCTTCAAAGCATTTGTAGGCGAAAGCGCATCTATCAGGTCGTTAACCAGATATGATTCCTCATCACTGAAATACACCAGTTTATCGAACTCTGGTGCCGGCTGTGGCATTTCTACCAGGCTGTATATATTCCCTGTGATATTGATTACAGTAAAGCCAGACTCCTTGAAAGTATCAATGTATCTGTATATAGTCCTGGGGACAACTTCCAACTGCGCTGCAATCTCATCGATCGTCAACGTATTGTTGTTCTGCAGCATCTTCATCAGACGCAGCGCAAGGACTACCTTTGGTTGGTTCATCTTGCAGTGATTTTAGTCATTTGCTGATGCCATAGCATACTTGCTGATGAAAGTCAGAAAGCTCTGCTGGCCATCAAAATAATCTGGAATCATCTCCATCTTCTCCTTCATAAGGTAGAAGCCACCATTTGCATATTCTGAGAGAGTCTTCATGAGCATACTTACTGCATCTCCAACAAGAAGATCACCCCTATCAAGTGCAAGCAGATCGATGTCAGTCTTTGCAATCAAAGCTGAGAAGACGTACTTTTGAATTTGAGAATAGTTGCGCCTGTTTGGAAACAGTTGTAGATTCACATTTCCCCAGCGCTTCATCTCCATACTGAAATTACGCTTATAACCTACAAGAGGACGTCTTTTCCCGGCATAAAGTCCAAGAAAGAAAGCATAGATGTATATCTCGTATGCCGCGTTGAAGGTTTTACCCTTAATGTCCACCTTTTCGTTGGTACCACCATGCCAATAGCAATAGCGTTTGATAATCGGCTCGAGGAATTGTTCTTCCTCGAACTGTGAATTCTGGTTTTCCAACCAGGCCTCATATAAGTTTCCTATAGATGATAGCATAGTGTCTAGAATAAAGGTGTGATTATAGTTTCTATAGTAGACTGATCCTTCTTATCGAATCCTTCAAGCTTCTGAATACGGTAGATAGGAATATTCTTGACATTCAGGAGTCTCTGGATACCCTTCATATCGACCTCAAATTGGTCATCATCATTCTTGTAGAGATAACTCTTTGTAACGATGATACATTGTTTGTTGAGTTTTTCATTCATCACCTGGTAGAAGGTCTTATCTTTACCCTCATCAAATGAAGATGTCGGAGCGTCCAGAATCATTGGATACTCATTATTGAGATTGTCCTTAGTAAGTTCAGAGATAGCGAACAGGACGCTCAAATGCATCGTGGTGAACAATGAAGTATTCGGATTGTCAATATTCTTTCCATTCCTGTCGGCCAGATACACTATGATAGATTCATCTCTGAAATCCCTTCGAATGCGGATCTCTCCAGTGAAGTCATCAACATTAAGCATCTCAAGGAACTTATTCGCAGTTGATGCAAGTTTATCCATGAACTCCTCAAGTGTACGTGACTCAGCATGCTCCAGAGCTTCACCGAATACCTTATAGAAGGTGTTAATCTTAAGAAACTCCTTGGCGGTATCATCAACAACACTCTTCTTATATTTCTCAATGTTATCTGCAATCTTCTTTCTGATTTCAGGAAGAGTTACCGATGTAATACGGTCAATCTCTATGCTGGCATCCTCTTTAGTTTTGTACCAATGCTTAATGTTCACCCAACCACCTGCAAGAGCACCGATATCCTGACCAGAAGCTGATTGAGCAAGAACGCGCGCCATTTCAGTCTGTTTGTCCTCAATCAAATTGGCTTTGTCATTTATCTCTTCGTAAAGAGCATCATTTCTGCGTTTCTCCTTTTCAATATCGAGGGAAATATCACAGAGATTGATTCCGTATTGATATAACTGAATGCTCATCTGATGAAGATATTCCACATTCTTGTAATGGAAAATTTCCTCTTCTTTTACCTCCTCTGACTTTGCTTTGAGATTTTTCTTGTGAATGTGATCCAGTGCCTCCTGCAGGTGCTGTGCAATATGATTATATGCATCAGAACCCTTTGCTGCTTTGGTACCACATACCAGACATCGCTCTTTGTCGAGCATGCTCTGCATTGTCTTCACATCAGGAATATACCAAGGCAGTTCCGAGAGTTCAGCTTTCAAATCCTCAATTGTCTTTGCCTCAGCCTCTCTTTTTGCATTTTCGCGAATAACACGTTCCCTCTCAAGACGAATAAGCGTCTGCTTATTCTCCGAGAATTTGGACATCTTATTGGCGTATTCTTCCAGTACAGGCTCAAAGCCATTCAAAATCCAAAGTTTATCCAGTAGATTTGTAGAGTAGTTCTCATCCAGCTGGCTTCTCTTCAAAGCAACTACATCATTGAGCTCCTTTATAGCATCCTGCATACTATGAACAAGTTCTATAGTCTCCAGGTCAGCTTCAATTGCATCAATCTTCGATTGATTGTCGGAATAAGTTCTTCTCAAATCCTCTAGGCGAGCTTGTTCCTGTGCAAGATGGCTTTCAAGTTCTCCACGTATTCTCAACAATGTCGCAGCTACTTCGCCGCTAGCTTTGTCCTTCTTCTGCGCAGTGCTAACTGCTCTTTCCGAACACTCATAACCGAATTGTGCGTATGCTTTATACGGGCTGAGGTCTTTAATATCTGAGAAAAGGTCGATGAGATTCCTGAGTGTTGTTTTGTCCTCGAAGATATTCAAAGCCTTCTCGCCCTTGAAAAGAGAATACTTTTTGATGATAGGAGGAAAGAGAGCTTCTCCAATAAGAAGATTCTTGAGCATTACCGGTTTCCTAACACCGCCGCCAGCAGTAATAAATCCTCCATGACTATGATCAGAGATTGACATTGATTCATTCATGTTCTTTGTCACAGTGAACTTTCTCTCAATCAATCTTGATTTATTGTTGTTATCCAGGACCATAAGGGAAACCATAACTGGCCCGCTCTGTCCTGGTTTAAGCTCAGCGAACATCTTTTTTGAGACGCACGAACTCAGAGGCATGGACTTCCTTTCTACATCCTCAATGGTTAAAACAAAGTCGAGAGCGTCGTAGAAAGTTGTTTTACCATCACCATTGGCACCAAGAATCAGGTTGAGCCCCTTTCCGAACTCAAACACCTTCTGGCCATAATAGCTTCGGAAGTTTTGAATGACAAGCTTCTTAATAATCATGGCTTCTAACGTGTTTTTTCTAGGATGGTTACTATTTTCTTGTAAAGGGTACGCATATCGTTGTCCTGCAATATGACAGTACCTTCTTTGCCACGAATTCTCATATCCGCGACTTGCCTTTCATAGGTAAAGTTAATTTCCTTTAGCGCTGTAGCAACAGCCACAACATACCCATTGTTGGATTTAAGACCAATTGCAATGTTGTCGTACTTCTCTGGGTTTGTTATCCCGTACTCACGACAAAATGCAGGATCAGAAACCACCTTGGCAAACAAATTGTCAATCTTGCTCATCGTCCTTAAAGTTTAAATCGTAGTATTCAAGTATCTCTTGTAATGTATTTTCAGCGTATTCTGGATTGTCAGCCAATAGAGCAAAGTCTCGAACCCTTCTTAACTCATTCTTGATTAGGCTGCGTTCCATCCTGTATGTTTCAAACTCGGTATCAACATATGGAGCCACGACTAAATCATGTATATATGCTCTTCGTTTTTCCGGGTGCATACGTAGAATACGTCCTCTACGCTGAATGAACTGCCTTGGGTTGCCAGTGCTTGCACAGAAAATTGCATTCTCTGCTCTTGGTACATCAACACCTTCGTCAAGACACTTCATCGCAACCAATACATGTGTGCTACCGTTCGTGAAATTCTCAAGGATTTCACCTCTATTACCTTCCTTTGAGGTAAACTGCTCAACAGTCACATGAGGTTCAACCTCACTGACAATCTTTGTGTATATGTCAATCATTGGAAGCTCTTCGTCATCCAATGTGTCTCTATCTTCAAGTTCTGTGGTGTACAATACCTCATCAGGGCACACACCTTCAGGAGAATACACCATTGTGTACTTCAAACTACCTTTCTCCTCAAACATATCGTTCACAATTCTTGTGAACTCATTGATCTTACCGTAAGCTTTATGTATGATGCGTTTCCTTTTGATAAGCAAAGCAGTAAGTGCTGGACTATCTTTGAAAGTATCAGTATATGGATCGTAAAACTTTGCAATCTTCTTTGAGAGAGCATAATACTCGACCATTTCTTCCTCATTCAGATGCACCACATGAGGAAAATACTCGTAGTGGCATAGGACACCGTTTTGGATAGCTTCGCCCATGGAATATTCATAGGTGTAACCGTCCTTGATATTGAAATAGCGTTTGATTGCTTCGTTTCCTTTCCTATCAAATTGCCTATGCGGTGTAGCAGATAAACCTATTCTCTTTTTGAACGAAAGAGAATTTATGGAGTTGATAAGATTTTCTGTACCAATGTTATGTGCTTCATCAGCAATAACCAAAGTGTCGTTAGGTAGTTCATCAATCCATGCAACGACTTCTTTTTTCACAAGAGACGCGTAAGTGACGATTATCACATACGATGAACTCTGATCGAACAGAGCGCTAGCTGTGATTCTAGTGATATCATCCTTCCAGTGCCTTTCCTTTGAACTGATTCGGACTATATTATTGAAATTGAATCGTCTGCACTCCTTTTGCCATTGATCCACCAAAGATATTGTTGGAACAAGGATGAGACAGCGATAACGGCCCTTCTCCATATAGCTATCAAGCAGACAATTCAATGCAGTAACTGTTTTGCCCGTACCTGTCGCCATTGCGAAGAATCCCTGACACCCGTGTTCTTTCCAGGTGTTCAGTGCGTCGATTTGGTATTCTCTTGCACCGTCAGCGAAAGGGAATTCAGGTACGGCCATACAATTACATAGAGATTCCCGTGAGTGTACTCTTGAATTCAGGATCGATATTGTGGCACTGCTCTTTCACAATGCCTCTTCTGTTAAGTGCAGGGTTCAGGCAGAAGATAGCGAACTCATTCAAGTTCACATCCTCCAGTTTCCTCCAGTGAGGGAAGAGCAACTTCATGTAGGCTGTAGCAATCCTCTTCACTGCTTTAGCGTCACGCATATCTGTGTTAGGAGCAACCTGAACGATCTGGTCATAGAGCTGGCTATACACGTTCTGTGTCCTCAGCGCATGCAGAATTTCAGAGAAGTACTCCACGTTGATAGTCCAGCCCTTCAGAATCATGCTGGTATTGATTCGAGGCAACTTCCAACCCTCGATGAAGCAGTGGAACCTATCAAGCAAAGCTGACTCTCGGAAGTTCTCAGGCAGATTATCAAAGTACATAGGTGACACCGGAAGTTTATCTGCAGTAAGAGGAATGTTGCCCATCAGCATAAGTCCACACTCAGAAGAGAACTCCTGGTTGTCAATCGTTGTCTTACCACTCTCAAGATACGACTTGAGTGCCGCCTGAATCTCGGCTGGCTCCTGGAACACGATTGTCTGAATCTCGTCGAACGCTGTAAAGTCATGGTTCTTGATGATACCGTTCTGCTGCTTGTTCTTATCCCAGAACAGCTTTGCACGGGTAACCTTACCACCACTCACAAGCCATCCATATTTTGTAAGGTTACCAAACACGTACGACTTACCTGTGCCCTTAGGCGCAAGTTCAATCACATTCAGCCTCGGCTCAACGAAAATCAAAAGACGGGTAAGGAACTCCATCTTCTGAGTTACGCTTTCAAATCCATCAGGATCGTACTCCATCGCAGAAAGCATAACGTCAATCCACTCCTCGGTAGAGAAGTTCTTGCGAGCGTCTGCCAGATAGTTTACATCTACGGAAGAATATGGCTTGAATGGCTTGTAGTCAATCATCTCCACATGATTCTTTTTGCCGTCAGAATCTGGCATGAGACAAATCTTGATGATACCCCATGTCTCGCCATCAACAAGCTCTCCTTTATGCTTCTCGCAAACGTAATCAGGAATCTGTCCCTCATTGAGTTTGATACCCATATCCGGAATAGAGAACCTCTTCACATTCTTGATAAGGTCAATATAGATGATAAACCTGCAAAGCAGTGTCAGGTCCTGTCCGTCATAAAGTCTTTCCTTCACCTCTGCAGGATTCTGAGGAATGACCATGTCCAGGAAACTTGTAAGACCGCCCCTGTTGAGGTTGCCGTCAAGATCAATGTACCTTTTCAGAAGGAAGTCCTTCACGAAAGAGGGAAGATTGCGTCCGGAGAACAAGCTGTTTGTTGACTCTGGATCCTTGAATATTGACATGGCAGAGAAGTTCTGCCTGATTTTATCTGATAACTCTTGTCTCATCGTTCTGCACTAAAAAAAGTCTGCGAACTGGTCTTCAACCACAGTTCCTGTATTTACGTCGATTCTCGTGTCTTCTGAAGTTTCACCTACCTTCACGGTGAAAGTCTTGATATTCTGGTCAAGATTCTTGATCTCGTCGCTCTCGTAGAGACCCTCCTCATTCTTGTGCAGCGCGTATGTTGCACCATTGTAAGAAAGTCTTGGCGTCTCATCAGCAGCAAGGCCGATAATCTTGAACTTGGCTATAGGTGAGGATGCTAGGATCTCATCAATAACAGCCTTCGCATACCAATTCTTGGCATTAGGTGAGGATGAAATGATGAAGATCGGAACAAGTACCTCCTCCGGTGTGCATCCACCATGGGCGCCCTGGCCATCGTTGATTTTGCTACCAACAGTCCTATATGTCAAAGAGGCGATAGTCTTGTTGTCCTCCAATGTGTAGTAACTGTCATCAGATGTGACATTGCCGCTTTTCTTTGAACCGTATCTGCCAAAATGATAGAAGTCATATCCGCCAAGGTTCATTCCGTCACCCCTCTGTGCAAGGTAGGTAAGACCATGGTCAGATACAATGGCAATCTTCTTGCCTGCATACTTCTGTAAGATTTTGTTGATGGTCTCAGTAACCTTCTTCACCTCATCAACAATATACTGAGGGTACACATTCGTGCTCCTATGCGCCATAGCGTCGATATCGCCCTCCTTTGGAAGATCGCAGCCTGCAGGAAGCAGCTTCAGCAGGTCAGCCTTGTTGACGGATGTGACTGTAGGAAGCAGAGACCTCGCAATCAACACCTCATTGAGGTAGATGTTGTTCATGTTCTGTTTCTTCACCAACTCGGCCACAAGGTTGATCCAGTCTATGCCCAGACCATCAATCCAGTAGATAACGTCAATATCCTTTCTTGAACCCAATGTTGAGCGGGTCGTCTTCAATGACTGATACCACTTCAAGAATGACGGTGTCGATCCATTGAGCTGTGCCAGATTTTCTGCTAACTCTGGTGATATTGCATCGGCAATTTTTGAAGCCTTGTATTTCTCAATATAGTCAACTGCCCAGTCAGCACCACTCTGTACTGCACATTCTGTTGAATGAAGGTAGTAGTATAGCTCAGGATAGAAATCCTTGATTGCGTCAATCTTGATATGGCCTTCGCCAATCCATGATATTGCAAGACGCTTCTCTTCATCAGAGATTCTGGTGAACAGTTTGATTGCCTGAATATAGCCTTCCTCCTGGGCAGCTTTCTCCAACTTCCTCAGAACTCGACCAATGATTTCCTCCGGAAGTTTTCTGTCGCGTTTTGCTGCCTCCGCAAGTATATATGCTCTGCACTCGATGTTCTCCTCCGCTGACGGAATGGTGTCCGCTACTGCAGAGAAGAGCTCAATATCATTATACTGTGTGAGGGTAGATGTGATTCCCTCCAGATAAGTGCCTTTGAACTCGATAGCCATATACCTGCACGCAAGCCAGTGGCTGTAGCAATCAGGATGCTCGAACCAAAGCCTCGTGAAAGTCTGGTATGAGTCAATTTCCTGCACGGAGAAGTGCTTGTGCACGAATCTGCGGAAGTCGAACTTCTTTGTCAGGTCCACTTCTTTTGCAAGAGTTCCCCAATACTCGATTTCCTCCTCTTTGAAAGGTACGCCCACGAGATTAAGCTGTAATCCCTTTGTCAGGAACTCATACACGTTGTTACAGGTGATAATCTGGAAAGCGTTGTCCGGTTTCGCATAGCATGAATATGAGAAGAGTGACTTGGATTCACACAGGATGTTCTGCTTACCAATAGCATCCTGGTTCTTCCACAAATCCACCCATGACTTGACATCTTTGATGCGATAGTAGCTGTCCTCATATCCTGTTACGCCATAGCTGGTGTTATCGGTCAGAATCAGACGCTGAACGGCCTCGCTTTCATCGCTGTGCGTGTACCAAATGAAGATCTGCTGGTCCTCCTTGAATGTGGACATCTTAGCCTCAAGACCTACGATAGGAATATAAATACGCTGGTGCATATCCCAAGCCTTATCGGTACTCTCAATGCCTTTAATTGTCCTGATGAGGGCATCGAACTCCTTGTTCTCGATGTTGTCATAGAAACGGGCAACTTCAGAGAACGGAGTGATTACAAGGTCTCCTCCGTCAAGGTTCTTGATATATTTATCAATCTCGCTTGCAAGCTTCTGATGCGTAATCAGGATATCCGGATAATCCGCATCAATCCATGACTGGATGCTGGCGCTCTTGACCTTCATGTCAGTCGCCATCCTCAGCGTGAAAGCATACTGGTCGCGGAAGCTGTCAAACAAAACAAAGCGGATAGGGTAGCGATTCAAAGTGGATGAATTGCTACCGTTGGCCTCTTTGTCTGCCTTGATAGTTTCAAACAGGCTATCTATGCTGTCAAAATCTTTATACATATTTGAGAATAGTCTCTATGATTAAGTCATTCTCGCTCTCACAAAGTCTCTCTATTGCTCGTTTGATGCTCTCTGCATCGGTCTCGCTAAGTTTCTTCTTGGCCTTCTCTTTGGTTGAGGCTGTAGAATTGCCACCAAATCCGCCCTGGCCGCCAGGAGTCCAGCTGCCGCCGCCAAATCCTCCGGCAGGATCTGTTTGACCACCGGCAGGTGCAGGTTGTGGCTGAGGCTGGAAGCTCTTCTCAATTCTCCAGTTCTTAACCTGTGACTGCACTTCGGATTCTGTCCAACGGCCAATCTCGCCCTGAAGGTGTTTTTTGATGTAGTCATAAACCTCATCAAGTTCGGCATCGCTTACGTGTGCAACGGCATCGTTCTTAACGTATGTCTCGAAGCCCATCTTGAAATTCTCCTCAGTTACAAGGAGCATGGTCATGTCAATCTCAAGATTCTTGAGCTGACCAGCTGTTGTTCCGATGAGGTCCTGGTTTGCAAGACCGTTTGGATCGCATACCTTTGTGATGTTATCAATGAGAGGGATAAGATTTTCTGAGCAACCTGAATACTTCAAGCTCCAAAGAGGGAAACCCTTGCGGTTGCAGTACTCAAGAACTGCCCACCTTGCGTCTGTAAGGCTGGACACATCCTTGTAGCCAGGAAGTTTCTTGAGCTGGAAGACGTTGATGAACCTCTTGCAAAGGTCAGAGGACTCTTTGGACTCAAACATGAAATTCAGTTTGTTGCTCTTCTTGCCGTCCTCCCAAGCTTTGAACATCTCGCAAACATCATCCACAACGTGACGTGCCTCTCTAGGCTTGCCGCTTGTGTCGAAGATCTGCTTAACATATTTCCTCATGCCAAAGGCAACCATAGCCATACCGGCATATGACTGGAAGAGACCGTAAGGAGGTCTCGAGAGTGCTTCAAGCTTCTCGCCAAGGTTAAATTCCTGGTTCCTGTTTGTCTTGCTGAATACGCCGTCGATGTAATCGCATACCTTTTTCAGAGGATGGTTTACATCAACATCGTCTTTCCATGCAAGATCGTTGTCAACGCTGTCCTGAAGTAGGTACTCAACGTGCTTACCCTGACCGCCAACTTTGTTGATGACCTCATCCTTTGTATTGAACTGAAGGATGGCGTCAACAGCTGTCTTAACGGCGGCTTTCTTCCAGTAGGTCTTTGAGTATTTTGAGAGGATGATTTGGAGTGACTCAGGACCATTTGTGAAGATCATTGGTGCAACGCAATTATTTACGGTGCTGACGAACTTGATGCCGGCACATGTGTCTTCCTCACCATTGATATAGTATGTAAAGTTGCCGCTCTTGATTCTGGCAACCCACTCTTTCACAAGCTTGGTCGCATTGTCGATACAAGTCTCTTGCTGAGGGCCAAGACCATGACGCTGCGCACAGTTTGCATTGGCCATGAAGTCAATGAACCTGTCGTAGTTTGGCTGCTCGAGAGTTGAATCAAATACGACCATGAGCATATCCTTGAGCCTTCCATTCTGGGTATTATTGTGAGCAACGCCTTTCAGGAAGTTGAGCTCATCAAAAGTCTTCGCAACAAGAACTGCAATGAAAATCTCATATCCCTTGGCTGACTTGTAACCGTTCTCAATTTTGTTCAACAGAGTGAACTCATTTGTCTGCTGACTATATATCTCAATCTTGAAAGGTCGTGCAATATTTGTCCAAGCTTTGTTCAATTCAGTCTGAGCAATGTCACTATATTTAGCTACTTGGTCAGTAAACTTAAACTGGCCTGATTCGAGCTCAGTTTTGATTTTTGCAACTTCATCTGCAGGGAGTGCACTGAACTGTATAGAGAACAATCCGTCAGGAAGTTTCTGAATAATACTCTTTGTGTTGAAGAATTCAAGAATATCATCAATGTTACTCTCAATAGCGGTTCCAATGAAAAGGTTCTTGATGTTCTCCTCCGAAGGCGTTACAGTGTCGTGGTGGGCAATATTGTTAAGTGCATTAAGCAGCAGAATGCCTTTGAACACGGCAGCATACTGAGGCCCCATGTGTTCAACAGTTTTGTGATGAGAGTTGTATCTCTCCGTAACAGCTCCGAATTTCTGGGTATCTTCATTGAATGCATCAACTACATAATCCCAAAGATAGTCAGGAGTTATAGTGTCATAGTTCTGATATGCTTCTTCGCTGTTGAAGAATTCTCTTACAGCATCACAGGCAAGGAACTCAAATACGCTTCGGCTTGAAGAACCTGCCTCACGAGCATAGAATGTAGCCAGGTTGGCAGTTGCTGGGTGAAGAGGATAAAGGTTCTGGATATCTCTCTTTGTATCTTCCTTCTGATTTGATTCAGCAGTAAAGATGTCAAGAAGCCCACTGTGAGAATCAAAGAACTCTGAAACCAATTTTGCGTGAGCTTCATCATCCACGATGTTGAACTTTCTGGACATAATCTTGAAAGCAGACACCTGTGCCATGTTGTATGGCATGTAATGGTAACGTCCGATTGTCTGGTTTCTTTTCTCTTCGTTAAGAAGGTTGAGCGCTGAAGGGTGTGAAATGAGCAGGAAGTAACTGTCGTTTTCCTCCTTCATCATGTTTTCAGCTATTTCCTGCAGACGACCGAGAAGTCGTTCTCCAATGGCAGATTTTCCAATTTCAGTAAATTCGTCCCAAATAATAAGAAGTCCGTCCGCAACCTTTGCTTCTCTGAGTTTGTCCTGGACTTCAAAAATCCACTGGCAGAGATTTTCAACATCAAGCCTAACGTCAAGTCTGCTTTCTCGCAAGGCTTCGTTGGCTTTATCTAAGACGCCAACTTCACCAGCAACAAGTTCAGCCCTGAATTTCTTCAAGTCTTTAACTGCAGCCTTGAACTTAGGGGATTGCTCAATCAGCATCTCCCAGAACTCAGGTTTCTCATCGATATGTTTAACGTAACTGTCGAAGTCGGTTCTCACGGGTAAGTTTAAGCCGGCTTTATTTAAGGCTTCTTTGACTTCTCTTTGTATCTGAAGGGAGAGATCTGCCTCGTGAGTGATACTCTGCTGACCATAAAGATTGACAGGGAAAAGGCGCTTCTGCTCGCGGAGAGTGAATAAGTTTGTCCTTAAAGCGTCATACTTTTTGTCTTTATACTCCAGGTTGATATAGTCTTCAATTTCGTTTATTGGGTCGCAAAGCAGGTGCTTGATTACGGCAGCAGCGTGAGACTTACCGGTACCATAAGTTCCGACGATCCATAGTGGCTTGTGCTTTTCGGTGTCGTTATTGAGGACTGATTTAACGGCGTTGTCAAGGACCCCATTGAACTGATCATTGGCGATGAAGGTCTTCCAATCTGTTGGAGCCTCCTCTCGGATGTTATAAACGGTTCTTGTTTTGCTTAACGTTATAATGTCGTTATAAGTGTGTGCCATGGTTGTAGTCGTTATCTTGCTTTGAAATAGAAGTTTACAATCTGTTGTTTAATAAAAGAACGAGCCTCTTCGTCCTGAAGTAATCCCCAAAGTGCTCCATCAAGATAGCTGTGGGTTGAATTTAGTCTGAGATATCTCTCTGAAGGAGAATGGGCTTTGGGGTGAGGCTTAAAAGGTTCACCTGTCCAAAAGATTGAGTAGTAGGATTCGGATGATAGATGAAAATAAGGAAGTAGATACGGAGACGGCTTGACATCGGGCTGTAACGTCTTGAACAGACCGTAATACTCGTCCTTCAGGATGTCATCGTCAAGAAGAATCTCATTTGCAGAGAGGTGCTTGCTTTCTATACAGTTGATGATAGCCATAAGGAAGATGGGCTTTGCTTTGATAAATACGCCGTGTGAATTCCCAATTTTTGTTTTGAGAATCTCTCCGATATAATACTTGACCTTAAGTTCGTTTATCATAATGACATAACTGCCTTGAGAGCTGTTATAGGGTTCAGATCATCGCGCAGGGTGATGTTATCCAATCCCATGTTAAGTTCCGCAATAATAACTCGGTTCATATCCGAGTTGAGTGATCTCAGGAGACCTTCGAATACCTTCTTTGTAGTACGGAACTCTTTTGAGATACCTGCGGTTGCATCGTCTTTGTACAAATCGAAAATACGAAGTGAGTTTATTTTTCTGGCCTCAGCATATCTATAGAGAGAATAAGCCACAGCCTCCTTGCTGAGGTCTTCATGCCCGTTTCTTCTGAAAGATTCTTTGTCTATTTCGATACCCTGTCCAAGGCTTTCACCAATAGGCGATTCCTTAAGAGTTCTTCTCAACTGATAAACTGCATTGTGGACTGTCTTATCCTTGTATGCAGGGAATTGCTCTTTGATCATTTCTTCCATGCCTTTCTGTGAGCAAGAAATGCTGGTTGAAACATTCTGTGTAAACCAGTCAACGATGGCTGAGTTGTATGAGAGGTTAATCCAGGCTATCTCCCATGCGAGATAAGGATAGTTAGCTTGCACATCAGGATCGGCGAGGAGTTTTGCAATTTCTGTAGCCTGTCCTTTGTCATCGATGAAGCCTGCATCTTTAAGCCATGCCTTCAGTGAAGGAATCTGATAGTTCTCGTTTAGACCGTGGTTACTTGTCCAATAGTCGTCCAAATCAATAAGATATGCGGATAACCATTCTTCTTTGAGGCCGAAGTTTTTGTATCGGTCTATATTTCCAACTTTATTTGTCATAGATAAACCTGTTGTAATCTGTAATGAATTTGCCGCAATACAGCCTTTTTCGTGAAATTCAAGGCATTTGTGGCAGTGAACACATTTGTTCTTGTTAACGTTGACCTCTGGGTATACAGTAAGTGCTCCTGTAGGGCATTCAACTTCGCAAGTTTCACAGTTGATACAATAAGTGCCTTTGAAGAGCACGCGCTTGAACAATCCAATCAATATGGGGTCAGATAGATGTTTGACCTCGAAAGTATATGTGTTATCAGATTGTTTAAGTGTGTATCGGTAAACATCCTTTTGAATCCTGATTTCTCCCGACGTAGTATCACCCTCTGTAACGTCAGAATACTTTCCAAGTGTTTGAAGGAAAGCAAGAGGGTAGATTTTTGGATTCTTAATTGTAGCGGTGAAGTTGTCTTGCTTCATCTTGAAATCAATGAATGAATTCTGATCTACAAGATTTCCGCTTGCTCTTCTCTTCCAACCGCCTTGCTCGACGTATTCTTTTACGTCTTTGATTCCTGCTTTTTTCGCAAAGGCTTCAATTTTTGAAAGGAATGGCTCGACTTCTTTCTGATAGTGAGCATTGGCAATCCTTTCGTTCCACTCATTCGCAAACGGGCAAACCAGGCAGCCTACGCGAGTCATACCTTGCCTGTAAGCAGGGTTGATAGGAAGATTGTATTTGAGTAAATAAAGGAAAATTTCAGCCGCATTCCAGTAAAGGATTGGACGTGCATTGATGACGGTGTCGTGCTTTACACCTTTTCCTATCCTATTGTACTGAGAACGACGGGTACTCTCTTCTGCACGTACACCATCGAAAGTGAGAACTTTTGCCTGCTTGTTTTCCTCAGTTTTGAGCATTCGGTACAACGGGCCGGTCTTCATAACGGCACAGCACCAGCGGTGTGTATCTGACGGAGTACCTATCTTGTCCCAGTAGCTGAGTACGGAAGCATGGTTCTTTGCAACGGAGAATTTCAGCTCAGGATAGAGCTTGTGATAATAATCCTCGATGCCTTTGTAGAGTTTCAGGGATGGCGGAAGCTCGTATCCTGTATCAGAGTAAATAACCTCAAAATCTTGGGGAGGTATAGCTCTCGTGCAGAGATCAAGAACAACCTGTGAGTCCTTTCCGCCGGAGAAGGATGCCAGGAACTTATCAATTCGGGTAGTCTGATAAACGCGTTTGCCGCTTGCTTCGGCAGCATCCAGCGGCATCACGTCAAACGACTCGCAGTCTTGCTTGACGATGGCCATCTTCTGCTTGGTGGATTTCTCCATCTTTGCAGCGAGAGCCTCAAAGTCAAGCTCGTTTGCTTTGGCTGCCTTGATTGTGTCTTTGGCAGCAGAGTACATCGAGTATGTGTCTCGGATAAATTCTATTGCTTCGCTCTCAAGGAGGAACATCTCGTCCCTGTTTTTTTCAATCATGGCTTTCACGTCAACTGGCTTCAAAGTCAGCTTCTCAAAGCCCTCCTGAAAAACAACAGTGGGAGCGTCATATACATTCGCCCCTTTCACCTCGAGCACAAAATCTCCTTTATAAAAATACTGCTTGTTGCATGCCCATAGAAGGGGCTCCTCACACTCGGGATAATCCCATCCAAATTCTTTTAATTTCAAAAGGTTCAATTCCTCAAAAAAGACTGGACGCGGAGACACACTAAGAGTCTCGTTTGAGTAGTGCCGTTTCAGAACGACACCGCCAGTCTTCTTATCCCATTCTATCTTTGCCATTATGTCTTATTTGAGCGAATTCATTTAAATTAACAAATATATACATATTTTTCTACACTTGTGTCAAAAAAGTCATTTATCATTAATTATATTCTCGATTTGTACTACTTGAATCCGTCCAAAAATTAGATGTCAACTGATTGTAGAATATGATGATGAAGATGCTGACAGTATTGAGAAGTATTAACATTAAGAATTAGCGTCCGAAAACGTTTCTTCGGACGCTATGAAACACACCCCCCCCTTGGCGCATTGGACGTTATCGGGATGGTTGTGGGATGCGCCCAGATTGTCGTTGCTGTCGTAGCTGGAAAGAAAGGGGCTGACGGTTCAGAGGCTCAGGAGGATATTCAGGCTAAGCATCCATTGCTTGCAGCACGGTGTGTTGCGCTCGGGATTGGTCTGGGAATATTGTCATTGCTTCCAGGACATAATATTGACAGCAACGGGGCAATCTGGCTGTTGGGGCTCGCCGTGGTGCTTCTCGCCATTTCCAGGATTGCTGAGATGGGGAATAAAGCCGACAGTTGATTTTGCCGAAGCATGGGACAGAAGAGGCAGCGCCGGAAGCGTTGCCGTGATGAGTGCCGTCAGAACAACTACTTGAAATTCTTCGCAAGCAAATCATCATGTTTGCCTGATTCAATATCCCGCTTGATTGTTTCTGCTACAGGCAGGAGTTTAGGTAAATCCTGATGGAGGATACTTAAAATCTCTGGTTCTTCCACCGAAAGATACTCATGAGCCAATAAGTTTCTAATTCCCTTGATTGACTTCCATGGAACACCTTTGTATTGTGGCAACAGTTCGCCACCTGTATGCGAGTCAATCTGGCGAAAGCCTTCGGAAACGTTCTGAATACACATGCAAGAAGACCTGAATAATATCAGCCCTGCTGATGTTGCCCCGAAATAGCTCTCATCCGTGACATCTTTTGTTGTCTCTATTGCAAACTTCATTTCGCCTATGACGAAATCTATCTGAGACAGAACTCTGTCCTTATTTGTGGTCTTCTTATACATAAATTGCCTCGTTTTCTATGCTTTCTTTAAATGATGGCGCCATCTTGGCTGAGAGAGAAACAACGTCAACTTCCCTATCAAACAATATCTCCAGTTCCTCCTTAATAGCGGCTCTTGTCATATAGCTTGGTGTTTCCAGAAGCACGCAAACATCCACATCACTGTCAATTGTCTGCTCCTCTCGGGCATAACTGCCGAAAACACCAATCTTTTGAATACCGTATTTATCAGCATTCTCTTCTTTGAATTTCTTGAGAATCCTGACAACAGACAAAGATGTTAACTCTGTCTTTACTGGCTTAAGTTCAATGACGGGCGAAAGAGACAATGCTTTAAGAACAGCATCCATGGTTGATAGTGATTTAGCCAATCCATTTTCAACCCTGGAAATCTGGCACTTGCTCAATCCGACCAAAGAAGCAAGTTCGTCCTGAGACATATTTCTTGCCTTCCTCGCCTGTCTTATTGCTGAGCCTAATGTGGTACTAACGGAATTCATATACAAATCTATTTGTTGCAAATATATGCAACATTTTAAATATATGCAACTAATTTATATATTTTGCCTTTCCCACCTTTTACATATCTTTGCATTGTCCTCCGCCGATCAAATCAGACAGACTGAAATTGGAGTCTTCTTCACCTTTGGCTTCGGCAGCGCCGGAACGCTAGTCCTTCCTGGGATTATAATTTGCTCTCATATCTCAATGCTTTGGAAAGATCCTCAATGATTGGCGTAGCTCCGTACTTGCCCAAAAGGTAGTCCTTCTCATAGGAGGCGTCACTGCGCACCTTATAATCGGACAGAGAATACAGCTCGCTTTCCCCACGACCATTCTTCTGGGTGAACCATATCTGGTCGCGTCTCAAAAGACTGTTATTGAGTATATTAGTGTCGTGAAGCGTCACCATCAACTGAGCTTTGTTCGGGTTTCCTGCCTTTGTATTGAATAAAGAAATCACCCTCGTTATCAGTAGAGTATGCAGTTTTGAGCCGAATTCGTCAACGACGAGACGCTTGCCGTGCTCCAGAGTGTCAAGAATTGGATACGCCAGGGAGAAATACTTAACCGTTCCCTCTGACTCACTCTCCTTCATTGAAAAAGTCACCGACGCAGTCTCCCGACCTTCATCATCATACTGGGCATGCGATGTGAGCACACCTAGTTCGCTCAAACTGATATCTTCGATTCCCAGGTCAGCATATCGGGAGAATTCTACCATTCTATTCCTGGTTTCCGGATTCTCCATTGCTTTCAAAGCTATTGCCCATATTTCCGCCTCGGAGTTTGCAGTTATGATGGTCGTATCATTCAGCCAGTTCATTATTGTCTTGGCGTATGGATCATTGAACTGTCCGGCCAGTGATAACAGCAAAGCATTGTCCCTCACCATATTCTTATCCGCAAGTTCCTTTCCAATCGAGAACTTAGGATGAGTCTCGAAACGTTTGCCATCGCGGTAGAACAGTTCTATTTCCTTTGACCTTTTCTTATCGCTTTTGATATACAGCCACTCGCGACACACCTCTTTCGTGTTAACCTCAAAGCCATATCTGTAGGTGTTGCCGTCAGCAAAGAGCATTATCTCGAACAGGCTAGGCTCGGCTGCAGAAACGCTTGACAGGGCATAATTCCTGACAGGAATCTCTTCGCCGGCCTGCACATCCTTCGAAGAATTCATAGTAAACCATTTGAAAAATGCCAATGCCTTGACAACATTGGACTTGCCGGATGCATTGGCCCCGAACAAGGTGCAGCACCTGTTCAAGGAAATGGCAGAATCTTCTCCAATGCCGAATGTAGCATCGCCTATATCAGCCTTTCTGTCCTTTAAGGCAGTTGCAACCATTGAGATGGTAACCTTGTCTCTAAAAGATAGAAAATTTGCGAATGAGAACTCCAAAAGCATAGCTAAACAACTTTATTTGTGAAATTTTCACAAATATAAAAGTTAAATTGAAATAATACACGGTTAATCACACTGGAATTGATTCGTTTATTTCAATTCACGTCAATTTTATCTATATTTGTCCAGCCTTGCCGCTGACTGTTTTCCGGCGCGGGATTGTGGTCCTTCGGTATCGATGGTCATCACCGGCAGGTCTCGCTATTATTGCGTAAGTCCTTAGCAATCAATCTGTTATAAGTTGGTGTATCGGGAAATAATTAACTGATTGATTTACAACAAGTTACAAGCAAATATCACTAAAAGCCTAAAGGTGCGACAGTTCGTGGTCTTACCTTTATTCATTCTATTGGCCTGTAATTGCATTGAAATGCCCCGATTTGACAGGTTTTTTTAGCGCAATTTTAGCGCACCCATCCATGACAGCCTAACGTTCCGAGACGAGAGTGAAAGTGAGACACCATGAGACGTGGTGAGACACCGTGAGACGAAATTAGGATATATAAATGGGAAAACTTAGGTTCAAAAAACACTGTGAATTCTGTGGTGCAGAGTTCACTGCGCAGAACCCAACTTACTAAAGACTCACTCTAAGGATATAGCCTATAAATAATTGAAGTAGTTAGCCCCACTAACCACTTTGTGTTATTTTGCAGAGAATGTGTAAGTTATCGTGCCCGATTGCTTAGTATCATAACCGATATCTGAATTATAATTGAAGTTCGTTTTCAGAGCTGCCTTCTTACACGCCTCAATCACTTCTTCGTTTGTGATTCCGGTCACACTTTGAAGTTTTGCAGACTTTACATCACCCGAATAATTTACGAGGATACTCAATACAACCTCACCGACTTCAGTTCCCTTAAGTTCTGGTTCTTGTACCTGATACGAAACATATCTATCTTCCAGACGATACTTAGAAGTAACCTTTATCTTCTCCTTAGCCCTGGTTCTCTCTGCTTCCTTCTGTTCCTCTTCACCTAACTGGATAAGATAATCAAGAAATGCGCTGCCGGTTGATACTGTCTTAGCAACAGGAGCTGACGATTGCCTTACAGGTTTCTTGCTGCAGATCTGCTGCACAGAGTCAATCTTTACCCATAGATTGGTATTCTCCTGACGCAACACCTGAATCTGCTCGAAATTCGTGTACGAAAGAAATAAAGTGCCACACAGCAAAAGTGCTACCAGAGCCAGAAGAACAGTATTACCTTTCATATCATTTAACATTAAGGGTTACACATAACATCTCCAAAGTTACAAATAATCACGTCAAATATACATAACCACCTAAAGAAAATATATCAAGCGGAACTTGCCCACTTCCCTGCCGGTCAGTCGGCAACCTTCTATACCCACCGCACGGCGAGAATATGTGGATTGCAAGCAGATCCTCAAACTCTCGCTAAACCCCACGCACAAATAAAACGCCCGGCAAGACTTCAGCCGAGCAAGCCGTCAGAAGACTTGAGTCTTCCTCCCCGAGAATTTCGGAGATTCCGCGATTTTGCCAAAGACTATTTGTTCGTTTGAGAAATTATCGGTATTTTTGCAAAAATTACCGAGTAAAAGTCCTCGTATGGCAAAGGAAAATAAGATCATAAACATCATCAAATCGCGGATTCAGGCTGCTCAGAATGGGACTTTGTTCTTCAACAACAGTTTTCCGGAGTTCGATGATGAATACGTGGGACAAATCCTGTCGGATCTGGCCAAGGATAGAATCATACATCATCTTTCCAGGGGCGTATATCTTAAAACGGAGGAAACCCGTTTCGGCCTGGTCTATCCCCCTGTTGAAGATATTGCGAAGGCCATTGCGCGCCGTGATAATGCCCAGGTGATTCCTACTGGAGCCACAGCCCAGAATATCCTTGGGCTATCCACTCAAGTACCTATGAATGCAGTGTTTCTTACTTCCGGATCCGCAAGAATAATCAAACTTGGGAGCCGAACCATCACATTCCGCCGTGCCGTTCCAAAGAATTTCGCAGTCCAAGGACGTTACACTAGCCTGATTGTTCAAGCACTGAAATCAATCGGAGAAGAGAACTTCTCTGAAGACGATTTTATCCACATACAAGACATCATCCTACGACATCCGGAGCCCGATACAATAGAACAGGACCTGGCTGTAATGCCTTCTTGGATTCGTAAAATATTCGTCAGAACGCTTAAAACCATCAAAAAATGACTCTTTGGCAAAAACTCGATATGTCTGAACGCATTGCGGCCGTTCAGACCACTGCGGCAAGCAAGAATATTGAAGACCGCGCAGTTGAAAAGGATTGGTGGGTAACAGCAGTCCTCAAAGCGCTATTCACAACATCCTGCAGTGACTATCTGCTTTTCAAAGGCGGAACGTCCATCAGCAAGGGATGGCCAATCATTGAGCGATTCAGTGAAGACATTGACCTGTCTCTTGGTCGGCAATTCTTCCTCGATGTGATGAAACTGCCTTACGCAGCCGCCGGTAATAATACGCAGCTCAAGAATCTTCGCAAAGCTTCTCGCAAGTATATTCTTGGCACCCTTTCCAAAGAACTCTGCGAACGTCTTTCCGCTATGGGCATTGTCGGGTTTACTGTTGAGAATCAGACTACTCAGCCCACGGCAGAAGGTCCTAAACCGATCGATGCCGATAGTGATCCCACTGTCATTCTTGTCAACTATGACAGCGTCTTTCCCGCATATGACGGTGATATCCTGCCACGAGTAAAGATTGAAATCAGTTGCTTGTCGATGTCAGAGCCATTTGAGGCAAAACCAATAACCACCCTTATACACAACCAGTTCCCGGAACTTGATGGGGCCTTGTCTGTGGACATTCGCACAGTCACGCCCTCCAGGACTTTCCTTGAAAAAGCCTTCTTGCTTAACGAGGAATTCCAAAAAGAAAAACCGCGTTCAAGACGTATGAGCCGCCATCTTTATGACCTCGAGAAACTGATGAACACAGACTATGGCAAAGCCGCGCTGGAAGACACTGCCCTATACAGGGCCATTGTGGAGCACCGTCGCAAGTTCTATCACCTTGGCTACGTCAACTATGATTTGGACTATCCTGCAGCCATTAAGTTTGTGCCTGAAGGCGAAACGCTGGATGCGTATAGGCGTGATTACAATGACAATATGGTCAACGGTTACATATATGGCGAGGCTATGGCTTTCGATGCCTTAATGGAGAGAATCAAACTCCTGCAGCAAACGTTCAGGAATATCGAATTATAAGTTTGGCAATGATTCGAGAGATTATTAACGAAGTCAGAGAAGCTATTCAAGAAGCCTTTACTTATTCGCTTCATACGAATAGCGGAAGCTTTGTCCTATTTCTAGCCCGCGGTGATTATGATCATCGCTTTGAAGGAGATCAGTTTGCACATCTGGAGCCAAAGCCTTCCCCTATTGTCTTGATTATATGCTGAACTCATATAGGGACGAAACTCGAGACAACTTCTATATTAGATATCTCAATCGAAGGTATAAGAACGATGATTTCAAGTATCAGGGCGATGATGGTATAGATGACCTCTGCGTAGAGATGATGATCTATTCTCACGTTTGGGAATCTGACGCATTTCTCAAGCACTTATATCGATTGTCGAATATTGTAAGCGGAAAGGAATTCTACGACTGGGATGTGAGCAGTATAAAATTTCATGGCCACCATCTTATCATGGAGACCAAGGAAAGGTTTAAAGTTTCTTGCCCCAAGTTATACAAGATTATTGATGCTTCGTACACCGGCTATATTCGTGACAGCTTTGCTCATTCTTTATTCAATGTCGATGAAGACGCCAGAATAATAGAACTGTATAGCGACAGAGTCAAGAACAACCTTAATCTTTCGCGATTAAGTTTTGATGAATTCCAAGCAAAGTTCCTTTACACCGTCGAATTGAGCTATGAGCTATCTCGCATGTTGCACGAGACAAGGAAGGCCTTGATTAAAGATTGGGAACTTCTATCGAAGCCCATTCCCCTCCCTGATGGAAAGATATTGAGCATAACAGAAGCCGAACTCCTTCATGGTGAGCCTCGCTTCCGGGCAACGATATACGTCAAATAATGATCTGCATAAGTAGAAAGAATTACTCTTCTCCATCGCAGCACAAAAATAATACTTCTCTTGCAACCCTTTCTTCCAACCCCGTTGTGATTTAGGAATGTCAAGTGCCGACCAGAAACCAGTTGCAATTTGATGATAAATATGTAAATCGCTCAGTTTCTTAATATATGCAGACTCCGAAGCAACTCCTTGAAAATCATCGAAAGTCAACTGAACTCCTGGCTGCCAAAACCGATGGGTCTCCGTATCAACTTGAGCGAAAGCGGTGGTAGAAATGATCAGAGCAAGTATTAGTGTTATTCTTTTTATAAAATCAGTCGTTTTCTTCAAGCTGGAATATCTCATCTGCATGCTTGCCGAAGTGTCTTGCGATCTTCAGCGCAACGATGGTCGAGGGCATATAGCGACCTGTCTCAATGAAGTTGATGGTCTGCCTCGATACGCCGACAGCGTCCGCCAGTTCCTGCTGGGTTATATTCTGTATGGCTCTTTCAACCTTTACCGTATTCTTCATGCCTAGTCCTCCTTGCTCTGTATTCTCATTTTCCAGATGGAGATACGGAAAATGATCAGATAGATGACAATATATGTATCAATGCTTCTAAGCCCGTTTGCAATTCCGTTTCCAGTCAGAACGCTAACCAGAGACGCAACAAATGACACAGAATACAGAGTTCTGAATCCATGCAGAAAAGACATCAGCAGATTCGTAACCACGAAAATTCCGAAAGCGATGAATGCCGTTGTGGCAATGGACCTGCGTCTGATGGAATCGACCATTTCGTCTTCATCCTTCTCTTGTGTCATCACTATCACGAAGATGCCGAGGAAGAAGAGCAGATACATCACCATCGAAATGAACCTTGTATGGGTCTGAGGAATGATTTCCCATACGTTTGCCATAAGAAGGCCAAGTGCAAACGAGAGAACAGAAGCTATTATCAGTCCATACCCGCATTTGCGGAATCTATACGGAAGCATATATGTCTTATTTTTCATTTTCAGTCCTCCTGATCTTTATCATTTCATAATTGAACTTGCAGATGTACATGATGAAGCATACAAACACCGAGGCAAATGCGAAGTACATGAATGCCAGGTCATAAACAAAGAGAATTGCAACCACCATAAGTATTGCCGTGCACCAGAAGCTCCATACGAACGACTGCATTCTGACTACGGCCGTCATCTCGTCTTCGTCTTTCTCTTTCGACAAAGCGATGAACACCAATGACACCAGCAGACCAAGCATACATATTTCATTCACAGGGTCAGTCACCGTCATGCCGAACCATTCGCTCGTGCTCGCAAGATCAAGCGTAAAGAGAGCCGGTACGTCAACTATGAACCAGTCTCCCTCGCATGGACCGAGGAGAAGCCATATGCAGGCAGCAAGGAAAGGAACAAGCATGATCAGACCTATCATCTTGAAATTGTGGGGAAGCAGGTAATTCTTTTTCATAAAATCCGTTTTAATGTTTGACTTATCAGGAATTCATACGGCAAAGTTAAACAGATTTTTCTAAATGTCAAGTATATTTAACATATTATCATGCAAATTTAACTTATAGGGCTATATTGTAGATAGTATGAAGATTTCTAAAAGCATTGTGAGTTCAGCGGGACAGAGTTCACAACACCTATTCATTTGCGCCGCTACTGCAGCAAGAGTTGCGTACGAGCCGCCTACAAGATGAGGCTTAAGGAGAAGAGGAAATCCGATGCTGTCAAGACACTGGAGAAAAGCCATGGGCTCATGCCCGAGGTCTGCTATTTCAGCGTGACACAGACCGCATCAATCTTGGGCCTGTCCCGGATGTCTGTATATCGGATGATATACGACGGGCGCCTGAAGGCCACGAGGCTATCATCCAGGGCCACAAGAATCAGTCGAGAAGACATTGAATCCACCATGATTGCGCAGAGGCTGTTCTCCCCTGCCGATTTCTACACATTTAACGACATCATGAAGATGACCGGGCGCTCCAGATCCTGGACTTTCAATTCTCTCAGGAGGAACGGAATCACTCACACCTGCCATTCCGGCATCAGGCACTATGACAAGATCCTCTTTGACAAGGTATAGATTCTCATATTGTTTTATATATTCCTATAGATGCATTAGCTTCTTACTCGAAATCCTTCACAGTTTTTGTGCTGTCATAGATGATTTCCACGCCTTGCTGCTGCACTATCTCAAGATAATCCTCAATCGGTATCAGACCGACAGACTTGCGAAGTGCGTCAAGTTTGTCTGGATTTTCGACCGGCCAGATGTATATCACCGTCTTGCCATCCTCGACCAATGAATATGCCTGCGTGCCGTATTTCTGAGGTTTGCCGGCATTCATCAGCATGCGGTCTTCCATCGTGACAAGGTCATTCATGGACAGATATCCTTTCTCCACTGCATAGCGAAAGAGTCCGATGTACTTGTTCATGATCTTGAGATCGCTATGGTCGATCACAAGGAAGATAGCTTTGTTTGCCGCATCAGAAAGGCCGGAAGGCCAGCCGTATGTATCAAGGATTCGTGAGACTGATACCAGATTGGTGCTGTCTGTCTCTTCCATCTTCAATGCATATTCTATTGCTTCCTCCTGCGTGACATTACCTGTAGCCACCTTTGCCCACTCTGCGCGTACTTCCTGGTCTTTTCGACCTATATCGCAAAGGAGTGAATCAATCTTTGCCCTCATATCAGCCACGCGTCTGAAAATCAGCACCGGATACTTTCCTGCAATCAGAGCTGGAATTACTCCTGCCTCAAAGGAATAGTCCATGTCTAGCCCGTCAAGAAGGAAACCATTGAAGACAACCTTATCGTAAGGATAATGATAGATGTCCTTAAAAATCTCCTTGTGCTTCTTCGTGTCGAGTTTCTCTCCATTATAGCACCATGTCTGCATAAAGGAGTATCCGAGGAACTTCTTTCCAAACCTTTCCTTGTCCTTCTTGCCAACAGAGATGCATTCGGTTGTCTGCATTCTCAATCCTTCCACTTCTGCAGGAAAATCTACATATATCGTATCTGCTGTTCCGGTTTGGGCACTTACGGAACAGCTTATCAAGATTAAAAGGATTGTTAAGATTCGTTTCATGTTAGCCCACTTTTTCTTTTTCTCGTTACAAACTTGGAATAACGCAAGACTGTAGCGAATACAATCGCGCTTACCAGATAGCCTACAACATACTTTGCAGATACCATCTCTGCAAGGGTAACCCCAGTAATCAAGTCGTAGATGATTTCAAGGATTATCTAGATGATGAATGCGACAACTATAAATGCTGCGCTTTCTTTTGTAAATATTTTCATAACTATTAAATTATTCCTCCTATTTGTAATATTCAAAAGCAATTATCAAGTCAATGACCTGAATATAATTCTTAGTGCCGGAAGATATCTTGTTGGCCTTCAGCATTGAATCATACACCGCAGATTGAATCTTGCCTAGAATCTTGTTATAATTTGATTTCCAAAAGTTCTGCTGATCGATCAGCTGCTGTATGATTTCAGGCTTGATCGAACTGATATAAGTCTTATATTCATCAGCGCTTAATACCTTTGAAGCGTTAGAAAGCACATATGGAAGCAGAGAATAGTATCCGCTGTATCTCACGGCAGGAATATCGGATCTTCTGCATATTTCATATGCCCAGAAGTTAGCTTCATCTTCATTGCTTACTCCAAGCAGATGCGAAAGTTCGTGTGCATAACTGTACGGTCGCTGCGCAGGAAGCAGGTCTGCATTTATATGTGTCTCACAGAAAAACGGACCTATGTACCCACCGACTCCTACAGAAGTATACAGTCTGTTGAACAAAAGTTGTTTCGGGTGTTGCCAATTCTTCGGCTCAGATAGTCCAAAACTATCGGGAACGGATGTATATATGGACTTTATATCGTCCTCGAATGCTGGCAGATCGACAGAGTCCTGAGTATATGCATAATTCAAACTGTCAGCATAGTCAGATAGAAACTTATTGAAGACCTTTTCGTCATATGGCTGGCGTTCGATATTGCATCTTGAATATATGCTCTCCCTGAAGTAGTTCATGCCCCATCCAATATAAAGCCAGATGAATATCCATGCAATCAGTTCTGCTTCTCTCAATGCAATCTTCCAGACCTTGTCCTTATTCCGTATACCCTTGGCTAAGAGGCATATTATCAGCCCGATGGCACAAACTGCCAGAACCTCAGTCATTGAAAAAGGAATCCAGGATATCAGGAATGATAGTCCTGCAGATATAATGGGGTAGAGGTTCGCTGCATACCATTCGCCGACAGATACATTTACCCTTGCTGCAATAATGAATGCAACGAGAGTAACTAGAACTATATGTCTGGCCTTATGCATTTTTCACAATGAGTATTATACAAATCCGAATTTAACTTAGTCCTTGGATAACCACTTTGCAACCCAGTAAACCCATTCGTCGACATTATCCGTCAGAGAAGTTGGATAATTCAGAGGGATGGTCACATCGGGGACGATGCCGGTGGTATCGATTCCAGTTTGAGGCAGTCCCATCGAGCAGGTCAGCGGTAATGAAAACTTGTACCCTGTTTTGGGAAGCGTAACCCTCCCTGCATTGGCATAATCGAGACATCCGAGACTATGGTCCTTGCCGAACACGCAGACTCGGTCGCTTACCCTTTGCAAGATGAGTAGAAACTCCTCCGCAGCACTGGCCGTATTGTTATCAATGATAACAGCGACCTTGCGGGGAAGGGTCGATACGCCTTCATAGTGTACAATGTGTGGTTCGAAAAGAACGGGATACTCTTCCTCGGATTGTTCACTACGGTCCAGATGCTTCTGCCAATACTTGTCTTTCTTCATCGTCTTCCGGAAATAGCCGATATTGAGAGGCGTATTCCGGATGACAACGCCATTGTAGTACCCGTCATGGTCATAAAGAAGTTCAATGAATGCGTCTGATGTCCCGGCAGCACCTCCTTTGTTTCCACGAATGTCAAGAATCAAGTTCTCGCAGCGTGAACGCCGGAAAGACCTGAGGGCCTTCTTTATCCATTGTTTTCTTTTCAGGGACCAAACGCAACTGGTATAGCGGATCAGAAAGGTTTTTTCATCGACCGTACAATATGTGTCAATGGGAGCATATTCCATCAAGGAAGAATAGTCGACAGGACCATTCATATACTTATCCTGCGCCCCGCACACATCGTGAAGATGGAAGTCCTTAAACCAGGCAAGATAGAATCCGAAAGCATCCTCAAATGTAGAACTGCCATTCCAGATAGCTGTCCTGACAGAATCTTTTGTCTGCTGATAAGACTCCAGTGTCTCCGCCGTCACCTTCTGTCCATATCCGGAGTACACTTTCTCCACCATCTGCACACCATAATCGAAATCTGACAAATAATCCTCACGGCTCACTTGTGCGTAAGCGGATATTCCAGTAAAGATTAGGGCTATTTGCAATAGTATCTTCATTCTATAAATCCCGATTTATCGATGTAAACTTACATCTTTTCTCCCGTATGCTTTTTCACAGACAGAAAGATTTAGCGCTACAACTGATTACTTTTCCAAAAATTTTCGAAGATTCATCGTTTAAATTTTACCCAGGATTGTCCGGATGCTTGCCTGTATCTGACCGACTGTCGGTATAGACTTATAAGCCAGGCCTGGCATCTCTTTGTTGTAGGTCTCTTGCAGAGCCTCCCATGTGTCTGATAGATTTGTAATGAGAGGGGAATCGGATAAGTCTTTGGTCTGCCATCCATCAGGCTTTGCGAAGAGTTTACGGTCGTGCGAAAGAAGAACATCAAAGTCTTCTTTGAACTCAGTACTCTTCAGATACTCTCTGCACTCAGGATCGTCCAGGAGGAAATGAAGGTCATAGAAATGACGAATTTTCGCGGATAGTTCATAGAGATAGTTGTCAGCCAAGGAACATCGGATTAGTGAGACGAGCTTTTCAGTCAGCGTTCTGCGTTTGTCAAGCACAGATAGCGTGAAAGGCTGCATGTCATACTCGTCAATCAGCGACTGATTGCCGCTTCTCTCCAAGAATTCCGTAAGGAAACTTCTGATTGTGCACGAAGTATAAGGGAACGGATTTGCAAATGCATTAATCTCAAGGAGCAACTGACCGGATCTTATGGCGCCGACCTGCACAGTCTCGACCGCACTCGGATATGCGAAGTACTCCTTCCTGTAATGTGACCCTTTGCTGGTAGCACCTGGTATCACAATCTCATCAAGCCCTCTGCTCATTTCCTTTGAGAGATGTCCGATAAGAGTTTTGAGCTTGTTTCCGCTCATCTTGTCGGCATCCAATATGGCTATATCGATGTCCTCAGAGAAGCGTGCTCCTATGCCGTACGCCTTTGAAAGGCTCGTGCCACCTTTGTGAACAGCCAGACCGTTTGTGTCAGCCAGGGCCATAAGCCTTAGTGACCTGCATATCCAGTAATCCTTTTCGATGAATATGTCCCTGATGCCAAGCCCACCATCGTCGATGCCTCTTGATGCAGCCTGTATCGCATCTGCGAAGAGTTCTTTATTTTCATGCAGTCTCATATAATGTTCCAGTTTCTTTTCGTAGGCAAGACAGATTCCGATATCGGTTGTTTATAGTTTGTGGTGCCATTCAAGGATTTCCTCACCTGTGACATGATATCTGCATCTGCCGCATTGTGTTCAAGGATAGCTCCAAGTATCGCACGTACATACGGTGTATACCCGATGGAAAGCGATACGAGATTCTTCTGCTCAGAAGGAGAGAGACCTCCAATGATTCTTCCGATCTGAGAAACGGCCTCATCAGGAGTAGTCGCAGGTATCTCTCGTATAAGCTTAATGGCATCAAGGATGCGCAGGAGTGGAATGTTTTCCTCAGTAACCGGATTTGACTGGACGAGGAAGGAAATGACTGTTCTGCCTCTCTTGACTGGTCTGCGATATTTTGACGTACCAATCAGAAGGGACGATGTGATCTGCGTGGTCAGTCCCATGGCTGAGAATGCTGAAGTGCCTGTAATGTACCCGATGGTTTTACCACCTTTGACAAGAAAATCCTTTGCAATCTCGTTTTGCGATGGTCCTAGTGTACCGAATATGCTGTTTCTAGGCTTGTAATACTTTCCTTTGGAAACTTTCTCCAGTTCACCATTGCGGACCATTCTGCTCAGCGACATGACAAGTGTCTGCTGGTATTCCGGATCTATCCCGAAATCGGCAATTGTCAGGATCACTCCCTCGGGCGTGTTCCTGACCACTTCCTTTATCTTATCCGCTATTAACATGACTAATGATATCTCGATACAAAGATATTAAAAGTTATGTTATTTACGCAAAAAACATAACAAATTCAATCCATTTTGTCATTATTCAATCTCCTTTGCGATGTTCCAAATAGTTTTCCTTACCCATATGGGGCGCAACCTTGAAATCCTGTTCAAACGTATCTATTGGCAGGTTCTTCTGCAAAAGGCCATTGATAACCGTACGATTATGATCGGTCATCCTGCTTTCGCCGATTGATTTCATCGCCGGGATTAGGATGGCCAGGAACTCTTCCTTTACCAAATCAACGACTTCAGGATAGAGGATACGGTTTCACGAAATATTGACGAAAACCATACAATACCAATCAATACTATCCGATAAATTGACTATATTTGTCCAAACGTTAGCTGTCAGATTGATGGGAATCAAGACAACCTTTCAGGGTATTTCAGTTAACTTGTTGTAAGGCGACAGATGAGGCATCTCCACGATGGAGGTGATGGCAGAAATTGCCGAAAAAAAAGGCGAAAATGTCCTCTTTTTGAAGACCACCGAGGCTTTGGACCATATTCTTAATAACTGATTATCAGGCAGTTACAAAGAATCTTCAAGTTTTTAGCGCGCATAATTTAAGTCATTGATAATCAATGTGTTAAAATTCCTGCGTGGGAAAGTGATACGGAAATAGTGTTTCGCCGAGGGTTCGGCTCCGGACACACTCGATGAAACACTACCATGGATTCCGATGTAAAATCATTTGTGTTTGCGAGGACAGGAACAGCTACGATGATTGTGAGAAGTGGATGAGGAAATCCGGCCGGGTCTGCATGATGGAGTTGGAATGAGAAAGAAAGTCGAGTCAGAACGGGACGACATGATAATGGAAATCCTGTCTTCTTCCATCCAGGCGGGCCTGCGCGACTTGAACCTTTCCGCCGCTATCTCAGCCCCGGTGCTGATTGGGGAAGACAGGGTCGGTCTGATCATCTATCAAAAAGGCCGCATACCTCTGTTCTGGGACAGCCCGATAGCCGAAATGTATGAGCGAATGGCAATAATCCCCTCCCTTCTTGAAATGCAGCCTGAGATTGTCGGATCAAATGGAGTCCACGATGATGCCTCTTGTGATGAGAATGAGGCCGATGATTCCATCAAGAACATACGAATCCTTGCTGAGACCCTTGTGGATGTCCTGAACAGGTAGCACGTAGTTATTGTACGCAATCGGCGAAAGACACGATGCGCTCCATAACCTCCCATGCACCATCCACGTCAAGCATTGATGCGCCATACTCCAGATCAAGAAGATTATCCGGAAGGAATTCATCATACTTCTGCTCACATTTGATCTCCCTTGGAAGAAGCGCGGCAAGATCTTCCGCTTTGGGCTTACCTTTGGATAGGATGGCCACCATGTCGTCAATCGAAAGGCTGACCGAGACAGCGGTGGTCTTTACCGCCTTGTCCAGATAAAGATTGGCACAGAGATGAATGGTTTGATTGATCTTATCACCTCCCCAGGTCATAGTGATCACCTCCTTGAAGCCACGAACGGTCGGGTTGTCAAGATGATTTGCCCGGTAGAAAGTCCGGGCTTCCTCAAGCGCCTGTATGGCAGCGGTATTCTTGTCCAGATACGGATATATCTCATCCGCTTCCAGAACCTCCTGCATCTTCTCCGCAATAAGACGGTCAAGAGGCGCGCCTCCGCCCACATACGAGGCCCGTCCTCCGTCTTTAACAAGACTGACGATAAGACGCTTGGCCTTGATATCACTTTCCTCCACCATCCAGCGTCTGCCACCTAACAGAATCATCACGCCCACTTCCTCCATGTTCTGGACAGTCCCTATCTCCTTCCCATTCTTCCTGTTGACCACGGATATCTCCCTGTCCGCCTTGAATGCGGCATAAAAATCGGTCTGACGCACTATCCGCTCCCCTTCCTCTCCAATGACGACAAGGCCGTTATGGGTCATGGCAAGAACCTTCTTCTCTCCAAGGAACTTCAAAAGGTCCAAAAACATCGTTGATGAGACATTCCTGAATGCACCATTCTTACAGAGAAGCAGCCAGCCGTCCTTAGGACTGAAGCCTCCATACTGGGTCAGGCAGGAAAGAATCTGCTGTACGAGAGTCGAGAAATGATACGCACTGATGCATGGCTTCTCATACTTCTTCTCACGAATCAGTTCAACAACGGCTATATTCTGAACAAGCGAATGCCTCAGTTCATACAGGAAGCCTTCTTCCTCCGAATCGTGGGAATAGATTCTGAGGATGGATGCCTCTCCCCTGCGGCCGGAACGTCCGAGACGTTGGCGGATGCTTGACACGGACGAACAGCTTCCTATCTGGGCGATAGATTTGACCTTGCCTATATCTATTCCCAATTCAAGGGTACAGGTACAGACGGCGGTCACAGGGTAACTGCCGTCCAGGAGTTCATGTTCAACGGATTCCCTTTCAACCTTGGAAATGCTCCCGTGATGCGTCCTGAATTCATTGGGGACATTGTTCTTTTCGCATTTCTCCGCCAGGGCAACGCTGTACGCTTCCACGTCAACCCTTGAATTGGCAAAAACGAGGTTGTTCGTTCCACGCAGCTTGTTGTAGATATCCTCGGAAATCTCATCCTCCACAGCAAGGGAATCATGCTGTTTGGTAATGATGTATTCCTTTAGAAGTATCTTTATCTCATGGTCGGACTCTCCACATTCAGGCACGGTGCACGGCATGCTTCCATCGGGACGCAGAAAGCGCTCAACAGCCTCATAATCGGACAGGGTGGCGCTCATGGATATACGTGGCACCTTTCTGCCTGTATAGTTCTCCAGACGAGAAAGGAGCGACTGCAACTGCTTGCCTCTCTCGAAGCCGAGAAGACTGTGGAACTCGTCTATCACGACATACATCAAGCCGTCGAAGGAATTATGAAGCGTCTGCTTTCTGTTCATCAGCATGGCTTCAAGCGACTCTGGGGTTATGATCAGTATGCCAGAAGGATGCTTGAGAGAATTGGTCTTTACTGACGCGGACACATCACCATGCCACGGAGTGACCGGGATTCCCATGTCCTTGGTCATATCCTGCAACCTTCGATACTGGTCATTAATAAGAGCCTTCAGAGGACTTATATACAGGACTGCATAACCTCCGCTTGAACTGCCCGACTCCAGAATCCTGGACAATGATGGCAGGAATACGGCCTCGGTTTTTCCACCACCTGTCGATGCACTGATAACAAGGTCCCTGTCCGCCTTCAGAACATAAGGGATGGTCGATTCCTGAATAGTCTGAAGTGCTGACCAGTTCTGCCCCCAAACCCATTTCTGAACCTTGGGATGCAACAGTTCGAATGATGATGAGCGGCCCGCCATGATTACCTACATCTTGAATTCCGCGAATTCGTCCTCGGTTCCCTTGTCGAGTTCCGTCTTCTGCTCTGCAAGAATCTCCGAAACCTCTGTAGGCTCTATGTCCTTCACCACTTCAACCTTGTCAAGGATATCCGTCCACTTCACGTCAGGATACTGCTCCAATGTCGAAAGCAGATCAAGGAAACTCTTGATAGTTGTACGTGGCGTACGGAAATAGCTCTCCCCAATTCTCGTGTCACAATGATGAAGGTAAGACACCAAAGCATCATCCGGAACAAGATACTTGCTCTCATCACCGAATGCGAAGACATTGCGGAGGTTCTTTAGAAGGATAAACAGTTCCTCCTTTGTCAGGCTGGCAAGCCTGAGGACAACTGAATTATAGTCTATCAGTCCCAACTGCTTGACGAACGAATTCTCCGAGAGCCTGGTCTTCAGGGCATCGTAGCTGTACAGTCCCCTCGCAGAGTCCGTCAGGAATTCCGGCGTACCGCACATGACGAACCCGATGCTTGGGAACGTACCCTGAAGTGTGTTGTTCATCATGTACAGAATCTGTTCGTAATTGGCCTTACGAGAAACGCTGTTGGTAATCTTGTATAGGTTCACCATTTCATCAAGGCAGACAAGAAGACCCTTGTACCCCGCCTTGCGGATAAGTACGGAATACAGTTTCAGGGAATCATAGAAAGAGTTGTCTGATATGATATCCCTAACGCCCAGTTCCCTGTATGCATCCGTCCTTGTGGTGTACTCGGCACGCAGCCACCTGAGCGCATTCCCCTTCAAGGTGTCGTTTCCGGCTTCGTATCCCTGCCAGTACTTCATGACGACAGTCGCGAAGCTGAATCCCGAGGTGTAGTCATTAAGTTCGCTCAGAGAAGTCATTATCGCCTTTTCAACATTGGTCTGTCCGGATGCCTCGGCATCGGCCTTGACCTGCATCACGAACTTGTCCAGTATGTTTGCAAGGGCGTTCCCGTCCTGCTTTGTTCGGGTTGACATACTGGCGATGAGCTCTGAAAAGAGCAGTCGAGCCTGGCCGTCAGAACCGTGAAGACGCTTGCTTGGAGACAGATCCGCATGAACCGTCACAAGACCCTTCTCCAGTGCGATGGAACGCACAAGAGACATGAAGAAAGTCTTGCCGGAGCCATACTCACCGATCACGAACCTGAACGATGTGCCGCCGTCCGCGATAGTGTCAATGTCCTTAATGAAAGACTTGAGTTCCTCATTCCTTCCGACCTGAATATGCTGCAGTCCCAGACGTGGAACCACGCCGCTTTTCAGTGACTGGATAATTGTTTCTCTCTCCTTCGGCTTGATCGGTCTTGTCATATCAGTTGCTCCTTATAATCAGTTGTTACAAATACTTGGTCTCCGTCCTGGTCAACTACGGCATCATCCACCTTCTCATATGATAAATCATTGATTTTCTCCAGAACGTAGCCTGTCATCAATCCTTTTGATTTGCAAATTTCGTCAACTTCCGCGAACTCCCAAACTTCTTTCTCAAGGAGTTGCGAAAGGATATCCCTGACAGCTTCCACTTCTCCGGACGGTTTCTTCGCCTCTGCCGGCTGCTCTTCCACGAAGATATCGGAAAGCAGTTCCTGCGCTTCCTTCGTCTGTTTCTCCATACGTTCCAGTTTGCCGGTATCGATGGAGAACTTGCGAGTCACTTCTTCCGGCTTAGGTATTGAGTACCTTACAGCACCAGTCGTCTTCTCAACAGTGGCGAATTCATCTGTCGTCATGGCCTCATGTATTCCAGAATGGATCTTCTCCGGATCCTGTCCGAGATATTTACAATAACGCTTCAGGGTTTTCACCCTAGCCGTGCTCACATCGCCGCCATTGAATGTCATACGCAGCAGCAGCTTGTATATAGCCAGGACCTTTGATGCGGAAAGTTCCTGAATGATTTTGGAAGTGTAAAAGTTCTGCTTCAGGGATGAATAGGACCGCGCGTAAGCCACTTCATACTTGAGCGTATCACCTTCGAATCCAAGGGAGGATAGGCCAGATTCGATAAGATGAATGTCATTCATCGTAATCTTGTCTGACATGGCAATCTGAGCGGCCATTTTCACGACGGCCTGTCCCTTCAGAACATCATCGGAAAGCTTGTTGCCACCGGACAACTTATACAGGCAGCAATACGCGCCATACATCAGCCGGTCACCTGCAACATTCGGATTCGGTGCGATGCTGAATCCCATCTTCCTGAGTGCTTCCACTATGACCTGCGCATAAGGCTTATAGATTCCGTTCTCCTTGCGCGGAGGATACTTGAGACGTTTCACGAACTCGTTCACTTCGATCATGGCATATCCGTCACCATCCATCGCGCCTTCTATGTCAGAGGCAAGTTCAACCAGCGTCGGAAGGGATGAAGGATTGATATATGAAGCAAAGTTCATATCAGCATAAGCCGTAGGAATACCGCCATTGTCTCTAAGCAGTTCCCAATGCTTCCAGCTGTCTGAACGGACTCTGTTCGCAGTATTGGTCACCGCATAGATAACATTATCCGAGGCCAAGGACTTCGGATAGGTTACTCCATAAGTCACTTCATGGGATTCCTGGCGGAAAAGCGGGAAGTTATATGTATAGCTATCTCCAAGCCTCTCATTGACAGTTGTGTTTCCACTTCGATAAGAGGAACTGGATGAAGGATAGTACTGCTCCCATGATTTCATATGCTCGATGAAACGGTTCTTCAGAGCCTCCCGGTTCGCCTCGTTATCAGGAATTCCAGACAGCAGATCAAGATAGTCAACGGAGAAATCGAAGGCCTTGGCATGAGATATCTTCTTTCCCTTGTCAACATATGCATTCAGAAGGAAACGCGAGTAGTACTTCAGCTGCCTTACAGGGAAATTCCCAACCAGTTCCCTGAAGTTGTCCGGCATAAGGGTGCACAGAGCCCGGTCAACAAGGTCGGACACCATATCCCTGGTGCCAAAGTTGTAGTCCCAATCATCATTTTCTTCCTCATCATCGAAAATGATATCCTCATCGTCATCATCCTCATCTTCTTCATCATAAACATCATCAGAGGCAGCATTGTCTGTAATGTTCTCGACATTTACCGGTACGGACTTATGGTTGAAGTATATGTCAACAAGAAGCCTGACAAGAGACTCCTTTTCTTCTTTAGTCGTTTCCTCGTCAACAAACAGCCTGTACTCTATTCCCATGATGTAAAGGCAGAGAAGCGCTGACTCGATCTGGTCAATAGGAATGTCACCTGAAAGGAAACTCAAATACCTGTACCGTATCCCTTTCGTGAGCGTGGAATAGGAACTGAATGAAGACCATTCCGCATTGGCAACATATTTTGCCTCCAGAACCGGATTCACTACCGGGCCAAGGAATTTGAATCCCTTTCTACCTCCATAAGAGAAATACGAAACATTCTGCTCGGGAACTTCAAGATAATTTCCCAAATAGAATCCGCCTCTTGTCAGCTTCATCCCGGCGACAGTGACGGTCTCCCCGACCTTTATCCATCTTGTCTTGGTCGGCTTGACATTATCGAAAGCATTCAGGAGTTCCTTCGATTGCTGCGCAAGGAACCTGTCCTGAACTTTCTCCAATGTGGCATCTATGTAATGCTTCGTCTTCGGGTAGTGTTCTCCCAATACGGACAGATTCCTCTCAAGCTCATCCAGCTTGTCCTTGCTTGTGCAGGAATCGGCAAGGTCGAACATCAAGACGAACGCGTAGTTTGAATAACCTTCCAGATCCAAGCATTTTCCTGCAAGGAACTGCTCCTTGAAATACTTGTAGTATGACTTCTGACTGGGCGATGCCTCATCCAGTTCTCCGGTGCCATAGACATAGACATGGGCCCATGGAACGACCTTCCTTTCGGATTCGGAAAAGTTTATCGATGTTTTGGCTACATTCTCCTTTATCCATGCGATAACCACTTCATCATCGTCTGTTTCTTGGAGTTTGAGCACCAGATTCTTGAAATCGGTAAAAGTAGTTGCGATATCATTCGATGATGATTGCTTTATGCGTTTTTCGGCTTTCTCAAGGAAATACTCATAGATATCTTCATCTGCATTCCCACTGCTCTGGAATGCCCCTTTGTAGCTACCCAAATAACTGATTACCTTCTGAGCATATGGGTCTTGTATTTTCTTGAATGCCTTCAATGGGAAGGAATCAATCCTTGCCATTGCTATCCTGTTTGGTTTCATCACTGTCTTCATTCTCTCTTCCCAAAAATTCCGATAGGCACTGCCACCACTTCCATCAATGGCATCCAGAGCTTCCTGACAAACGGTTTTCTCCAGTTCCAGCCTTTTATCAAACTTTGCCGAGTCCGCTCTCTGTCTCAGGAGCACGTCCATGGCAAGGCTGTAGATCGGGTCTTGAGTCGCAACCTTATCAATATGTCGATTTGCGGTTATCCGTTTGATTATCTCTTTGTCTTCATCACCCCTTTGCAGGCTATCGACCACTTCAAGAGCAATCTCCCGCTCTGTTGTAGTAGGCTTTGACAAACCCGAACTGCCTGCGAGATTTTCTTTCAGATATTCGAAGATATTCTGTTCATTCTCGGATTTCTGATATGAGCCGCGTAAACTTTGAATGAGTTTTATCGGAGCAAATTCGGGGCTGCCGGATAATGCGATTTTCGCTTGAAAAATAAATCTGTCAATAAAATCTATATCACGCTGGTGAAGCAGATACTGTTTATCCGTACGGCTGTACAATGGCGGCAGTTCCTCTCGGGAAACAGATACTACAGGGGTGATGTTTTCAGAAGGACTTTCTGTCTTTATCTGGCTTCGACCTTCTTCCAGCATGGATAGCCTGTTCTTCCAATACGATTCATATTTATTCCGGAAATATTCTTCGAGATCTGCAAGCTCCTGGCTGGTCAAGGCCGACTCACATATGGATTTCTCTTTCTCCGCGTTTCCCCAATGACGCTGCTCGTTGGCCTTGAGGACGAGGTCATTGTGAAATTTCAGCCATTTCTCAAAGCTTTCATCAGTTGGCATCTTTGTATCTGCAGCATTTATCTGGTCATTGGCAACACTTTCCGAGACTTTCTCGACAGCGGTCTGGACTGAAGATTGAACATGTTGTTCTATTCTGCTTGCTTTATTCTCTGATACTTGATTCTGACTTTTTGAGGAATTGCCGGAGCTGGCACTTTGCTTAGTAGTGGCATCGGATTTCTTTGTGTTGGAAATGATCCATATCAACAGCCCAATAGCCGCAATAATCAGAAGTATCCACCAATACTTCGCAACGAGGTAGATCACCAAACCTATCGCGATCAGAATTCCAGGTATACCACCGTCTTTAGCCATTCAGAAATAAAATATTTGACAACGCGCATAACTCGCAGAATACAAATTTAGGAATTTATCGTCACACTTTAAAAGAATTACAGATGTTTTGTAAAACTTGACATATAGTCTGTCAAAAATTCATAATAAGCGAATTACAAACTGACATTTAAAGAATTATCGTTAAATTTGGGCTCACCTGCAAAGTTCCGTGTTTAAGTTATCCAAAGATCTTATAGATTCTATA